>Ga0129324_10002100_pt1 | contig 12416 bp, 10 predicted proteins | sample CPBDNA_7_FD_96879 | JGI IMG/M metagenome (GOLD analysis project Ga0129324, IMG submission 96879) | Freshwater to marine salinity gradient microbial communities from Chesapeake Bay, USA - CPBay_Spr_15_0.2_DNA | ecosystem: Environmental > Aquatic > Marine > Coastal | place: USA: Chesapeake Bay... | reverse complement strand
TATTTTTATGTTTGGGGCTTTACCTTATTAAGAGGTTTGAATATAAGTAATCTTAGATTTTAAAATCAAATCATGAATGAACTGCTTTCCTCCAAACAATATATTAAGATAGAACGCTAAAATCAACAAAGCCCCTACCGAAGCCAAAAGGTATCGGAATAAAAAAAATTGAAACGACTGGTTTTTGGGTGGGATAAGTTTAAATCTCCAAGCTTTCATTGCTAGAGTTTGGCCCCCATGAGACCAGGAATAAATGCAATACCATCCCGAAATAATCCATAATATAAATCTTAAAAAATTAGAATTTTGCGCTATCTCAGAATGAAAAAATAATGATATAAAAAAAGTTACGACAAACCATAAGGTAATATGAGTGATGAGCTCATAAAAAAGGCAGGCGTAAAGTCTTGCAGCATGGCTGAGTTGCATACTGGGCTGAAACTCTTACTTTGATCGCTTTTGGAATTTATAGAACAGCGGAATGAAGACTAATGCCATTATACAACCCAAACCCGTACCGAATGCCAGAGGCCAATTTAAACTAACAGCTCCACCCATGAAATCGCTGACTGCATTCCCTATTCCAGCACCTATTAGAGCTCCTAGGCCAACCTGGAAGCGTTTAGGTAAGTATTTTTCAAGCCCAATTCCAAAAAAAGCCCCTAATAACATTATTCCGTTATCTACAATTCCGAATATAACGTAATCAAAAAACATTCAACTCTCCATTAAAGTAATGTGATGCTAAAAATGATAAAAAGCATTAAAATATCATTCTATAAATTGTCAAAAGTATAAGCGAACTTAATGACTTCATGTTCAGATATTTTTAAAATAAATAAACAAGGTCTTGTTAAAGACATAAAGCTCGTAAAATCTCCGAACTTTGATAACAGGCCTAATGAAACGGAAATCAATCTATTAGTTATCCACAACATTAGTTTGCCACCCGGAATATATGGTGGAAAATTTATTGAAAATTTTTTTACTAATTCCTTAGATCCAACAATTGATCCCTTTTTTTACAAAATTAAAGATATAAAAGTTTCGGCCCATTTTGTTATCGAAAGAACTGGAAGTTTAATACAGTATGTAAGTGCTGTTAAAAGAGCGTGGCATGCTGGAGAGTCTTTTTGGAATGGAAGAAGTGATTGCAATGATTATTCTATTGGGATCGAACTTGAGGGATCAGATAATATAGACTATACGGACATTCAATATGCGAAACTTAATGCGCTTATTGAATGTCTTACTGAGGCTTATCCAATTAAGGATGTGGTAGGTCACTCTGACATCGCACCAAAAAGAAAAACAGATCCCGGCCCTTCATTCCGCTGGGATAAAATTAAACTATTTAAGAAAACTTGAGCTTATGAATAAAATTTTTTTTCTACTATTGGTTTTAATGATATCTGGTTGTGGGGACAAGGAAGAGGTGTCTGAAAAATCTCAAAGGCAAACTTTTATTTCAACCGCCCAATCCCAGTTTATAAATTTTTCTTATGAGCAATCTTCAATGGGAGTTATCGAAGGATTAATTGATCCAACTGTATCAGCTGAAATTAATGGCACGGTTATAAAAATGCACGTTCGGACAGGTTCTACGGTAAAAAAAGGAGAGTTATTAGCTGAAATTGAAGGGAAAGATTATCAATATCAAGTGGATTTGGCAGAAGCTGAAATTCGACTTTTGAGGATTAGGCTAGCAAACCAGACAAAAATTCTTGAGAGAAGCACAGCCCTTGTAGATAAAAAATTTATCTCTCCAAATGCTCTCGATAATATTGCTACCGAAAAATCAGAGACATATGAGGGGTTAGAGGTTGCTAAGTCTAAACTGGACATAGCTAAATCCAATTTTGATAAAACTAAAATCTATGCCCCTATAAATGGTAAGGTTCAGAAACAAATTGCTTCTATTGGTGATTATCTCAAAATGGGTGACGGTGTGTTTCAAATTATTAACAATAAAAAAGTGAGAGCCCACATACCATTTCCTGAACATCTTGCAAAGAAAATAAAGCCTGGGATGAAGATGCAACTTACTAGCGCAGCTTCCCAAACAACTATTACCGTTAATATTGCCGAGTTAAAACCTAGCATCAATGAAGAAAGTCGATCTATTGATGTGATTGCAGATATTTCTAATTTACCAGATTGGCAGCCGGGATCAACGGTTCATGGTACGATTATTTTTAATGCAAGGCAAAGTGTTGCGGTTCCCGAACAGAGTGTTGTGCAACGGCCTTCGGGGTCTGTTGTGTATGTAATCGAAGACAGTTATACAAAGGCAAATAAAGTAAAAACAGGAATAACACAAAATGGATTTATTGAAATTTTATCTGGTCTTGATATCAATCAGACGGTAGCCGTTGATGGTGCTGCTTTTCTAACAGATAATATTATAGTCAACATCAGTAACCCCTCATAAATATGACACTTCCCGAAATCTCAATCAGAAGGCACGTTCTAGCATGGATGATATCTGGTGTCTTTATTTTATTTGGTATTATCAGCATTCAAAAGATTGGTTTAGATCGCTTCCCAATGATTGAGTTTCCAGTACTTTCAGTTACAACAACTCTTGAGGGAGCTAACCCTGAAATTATTGATGCAAGTATCACTAATATAATTGAAACTGCAGTTAATTCAACTACCGGTATTGAGTCAATCAAATCGAGCTCATCACCAGGGGTTTCAGTTGTAACTATCACCTTCAATCTAGACAAAGATATAGAAGTTGCTTTCAATGAAATTCAATCTAAAGTCGGTCAAGTTACTAGGCGACTACCTGATGATATTGTTCCTCCAGTAGTAAGGAAGGTGGAAACGAATGCCAGCCCTATTATGTGGCTTGGTTTTAGTGGCGACAGAACGATACAGGACCTAAATTTATATGCTACCAATATTTTAAAGAAACAATTGGAAACAATCGATGGTGTTGGTGAGGTTAGAATTGGAGGAAGAAGAGATAGAACAGTGAGAGTTAACTTAATAGTGGAGAAAATGTCTGCCCTTAATATTTCGGCAATTGACGTTGTAAATGCCTTTAATAGAGAGCACATACAGTTACCGGGAGGGTACCTAGTAAAAGATCAGTCAGAGAAGATGTTCAAGCTTGATCTTGAATACCACCAAATAGAAAAATTAAATGACTTATTGGTTGCATACCGAAGTGATGGTCCGGTAAAAATTAAAGATATCGCAGAAGTTCAGGATGGCCTTGAAGACTATAGAGAAACAGCAAGATTTAACAGTCTGCCATCAGTAGGCCTCGGTATTGTTAAGGTAGCTAACTCTAATACTGTTGAAATAATCAATAAAATAAAGCTTAAACTGGATAGCGATATACGACCTAATCTACCTTTAGGTGTTACGTTGGAAATATCCACAGATGATTCAGTTTTCATAAAAGCTATGGTGAAATCCTTGCAAAGCCATATTGTCGAAGGAACTATATTAGCAGCCTTTGTGGTTCTTCTTTTTCTAATGTCCTTGAGATCAACATTTATCATTGCAGTAGCAATTCCAATCTCATTACTAGGTGCTATAGCCGTAATGTACTTCTTTGGTTTCACTTTTAATAGCATGACTCTGTTGGCATTAATTCTTTTAATTGGCGTTGTTGTTGATGACGCTATAGTCGTTTTAGAGAATATATTTAGGCATCATAATGAGTATGACGTCAATCCGTTTGATGCGGCAATCAATGGAAGTAAAGAGGTTGTTTTTGCTGTGCTTACCTCTACTATGGCTCTAGTTTGTATCTTTGCACCTGTGATATATATGGATGGCATTATAGGGCGATTCTTTGAGTCTTTTGCTGTAGTTGTTACTTCGGGTGTCTTAATTTCTCTGATTGACTCGCTAACACTCACTCCAATGCTATGTTCAAAATTTTTAATTAAAGAAAATTTTAATATTGGGTGGGACCAAAAAAAATTAAAAAAAAATAGGATCGTAGAAAAACTCGAGGCATTCTTCAAAATTTTAGAAGATTCATACTCCAAAATTCTTGCCAGTACATTAAATAATCGATGGAGAGTTCTTCTTTTAAGCTTTCTGATTGTATTGTTAAGCGGTTATTTTTTCGCAAATATCAATAAAGAATTAGTACCAGAAACTGATGAAAGTCGCTTCACCGTTCGCTTCAAAACGCCGTTAGGGTCAAACATAGACTATACCTACAGAAAGCTTTTGGAGATTGAAAATAAAATAAATACGCAAGAAGAAAATATTGCGAGCGTCTTTTCTTCTATTGGCCTAGGAAGTCAAGGGCAAGTAAATAGTGGCTATATTAGCGTAAGGCTAATTGATAAAGACTTACGAAAAAAAAGCCAAACTGAAATTATAAATAATTTAAAAACAGAATTTTCAATGCTTGCGGGAGTAAAAGCCTTTCCAGCAGGAGTTTCAATTGCGGGTGGGCAAAGATCTGAAAAATTAAAATTTTCTCTCATAGGCCCCAGTATTGAGAAAGTTGCTCAGTTTAGTAACGAGCTCCAAAATAAGCTATCTGAGAACACAAAAATAGGAAAAATTGATCTTGATTTGCAGCTTAACCTTCCGCAGCTTATTCTTGATATTAATAGGGAAAAAGCTAGCAGTCTGGGTATATCTGCTAGAGACATCGCTGAGTCAATTTCCGTCCTAAGCAATGGTTTAGATGTAGCAAGATTTAATGATTACCCTGGTGATGGTCAGAGGTATGAAATTAGACTTAAGGCCAAAGAAGGTACCTTTCAAAAAACAAACGATCTTAATAAGATTTATTTACGAAGCAAAAGTGGGGAATTAGTCAGACTTGATACCATTGCTTCCTTTACCGAGGTATTAGGGCCTGCTGTTATTGGTAGGGAAAACCTACAATATTCTGCTAATTTTTATACCGATCCTTCTATACCACTCGGAGAAGCCATTCAATTGGTAAGTGACGTGAGTATGTCCATCCTCCCCAGTGACTATAAGATTGAACTCGATGGGCAAGCAAAAGAATTTGCAAAAACATCAAAAAATCTATTCTTTGTTTTTATTTTAGCAACCGTCTTACTCTATATGGTCTTAGCCAGCCTATTTAACTCTTTTTTTCAGCCTATTATTGTTATGCTAGCTCAACCTCTAGCTGTGGTTGGTGGTATTGCCTTGCTATGGCTAACAGGGAAAAGTCTAAATATTTACTCTATGATTGGAATGGTTTTGCTTATTGGGTTAGTGGCGAAAAATTCTATTCTTCTAATAGACCTAACCAACCAACTCAGAGACAAAGGAAAGGAAACAAATAAGGCTTTACTTGAGGCTTGTCCGGTAAGGCTTAGGCCAGTATTAATGACTTCGTTAACACTTATTTTGGCATTACTTCCTGCCGCACTTGGTTTTGGGGCTGGGTCAGAGGAAAATGGGCCTTTAGCAATAGCTGTTATTGGCGGGATGATTTCATCAACACTACTAACCCTTATTGTAATTCCAGCAGCTTATTCATTATCGGCTCGATTTATCGACAAGAAATTATAGTTTTGTTACTTTTTGTACAATCAAGGAGCCAACCAAATCACCCTCTACATTAATTGTTGTTCTAAATGTATCCAAAAGCCTATCCATAGGAAGAAGCAGGGCTAGTGCTTCAAGAGGAAGTCCAAGAACCTGGAGTACCATTGCCATGGTTACCATTCCAGCGCTAGGTATGCCAGGAGCTCCAATAGAAGCAACCATAGCTATAAAAAATAAAATGATCTGTTGTGAAAGGCTAAGATCTATCCCAACAAGGTTAGCAATAAACAGTGCTGCGGCTGCTTCATAAAGTGCAGTCCCGTCCATATTGATGGTCGCTCCTAATGGAAGCACGAAGTTTGCAATACTTTTTGGCACCTTAAAAGTATTACACGCTACACTTAATGTAAGAGGAAGTGTAGCCGCACTAGAGCTAGTAGCAAATGCACTAATGAATGCAGGTCTGCCATTGCTCCATAAACTAAGTGGAGAAATTTTTGTAATGATAAAAAGTAAGGTAGGAATAATTAATAGGCCATGAATAAGCATAATCCCAATCACCGTAATAATAAAAATACTTAATTGGGAGAATAATTCACTAGATTGACTTTCAACCATCGTCACTAACAAAGAAAAAATTCCTATTGGTGCAAACATCATAATCCAATTTACAATTCTCATTATTACTTCATACAAGCTTTCAAAAACTTTTTTTCCTGCTTGTATTTTCGTACCACCACCATTAAAGCTAGCTCCGATTAAAATAGAAAAAATAATCAGAGGAAGTATATTTCCTGAAGATAGTGATTGAAAAGGATTTACAAACAAACCCAAAATAAATTGCTTTAAAAATTCCAGGATAGAAAGCGAGCTAGTTATCGCATTTTTCGCTTCTGGCCATGAATCCACGGTTATTCCCATGCCAGGCTTAACTAAATTCATTATTATTAAAGCCGTAAAAATTGCCAAAGACATAGTGCTAAAAAAATAAAGGAGGGTATATTTCCAGATGGTGCTAGATTTTTTACTATTGCCAAGATTTGACACGCCTACCACAATAGAAAAAAATACCAATGGGACAAGAATCATTTTTAATGAATTAATGAATAACTGCCCGATTATGACGTTTGCTTCAAGGAATGCATTGTACAAAGACCACTGTGGATAAATTTTTAAAAATAATCCAAATGAAATTCCCATTAACGCTGCCAGGAATATATTACGATTAATATTGTTCATTAAACTATACGCTCCATTAAAGCCCCAAAAAATCCATCAGTTTTATGCTTATGAGGGTTGAGTTTTAAAAAGTCTCCTTCCCCAATATCAACTCCGCTTTTGGCCATAATAATATGCTGAGGAATTATTTTAAAGTGCTGATTATTTTCTAAAAATGTTGCGATTATATTTTCATTTTCATCATTTAAAATACTACAGGTTGCATAAACTAAATAACCACCTTTTTTACATAATTTGGATGCAGCTTCCAAGATTGAGGCTTGCTTAGTCGCTAATTCGGCAAGAGACTCTTCTGTTTGTCTCCACTTCAGGTCCGGGTTTCTTCTTAAGGTCCCAAACCCTGTGCAAGGTGCATCCACTAGAACACGGTCCAACTTATTCCTTAATCGCTTTATTTTTAAATCATTTTCATTAGAAATTCTTTGCATAGCAATATTTGATGCTCCTGATCTCTTAAGTCTTTGTTTCATGTTTGCAAGACGTCTATCAGAGATATCAAAAGCATAAATTCTTCCAGTATTCTTCATCAATGCTGACAAAGCCAAAGTCTTACCTCCTGCTCCTGCACAAAAATCAGCAACCATATGACCTCTTTTAACATCGAGTAATAGAGTTAAAAGCTGACTTCCTTCTTCCTGAACCTCTATAACTCCACCTAAGAAAAGTGGGTGTTTTTGTATGGCTGTTCCTCTTGGCAGCGTAATGCCATGTTTAGATAATTCTGTTTTCTTGATTTTAACTACGTCATCTGGGAAAGATAAGTGAAACTCATTAACAACATCTTGAACTGACAAAGTTTTCAACGAGTTAACACGCAATTGAAGTGTTGCTGGTGATAATAACGACGTGCCAAAAGCAATAGCTTCTTCTTCACCGTAATATAAAACTAATTTCGCCCATATCCAATCGGGTAGACTAAGCTTTGTTGGCCATGAATCGATATGGACTTTATTTTTTTTCTTTTCTACTAACCATTCGATTTCATATTCGTCAGTCACTCCACTTAACTCTTTTATACTATGCCCCTTCAATACCAACAAATATACCAAAATCATCTTTTTACAATGAGCATCTCCGACAATTTCCTCAAGTAATCTTTTGTTCCTAATTACACCGTAATAGATTTCTGCAATGTCTGATCTATCGCTACTTCCTAAATTTCGATTATTCTTAAAGTAATAACTTAGCTGGACGTCAGCAGGTAAATTTTTTATCAAGCTTTCACCTAAAATATCTGCACATGCCTTAATAGCAAATCTATTCATTTTTTATTGCCTTTAACGTAATTATTTCTTGCACGATTACACTCAAATCATCCTGAGTTATTGAAATTTTTATCGGAAGGTATCCGTATTTTTCAGAAAGCCATAAATCAATTCGTTCTTGATCCTCGTAATTAAACTTGGCAATATGAATTGCCTTCAATTCTCCCTCACGAGTATATAGTATCTCTTCATCAACATAATGATAATCATATACTTTTAAGCGCCTTCCATTAGTGATAGGTATTTGCATTCTATCTAGTGGATCAAGGAACATAAATTGAAACATAAAGCTTAACTGATCTTGTGACCCATCGATTAAAGAATAGGACTGTTCTAACTCTTCTTTTTCTCTACAATGCAAGGTTTTATCTACCCAGTCAAAAAATGCTTCATTTATTCTTTCTGGTCCATGTTGGTATAAGTAATAATTTGGTTTTAAACCTTCTTCAGATATATTTCCCCTACTTGTTTGTATTAACGGGTTAGAATAAATGATTGATGTTAGGCCTGTAGCTGAAGCCTTATATTGAATATTATATTTATCATCCACTACACCATAAGTAATAACGAGCTTACCCACCTCATCAAATCTTTGTTTGTACACTTTTTCTGAACTTCTACCAAATGGATCAAGTGCTCTTAAACTACCCTTGTTAGGTCCTAAATCATAGGAAACTTTATATTCGAGAAGTAGTGACTCTATTGTTTCTCCATAACTTTTTGTTTCTTCTGGTGTCTGAATTTCTTCTATTGGACTACATAATTCGCATAGATTTTCTCTCAAATAATGATCTTTTTTAATACCTTCAGGTACCTCTTCTTGATTATTTTTTTTGGGTCTTATCAATATCTCTTTAAGCTCTTCTACTTTTACTTTTTTTTTCTTAATATTCAAACTTAATTTTTTTTCAGGAAATTGAGTCAATTCCACAGTTGTTAATTGGTTTTCTTTGAAAGAATTAAATGAAAAATTTATTTTTGAGAAAAAAATTGCATGAATTAAAAATGACACAAATATGGCAAAAAACATAATAGAACGTTTCATAACCTATAATTGTAAGCTTGTGCTAATTAGGTTCTGCTCAATCAGTAAACCAAAGTCTGTTTGTATTTTTAATTTTATTGGAATACGAAAATTGTCTTTTGAAATCCAGACATAATGCGTTGAGCTATCTCTTCCTATAATGCTCCCCTCGAACAAATCAGCTTGTATAAATTTTTCATTTATTTTTACAGCCTCCTGCTTAAGTTTCTTATACCTATATATTCGGACTTTTTTCCCTTCTAATATTGTAAAGTTATAAATAACGTTGTTGGTCTTTATAAAATTAAATTGATATAAGTAAACAACTAAATCTAATATTCCTGGAGGTAATTTCTTTTTGATTACTTGCTCTTTATAGTTTGTTGTTATTAGGCTTTTATTATATAAAAATTTTGACTTAATATTTTTACTTGGTTTTTTTACGTTTATAAATTCGAAACTATTTGGCTTAAATCCCTTTTTATCGATTCTTCCTTGACTCAGCAATTTTCTATCTCCAAGCAGCTTTAATATACCTGCTGCATATGTTGTTGCCTCCAGACGATAGATTCCTTTGGTTTCAGTAAATGTGACGCCAATTTCACCAACATTTTTTTTTGCATGTATGAGTTCATATTTAATATCAAATTTAGCCGGGAAATCTTTTGAAAAAAGATTTGCAGATATTAATAAAATGCTTATGCAGAGATAATTAGATATATTGAACCGGCACATCGTTATTGCTTATTTTTCTTACTTCCCCAATTACAAAAACCTCTTCGCCTGATGCCTTTAGTATTTCAGTTGCTTTCTCTACATCATCTTTAGCGACCATTATGGCCATTCCTATCCCACAATTAAATGTCTTATATAATTCAATATCATTTAATCCTGCTTCATCTTTAAGCCATTCAAATAACAAAGGTAGCTTCCATGATTTTTTGTCAATTACTGCAAACAAGCCTTTTGGTAGAATTCTCGGTATGTTCTCTGTTATGCCACCGCCAGTTATATGAGCCATAGCTCGTATTTCAATTGATTCAATTAATTTTAAAATTGATTTAACATAAATTTTAGTTGGTGCCATCAGCACGTTTGCCAAAGTGCTTCCATTAAAGTTACTTTGTAAGTCAATGTGGTTTGTGGATATAACCTTACGAATTAAAGAATACCCATTTGAGTGAGCCCCTGATGAAGCAATACCTAAAATGATATCGCCTGCCTGAACAGATGACCCATCGATAATTTTCTCTTTTTCTACTGCACCAACACAGAATCCTGCAAGATCATATTCGCCACTAGGATACATTCCTGGCATTTCAGCCGTCTCTCCACCGACCAGCGAACAATTAGCTATTAAACATCCGTCTGCAATTCCCTTAATAATAATTGTAGCGGTATCGATATCAAGTTTTCCACATGCGTAATAATCTAAAAAAAACAGCGGTTCTGCACCTTGCACTAAAATATCATTGACGCACATAGCCACTAAGTCCTGACCGATCGTGTCGTGCTGATTAAGCTCAAAGGCTAATTTAAGTTTTGTGCCAACCCCATCGGTCCCAGATACGAGAACGGGCTTATTATATTTTTCTGGAATTTCAAATAATGAACCGAATCCACCTAGACTACCAATCGATTCTTTTCTGCTTGTTTTTTTTGCAAAAGGCTTAATGTTGTGGATTAATTGATCTCCTGCCTCAATATCGACCCCTGCATCTTTATAAGAAATACTTTTTTTCTCTGTAGATTTTTCTGACAATGGTTATTTCCTCATATTTAATTGACTGCATTACGTATAGTATAATTTTAACTGATATTACCTCTTTATTAACACTTTCTAAAAGGCTATATGGACCAACTTCTACTTAATATTCATCCTGTACCGAAAAAAACTATGGGTAATTTTATAGTGGGGAAAAATGCTGAGTGTTTAAACTCTATTGAAAGGCTTATAAACTCTACTGATCATTTCTTTATTTATATTTGGGGTGAAAGTGGTAGTGGAAAATCACACTTAGCATCCGCCTTACGAGAAAAAAATGTAAAAGTCGTCGAGGATGTTGAAAACTTCGACAATGATCAGCAAATAGAATTATTTAATCTTTTTAATAAATCAAAAAAACTGCGTAGCAAATTAGTAATTACCGGAAACGATGCTCCGAATAAGATGAATCTCAGGCCAGATCTTGCAAGTAGGTTGAGTTGGGAGCTAGTTTACCAAATTAAGCCATTAACTGATGACGAAAAAAAAGTTGCCTTAGAATATTATGCTATGCAGAAAGGTATGTCTTTTGATAGAAAAATAATATCTTATTGTATGGCAAATCTCAAAAGAGACCTCCCTTCCCTTATTTCAACTCTAGACGCATTAGATGAATGGTCTTTAAAAGCAAAAAGGCCAATCACAATCCCACTTTTAATTCAGCTTCTGAAAAAGGATAATGATTGAGCGATCATCTTGAAGAGAAATTCTTTAATTTCTTATAAGATAATCAAATGCACCGAGTGCTGCCTTTGAACCTTCTCCCATAGCAATAATAATTTGTTTATATGGAACGGTTGTCACATCCCCTGCTGCAAAAACTCCTGGTAAAGATGTTGCCCCATGATCATTAATTTGGATTTCACCGTATTTACTTAATTCAATCATGCCATTTACCCAATCAGTGTTGGGTACTAATCCAATTTGGATAAATATTCCCTCAATATCTAATTGCTTTTCTTCTTTGGAAGCTCTGTCGATAAATTTAATATGAGTCACTTTATCTCCACCGTAGATCTCATTCGTTTGAACATTCATTAATACGTCAACATTTTTTAGTGTTTTTAATCTATCAACCAATACTTGATCTGCTTTTAATTCAGGAGCAAACTCTAACACGGTAACATGCCCAACAATTCCAGCTAGATCAATTGCTGCTTCAATACCTGAGTTTCCTCCTCCTACTACAGCAACATTCTTACCTTTAAATAATGGTCCATCACAGTGCGGGCAGTAAGCTACGCCCTTACCTTTAAATTCTTTTTCACCTGGCACTCCTAGCTCTTTCCATCGAGCACCTGTTGCAATGATAATTGATTTACTCTCAAGCTTTCCCCCGCTCTCAAGCTCTAGTTCGTAATGAGAGTTTTCTTTTTTTGATAGTTTTTTAGCTTTTTGTAAATTGATAATATCTACATCATATTCTTTAACATGTTCCTCTAATGCCGCAACTAATTTTGGACCTTCGGTAGCCCTAACTGATATGAAATTTTCAATGCCAAGAGTATCCATAACCTGTCCGCCAAATCGCTCTGCCACAAGTCCTGTTCTGATTCCCTTTCGTGCTGCATACACAGCAGCAGATGCTCCTGCCGGACCTCCGCCCACAATAAGCATATCAAACGGCTTCATAGTT
>Ga0129324_10002099_pt1 | contig 12417 bp, 8 predicted proteins | sample CPBDNA_7_FD_96879 | JGI IMG/M metagenome (GOLD analysis project Ga0129324, IMG submission 96879) | Freshwater to marine salinity gradient microbial communities from Chesapeake Bay, USA - CPBay_Spr_15_0.2_DNA | ecosystem: Environmental > Aquatic > Marine > Coastal | place: USA: Chesapeake Bay... | reverse complement strand
GACGCAATCCTTCGCGCTTTGATTCTGCTACGATATTAATCACAGGCGCACAGCCCAACTCTATTATACGGTATTGGGCACTTTGAAAACCGGATGCGGGCGCAAGCGCATCTCGAAATGCTAAAAATTCGGACTTTTTCATCCCCTTTTCCATTACCCCAAAGCTGCTGCGTAGCGCTCCGAAATAACGGTTCAAACGGTCGATGCGTTCCTTAAAATCGGCCACCTCCAATTGCTCCGTTGCAGCGATTGTATCTATTTCAATCCGCGCTAGCTTGAAATACAGTTCCGTGATTTGATGGTAGATGATGAAAATAGGCTCATCCGGCACATCTGTTACCGGGCGCTGCAGACTTAGCAACGTTTCTAATTGGATATAATCCCAATAATTTTTGAACTGCGCATGCTGCCAGCCATCGACATAAGTCTCAAAGTCCTGGCCGGTGCTTTCAATCTTGCCACGCAGAGCAGCAAGCTTTTCCATCAATTCGGGGGTCCATTCCATGGTTCATCAAGGTTTACCTCAAATTTAACTACCGAGCAATGCGGTTCCCAATTTTAATGGAAAGGTTTTACACGATTTATCGTTTCACTGTAGCCAGTGAAAAAGTAAACGCCGAGCCCATGCTTTCTTTTGAGCGCACTGAAATCTCCTGGCCGTGTGCCTCTACAATATGCTTGACAATCGAGAGTCCTAAACCAGACCCACCCTGACTCCTTGTCCTCGCCTTATCAACTCGATAAAAACGCTCAAAAATCCTTGCCAAATCGGCATCTGGTATACCAAATCCGTGATCGCGGACCTCGACGTGAATCTTATTATTCTTCTCGCTAATGGCTACGATAACAGTAGATTTAGCAGGACTGTATTTAATTGCATTCACAATCAGATTGTCTAAAACCTGCTCTATCCGAGCGGAATCACAAACTACCACGACATCGTTATTTACCTCCCAAACTACCTCTACCGTCGCCTTGTGTTTGGCTACAAATGACTCCAATGCGTCCATCGAATCTTCGATCAAGTTGCGAAGAACAACCGGTCGCATTTGAATTTCATAGAGACCGCTCTCAATCCGCGATATTGCTTCTAAATCCTTAACCAATTCTGTCATACGGTCTACCGATTTAGCCGCGCGCTTTAGAAATCGCTTCGCTACTTTAGAATCATCCATTGCACCATCTAGCAAAGTATGGATGTAGCCCTGAATACTAAATATGGGTGTTTTAAGTTCATGGCTAATATTGCCGATATATTCTCTTCTGAACTGCTCTCGGCTTTTATACTCCTCTAAAAATTCAGATTGTTTCTTCGACCAAAGCGCGATTTCCTCTTCCATACCCTCTATAGATTCCGGGAGTTCTTTGAACAATGCCGGATCGTGTTCCTTCATGATGGCCACGGTCTTTTCGAGGGCGTAGCGTCGAACGAGGGCTTCAAAAGAAAAAAGAAAAACAGTCGAAATCAATGTTATAACGAGAACACCTGCAGGACTGAGGACGTCCCTGTAAAAAACACATACCAGTAATACAAGAATGGAGGAGATCAGTGAAGTCAGGTTGTTCCGCAATACTTTCATGCGGTTAATCTACGAATTTGAATCTTCAAATTTATAGCCAACACCTTTAATCGTCTTGATGCGATCATCACCTATCTTCTCACGTAATTTTCGAACATGAACATCAATGGTCCGTCCACCTACGATTACCGCGGTACCCCAAATACGATCCATAATTTCCTCCCGCGTAAAAACCTTTCCAGACTTAGAAGTTAACAGGCTGAGTAATTCGAATTCTTTTCGTGGCAACTCCACCACTTTTCCTTTGATTTCAATATGGTATTGCTCTTTATCGATCACCATATCCCCTAAAGTAGTGCGTTCCTCTGTCGAATCCGATTCTGAAGGTCTGCGACGCAGAAGGGCCTTCAGTCTAGAAATAAGAACTTTAGGCTTCACGGGTTTTGCAATGTAGTCGTCCGCGCCTACTTCGAAACCTGCCACTTGGCTGTAATCTTCATTACGCGCTGTCAAAAATGCAATGATGGTGTGCTCGAGCCCTGGGATTTTACGAATCTGCTCACATGCCTCAATACCGTCCATCTCAGGCATCATTACATCTAACAAAATAAGTTCAGGACGGTATTTCTTTGCCTTTTCTACCCCCTCACGGCCACTAGAAGCGGTCTTAACCTTATATCCTTCGGCCTTCAAGTTGTAACTAATAATATCTAAAATATCCAGTTCGTCATCAACGAGCAGTATGGTAATGTCTTTTGCTTTCATGGCTCTTTTTGCAAGGATAGTTGCCTTATCATTTTGTAAATATAGGTTATATTAAAAACGATTTTTCCCGGTTTATTCAATTAACGTAAGGTTAATGCGAGCGTTTTAATTCCTTGACCTCAGGTTAATTTTAACTTTACATAAGCGTGTTTTATTTGTGGAGTCAAAAATTAAAAGACATTTAAAATGAAACTGAACAAACTTTGGGCATTCGCGGCAGCTGCCTCATTACTTGCCGCATGTAACGGCGGAGGTACAGATCCTGAGCCAGTTGATCCTTCTGTGATTGTAACCAAATCTGGTGTCATCACTGCAAACGAAACATGGAGTGCAGACTCTATCTATGTGCTTAATGGACGTGTAGTTGTTGGCGATGGCGCAACACTCACTGTAGAGGCTGGAACTATCATTAAAGGTAAAGAAGGTGATGGTGCAAACGCTTCTTGTTTGATCGTTGGTCAAGGCGGTAAGTTGGATGCGCAGGGAACTGCAGATAACCCAATCGTAATGACTTCTGTTTTAGACAACATCAATGTAGGCCAACGCAACGGTTCTAACCTAGACGAAACAGACAAAGGCCTTTGGGGTGGTTTGATCGTTTTAGGTAAAGCAACTATCTCAGCGGATGCTGCTACCGCACTTATTGAAGGTTTACCGGCAAACGAACCATGGGCAATCTACGGTGGTTCTGATGACGCTGATAATTCAGGTACTATTACTTACATCAGTGTTCGCCACGGTGGTACGTTGATTGGTGATGGTAATGAAATCAATGGTATCACTTTTGGTGGTGTTGGTAACGGAACGACTGTAAGCAATATTGAAGTATTTGCAACATTGGATGATGGTGTTGAATTTTTCGGTGGTTCAGTAAACGCAACAAACGTAAGTGTTACTGCACAAGGCGATGATGCCTTTGATATCGATCAAGCCTACTCTGGTACTATTGACAACTTCGTATACGTAGCAGGCGACGATTCTGACCACGGTCTTGAGATCGATGGTCCTGAAGGTAGCGCTACAGGTTCGTTTACTTTGAAAAATGGTACTTTATTAGGTAGAAACGGCGAATACGCAGATTTCCGTGATGGTGCCATGGGTTCCGTAGAAAACGTATTCTTCTTTGGTTTCTCAACTTCTTCGGATTTTGAAATTGATGACTCAACTTCATCGTACAACCATGCTATGGGTCTATTGAATTTCTCTAACGTAGAAATCAATACATCACACTTAACTTCAGGTAACATGTCTGCCGTTTCTATCTTCCAAGATAAATTCCTAGGCACTTCTTTTACTGGCGGTACTGTTGTAAATGAGCCAACTTACGGCGCAACTGCTGCTGACTTTGCTTGGACTCTTACGGCAAAAAATGGAAATCATGACGACTTTACAGGTCCCTTTGCTACACCAAACAACGTGGTAGTTTCAGGTCAAACTGGCGATGTAAAATGGTCTGCTGCTCGTATCTACGAACTTCAAGGTCGTGTAATTGTTGCTGCTGGAGATACCTTGACTATCGAGCCAGGTACAATCATCAAAGGAGGTTACGGACAGGGAGCAAACTCTTCTGTGATTGTTGTTGCACAAGGCGGTTACCTCGATGCTCGCGGAACTGCAACTCAGCCTATCATTATGACTTCAATTGCTGATAACATTCAGATCGGTCAAACTGCAGGTACGAACCTCGACGAAACTGATGCAGGTTTGTGGGGTGGATTGATTGTTTTAGGTTATGCCCCTATCTCAGCTGATGCTTCAACTGCTCTGATCGAAGGTCTTCCTGCAAATGAGCCTTACGCCATCTATGGCGGTTCTGATGCTGCTGATAACTCTGGTATGATCGAATATGTAAGTGTTCGCCACGGTGGTACATTGATCGGTGACGGTAACGAAATCAACGGTATCACTTTCGGTGGTGTTGGATCAGGTACAACAGTAGATAACATTGAAGTAGTAGCTAACGTTGATGACGGCGTTGAATTCTTCGGTGGCTCTGTAAATGCATCAAACATCGTAGTTTGGGCACAGGGTGATGATGCTTACGATATCGACCAAGCGTACTCTGGAACCATTGACAACTTTGTATACGTTGCAGGTGCAGATTCAGATCACGGTATGGAAGTAGACGGACCGGAAGGTACTATGGGAGCAGGGTTCACTGCTAAGAACGGTACACTCTACGGTATGACTGCTGAGATCGCTGATTTCCGCGATTCCGCGATGGGTACTGTTGAGAATATCTACATTACTGACTTTGATGATGCTGGTGATTGGGAGATCGACGAAACTGGAGGTGCTTACAACTACGATAATGCTTTATTGAACTTCTCTTCTATCGAAATCAACTTAGGCTCGTACTCTGCCGGTACGACTTTAGCTGATGTATTCTTAGATAAGTCAGGAGCAGTTACTTCATGGAACCCATCTGATTTTGCTACTTCAGTTACTACGCCTACTGTAGGTGCAGACGAGAGCAAATTGGCTTGGACCTATGCAGCAATGAAAGGCGCTTTCTAAGCAAAACTGACTTTACATAAATTTAACATAACAATAAAAGGCTCGAGACATCCGTCTCGGGCCTTTTTTCGTGTTTTGCACCAAATAACAGAAGACGAAATGATTCAAAAAATCGCCATCTATTGTGCTTTATTGTTGAGCACTTCAGTAGCCGCTCAAAACGGAATTATTAGAGGTACCGTTTATGAAGATGAAACAAATGAACCATTGTTTTACGCAAATGCCCAAATCCCCAGTGAAAGTGCAGTGGCCTTTACTGATTTTGATGGACATTTTGAATTATCCCTTACCCCAGGGACGTACAGTCTAGAAATTAGCTTCCTTGGATTAACTACCCTAATCATTCCTGATGTGAAAGTAGTTGCGGGTGAGGTGGTAGCTTTTGAGAATTTACGTCTCAAACCTACGACGAACGAGCTGATGACCGTTACAGTAACCGCCTCTGCGATGCGTAACACGGAAAGCGCACTTTTAGATGTTAAAAAGAAGTCTGCCACCGTTATGGACGGTATTTCCGCACAGAATTTTAAGCGTATTGGTGACGGTAACGCCGCAGCTGCAGTAACACGCGTACCGGGTGTGAGTATTCAAGGAGGAAAGTATGTTTTTGTACGCGGTTTAGGAGACCGCTATACGAAGACACAATTAATGAGTATGGATATTCCTGGGCTTGATCCGGACCGTAACTCGCTTCAAATGGATATTTTTCCGACGAACATTTTACAAAATATTGTTGTACTCAAGACGCTCACAGCAGATTTACCTGCAGATTTCTCGGGCGGTTTAGTCAACATCGAATTGGTCGATTTTCCAACTAAAAAGACATTGAACATCAGCTCATCGTTGAGTTACAATCCTGCAATGCATCTCATTCAAGGCTTAGGCCACCAAGGTTCAGTAACAGATTTCTTAGGATTCGACAGTGGTTTCCGTACGAATCCGCTGCCTCAGAATTACATCTATGAAGGAATTCCTAATCCTGCGCTGGACGACCCGATCACCACAGAACTGACGAAGGGATTTAAACCTGTTCTGGGCGCGAAAGCGCAGTCCATGCCACTGAATGGCTCCCTAGGCATCAGTGGTGGGAATCAAATAAAAAAAGACAATGGGAAAACGGTCGGCTATAATGGATCCTTCTCCTACAAAGCGAATACTACCTTCTACGGCACCCTTGGTGGAGACAGTACGCGTATGTACGAGCAGAACTTTTACCGTAAAGGAAACCAGCCCACTGATTATGCGCTGCAGGCGGACCGCACTCAAGTAGGTTCTTTAGCCATAAGTAATGTATTTATGAGTGGTCTTTTCGGTTACTCCATTAAAGACGACAACGATAAGTACCGCTTTACCGTGATGCATTTACAGAACGGCGAAAGTCGTACCGGTAAATTCAAGGAGACCTCGTCTATTGAAAATTCGTTTGTTGGATCTCGAGACAACCTAGAATATTCGCAGCGTTCCATCACTTCTGCTTTATTCAACGGTCAACACAGTCGCAACGACAATAAACTAAAGATCGATTGGCGTATTGCCCCGACCTTTAGTAGCATCGCAGATAAGGACATCCGTTCGACTTCCTACAGAACCGAAGACAATACTTTTGCTATTGCTCCAGGAGAAACGGGGTTCCCGAATCGTATTTGGCGTGAATTGAATGAATTCAATCTTGCAAATAGATTAGACTTTACGCGTAGTCATGAAGTTCGAGGAAGAGATGCGAAAATGAAATACGGCGCAAGCTACACCTTCAAATACCGTGATTACGAGATTTTACGCTACCAATTGCGTGCGAAATCTTTAGGAAATTTAAATCCACTTATCGGTGAAGCAGATGAATTGCTCTCTGAGGACTTTGTCTGGAATGTGATCACGGATGCAGGTACCTACTACAGCGGTAACTACGAAGCGAATAACGCATACCAGGGTATCCAAAGCAATCTCGCGGGATACATTCATGAGGAATTCAGCGTGAACCCACTGACAAAAATGGTAGTCGGTCTTCGCATGGAGCGCTACGACCAGTTCTATACCGGTGTAGACCAGCAAGAGGCTGCTGCTCCTGGAACGGGGATCAATTACCAATGGGAGCCTGTATTGAATAACTTCAACCTGTTCCCTACCGCCTCGCTCATTTATAGCGTAAACGAAAATTCAAATCTTCGTTTAGGAGCCTTCCGTACCGTCGCACGTCCTTCGTTCAAAGAAAAGAGTGCGGCGCAGATCGAAGATGTCCTCACGGGCATTACGTTCATCGGTAACCTTGATCTAGTAAACACAACCATCAGTAATTTAGATTTCCGCTACGAATATTTCTTCGAAGGCGGACAAACCATAGGAGTATCGGGTTTCTATAAATACTTCGAAAATCCGATTGAACTGGTCGCGTATTCTGCTGCCGCACCGTCTAATTTCCAGCCAAGAAACGTGGGTAATGCAACTGTAGCTGGGGCAGAGTTTGAGATTCGTAAAAATCTAGGTTTCATCGGCATGAAGCATCTAGAACTGAACTCTAACTTCTCTTACATCTTATCTTCTGTGACTAGAGATTCTTCAGAGTTCGCTGCGCGTGTAGCTTCCGCTCGAGACGGAGAAGTCATTAGTGAGACCAGAGCCATGCAAGGGCAAAGTCCTTACCTGATCAATGCAGGATTGAGCTATAACAATCCTAAGAACGGATGGCAAGGCGGTCTATTCTACAACGTACAAGGCGAAAAGCTCTACATCGTTGGTGTAGCGGACAACCCGGATGTTTTTGAGGTACCGTTCCACAGCTTGAACTTTAACCTCTTGAAAAACTTCGGTGCGGATCGCCAGTACCAAATGGGCTTCGGCATCAACAATATCCTGGACGATACCAGAGACCGCATCTTCGTGAGCTACGAGAGCTTCTCTCCGTACTTCTCACGTTGGGCACCGGGAAGAACGTTTAAACTAACCTTCCGCTACTCGCTTTAAGCGAATTCAAAAACGTAATTTTGAACCGCGGCCCCGAGGGCCGCGGTTTTTTTATGCGCAACTTCACAGAAATCACCGATCAAAACTTTGAGCAGGCGGCACTTGAAATGTACCGTCACCAGTACGCGAATAACGAAGTGTACGGTCAGTTCTGTGATTTAATTAAGCGTACGCCAGAAACCGTCAACGTCCTGAAAAAAATTCCCTTCCTACCGGTAGAACTCTTTAAGAATCATGAGGTCGTTACGGGAGTTTTCAGCCCCGAAGCAACATTCACTTCTTCTACGACCACAGGAGGCACCCCCAGCAGACATATGGTGAAGGAATTGGCCCATTATGAAAAGGTGTATGTGGAAGGCTTCCAGCGGGAGTTTGGTGCCCTAGAGAATTGGACCGTATTGGCCTTATTACCGAGCTATCTCGAGCGTAGCGGCTCCTCTTTAGTAGCAATGGCCGAAGGTATGATTAAACGTTCTACAAAGAAGGAAAGCGGATTCTACCTCTACAATCACGAGGAGTTGGCGCAAGTGCTTCATAATCTTCAAAAACAGCAACAGCCCACCTTGCTTATGGGTGTGACTTTTGGACTTTTAGATTTTGCTGAAAGTATTTCCGCAATGGATTTCCCTCAGCTACGTGTTATGGAGACCGGCGGTATGAAAGGCCGGCGTAAAGAGCTTATCCGCGCGAGGGTGCACGCGCTGTTGAAAGAGAAATTTCCCTCCAGCCCTATTGATAGCGAATACGGCATGACGGAGCTGTTGTCGCAGGCGTATCTAAAAAATAGTGGACTGTTTGCTTGTCCCCCTTGGATGCGCGTGTATACCAGAGACATCGCAGATCCACTCGGAGCACCGCAGCAAAACGGTTCACGAGGTGCCATACAGATAATAGACCTCGCCAATAAGGACAGCTGCTGCTTTTTAGCAATAAGCGACCAAGGCAGAGTTTTTGAAAATGGTACATTTGAAGTCTACGGCCGACTCGACAATAGTGAAATTAGAGGCTGTAATTTAATGGTTAGCCTATGAGACAATTGAACGCTTTCTACTGTTTTATCTTACTCGCGCTTTGCACCCTAAGCAATGCCCAAGTCGTGCGGCGCACCGCAAACTTTACCCATGGAGAAGGGACATTGAGTTTGCGCGATTCCGTAAGAATTTTCGCCACGGATTTTAATGGCGGTTATTATCAGGGCACGGTACACGCATGGGTGCACGAGGAATTCGTCAACGAATTGGACAAAAGAGTCATGGGTGACGCCCCTCTTTTAAGTGCAAAAAAGGATTCGTTAGGCACGATACACTCGAGCTATCCTGTAGATTCACTTTGGGAAAGCAAAGCGCACCGAATGTCGAAATATTATGAGGTTATACTCTCAGGCCAAGTCCTAGGTAGAGAGTTGGAAAGAAAGAGTTTTCCTACTAATTTCTTGGAAAATTATTTTTCCGGTCAGCGCCTAGGTGCTGTCAACGATGCACTCAAAGCAGCTTTCAAGAAAAATGGATGGGAGTACAAGCGCTTCAATGAATACGAATGTTGGGCTTATCTAAATAGAAGCGCAAACCCTTCAGAGCCGGATTTTCAAGCTCTCTTCATTGTGCGCAGTGGCTTACCCTATTGTTTGGTTAATAAAGGTGAATCCTTCGAATATGCGAAGCTGAAGGAAAGTGCAAAGCGAGAAAATGGTACGTTCTACTTCTTTCAACGACCTAATGATCGTTTCATGAAGGAGATTGACGATATCGTCTTTGATTACCTACCGCTTTAGATGACGCGAACGAGGTAGTAATTCTTTTTGCCTTTCTGGACAAGAATCAGGTTTCCAGCGACTACATCTTCTGAAGTAAGCTGCTTATTCACCGTCACTTTCGTTTTGTTGATGGCAACGCCATTGCCTTGAACCATTTTTCTTGCCTCACCTTTCGACGGGAAAATTGTGGTCACTTCTGCTAACGCATCGACAATGTCCAGTCCGCCTTCAAGTGCCGCGGCCGATATTTCATGCTGGGGCACACCTTCAAAAACGCTCATTAAAGTATCGTTATCCAAACGGCGTAGTTGGTCTTCTGTTGCCTTACCAAACAAGATTTCTGAAGCAGCTTGTGCATTTTCTAAATCCTCTTGACTGTGCACCCTTACCGTAATTTCTTCAGCCAAGGCTTTTTGTAATTTCCGCTGATGCGGTGCCTCAGCATGTTCTGCGATGAGCGCCTCAATGGTTTCACGCGATTCGATACTGAAAATCTTAATGTAGTTTTCCGCATCAGAATCGGCCGCATTCAACCAAAACTGATAAAACGCATACGGCGTTGTACGCTTAGGATCTAACCAAACGTTACCGCCTTCTGATTTCCCAAATTTAGTTCCGTCGGCTTTTTTGATTAAAGGTGTAGTCAGCGCATGCGCTGAGCCGCGACCTAAGCGACGAATGAGTTCGGTCCCTGTGGTGATGTTCCCCCACTGATCAGAACCGCCCATTTGAAGCTTCACGCCGTTGTTCTTCCAAAGGTGGTAAAAGTCGTAACCTTGGATCAATTGGTACGAGAATTCAGTAAAACTCATTCCCGTTTCGAGCCTGTTTTTCACACTGTCTTTCGCCATCATGTAGTTCACACTCATGTGCTTCCCTACATCACGAATAAACCCTAAAAAATCAAACTCTTTGAACCAATCGTAATTATTGACAATCTCGGCGCTGTTCTCGCCACAGTCAAAATTTAAGAATTTGGCCAATTGTGCTTTTTGGCTTTCTAGATTATGATTAAGCGTAGCTAAATCCAATAAATTGCGCTCTGCGCTTTTCCCCGATGGATCACCCACCATACCTGTTGCGCCACCAACAAGAGCAATGGGTTTGTGTCCTGCACGCTGAAAGTGAACCAGTGTCATGATTTGCACCATGTTTCCTACCCCCAAAGAATCGGCTGTTGGATCAAAACCTATATAACCACTGACCATTTCTTGGGTAAGCAATTCTTCGGTATCGGGCATGATATCGTGTAACATGCCGCGCCATTTCAATTCTTCTACAAAGTTGGTGTTCATCGTGCTTTTGCGCTACGTTAGTACTGAACTGCTAAAATAGCTATCATTCGTCTCTCACACCTAACTCTTCCATTAAATCTGGATTTTCGAATAGGTAGGCCTTGAAACGAAGGTCTTGAGGCTGAAATAACTGCAGGTCATCCACAAAGAGGGGGACCTCAATTTCTGGATCTTTAACATCTACAATACAGAAGCACTTACGTTTTGTGGACCAAAGAAAGGCACCTAACCGGTCGCGGTCCTCTTCTAGACGGTATTCAACAATATCCCATTCATGAAGCATTTTGCGATCAATATCATAAATACCGATGCTTTCATCGATCTGATTATGTTCAATTTTAATACCCGACCACCAAAACCCGTCGCGACTGTAGAAAAGCGTGCGTCCGCCAATTTTCCTTGCGTAGCCCACAACTTTCTCATCTTGACGAAGTCGGTACCGTTCTTCCAGCGTTGCTTCCATATCCAAAAAACAACGCCCGGAGCAGATGGTTCTGTCTGGGCGTTAGAAATATTTCAAAGCAGTTTATTTTTCGAATGCTGCGACTCCGCGGTCAAGCCAGTCGATGTACGCTTCTACATCGAGGTTGTACGCATTTTTCTCCACCAAAGGCTCGAGGTTATCGTGTCCTAAAATAACATAGAGCGGTTGGCTTACTTCCTGGAAGTTCACCTCTTGGAATTCACTCCATTTATTTCCAATATTCTTGATTTTACGACCTGTAATTTCGCTGATGTATTGCTCATCTTCGGGTAACTCAGGACGGGCATCTACATATAATGAGACCAAGACCACGTTGTCGCGAAGACGCTGATGAACGCGTTCGTCCACCCATACATTTTCTTCCATTTTACGGCAATTTACACAGCCCCAACCCGTAAAGTCAATCATGATGGGCTTACCGACTTCTTTCGCGTAAGCCAAACCGGCTTCGTAGTCGTTGAAACACGGAAGGCCGTTAGGACAATGTTCGCCCAATTCAGGCTGAACACTGGACTGTTCACCGGATACCACTGTTGTGATGTTTGGCTGTGCAAAGGCCCCTCCTCGTTGCTCAGCATAATGCTCAGGCGGCGGGAAACCTGCGATGAGTTTTACAGGCGCTCCGAAAATTCCAGGCAGCATGTAAAAGCCCATGATTAAGAAGGTAAGGGCAAAAAATAATCGGCTCACACCTATACTTTGTACGGGACTGTCTAGAGGCATCCGGAAAGCACCCAATAAGTAGAACGCCGTCGCAAACGCAATGGCGACCCAGATAGCGAGGAACAATTCACGTTCCAGTAGATGCCACTGCATCACCATATCGGCCGTAGATAAAAATTTCAAGGCAAACGCCAATTCTAAAAATCCTAAGGTCACCTTCACCGTGTTCAACCAACCTCCGGAAGAAGGCAGGGAATTTAACCAGCCTGGGAAGGCCGCAAATAGGGTAAATGGAATAGCGAGCGCAAGGGCAAAACCAAACATTCCAACGGCTGGCCCTAGTAAGGATCCGCCGGAGGCTGCTTTGACAAGCAATGAACCGATGATTGGTCCAGTACAGGAAAAACTTACCAAACTCAAGGTAAAGGCCATGAAGAAAATACCAACCATACCGCCCTTGTT
>Ga0129324_10002098_pt1 | contig 12417 bp, 9 predicted proteins | sample CPBDNA_7_FD_96879 | JGI IMG/M metagenome (GOLD analysis project Ga0129324, IMG submission 96879) | Freshwater to marine salinity gradient microbial communities from Chesapeake Bay, USA - CPBay_Spr_15_0.2_DNA | ecosystem: Environmental > Aquatic > Marine > Coastal | place: USA: Chesapeake Bay... | reverse complement strand
ATGATTGCCGCCTGCTCGTCGGTAGGGTCATAAAAGCCTGGATCTACGCTTCTAATAAGGGCACTTACCTGAAGTGGTGAGTATTTCTCAATCATGAGATCACCGACTTACCTGCTGGCTGTACCGGGCAGGATGAACGAACCACACATCGTGGGCACATCTCATTGACTGTTGCAGTAAATGTTGCAGCTCCCATACCAGCGCCGATGATCGATAACTGTTGGCGAACTTCATCTGCATCAATAACGGGACGATGACGGAGCGCAACCTCTTTCGTATCGTGAGCAAGAAAGACAAGGTGTGAACCACTCGTTTGATTACCTTTAAGTTGCTCACCAAAGCCATCCATAATGACACCAAGCTGATAGCAGGCAAGCTGTAAGTTAGTGAGCGCATCATTGTGGGCAATTGGGTTCTTTCCAGTTTTAAAATCAACAACAAAGTACTTACCGTCGCCATCTACTTCAATGCGATCGACATTTCCTTTAACAATCACATTGCCGAAGGAGATATTAAAATCTAGCTCGACTCCAACAACGCTGCGATCACTCTTGGTCTCAATATCGTTGTGGTACTGGGCAAAGCGTTCCAGCATGCGTTTTGCCCGCTTGAGCGCAGCGGTGCTGAGCCAACCGGTTGATTGATCAATCAGTGACCACGAGCTTTCGAGTTTTTCTACAAGCTGATCATGTGTGATTCCGGGACTTTCAACTTTAAGTCGTGCAAACTCGTGAATGGCAGAACCTAATAGCTGTGCAACACCATCACCATTAGTGCCCCCACTTTTTTCTAGGAACCATTTCACTCCACACTCAGTAAATGGTTCGGCGCCACTGGGTGAGACATAGACAGGATCGCCCGCCTTCACCACGGGTATATCTGTCGATAGTGCGCGTGCGCCAACCCAGTTCTCACTCTGGGCAAGTGATATTCCTGATGCTGCAAGAGTGGCAAGAAGATCTGCAGCTGATTCCGAATTCTCTGACGTTAAATTGCGACGCAGGGTTGCCACCAAGGCAGGTGCGGTAAGTGGTCGGGCTGGTTGGGCGGTAGCTGCCTGGGGCGAATCGACTGCAAAACCATGTATTTCTTCATATATTTCATGGAAGAAAATCGATGGTTCATCATCTTCGCGCGATGTTGCTGTGACCAGCAACTGTGATGTTGCGCGAGATGTCGCGACATGAAAGAGGCGTCGTTCATCTTCAAGAAGGGATGAAGCAGTGATCGCTTGCAGTTCTCGATCGGGTAAATGATCTCCATGCCGTTCTCGTTCTACTAAACGTTCTGCACCAAGCAGAGTCGATCGCACTTTTAAATTTGGCCAAATCCCCTCTTGTACGCCAGCGACAATTACAAGGGGCCATTGGCGACCTTTCGCGCTATGAACTGTCAGAATCTCGAGCGCATCAGGGCGTACACCTTTAGTTGTGATGACATCGGCTGCAATAAATTCTTCGCTGATCTGATCGAGAAAGACAGATGGCGCAGCGCCTGGAAAACGTTCGATAAATCGTGCAGCGCTATCAAAGAGAACAATCATCGCATCGAGATCGCGATCTGCCGCCGCTCCGCGAGATCCACCACGTAAGGCAGCATCTCGCCATGCATCACTTACCTTGCTGCCATCACTTGTTACCGCATTACTCCAGATTGCCCACAAGAGATCGTGGACTGTTGGATTTTTACGAGCGAGTGATTTACGGGCAAGAGATAAAAGTGTGTGTACACGGTTGAGTTCAGGTGCATCCTCAATTGGAATATCGCCATCGATAAGAGCATCGATAAGCATCGCTGAACCGGTACGAAGATCATCATCGCTCCGTGCTGCTAGAAGTGATCTTCGAATACGACGAAGTGAGATCGCATCACTTCCACCAAATTCACTGGTAAGAAGCGCTTCGACATCAGCTAAGGTCAACTTCTTTGGATTCGTTGCAATACGTGCTAATAATAAGAACGGAGCGATTGCTACGTTATTGCCGAGGGCTTCAACCTCACCCACTGTGGGAATCGATGCCTGCATGCAGGCTCGGCGAATTGCAGATGCACCCGCACCACCTGAGCGGAGAATAATTGCCATATCTGAGTAGGCAATTCCATCCAGGAGATGAGCCTTTTTGCAGTAGTGGGCAATGAGATGAGCCTCTTCCGTGCCACTAGCCGCCATCACCGCATCGCGCACTGTTGGATTTCTATAACTCTCTGTAAGAGTGATCACTGCACCGTGATCGCCAATGAGTGATTGCGCCGCTGCCTCTGCGCCATCTGGATCAGCGCCGCGAAAACGTCCTACCGCGCTCTTGCTATCGAGTGCGATAAGAAGATCATTTGGCGCAATCAGTGTAAGAAGTTCACGTTGCGCGGGATCAGATTCTTGGAATTCATCAATAAGAATGGTGGAGAAAGTTTTACGGATCGTTGCAAGAAGTTCGGGGCTATTATGAAGGTGTGCGATCGCTGCATTAATGAGCTCAGATGGGTCGATGCGCACCTTTGCATCTCCGGCACCAGAGGCGGCTAGATCCATCACGCCTTCATATCGTTTCCAGAAAGCTGCTGCAGCTGGCCAATACTTTTCACCAAGTTGCCCACCGCGAGTTGCTAGCACTTGTGGTGAAATTTTTCGTTCATTTGCACGCATCATGAGATCTCGTAGCTCGCGAATAAAACCACGAGTGCGTAATGGGTTACCTAACTTTTCATCACTATCACGCAGTTCAGGTGGCCACTCTTTATATCCATCGCTGATATCGCCTTCTAGTAAATCAGCGATTATTTGTTCTTGCTCAGCACCGGATAACAAGATGGGTTCGCGGAAATCATCCCCACTCTTCATCTTAAGAATCGAAAATGCGAGCGAGTGAAATGTTCGCGCAAGTGGTTCATACCCTGTTGCGCTGCTGCGGATTGCAATGGCATCGCGGATCAAGGATGCGCTCTCACGACCATAGGTGAGAAAGAGAATCGAATCAGATGAAGCGCCATCGCTAATGCGCGCAATTGCAGCTTCGATAAGAAGTGTGGTCTTGCCCGACCCCGCAGCACCTTTGATTACAAGTGGAGAACCACGATGGGCAATCACTTTTTTCTCTTGATCGGTAAGGCTCAGGTCATTGACCTGTAGGGCCTGCTTGATCAACTTCATAGGCGCCATTTAACCCTAGCCAACCGACAAAGGATGAGAAGGCTCAGAATGTAGAGAAGTAGGCCTAGCTATCTGCAGCTAAGTTCGCCTTCTTCTGACGAGAAGTCGCACGTGCGCGCTCGTTCTGGTCGAGGACAACCTTGCGGATGCGGACAACTGCAGGAGTGACCTCAACGCATTCATCTTCACGACAGAATTCGAGAGCACCTTCCATGTTTAACTTCTTAGGTGGAATCAAACGCTCTGATTCATCGGTACCTGATGCGCGCATGTTGGTGAGCTTCTTTTCGCGAACACAGTTAACGTCCATGTCATCGCTACGAGAGTTCTCACCAATAACCATACCTTCATACACTTCATCGCCTGGCTCAACAAAGATTGTTCCGCGATCTTGTGTTCCATACAACGCGTACGACGTAACAGTTCCCATGCGATCTGAAACAAGTGACCCTGTTGCACGTGTGCGAATATCGCCATACCAAGGCTCGTAACCATCAAAGACGTGGTGGAGCAAACCTGTACCACGAGTCTCTGTCAGGAATTCGGTACGGAAACCAATAAGTCCACGTGATGGAACCTTGTAATCAAGACGGATCCAACCAGTTCCATGGTTGACCATCTGTTCCATACGTCCCTTACGTAGCGCCATCAACTGTGTAAGAACACCTAAGTAATCTTCTGGCGCATCAATTGTTAAACGCTCCATCGGTTCGTGCACCTTGCCATCAATTTTCTTGATAACAACTTGTGGCTTACCAACGGTAAGTTCGAAACCTTCGCGTTTCATGATCTCAACGAGAACCGCTAGCTGTAGTTCGCCACGACCTTGAACTTCCCAGGTATCTGGACGTTCAGTATTAAGAACGCGCAATGAAACATTACCTACGAGTTCTGCATCAAGGCGACCCTTTACTTGGCGCGCTGTCAGGAGCTTGCCGCTCTTTCCCGCCAAAGGAGATGTATTGATACCGATAGTCATCGAGATAGATGGTTCATCGACAATAATTAACGGTAGAGCATGCGGATTATCGTTATCTGCCAGCGTTTCTCCGAGAGTAATTGTCTCGATACCCGCAACAGCGATGATGTCCCCAGGATGTGCTTCAAGTGCTGGAACGCGATCGAGAGCTTCGGTGATCAAGAGCTCGGAAATCTTTACTCGCTCTTGCGTGCCATCTGTCTTCATCCAAGTAACGGTCTGACCTTTTTTGATCACACCTTCGCGAACGCGACAGAGTGCAAGGCGACCAAGAAATGGTGACGAGTCAAGATTTGTTACATGTGCTTGAAGTGGTGCACCCTCGTGATACACAGGTGCGGGAATTGCAGAGAAGATTGTGTCGAAGAGAACATCAAGGTTGGTCTCCTCTGGCATTCCACCATCTGCTGGACGCGTAAGTGATGCACGCCCCGCCTTAGCGGAGGCGTAGACAACTGGGAATTCAATCTGCTCTTCATTAGCGTCAAGATCAAGGAAGAGTTCATATGCTTCATCAACAACTTCAGCGATACGCGAATCGGGGCGATCGACCTTATTAATCACCAAAATTACTGGCAGATACTTCTCGAGCGCTTTGCGCAATACGAAACGAGTCTGTGGCAGTGGACCTTCTGATGCATCAACGAGCAAGATAACGCCATCAACCATCTCTAATCCACGCTCTACCTCGCCGCCGAAATCTGCGTGGCCAGGTGTATCAATAATGTTCACAATTGTGTTGCCGCGCTTTACCGCGGTGTTCTTAGCAAGGATCGTAATTCCCTTTTCGCGCTCCAGATCCATTGAATCCATCATGCGGTCCTGGCCTTCGCCCTGCACCTTATGTGCCGCGAAGGCACCGGATTGCCACAACATCGCATCAACGAGTGTGGTCTTTCCGTGGTCTACGTGAGCAATGATTGCAACATTACGAAGGTCTTCACGACGCTTCTCTGGAAGTCCTTTGAGGTGTTCTTGTTTTTTAGACATTGAATCGAAACTCCACAACATCTCCGTCGGCCATTACGTATTCTTTGCCTTCCATGCGAACTTTCCCCCTTGATTTTGCTTCAGTCATAGAACCTGCTTCTACCAAGTCGGTAAAAGAGACAATTTCGGCTTTGATGAAGCCTTTTTCAAAATCTGTATGAATAACACCAGCAGCCTTGGGAGCGGTATCACCTTTATGAATTGTCCACGCACGCGCTTCCTTTGGACCGGCAGTTAAATATGTTTGTAAACCGAGTGCGTCAAAACCAACGCGAGCAAGTGTTGCCAGACCTGGCTCTTTGAGACCAATAGATTCAAGAAGTTCCATCGCATCGTCATCTGAAAGTTCTGCTAATTCGGCTTCAGTCTTTGCATCGAGGAAAATTGCTTGAGCAGGTGTAACAAGTGCCTGCAATTTTGCACGTAGATCGTTATCGCCGAGTTCTGCCGCATCAACATTAAAGACATATAAGAATGGCTTAGCTGTCAGCAAGTGAAGTTCATACAAGAGTTCGCGATCAATCGGTGATTGCGAAAGTGGTTTACCTGATTGCAGCCACGCCTCTGCCGCCTTTACCGCTTCCAGAACGGGCATACGCTCTTTTGCAGTCTTCGCCTCTTTCTCAAGCCGCGGAATCGCTTTCTCGATTGTCTGCAAATCCGCGAGCGCTAATTCGGTATTAATCGTTTCCATGTCGCTGCCCGGATCGATTCGGCCATCAACGTGAACAACATCGTCATCGTTAAAGACGCGAATCACCTGACAGATCGCATCGGTCTCGCGGATATTTGCCAAGAATTTATTGCCAAGGCCGGCACCTTCTGATGCTCCCTTAACGATTCCTGCGATATCAACGAAGGAGAGCGCGGCTGGCAGCAGCTTTTCAGAGGCAAAGATTTTCGCCAGAACCGCCAAACGCTCATCGGGTACGCCAACGACTCCGACGTTAGGTTCAATGGTGGCGAAGGGGTAGTTGGCCGCTAAAACATTGTTCTTTGTCAGAGCGTTAAAAAGGGTCGACTTTCCCACATTGGGCAGGCCGACGATTCCAATAGATAGGCTCATAGGAGGTAGAGCCTACGCGTGATTGTCGGTGGCTCCTGCCACGATAGGGGCATGACCAGCACAAATAGCCCACTCGTGACCATTATTACCCTTGCTATCGGCCTGATTCTCGGCCTCGTCATTGGATTTCTTATCTGGCGTCGAGGTTCATCAAGTACTGCCATCGATTCAACTGATCTGACAGAACAACTCAGCGCTGTGCGCGCCGAACGCGATCTCTATAAGAGTGAACGAGATAACGCAGTTGCTGGTTCAAAGTTAGCGGGCGAACTTGAGGCGATGAAGGGGGCGATGGAGAAGTTGCAGAAAGAAGCCGGTGATGCCGATCGTCGTCGGATCGAAGCCGAATCAGATATTCGCGCGCAGGTACGTGCCATGTCTACACATAATGAATCACTGGTGGCACAGACCAAAGCAATCGCTGGAGCGCTCACAAACTCTGCAACGCGTGGAAAATTTGGCGAGGCCCAACTTGAGTTGATGCTTGAAAACGCTGGCTTACGTAAAGATATCGAATTCACCGCCCAGCGTTCGACAACAGATGCTGACTCTTCCGGTATTCCAGATATCACCGTCAAGATGCCAGGTGGCACTAAGTTATTTATCGATTCCAAGTTTCCCTTTGATCGCTTTATCCAAGCGCACGAAGAAGAAGATAGCCAAGCCCGTGAAGCGCTCTTTACTGAGCACCGGAAAGATCTCTTCAGCCATGTACAGACGCTGGCAAAACGTGGCTATCACGCCTCACAAGATTCGCCAGACTTTGTCATTCTCTTCGTTCCCTTTGAATCACTGCTTACTGAGGCTCTTCGCGTTGATCCACTCTTTCTAGAAAATGCCTTTAAACTCAACGTCACTATCGCAACGCCAACGTCGATGATGGCACTGCTTCGCACAATCGGAAATGTCTACTCTCGCAACGCTGTAGCGCGCAACGCTGAAGATATCTCGAAATCGGCTGCCTCATTTATGAAAGATCTAACGCTTCTTCACTCTCGTATTATCAAAGTTGGCACCGCGATCAACTCTCTCAGCAAGGCCTACGCCGAGCTGATCCCAACAGCTGAATCCACCGTCAAGCGTGCTGCTGCAAAGATCTTGAGTTATGGAGTTTCCGGAGATAAAGATAAACTTGCACTTGCATATCCTGATGCGCCAGCGCAGGCACGTGAGTTAAAAAATAGCGATCTCGCTGCAGAAGATGACTTTATCGATGCAGAAGAGGTGAAGGAGGACGAGTGACAAGTTCACTTCCAGCAATTAGCGGTCCTGGTCTAAAAAAGCAGGGCGTTGTTGTCTTGCAGATTTTCTTTATCTTCATCTTTACCTTTGCAGAGCTCACACTTCGCGGTGGCACAGGAATCTTCACTGGCCTTGTTATCGCCCTTGTTACCTTTGGTGGAATTCGCTTTGGCCGTCCCGGTACGCGTTATGTCTCTGTTGTTACCCCACCACTAGTTCTCGCAGCGCTCGTTACTTTTTACTTCCTTGCAACTGATGGCTTCTCTATCTCGCGCCTAGGCATTGATATCTTGGCCGCCCTTGCATCGGTTGGTCCATGGCTACTTGGTTCGGCCGTATATGGGTGGTTTATGTTCCTCAATGAAAAAGCGAAGCAGCGTAAGCCAAAGAGTCGAGTTTAAGCTTTACCCATCGCCTTTAGATCTTTACGTAGCTCTGGTGGGAGCGAGAAGAGAAGTGTCTCTTCAGTTGCGCGTACCTCTTCGACATTTCCAAATCCATGAAGGCTTAGCCACTCAAGAACTGAGCGGACCAAAATCTCAGGTACAGAAGCTCCGCTTGTGAGACCAACGGTTGTCACACCGACAAGCCATTCATCTTTCGCCTCAGATGCATAGTCGATAAGAAATGCTTTCTTGGCACCGTATTCAAGAGCAACTTCAACGAGGCGAACAGAGTTAGAAGAGTTTGTCGAACCAACGACGAGAACAAGATCTGCCTGTGGCGCAATTGCCTTAATCGCTTCCTGGCGATTCTGAGTTGCATAACAAATATCATCAGATGGCGGATCTTGAATTTCAGGAAAACGTTGGCGCAAAATCGCAACTGCCTCTAAAGTTTCATCAACACTTAACGTCGTCTGGGATAACCAGACTAGCTTCTTGCCAGGAGTTGGTTGCACGGTGCGAGCGCCATCAAGTCCATCAACAATCTTGACCTTACCGACTGCTTCTCCTGCAGTTCCTTCAACTTCTTCGTGGCCTTCGTGGCCTATTAGTAAAATCTCTGTCTCTTCATTGGCAAAGCGGCGCACTTCATGATGAACCTTGGTCACAAGCGGGCAGGTGGCATCAATTGTTTTTAGGCTGCGCGCTGCTGCCTCTTCATGGACTGCAGGTGAAACACCGTGGGCTGAAAAAACTACTGTCTTACCTTCGGGAACTTCATCTGTCTCGTTGACAAAGATGACACCCTTTTCTTCAAGGGTTTGGACAACGTGCTTGTTGTGCACAATCTCTTTACGGACATAGACAGGTGCTCCATACGCCTCAAGCGCTTTTTCAACGGTGATAACCGCGCGATCTACGCCGGCGCAATATCCACGGGGGGCGGCCAGAAGTACGCGTTTGCCGGAATCCATGTGGGTGAGTCTATTAGGCTGGGCTCATGTTCGAAACTTCAAGTGAGAAACCCGCGCCAGTGCGCGTTGTCACGGAAGCAATTAAGGAGTATCTCGATCGATTGGGCCCCATCTGGATTGAGGGCGAGATCTCAGAGCTCAACGAACGTAGCGGTGGAATGGCATTTATTCGCCTTCGCGATACCAGCGCCGATATGAGTCTTTCGGTGATGTGTTACAAAACAGTCTTAGCATCGGTGCAACCACTGCCGGCAAATGCGCGCGTTGTGATTCATGCAAAGGCGTCGTGGTACACAAAGAGTGGAACGCTGACGATGTCGGCGAAAGAGATCAGACAGGTTGGCGTTGGTGAATTATTAGCACGCCTAGAAGAACTTAAAAGTGCTCTCGCTAAAGAAGGCCTCTTTGATGCAGATCGTAAAGTTGCTTTGCCGCGCCTACCTAAGAAGGTGGGTCTGATCTGCGGACGTAATACCGATGCGATGAAGGATGTTGTTGAAAATGCGCGCCGTCGTTGGCCGGCAGTTGAATTTGAAATTCGCGAAGTTGCGGTGCAAGGAAGTGCCGCAGTTGTTGAAGTCTCGCAGGTTTTGGCCGAACTGGAAGCGATGGCCGATGTTGATGTCATCATTATTACTCGAGGCGGTGGATCATTTGAAGATCTCTTGCCATTTAGTGATGAGAGCTTGGTTCGCCTCGCTGGTTCGTGCCTGACACCGATTGTTAGCGCAATCGGCCATGAGAAAGATTCACCACTTCTTGATCTCGTTGCAGATTACAGAGCATCGACCCCAACTGATGCTGCTAAGCGTGTAGTGCCAGATATAGCCCAAGAGATCGCCGAAATCGAGCTGATTCGCCAACGACTTTTGCGTAAAGTCACTCATCTTCTCGATTTTGAAATCTCAACAATCTCGCATTTAACAGCTCGCCCTGTGATGAAAGATCCGATGGTGATTGTGTCATCGCGAGTAGATCAGATTTCAACTGCCCGTGATCGCGCAGCACGCACAATGACGGCGTTGATCGATAGCGAAAAACGTGAACTAAAGCAGGTGCGTGCCCACCTGCGATCACTATCGCCACAGTCAACCCTTGATCGTGGATATTCAGTTGCTACCTTAGAAGACGGTGCGATTGCACGCGATGCGGCAAAGATTCCCGCAGGTACCCACCTCAGAATTCGTCTAGCAAAGGGCTCATTAGAAGCAACGGTAGAAAGAAGAGTAGATTAGGAACATGGCTGCAGAGAAGAAGATCTCCTACGAGCAAGCCCGTGATGAACTTGCCGAAATTGTGGAATCCCTTGAATCAGGAAGTGCCACACTTGAAGAATCACTTGCACTCTGGGAGCGCGGAGAAGCGTTAGCAAAGATCTGCCAAGAGTGGCTCGATGGTGCAAAGGCGAAGATCAAAGCAAGCCGCACATCTACCGAAGACAGCTCCGAATAGGAGATCGAGATGTCACCTCAATTTACATATTCAGAACTTCTGCCACTGGGTGAAGATTCGACGCAGTATCGCCTCTTAACAAAAGAGGGCGTAAACGTTAAAAAACATGGCGATCTTGAATTTCTCCATATTGAAGCATCAGCGCTTTCACATCTAAGCGAAGTTGCGATTCACGATATTTCGCATTATCTGCGCGCAGCTCACTTACAGCAACTGACAAATATCTTGAGCGATCCTGAAGCCTCACCGAATGATCGCTTCGTTGCCACCGACCTTTTAAAGAATGCCAATATCGCAGCAGGTGGTGTTCTACCGATGTGCCAAGACACCGGTACCGCACTGATCATGGGGAAAAAGGGTCAATACGTATTGACCTCAAGCAAAGATGAGATTGCCCTTTCACAGGGAATTTACGATGCCTATACAAAACTTAATTTGCGATATTCGCAGATGGCCCCTGTCACCACGTGGGAAGAGAAGAACACCGGCAATAACTTGCCAGCGCAGGTCGAGATTTATTCAGATAGCGACCATAGCGATGAGTACAACTTCCTCTTTATTGCAAAAGGTGGCGGAAGTGCCAACAAATCATTCTTATATCAAGAGACAAAAGCGGTACTTAACCCCGCATCATTTATGGCATGGCTTGATGGAAAACTCCGTTCTATCGGAACAGCAGCCTGCCCGCCATATCACCTAGCAATTGTCATCGGTGGAACCAGCGCCGAACACACAGTAAAGACGGCAAAGCTCGCCTCGACAAAGTATTTAGATTCACTACCTACATCAGGGGATGCGGCAACTGGACATGGCTTTAGAGATATCGAATTGGAAGAGAAGGTTCTTGAACTTACGCGCACGCTAGGAATCGGCGCACAATTTGGTGGCAAGTACTTCTGTCACGATGTGCGCGTTGTACGCCTACCTCGCCACGGCGCATCACTTCCCATTGCAATCGCCGTATCATGTTCGGCAGATCGCCAGGTGAAAGCAAAGATCACTCGCGATGGCGTCTTTATTGAAGAACTCGAGCGTGATCCAGCACACTTCTTACCTGAGACCACCGATGAACATCTCGACGATGATGTTGTGGAAATTGATCTCAACCAACCGATGGATGCAATCCGCGCCGAACTTTCTAAACATCCGGTTAAAACTCGTGTCAGTCTGACCGGCACTATTGTTGTTGCGCGCGATCTCGCCCATGCAAAGATTAAAGAAGCGATTGATAAGGGTGAGGCGATGCCGCAATACCTGAAGGATTACGCTATTTATTATGCGGGCCCAGCTAAGACGCCAGAGGGATATGCATCAGGTTCATTCGGACCAACAACTGCCGGCCGCATGGATTCTTACGTTGGCTACTTCCAAGAAAAGGGTGGCTCATTTGTTATGTTGGCAAAGGGTAATCGCTCACAAGCTGTGACAGATGCCTGTAAGAAATTTGGTGGCTTCTATCTGGGATCTATCGGTGGGCCGGCAGCGCGCCTTGCCCAAGATTGCATTACGAAAGTTGAGGTCTTAGATTTTCCAGAACTTGGAATGGAAGCAGTCTGGAAGATTGACGTTGTTAATTTTCCAGCATTTATTGTTGTCGATGATAAGGGCAATGATTTCTTTGCCCAGACTTCAAAGCCAATGACAATCGGCAGCCGCCCTAGCGAAATCTAGAAGAGCGCACTTTAGTAGTAATTACTGCGCTTGAATTTTGACCAGGCTCGGCACGGGCTCTCGTATCGAATCTCGATATAGCGAAGTCCCCATCGCATCTGAGTCACTGGATTTTTACGCCAATCGCTGGAAATGATATCCATGCGGTTCGCTGGGAGAGCTTGGGGGATTCCATGGGCGCCAGAACGTGGGTTGCGCGCCCTGTAATTCCAATTGCTCTCTTTGGTCCAGAGATTATCGAGGCAGGTAAATTGATATCTGCCCCAGTTGTACTCGGACTTCATAATCTGGCGGGCGACATATTTGGCACCTTTGGGGTTGCGGGCAATTTCGACCTGGCGCGTCACCGATGCGACCAACGCCATCTCTGATGCAAAGAGAGAGTGAGGGGAATCAAGTTGAGAAAAGAGTGGGGCACCTTCTGAGAGATCGACTTGTGATGATTTGAGATTTTTCGCTTCAGGAAGAACCAGGCGAGTGCTCTGAGGAAAATCTAAACCGTAGGCAGT
>Ga0129324_10002096_pt1 | contig 12430 bp, 12 predicted proteins | sample CPBDNA_7_FD_96879 | JGI IMG/M metagenome (GOLD analysis project Ga0129324, IMG submission 96879) | Freshwater to marine salinity gradient microbial communities from Chesapeake Bay, USA - CPBay_Spr_15_0.2_DNA | ecosystem: Environmental > Aquatic > Marine > Coastal | place: USA: Chesapeake Bay... | reverse complement strand
GCTGGAATTAAAATGGATCCAAGTGCTGCCACATCCGCAACTGCAGAGCCTGAAATTTCTGCAAAGAACATGGAGGTTGCAATATTAATCATACTAAGCCCACCTTTAACAAACCCAACTAAGGCTGAAGCAAAAGCAATTAATCTTCTTGAAATACCAGAGGTATTCATAATAGCTCCGGCCAAAATAAATAAAGGGATAGCAATTAGTGGAAAATTTTTAGCGCCGCTATACATAATCAAAGCGCTATCCACTAAAAAGCTAGTGCCATTTTTCAGGATCATTGCAATAATAGTGGTTACCGCTAACCCAACTGCGATCGGAACATTGATCACTAACAATAATAATAAAATGACAAACATGCCGAGAACAATCATGCTTTATCCTCCATGACATTGGCATAATCGGTTTTAAGATAAAGTGTCTCCGAAATAAGAATAAGAACAGCACACACCGGAATCACTGATTGGACAAAGGATTGCGGTACCCATTCTAAAGTTGTTAAGGTTTCGCCTTGAATAACAATAATGACGATAGTGCCATAATAAGCAAGAATCCCGTAAAAAGAATAAATAACTATTTTAGATAGAACAAATAAGTATTGGCGAATAATTTTTGGAAAAGCTTTAATGATGGATGGCACACCAATATGCGCACCCTTTAACGAGGCATACGCAGCTCCATAATAAGTCAACCAAGCTAATTGGATAGCTGCAACTTCATCATACCAAACTAACGCCTGGCCCGCCCAACGATAAGTAACTCCCACCACCACCGTCACGCTTAAGCCAACCATCATAAAAAATATAATGTACTGTAAGAATTTATCGTAGATTTGGTAGAAGGTTGAGTTCTGCATAGTGAATGGTAACGGCTAACAAACTTTGTTCATACTACCGACCTAATGAAGATCGGTAGTATGGTACTATTAAATTATTTTGCTAAATCCAAAACTTGTTTAGTTAAGGCAGCGCCAGTTTTTACTTCATCTGCAAACTGTTTGTAGATTACATCGCTCGCTTTCACAAAGGCATCTCGGTTAGCTGTATTAACTTTTACCCCAGCTTTTTTGATTACCTCAAGATCAGAAACATCTAGCTCAGCTGCACGTTTATAAACGTACGCTTGGCTTTCTTTAGCAGCTGCCTCTAATGCAGCACGCACATCCGCTGGTAATTTATTCCAGTGATCTTTGTGTACCGTTACATAAGCAGGTGTGTAGACGTGACTAGTGATGGATAAGTACTTTTGCACCTCTTGAAATTTGCTACTTGCAATCTGTGCATATGGATTTTCTTGTCCATCCATGGTTCCAGTTTTTAAAGCAGTAAACACTTCAGACAGTCCCATTGGTGTAGGATTTGCACCGTAGGCTTGGAACATTTTTAAACGCCACTTGGATTGTGGAGTTCGTAGTTTAATTCCTTTTAAGTCCTCTGGTACATTGATCGGCTTTTTATTATTCGTGATATGACGAAAACCATTTTCCCATACTGCAAGAATTTTATATCCAGTTTTCTCTTCTAGATTCTTAGCAAGTATTGGACGCAATACTTGTTGTTCAACTTTTGCCATGTGAGCTCGGTCTTTAATAATGTATGGCATTTCAAATACACCAAATTCATCATGAACTGATGCCATCACGGATGATGGTAATGTCATATCAATAGTTCCGAGTTTAATTTTTTGCATCATTTCTTTATCACCGCCTAATTGGCTTGATCCAAAATTAGTTACTTTGGCTTTGCCGGCTAATTTTTGATTGGCTAATTTAACGAAATGTTCTGCTGAATCATTGAACAATGATCCTGGTGCACCAACGTGACCAAATTTTAGTTCGAGTGCATTTGCTGACATCGACACCATGCAAATGGATATCAAGGTTGCAAATACTTTAGTTATTTTCATAGTAGTCCCCCTGTTATTTTAAAACAGTTTAGACAATTCTTGGAAAAAAATCTAATGAATATTATTTGGATAAATACTGAAGAGCCGCCATAATACCGCCAGCTTTAAAAGGAACTTTTGCTTTAGCAAGACCCATTTCAACCCCTGATAATACGCCCATTAACATAATCTCGTTTAAATCACCAAGGTGGCCAATTCTAAATACTTTACCTTTTACCTTATTAAAACTTGCACCAAGCGCCATATTATATTCATCTAAAATTGTTTTTCTTAAATTATCCGCATCATATCCCTCCGGGAGCAACACGGTTGTTAAAGTGTTTGAATATTCAGCAGGATTTTTACATAATATTTCCAAACCCCAAGCTTTCACCGCAAGTCTTGTAGCTTCTGCTAATCTTGCGTGTCTTGCAAATACATTATCTAATCCCTCTTCCATCAACATATCTAAAGCTTCATCAAGACCGTAGATTAAAGTTGTTGCAGGAGTATATGGATAAAAACCAGTTTTATTATTTTCTAACATTGCATGCCAGTCCCAATAATGTTTTGGCATAGTCGCTTTTTTGGAAGCCTCTAATGCTTTATGACTGATTGCATTAAAAGAAAGTCCTGGTGGGAGTAACAAACCTTTTTGTGATCCTCCTACTGTTACGTCTACTTTCCATTCTTCATGCCTATAATCAATGGAAGCAAGAGAGGAAATAACATCCACCATAAATAAAGCTGGATGATTTACAGAATCAATTGCTTTTCTAATTTCTCCAATATTGTTTACAATTCCAGTTGAAGTTTCATTATGCAGAACACAAACCGCTTTAATTTTTTTATCTTTATCTGCAGCTAATCTTTCAGCTACAACTTTTGGATCAATGCCGTGCCGCCAATCCCCAGGAACTATTTCCGCATCAATTTTTAATTTTTTCGCCTGATCATACCAACGTATGGAAAATTCACCTGTTTCAAAGAATAAAACTTTATCACCTACATTCAAAGTATTAACGATTGCAGATTCCCAAGCACCGGTGCCTGAACCTGGATACATAATAACTGGGGATGATGTTTTAAAAACACTTTTTAATTTTTCTAAGACGCTTTTAGAAATTTCTGCAAATTCTGGTCCTCTATGATCAATCACTGCTCTATCCATAGCTCTCAATACTCGGTCTGGTAAATTAGTTGGGCCTGGAATTTGTAAAAAATGACGGCCGGCTTTGAATGAGTTAGATTTTGGCATAGCGATTTGTATATGTTATTGATACATCAAAATCAAATATGAAATTTAATCAAACTCAGATTAGTAGAATTGCCAAAGAAGTTGGGGGTATAGTTCGCGGTAAAGTTTTATTTGATGAGTTTGCAAGAGGAAGGTACAGCACCGACTCCTCTCTTTATCAAATCACACCGCTTGGTGCCGTGCTACCAAAAGATACCAATGATGTGTTGGAGTTAATGAATTACTCACAAAAAAATAATATTCCATTACTTGCAAGAGGCGGCGGCAGTTCACAGTGCGGACAAACAGTCGGTGAATGTATTGTGCTTGATTATTCAAGACACCAAAATAAAATTTTAGATTTAAATGTTGCTGAAAAAACTGTTTGGGTCGAACCTGGGATTGTTCTTGATCAACTCAATGCTCATTTAAAGCAATACGGTTTATGGTATCCGGTGGATGTATCCACTAGTAGCAGAGCAACCATTGGCGGCATGACGGCTAATAATAGTTGCGGGGCTCGCTCTTTATATTATGGAAATATGGTGAACAATGTCCTTGCGGTTGAAGCTATTCTTGATGATGGAACCATTCACATCTTTGATGAAATAGACAAACATTATCTAGAAATCACTAATAACCACAATAAAAAATACAATATCATTAAAAAATTTCTTGAAGTTCAAGAGCGCACTAAAGAGGAAATTAATCAGCACTTTCCCATCACCCAAAGAAGAGTGGGAGGTTATAATATTGATTTAATTAACCCAAATGGTTTTAATACTTCAAATATTCTAGTTGGATCGGAAGGCACTTTATCTTTATTTAACAAAATAAAATTAAAGTTATGGGAAATTCCTAAACAAAAAGTATTAGGTGTTTGTTTTTTCAAAAGTTTTCATGAAGCAATGTCTATTGTTCAAGAAATGGTAAAACTAAAACCAACTACAGTAGAATTGCTCGATCATAATTTAATCAGTCTTGCCAAAGATATTCCGCTGTATGCAGGTGAAATAAATAAATACATCAAAGGAAATCCTGAGGCGGTATTAATGGTTGAGTTTATTGACGATGATATCAATTTAATACGCAGTAAATTAAAAGATTTAGAACACTTAGTTAAAACAGATAATCCGCTTAATGATTTTGCATCGCACGAAAACTTAAAAGACCAGAAGGCAATTTTTGAAATAAGAAAAGCTGGTCTTAATATTTTAATGTCGATGAAGGGTGATAAAAAAGCTGTGGCCTTTATTGAAGACTGCGCGGTAACGCTTGAACATTTGGCTGATTACACCGCTGGACTGAAGGAAGTATTTGCAAAATATAATACAAGTGGCATGTTTTATGCGCATGCATCGGTTGGAACTTTGCATGTTAGACCTGTTCTCAACATGAAGACGGAAGCTGATGTAAAAAATATGAGATCTATTGCGGAAGAAGCTTTTGCAATGGTCAAACAATATAAGGGCTCGCATTCAGGCGAACATGGCGATGGGATTGTCAGATCCGAGTTTCATGAAATGATGTTTGGCAGCAAAATCATAAAAGGCTTTGAAGAGATTAAAGATACCTTTGATCCTAAAGGATTATTAAATCCTGGAAAAATTGTAAGACCTTATAAATCAGATGATAGATCTTTGATGAGATATAAAGCTGATTATAAAGCTGAAAATATTTCAACTCATTATGATTGGTCGGAGTGGGGTCAATTTTCTGATGCAGTTGAAATGTGCAATAATAACGGCGCGTGTAGAAAATTAGATTCAGGCGTGATGTGTCCGTCTTACAGAGTGACAAAGGAGGAGAAAGATTTAGTAAGAGGAAGAGCTAATACTTTAAGACTTGCTTTATCGAACCAGTTACCAGAGGGTTCTTTTGCCTCTAAAGAAATGTTTGAGACTATGGAACTTTGCGTAAGCTGCAAAGCTTGTCAAAGAGAGTGCCCCATGAGTGTTGATATGGCTAAAATGAAAAGCGAGTTTTTATCGCATTATTACAAAAAATTTCAAATGAGTATTAAAGATAAAATTATATCTGATATGCCAAAACTCATTTGGCTACTAAAAATAGTGGCGCCTATGTTTAATACGGTCAAAAAAATTCCTTTACTTGATAAAGTGATAGAATTATTTGGTTTTTCTAGCAAAAGACAAATGCCAGTGGTGCAAAATATAGTGCCGCTCAAAGAAATTTATAAAACGCAAAATAAATCTACTAACAAAGTTATTTTATTAGCGGATACTTTTAATATTAATTTTGAAATTAAAAACCTGATGTATGCCATCAAGGTGTTAAATAAATTTGGCTTTGAGGCCATTATTCCAAGTTTTGATGATGCTAATTTAACCAGACCTCTTTGTTGCGGCAGGACTTATATATCCTACGGCCAAATGGATAAGGCAAAATTTGAAATGAATAGAGTTACCAATTATTTATATGATAATGGTTATTCCGAGATGCCGGTGGTTGGAATAGAGCCATCTTGTCTTCTTACTTTTAATGATGAATTTACATCGATCAAAGGAATTGAGCATAGAGATAAATTAAAAAATAAATTTTATTTACTTGAGGAATTTATATTAGAGCAAATTAAATCTGGTAATTCAGCAAAATCACATGGCTATAAACATAATGTATTAGTGCATGGGCATTGCCATCAAAAATCACAAGATAGATTCAAAGGTTTGCTTGAATTATTAGCAACTCTTAATATTAAACATAAGGCTATTGATAGTAGTTGCTGCGGTATGGCAGGTTCATTTGGTTATAGCTCAAAATATTATGATATCTCCAAAAAGATGGCCAACCTTTCGTTAATTCCAACTATTAATGACCATCCTGAGGATGTGGTAGTTGCCAATGGCACAAGTTGCAGACAGCAAATATTTGATTTCTCAAAAAGAAATGCAAAACACGTCTCTGAATTACTCTTTAATATCTTTGAGCGAGTTAATTAATATACTTAATCAAGCTTTGATAATTTCTCTTTAAGTTCTGCCGATAAGTTAGAAAACCATTCTGCTTCTTTACCTGGTTCTGGCAAAATTTCTCCATATTCCAGCATTTGAGTGTGCTCTAGATCAATAAGATAAATCCAGATCTGGCTTTGCTTTAATTGTAAAACTTTTATCAAGCAATCTTTAAGATTTATTATTAACTGCTTCTTTATATCTTTGCTTCGTCCAGCTCTTATAAAACCTTGTACAAATATTTCAGGCGTTAATACTTCTTGACCACCCATAAAATGATTACCTTTGGCCGTTTCCTTAAATATCACTTGGGCAAAATATTTATTTGCACCAGTCACCTCATGATGAGTTTTGGTAATACCACTTGCAATTGTTTTTTTCTGCTCTTGGCTAATCTTACAATTACTTGAAGTTACAATATAAGTTGGCATTTACGCTCCTTTAATAATAATCGCGTTCGCAATAGAATTGTCTAATCTAATTTTTTTAACAGGTTCATATTCTCTAGAATGATACCAAGCCAAAGCTTTCTCATAACTTGGAAATTTTATAACTACTGTTCTTGGATAGGTCCAAGTTCCCTCCACCGTCACCGACTCCCCTCCTCGTACAATATATTCACCGCCAAATTGTTCAGCAATTGGCTTTACTTGTGCAATATATTCTTTGTATTCTTCAGGATTAGTAACCTTGATATTAAAAATCGCGTAGCCTGACATATTACCAATCTATTTCTTTTTGATTAAAGAAAAATTTTCCCGTCGGTCCATCTTTAGGAAGTGTAGCTGCCCACACAACTCCCGGAACTGATTCTGCAATCGTCAGAGAAGCTTGTTTTCCTCCCATATCAGTTTGCACCCAGCCAGGATGAATAGAATTAACTTTTATTCCCTCAAGCTCAGTTGCGCAAATTTTAGTCACTGCATTTAAAGCGCATTTACTAATACGATATGATGGCATGCCGGAACCCATATCGGTTAAGGATCCAAGAGTTGAACTAAAATTAACAATAATACCACTGCTACTTTTCTTTAGCATGCTCGTAAAAGTTTGAATCATCATAATCGGTCCAACTAAATTAGTCTGGATCGTGGTTTCTAATTTATCTAATGGCATTGCTGAGATTTTATCATCGACTGCTTGCAGAGGATAATCTCGATCAATTAAAATTCCTGCGTTATTAATTAAAGTGTCAATATGCTGATGACGTTTTGCAATATCTTTGTGTAATTTTTGAATTGAAGTAAGCTTAGAGACATCTAATTCATAATACTCTGCCTTATAACCTTTATCGGTACATATTTGTTTAGTTGCATCTAAACTGCTTAACGATCTGGCAGTAAAAAGAACGGTATGACCTAATTTACAAAGTTCTAAACCAGTTGCATTACCAATGCCTCGATTAGAGCCAGTTATTAAAATTATTCTATGTTTCATTTTATAGGTTGGAGTTTAGCAGAGATCCGCCGGATCGAATATACCTATTCAAATAGTTTTTTAATTTATGTTTGTTGCAAATAGCTTAATTGGTCTTATAAGGCGAAATAATAGCAAGCCATGTTTTTTAAAGATTTATACATTGAAATTAAAGATGTGGTTGTTCCATTATTTAAAATTTTAATTCCTTTTGTATTCATCGTTAAATTTTTAGAAGAGATTGGTGCCATTACTATCATCTCGCAATTTTTTGCACCTTTAATGGGAATTATTGGTTTACCGCCAGAACTGGGAATTGTTTGGGTGACTGCAATTGTGGTTAATATTTATGCAGCCTTAGTTTTGTTTATCAATCTTATTCCAGGACTAGAAGTAAGTGTGGCCCAAGTTACTATTTTAAGTACAGCCATGTTAATTGCGCATAATTTACTCATTGAGTCTGCTATTTCTAAATCAGTTGGCGTGTCTTTTATTTATACTTTTTTCTTTCGCCTGATATATGCGTTTCTTGTTTGCTTTATTTTAAAAGAAACATACGAGTTTTTTAATTTTCTCAGTGAGCCCTACACTACTTTATTTACAATTGAGCCATTGCGTGAGGGTTTTTATTATTGGCTACAAGATCAAGCGCTACATCTTTTTTACATATTTATCATTGTGGCAGTGATGGTCACTATTTTACAAGTTTTAAAAGTGATAGGGGTTGAGGCTTTTTTAAAACGAATATTAGTACCGGTGCTAAAAATATTTGGTATTAGTAAAGAGGCAACCAGCATTATTATTGTTGGTATGACCATTGGTTTGCAGTTTGGCGGTGGTATTTTAATTAAAGAAGTAAAAAGTGGTAAAATAGATAAGCAAAGCGTTTTTCTTGCGGTCTCTTTATTAAATGTAGTGCATGCTATTATTGAAGATACTATTTTAATGCTGGCTGTAGGTGGTCATTATTCTGGAGTAGTGTTTGCAAGAATCTTTTTTGGTTTACTTATTTCTTTAATTATTTTTAAAATTTACCGCCAATTCGATACTTTAGTTGAGCGATTTATTTTTAGTCCGAATTTAAGAGCCTTACCAAAAATTAAAGATTGAATTTAAGTTCAAAAGCAATAAAATCTAATAATGGTTCAAGCAATTAAAATTCAAAAATTTGGTGGTGCAGAAGAATTGCAACTTGTTGATATTCAATTACCAAAATTGCAAGCCAATGAAGTGTTAGTGAAAAATTTATCGATTGGTCTTAATTATATTGATGTCTATCACCGGACTGGTTTGTACCCTATTCCTCTTCCAAGTGGGATTGGACTGGAGGCGTGCGGATTAGTTGAGGAAATTGGATCTGGTGTTACTTTATTTAAAGTGGGAGAAAGAGTGGCTCATTCTTCTATGCCGATTGGCTCTTATTCAGAAAAACAAGTATTTCCTCAAGAAAAATTAGTAAAGGTGCCTGAAGGGGTATCGAGTGAAGTTGCATCGGTTGTGATGCTGAAAGGGATTACTGCAGAATATTTATTACACAGATCTTATCCTGCTAAAAAAGGCGATAAAATTTTATTTCATGCGGCCGCAGGAGGTGTTGGTCAGATTTTATGCCAATGGGCCAATGCTATTGGCTGCACCGTAATTGGAACTGTTGGTTCAAAAGAAAAAGAAGCTATTGCTAAAAAAAATGGTTGTCATCATGTAATCAATTACACCGATCATAATTTTGTTGAAGAGGTAGAAAAAATTGTTGGCAAAAATGGAATTGATGTGGTGTACGACGGGGTTGGTGCTTCCACTTTTGAAGGATCAATAGAAGTATTAAAAATTAGAGGAATGATGGTTGCCTTTGGTAACGCCTCTGGTTACGTTAAAACCCTTGATATTAAAAAGCACATTAATACCAAAGGGTTATTTTTCACTCGTCCCTCCATTGCTCACTACACGGTCACAAGAAAAGAATTAGAAGATTCAGCTGCCACAGTATTTAATGCGCTCTTAACAGGGAAATTTAAAGTTGATATTTTTAAAAAATATAAATTATCTGATGCCAAACAAGCTCATCAAGATCTTGAAGCAAGACTGCTTACAGGACCATCTGTTATTATTCCTTAAAAAAGAAAATATTCGTAAAAAGATCTTGCGGAAATAAGTAGAAGAAAGAACCCAAAAATTTTACTAAGTAGATTTTTATCAATCTTGTGCACCACTTTTGCACCAAGTGGCGCCATCATCATGGTCACGGGCACAAATACTAAAAAGCCTGGTAAATTTACATAACCAAAACTTAAAGGAGTGGTAACCGTGTCAAAAAAATTACCGCTCAAAGACATGCTGGCTGCTCCTATCACTGAAATTAAAAAACCGATTGCAGCTGATGTGCCAATCGCATTACGAATAGAATAACCAAACAAACGCATAAACGGCACGGATAAAGACCCGCCACCAATACCAAGTGGTACCGAGATAAATCCAATAATAGTCCCGATAATACTTTTAATGCTATTTGGAATATTTCTTGGAGTGGCTCCTAATTTTTCTCTAAAGAAAATAAAAAATAATCCAACACAGCCTGAGAAAATAGAAAAGATTAATAATAATTTTTTGGTCTCTAAATTTGAGGCAAGAAAAGTTCCAATCAATACTCCGGCTGCTACAAATAAACCAAAGGATTTAATTAATGTAAAATCAACTGCTTCATACTTCATATGAGTTCTAGTCGACATAACGCTGGTTGGAATAATGATCGCAAGCGATGTGCCAAGTGCTAAATGCATTTTAGTACTCTCATCATAACCAAGAACGGTAAAAGCGTAATATAATGCCGGCACCATAATAATACCGCCGCCAACACCAAGCAAACCTGCCATAAAACCAGAAATAGATGCGGCAACTGCCATCACAGAAATAAGCGAGATAATTTGCGAGATATCTAAAAGATCAAACATGTTAGACCACAACGACTTCCAGTGTCGTCAGGCCAGTAATACTTGCAACTAACTTATCGCCCTTTTGTACCGGACCAACTCCGGCTGGAGTTCCGGTCATAATAATATCTCCTGCTTCCAACTTATTAAAGCGCGATAAATATGCGATGATTTTTGGAACACTCCAAATCATCATTTTTAAATCGCCTCGTTGTTTTTCAACTCCATTAATAGATAAAGCAATTACACCGGTTTGCATGGTACCTACTTGTGATAACGGACTAATTATTCCCATTGGCGCCGAATGCTCAAAAGCTTTACCAATTTCCCACGGCTTACCATTTTTTTTAGCAGCTCCTTGCAAATCTCGTCTGGTCATATCTAAAGCAGTAGCAAAACCATACACATGCTTATAAGCATCTTGTTCTGAAATATTAGAACCACCACTGTGTAAAGCAACAATCATTTCTACTTCATGATGAACATTGCTTGTCTCGCTTGGATAAGGAAAGGTACCTGAGGTGTCTATGTTGTCTGGATTTTTTTGAAAAAAAATTGGACTTTCTTTACTTGGATCACTTCCCATTTCGCTAACGTGATCTGCATAATTTTGACCGATACAATAAACTCGGCGAACTGGAAATTGTTTGTCACTATCTTTAATTTTGATGGCTACAGTTTTTGCTGCTGGGATAATAAAATTGCTCATGATTTATATTGCTAATTTTTCTTTTTCGTTATTTTGAACAATCTCTAGTATATGATTGACCTTTTGGAAATCAGAATCTCTTGCCATCATATTATTAGATAAATAACGCTTCCATTCCGTGGCTCCTTTTTGCCCATGATACAAACCAACCGTATGGCGCATAATTTGATTAACTCTAGTTCCTTTGGCAACTTCTGATGATACATACTTTACTAACTCCTCGACAATTTCGGTTCTAGTTAAAATATCAGTATTGCCAAAAATTTCTCGCTCAATATCAGCAAGAAAATAAGGAGCTTGATAAATAGCTCTGCCAATCATCACCCCATCCACTTCACTTAAATGCTCTTTAATTTCTGAACACTTGGTGATGCCTCCATTAATAATAATTTCTAAATTAGGATTTTCCTTTTTGATTTGATGAACCATAGGATAATTCAATTTTGGTATTTTTAAATTTTCTCGTGGAGATAATCCCTTCAGCACCGCTTTACGGGCATGCAAGATAATTGTTTTTGTTCCAGCTTCTGCCATTTTACGAACAAAAGAATTAAGATAATCAAAATCTTCTACATCATCAAAACCTATTCTAGTTTTAGCAGTAACAGGAATAGCGCAAGCATTAACCATAGCGTGGATGCATTCGGCAACTAGATCTGGCTCTTTAATTAAACAAGCTCCAAATTTATTTTTCTGAACTTTTTTACTCGGACAGCCTAAATTAATATTAATTTCATCATAGCCCATATCTTCTGCAATTTTAGCAACTTCCGCCAAATCACGAGCATTAGATCCGCCTACTTGCAGAGCTAAGGGCTTTTCAAAATTATTAAATCCCAACACTTTTTGCCTATCACCCTTTAAAGCGGCACCGGTTGCAACCATTTCGGTATAGAGCAAAACATGTTTGCTAATCAGTCTTAAAAAATAACGATCATGTCTATCCGTGCAGTCCATCATGGGTGCAACCGAAACCGTTCTATTGAGTTTAGACATATTTTTTTATTTTATCAGAATAAGAAATTTTATGATGATTAATAAAATCTTCGTGGGTTTTTTCAAGCTTATCAAGATGATAAATATAATTTACCATCACGCCAAACGACTCTTGATACCCATAATCTGAAATATTTGCATTAATAGTTACATCTTCAATACTAGCGCCATTTCCTAAATGAAATCTTGTAACCGAATTAATAGGTTTATGATTTACTTTTTCCTTTATTAAATAATGAATAGCTATTTTTTTAATAATTTTTTTATGTTCGGCTATTCTTGGATC
>Ga0129324_10002095_pt1 | contig 12433 bp, 10 predicted proteins | sample CPBDNA_7_FD_96879 | JGI IMG/M metagenome (GOLD analysis project Ga0129324, IMG submission 96879) | Freshwater to marine salinity gradient microbial communities from Chesapeake Bay, USA - CPBay_Spr_15_0.2_DNA | ecosystem: Environmental > Aquatic > Marine > Coastal | place: USA: Chesapeake Bay... | reverse complement strand
CTTACAGCTGAGACCATTTCTGCCAACTCAAATGTAGCCCTTCTGATGAGTAAGACGGCTACCAATGATGGCTCTGGTGACAATATTATAGATAGCGCTAACTGTTTGAGTATTCAATTACCAGTAACAGTTACCGTAAACGGCACCACAATTATCGTTGATGATGAAGATGGTTATCAAGATATTGAGGATATCATTGATCTATTTGATGATGATATAGACAGTGTAGTCATCTCCTATCCTATAATTGTAATACTAGCCGATTATTCCACTACAACAGTAACCTCTGATTCAGAACTTGCTGCACTTGCTGCAAATTGCCCTAATGAAAATGACGACGATGATGACATCGAATGTATAGACTTTCAATACCCTATTACAGCGTCTGTTTTTGATACTAATAACGTGTTAGTGAATACGGTTACTATTAACAATGATAATGAAATGTATCATTTTATAGAGGATCTGGACGAGACGACATCAGTAACGATTAATTTTCCTATTAGCATAATACTTGCAGACGGAACTACACAAACCATAAATAACGTTCAAGAACTAGAAAATGCAATTGAAACAGCAGAAGATAGTTGTGATGAAGATGATGATTACGACTACGATGATGATGATTGTGACACGTGCAGCACCAGTGATTTAGATCGCGTTTTTGCTGCCTGTTTACAATTTGAAGTAGACGACTTAAAAAGAAATGGTACTGATCTCGAAGATAATTATACAGGATACCTGTTCACTTTTAATGACGACGGAACCATAACAGTTATGGCAAACACAACAACTTGGAATGGGACCTGGTCAGCTTCAGGGACTGCAAATGACATCGATGTCATCATCAACATCAACGGGTTACCAGATTTTAATAACACTTGGAATTTGCATGAAGTAGAACAAGAAATAGGAGAAGCTGAAGTTGAACTGAGATTAGGTGATGATCGTTTAAGCTTTGAAAGCGATTGTTAAACCTATTCCAATACTAACTTATACAGCGTAATTTCTTGTCCAGAAGTTTAACCTTTAAAACTATAATATGAAAAAAACATTTCATTTAGCAGCCTTATTTATTTTAAGTAATACCTTACTATTTACTTCCTGTTCCAATGATGATGCTAATAGCACAGACATTAGTCAGCAAATAACTGCCATAGAAAGTAATGCAACCTCAGGGGACTGGGTGGTGACCAACTTTAATGACTCAGGAGTAGATGAAACCTCAGACTTCTCTGGCTATGTTTTTAGGTTCGATACCAATGGAACTCTTACTGCAACAAGCACAGCTAATACAATTACTGGAAACTGGTCCGTGACAGACGACAGTAATAGTACCGATGATGATAGCAGTAGTGACAGTGATGATATCGACTTTAATATCTTCTTCTCTGTTCCTGACAGCAGTAATTTTGCAGATTTGAATGATGATTGGAATGTTGTTTCTGCAACAACTACAATACTTGAGCTTATTGACATAAGCGGTGGAGATGGCAGTACGGATAGACTTATTTTGGAAAAGAATTAAGCACTCCTAATTTAAATTTGAAGGTTTGATCCCATGTAATTAAAGCCAGCTGTGTCAATCATAGCTGGCTTTTTTTTAAGCAATCGTTTTATAACTATTCTTGACCCGCAATTTTTTAAGTATGCGCATTCATAAGGTCATTACTTCTGTAAAACCAATTTATGAACTAGGATTTAAGCGTATCTTTGCTGCTTTCTAAATTGGTATATTCCACAGTACTTTTCTATGACATTACATGTCCAAATTACCCCAAGAGCATAAGTTTATTGATCTTTCCGATTATGGAAGACCAGTAGCAAGAATGATCGCCAACTCTTTAAAAAACACTTCGTGCACTCCTGTTCAGGTGACTATAGGTTTTATCATATCAGGACTCAGTGCTATTTATTGTATTCTACAGGAATATTTTTGGTTGGCTGCATTCTTTTTGATTTTCAAATCCATCCTTGACGCTGCAGATGGTGAACTGGCTCGAGTAAAACAAAAACCATCCTACACCGGTCGCTATTTAGATTCTGTTGCAGACATTATACTAAACGCGCTGTTTTTCCTTTCTATATGGTTCATTACAGATACTCCTTTATGGATTTGTATTGGTGCATTTTTAGGATTGCAATTGCAGGGAACACTATACAATTACTACTATGTAATTTTGCGAAATAAATTTGATGGGGATACCACCAGTCGGGTGTTTGAAACCAAAACACCGGTAGCATTAAAAGGAGAGCATCAACAACATGTAAATATTCTTTTTCGTTTGTACGTATTTTTCTATGGTGCTTTTGACAAAGCTATATATGCCCTAGATACTAATGCAGGTACAGGTAAAATATTTCCCAAATGGTTAATGACGAGCATCTCTACTTTTGGTCTAGGGTTTCAATTATTACTCATTTCTATCTTTCTGGTAGGAGGCTTTAAATCTGTTATACTGCCTTTCTTTTTAGGATACACCGTCATGGTCTTTGTTTTTATTGGAATACGAAAAACCTTTTATTAAAACGGTTTTAGGTCATTTAAATGAACCACATTTATTTATAAATCTCAATACCAAGTAGCCTCTCTTACCATAGCTCGGTTTGCAGCGTTTCCTTCTAGCCCACTTATTTGAGCCTTTGTTGTAATAAGAAAAACCTACAGGTTCTGTTATAGACAATATTGTTTGATAACCCCCACTTTCTAGTCATTAGTGTATTCAACTATGAACAATTCTTCGGGTTCACTGATCTTTAAAAACACCCACTATTACTTAAGAACTATAAATTGAATCTAGAAAAAAACCTTTTAAAACAGGGAGCTCTCGGTCTCAGTTGTTATAAATTCCTGATCCAAAATACCTAAATAAAGGTGAGATATTACCTAAAAATTTGTAACTTTTTTAATAAAAAAAATAGTTTATATTAGTTCTAACGACATACCTAATGGGTATTATTTAAAAAGAGGTGAAAAATGCTAAAAAATAAAGTGCTATTTCTATTTCAAAAGTTTTTTTCTGATGAGACACGGGAACGAACAGAAAAGGTGATTCTCAATCTTGCACTACTCAGTTTTTTCATTCATCTAGTAGTGATTTATTTATTCAAGTTTGATTTTATAGCGTTATCAATTGATACAGAATTATTAATGAACCCTATATCAGCGGTTTATACTCCGTTTTCATTTATACTTATCTACGAGGTTTACTTGCTTATTTATTATTTACCTAAGTCCATCACAACATACATTACTAAGCAGTATGAAATAATAACCTTGATCATTATTCGCAAATTATTTAAAGATTTAGCGTCTCTAGAACTTTCTTCAGAATGGTTTGAAATAAAAGGAGATTTACAATTTACTTATGATCTAATAGGGTCCTTAGTGTTGTTTTACTTGATATTTTTATTTCAAAAGCAGGGCAGAAGAAAATTGATTCAAGAAAATGAATCAAAGCCTCGAGTAGAAAACTTCATTTATAAGAAAAAAATAATCGCTGTTGTTTTGGTGCCATTATTTTTTATTATGGCTTTGTATACCCTGACCACTTGGGCGATAGGTTTTACGTTAACGCCTAACGATCTTGCACCTTTTGAAAGTATCAACAACCTATTCTTTGATGAATTTTTTACCGTCCTTATTTTAGTTGATGTTGTTCTTCTTTTGATATCATTATTTTATACTGATCAATTTCATAAGATCATTAGAAACTCTGGATTTATCATATCTACCATTTTAATAAGGATGTCATTTGGAGTAAACGGTGCGATAAGCACTATCCTAATTGTAGTGGCTGGCCTTTTTGGACTTGCTATGATTACTGTTCACAATAAATATGAAAAAGATATGCTTAGTAAAGGAACTAATAAAGCATAACTTCTTCAAGTAGGGTATCAGAAAACGAGTAGATTTATATTTACACTTTTACCTCTTTTATTAGGGGCCTTAGATCTATTAAAACCCTTTTAAAGAAATCCAACCATTTATCTAACTCAACTAATTATACTATTTTCATTTAAAATATTTCTAGAATAAAGAAACAGAAGATAAATGATCTGGTATGATTTAAAAGCCTTGTTAGGACGGGACAGTTGTTAAAATAAAAACGCCCAGCTACTAGCTAGGCGTTTTTTAAGTAAAATAAAATTCTAAGAAAATTACTTCTTAAATTTTGAGTATCTATTTTTAAATTTATCAATACGACCTGCGGTATCGATGAGTTTGCTCTCTCCCGTGTAGAATGGGTGAGATGTACGAGAAATTTCCAATTTGATCAATGGATATTCTGTTCCTTCAAAATCGATGGTCTCACTAGTATTTGCAGTAGATTTGGTAATGAAAATCTCTTCATTAGACATATCCTTAAACGCTACTAATCTATAATTCTCTGGGTGTATTCCTTTTTGCATGACTTAAATCTTATTCTTTTGCGGCTGCAAATTTACTTATTTTTCTTTAAATAACAACCTTTTGATTCCAAATTAATTTAAAACAAAGGTAAGCCTTAAAACCACACTTCCTAGCTTTATATTTGCGTTGTTATTTAAAACTTATTTTTGTGGAACAAACGATCAAGAGAAACTCTTTTATTTTAGGATTTGCAGGAGCTTTAGTAACCCTAGCCGTTTATATGTACATGTGGCAGGCCCAAGATTATTTAAATCCGCTATTCAACACCTCTATATATATTTACCCTATCTTGTTTGGCGTGATTTCGCAAATATGGGCCAGAATAACTATGAAAGGCAACGTTTCTTTTAAACAGGTTATATTAGCTTACTTTATCTGTATTGTTCTTATTTTTCTGACAGAATCAGTTACTTATTACCTTTTACTCAACCATATAGATACCAACGCCAAAGAAATTTTATTAGAAGCATGGCGAGGTATTAATGACAAGAGTCAGAGCAATCTAGCTCAAGTAAACGTGTTTAAAGAGCCTGCTTTTTCTTTGTCAGAATTTGCCTTAGGCTTTGCTACAAAAACACTGATGTTTACGGTCCCTGGACTCATTACTGGACTAATAATAAGTAAGATTCCGCGTAGGGTATCTAACAAAATACCAGAATAAATTATAAGAAGCGATTTATCTTTGTGCTTCCAAAAACTTTTAAACCCATTGCAAAAAACAGCTCTTTCCATTGTCATACCGCTTCTTAATGAGGCAGATTCGCTTGCAGAATTACAGGCGTGGATCGATAGCGTCTTAGAAAGTAGCCAATTATCTTACGAGGTTATTTATATAGATGATGGAAGTACCGATTCCAGTTGGGATGCTATCAGTGAGCTTTCGCGAAAGCGAAATGAAAATCAAAATCCTAATCCAATTAAAGGTATTAAGTTTCAAAAGAATTACGGGAAGTCTCAGGCCTTGCACGCAGGTTTTGAACTCGCTCAAGGAACCGTAGTTATTACCATGGATGCAGATCTTCAAGATTCTCCAAATGAGATCCCAGAGTTGTATCAAATGATTACAGAAGGGAACTTTGATCTTGTTAGTGGCTGGAAAAAGAAACGATACGATAGTGTTCTTTCTAAAAACTTACCCAGCAAACTTTTTAATTGGGCAGCCCGCACAACCAGCGGTGTAAAACTCAATGATTTCAATTGCGGCTTAAAAGCCTACAAAAGTGAAGTCGTAAAAAACATAGATGTTCACGGCGAGATGCACCGTTATATTCCAGTTTTGGTCAAAAACGCTGGATACAAAAAGATTACTCAAAAAGAAGTGGTTCATCAAGCACGGAAATACGGCAGTACCAAATTTGGCTATGAACGTTTCATTAATGGCTTTTTAGACTTGATTACCATCGCCTTTATTTCAAAATACGGGAAACGACCTATGCACCTTTTTGGTAGCTTAGGGGTTATTATGTTTTTGATAGGTTTTGTAATTGCAGGCTACGTAGGCAGTTCCAAGCTCTACCGCATGACATACGATCTTCCTTACAGTTTAGTGACAAATAACCCATGGTTTTTTATAGCCTTGACCAGCATGATACTAGGAACCCTTTTTTTTATTGCGGGATTTTTAGGAGAACTCATATTGAGAAATAGCCATCAAGGAACTCGCTATAAAGTGGCAGAAGAAATTTAGTAAGCAGTAGGCAGGCTGATTTACAGCAAGCTGTAAATTGGAGTAGGCAGTCACTACTTCCTACAGCACACAGAAGGCGTATTTCATTTTGCCTACTCAACTATCAATGCCATCTACTGCCTACTCACATTTGTGAGCATAGCAAACAAATGAACCTTCCTACTGCCTACTCTTTTTACTGCCTACTTATTCCTATATTTGTCTAAGAAATAAGATGACCCCACATGAATAAAGACCACATTCTTAAAACGGCACAATCCTGGACTCACGAGCCATTTGATGAGGCTACCATAACACGCACACTAGCCTTAATAACTGCAGATAATGATGAGTTTAAAGAATCATTCTACAAAGATTTGGAGTTCGGTACTGGTGGAATGCGAGGTATTATGGGAGTGGGAACCAACCGGATTAATAAATATACCTTAGGAAAAAACACCCAAGGCCTTTCTAAATATTTAACTGAACAATTCCCTAAGGAACAAGTAAAAGTAGCTATAGCCTACGATTGCCGACACAATTCTAAAGAACTTGCACAAGTAGTCGCAGACGTTTTCAGTGCTAATGGTATTCATGTATATCTTTTTGCAGAGTTGCGCCCTACTCCACTGCTTTCTTACACCGTAAAAGCAAAAGGATGCCATGCAGGAGTTGTATTGACTGCAAGTCATAATCCGCCAGAGTATAATGGTTACAAAGTATACTGGCAAGATGGTGGTCAGTTGGTCCCACCACAGGATCAAGAAATATTAGATAGTATAGGATCCACAGACTTTAGTGACATCAATTTTAATGGAAATCCTAAATTGATAGAATTCCTTACTGAGGAAGATGATAATGCCTTTATAGAAGACAGTATCAAAGCCGGCCGAATAGCTGGTGATATAGATCGATCTCGATTAAAAATTGTTTTTACCAGTCTTCACGGTACGAGTATTACCTTACTACCAGAAACGTTGAAACGTGCGGGTTATACCGATTTACATGTCGTTAAAGAACAAGCTTTTCCAGATGGTGATTTCCCAACGGTTTCATCTCCTAACCCCGAAGAGCCAGAAGCATTAAAAATGGCTGTTGATCTGGCTGATAAAATTCATGCTGATATTGTAATAGGAACAGATCCAGATGGCGACCGTTTAGGTGTTGCCGTGCGAGACAATGATGGTAACATGCTATTGCTTAATGGCAACCAGACCATGATTGCTATGACCGATTTCCTTTTGAAGCAAACCGATTTAAAAACCTTAAAGAATCCATTTATAGGCTCTACAATTGTTTCTACACCTATGATGCACGATTTAGCGCGTTCCTATGACGTAGAATGTAAAGAAGGTCTGACTGGTTTTAAATGGATTGCAAAGATGATTGAAGACTATCCTGGCCAAGACTTTATAGGTGGTGGAGAGGAAAGTTTTGGATATATGGTAGGAGATTTTGTACGTGATAAAGATGCTATTACAGCAGCATTATTAGCTTGTGAGATGTACGCTTTCGCGAAAGCGAATAACTCTACCACTTACGAAGAGTTGATAAAACTCTACCTAACACACGGCTGTTATCAAGAAAAACTCGTTTCCCTTGTTAAAAAAGGAATTTCTGGAGCAGAAGAGATCAAACAAATGATGGTAAATTTAAGGGAAAACCCGCCTGCTCAGATAGGTGGACAAGATGTCACCATTATAGAAGACTATGCTGCCAGTACTCGAATAAACAAGCAATTGAACAAAAATGAACGCATTAATATTCCTAAAGCTAATGTGTTGATCTTCTATCTAGCCGATGGCTCAAAGATTGCAGCACGTCCTAGTGGTACAGAACCAAAAATAAAATTCTATATCTCGGTAAAAACAGCGCTGCATGAAGTAGAAAATTATACTAACGTTCGCGCGCAGTTAGAAGAAAAAATTAAAGGCATTCTTGCCAGTTTTGACATGTAAGCAATGAATTATTTTAAAGAGATTTTACAGTATGCTAAGCCCTATAAGGGCTATGGAATACTCAATATAATTTGCAATGTGTTTTTTGCTTTTTTTGGAGCCTTGAGTTTTATTTCATTGATTCCAATGCTCGATGTTCTTTTTGACAAGACGCAACAAGTCACCACAAAACCAGAGTGGACCGGAATACTTGACCTAATGTCTTATATCAAAGGTTCTTTGGGATTCTATCTCACTAGCGAAATAGGTGACAAAGAAACGGCCTTATTACTGGTCATAGGATTGGTATTGGCCCTTTTCTTTTTGAAAAATTTATTCGGTTATTTAGGAATGTACTTTATTGCGTTTCTGCGCAATGGGGTTTTGAGAGATATTAGAAATGATATGTATTCTAAAATAGTGCATCTTCCCATCGCCTATTTTTCTGAAAAAAGAAAAGGTGATGTAATTGCAAGAACAAGTGCTGATGTACTGCAAGTACAAAACAGCTTTCTATCCATATTGGAACTTATAGTTAAGGAGCCTTTAAATATTCTATTCTCCCTAGCCCTTATGATTGTTATCAGCCCTAAACTGACCATCTTTATGCTTCTATTTTTGCCTGTTTCTGGTTTTTTAATCTCTCGAATAGGTAAGAAACTTAAAAAACGAAGCGATCAAGTTCAAAAAGAACAAGGATATTTCATGTCCCTACTGGAAGAAACTCTGGGTGGCCTTAAGGTCATAAAAGGATTTAATGCTGAAAATAGGTTAGAAGAAAGTTTTCAAAATAGCACCAGTAGGCTTTATAGATTTGCGGTCAAGCTTAACCACAGAAAAGGACTAGCGAGTCCAGTTAGTGAATTTCTCGGGATTTTGGTTATAGGTATTTTACTTTGGTATGGTGGTCGCCTTGTTATTGTAGAACAAGATATTGAAGGGACTACTTTTATAGGGTTTATGTTACTTGCTTATGGAATTTTAACTCCGGCAAAAGCACTGTCAAAAGCCAGTTATCAAGTAAAAGAGGGCGATGCAGCTGCTCAGCGTGTGCTCGAAATACTTCATACTAAAAATGATATTGCAGATCAACAAGGAGCTGTAACTATTCCCGCTTTCGCGAAAGCGATAAACGTCAACAATATCACCTTCTCTTACTTGGAAGAACCCGTACTCAAAAACTTTTCCCTTCATATTAAGAAAGGATCTAGTGTGGCCCTAGTGGGGCAAAGTGGTTCTGGAAAAAGTACTATAGCAAATTTACTTACCAGATTCTATGATGTAGAAAAAGGAAGCATTAGCATAGACGACTTAGATATTAAGGAAGTAACGCTTAAAAGTCTAAGAGATCAAATAGCTATTGTGACCCAAGATTCTATCTTATTCAATGATTCGATTGCTACCAACGTGGCCTTAAGCGACAAAAATGCGTCTGAAGAACAAATTATCGAGGCCTTAAAAATTGCCAATGCTTGGGAATTTGTAAAAGAACTTCCCGAAGGCATTTATACCAATATTGGTGACAGTGGGAATAAACTCAGTGGTGGACAAAAACAGCGCCTTTCTATTGCCCGAGCAGTACTCAAAAATGCCCCAATCCTGATTCTAGATGAAGCTACTAGTGCTCTAGATACCGAAAGTGAACGACTGGTGCAAGATGCCCTAGAGAAAGTGATGAAAAACAGAACTTCTATAATCATTGCCCACCGTCTATCTACTATTCAAAAAGCTGATCATATTGTAGTTATGAAAAAAGGGGAAATCGTAGAGCAAGGAACTCATGCAACTTTAATTGCTCAAGCAGGACTTTACCACAGTTTAGTAGGCATGCAAAGCTTAGGGGCATAAATTTTAGTATATTTATCTGATAAAATTGAAAAACATGAACAAGCTTCTTCTTCTAGTTGTATTTCTAATCGCAGGCACTTCCCTATCAAAGGCTCAAGAGACTGTCGATGTGCTAATGAAAAAGGCACTGAGTGAGGCGGCAGCTTCAGAAAAACACGTACTCGTTAAATTTGAAGCTTCTTGGTGTGGGTGGTGTCACCGCATGAATGAGCAACTAAAAGATCCAAGTGTAGCTTCTTATTTTAAAGAAAATTATGTGATGCTTCCAATCGTTGTTTTTGAAAATGGCAATAACGTATCCTTAGAAAACCCTGGCTCTAGAGAGTTAATAAAGAAATATAAAGGGGCAACGGCTGGACTGCCATTTTGGGTCATTCTTGATGGATCAGGAAATGTGATTACCAACTCTTTTAATGAAAAAGGTGTAAACCTAGGCTGCCCAGCTTCTCAAAAAGAGGTTGTTATTTTTATTGAAAAATTAAAAGCCACCTCTGAGATGAGCAAGGAAGACGAAAAAAATGTGGCCATCGTGTTTACTAAAAAATAATTTCAAAAAAAACTTGCCTTAATAGCTTATTTGACGTTTTAACAGGAAGTATAAAGGTTGGTTTTTTTACTGTAATTAACTGTATCCAACCTGTACTAAGCGCATGTCCTCCAACTGCGTTCCCATTTAAGAGTTCCTAGAAGCAATCTTTTAATCCTACCTTTGTTATATTAACAAATCCTTCTATTTAATGAATTCTATTTTGCACCGATTTGATCTAAAAGAAACTATCGATGTGCCTTCAAAATTCACTTTTCCCTTTCTTTACGAGCCACATCCACTGGCGGTAGAAGCTGTACAACAATTAAAAACCTATCTAGATGGGTTTAAAAATTGGTTTTACGATTTGAATTTAGGACCCAAAAATTACCCGCACCCTCTTGGAAAGATGTTTGGAGTTCTAGTTGTAGAAGATAGCTCCGGAAAATTGGGACATCTATGGGCTTATTCTGGTGTCATTACTGGAGAACAAAAGGATTCTCTATTTGTTCCTTTAGTATTCAATATGTTCTCAGAGAATAGTAATTATTTCAAAGAAAATTCTCAGCTCGATGTCTGGAATAAAAAAATCACTATCTTAGAAAAGGATGTCCTCTACCTGAAAAATAAAAAACAGCTTCAAAAATTAGAAAAAGAAAACGAGCTGCTGCTCTACAATCAGCGTAAAAAACATTCACAACTTAAAGCTGAGCGTAAAAAACAACGTGAAGAGGCAGTGCATTCTCTAACTGAGAGCGCCTATCAAAAATTACTGGATTTGCATCAAACAAAGGGAATGCATGCCAAGTTTCTTTTAAAGGAATACCAGGTGTTTTTAAATGCGAAGAAGGCTCCGCTAGAAAAAGCTATTGCCATACATGAGGAAGAAATTAAAGAGTATAAAACAGCCCGGAAGGAATTATCCAACAAGCTTCAGAGTTGGATTTTTGAACAGTATCAATTCCTCAATGCAAAGGGAGTTTCTAAAAATGCCCTACACCTTTTTAAAAACATACCGCCCTACTTTCCACCTTCGGGTACTGGCGACTGTGCTGCACCTAAATTGTTGCAATATGCATATCGCAACAATTTAAAACCAGTTGCGATGGCAGAGTTTTGGTATGGAGCATCTCTAAAATCACAAATTAGAAAGCACGGCCATTATTATCCGTCTTGTCGTTCTAAATGTGAACCCATCCTAGAACACATGCTACAAGGTCTGGAGGTGGATGATAACCCTATGTTGATCAATCCTGCTGTAGGGAAAGAACTTTCACTCATTTATGAGGACGATTATATTATGGCAGTAAATAAGCCAGAGGAGTTCCTTTCTGTGCGGGGTAAAACTATAGAAGATTCTGTGGAGTATAGAATGAAGAAGCGTTTTCCTCAAGCTACTGGACCACTTATAGTTCATAGACTGGACATGAGTACTTCTGGAATCTTAGTACTTACAAAATCCTTAGAAGTTCATAAAAAACTACAAGAACAGTTTGAAAACCGCAGCGTTAAAAAGCGGTATGTGGCTTTATTGGAAGGGGAAGTAAAAGAAGATACTGGGTTTATTGATTTGGCTCTACGCGTTGATTTGGATAATCGTCCTTTTCAAATGGTAGATCCTGTGTACGGTAAAAGTGCTCGAACAAAATTTGAGGTTTTGGAGCGCAAAGATGGCAAAACTAGGGTGTATTTCTATCCCATAACAGGTCGCACGCATCAGTTGCGTGTTCATGCCTCTCATCCCTTAGGACTAAACTGCCCAATTATAGGCGATGATCTATACGGTTTTAAAAAAGACCGATTGTACTTACATGCAGAGCAACTGGAATTCATACATCCGGTAACTTTAAAACCTGTTGTGATTCACGTACCAGCACCTTTCTAAGCTGTTATTAGACTTGTGGATAATTAGATGCCCTTATTACTTTAAGACGGGAGCACAGGTCGTATTTTTACATTAAATCTATTTTTATGTCTCAAGAATTGAATTGGTTATTGTTTTTGACCATCGGTGTGTTGATCGGTGCTGTTGTGGCTTGGTT
>Ga0129324_10002093_pt1 | contig 12441 bp, 10 predicted proteins | sample CPBDNA_7_FD_96879 | JGI IMG/M metagenome (GOLD analysis project Ga0129324, IMG submission 96879) | Freshwater to marine salinity gradient microbial communities from Chesapeake Bay, USA - CPBay_Spr_15_0.2_DNA | ecosystem: Environmental > Aquatic > Marine > Coastal | place: USA: Chesapeake Bay... | reverse complement strand
TGGTGGTGGTGATCCTCCTGCCGCCGAAGGTGCCGCTCCTGCCGCCGAAGGTGCCGCTCCTGCCGCCGAAGGTGCCGCTCCTGCTGCGCCTGATATTATAGCCCAGATATTAGTTGATCCAAAAGGAAACCCTATTAAATTTGATCGCGAAAAAGCAGAAAGTATGGCAGATGGAGATGAAAACGCAAAACATTTAAAACCAGATGTCAGAGATGAAAATTTAAAACCGATGGTTCAATTAATCATTGATGCAACAGAACAAGCAAAAAAACACTTAGTGTTTAGAAAAATTCTTGAGGAATATGTTACTGAATCAGACAAATTTAAAGCTGAATTTAAAGACGAGAATATAAATGAAACTAAGGCTGAAATTAAAGCGGGAATAGAAGATGCAGCGACTGATGGAAAGGAAAGGAATAAAAATAAAACAAATGATAATCAAAGTGATGGTGGACAAGAAGGTGGAGATAATAGCAGTATGAGCGGTGGTAGTTATAATAGCAGTATGAGCGATGGTAGTTATAATAGCAGTATGAGCGGCGATAGTTATAATAGCAGTATGAGCGGTGGTAGTTATAATAGCAGTATGAGCGGCGGTAGTTATAATAGCAGTATGAGCGGCGGTAGTGAGTATAGCGGAGGGGATAATTATAGTTTAGGTGGAGACAGCAATTATAGCGGTATGAGTGGCGGTAGTGAGTATAGTGGAGGTAGAGTGGGAAGAATATGGAGAAATAGTGAAGAAAAAAAGGAAGATAAAATAAAAGATATACGAAAAAAAGAATATAAAGATTTTAAAAAAGAAACCAAAGCTGAATTTAAAAGAAAACAGGATTTATTTTTTGGCGATATGATTGAATTTACAAAATTTATGGATGATGAAACAAATAGTAAAAATTTAATGAAATTAATTTATAGTGGTAAAATTCCAGGTAAATGGGTTGATAAAAGTCATGACACTAAAAATTCTGGTCCAAAAATCGAATTAGCAAAAGCATTAGTTAAGGCTATAAACGAATACAATCCAGAAGGAGAAATAGAAGGAGCAGAAGGAGCAGAAGGAGCAGAAGGAGCAGAAGGAGCACCAGCACCAGCAGAAGAAGCAGCAGCAGGAGAAGCAGCAGCAGCAGCACCAGCAGAAGAAGCAGCAGCACCAGGAGAAGAAGGAGCAGGAGCAGGAGCAGGAGAAGGAGGAGCCATACAAACTGGTGGAGCAGCAGAAGCAGAAGCAATTGTAAAAAAACAACCACATAAACATAAAAAAAAGATGACACGCCGAAAGAATAAGAATAAGAATATCAATATTAGTATTAATATTGGTAATCAAAATGATACGAGTGATAGCGATACGAGTGATAGCGATACAAGTGATAGTAATAGTGATAGTGATAGTGATAGTGATAGCGCTAGTGACAATGAAGAACAAGGAGAGAAGAAATATAAAAAGAAAAATAAGAGAAAGGGGAAATATACAATTAATCCGCAAAAAAATAATAAAACCACAAGACGTCATAAAATTAAAGAGTAAATATTTTATCATGAATACTAATATTTAAGCAAAATCACGGCAAATTCCAAAACTTTTTCTATGAAACTCGGTAATGCCGTGTTTTTTAATTCCATCCATATGATTCTTGGTGCCATATCCTTTATTCTTCAATAGGTCATAATGTTCAATCAAAATAGGTTGTTCAATACATAATTCCGCAATATAGTCATCACGTGCTACCTTCGCCAAAATCGATGCGGCTGCAATACACGTATAGACATTATCCCCACCTTCAATACAAACATAGGATAATGGGTTATCACTTTTATTATTGTAATATGACGTGAAATCATTACCATCTACAAGAAGCAAAATATCGCTATTGTTATAATTATCAACATTCTTCTTTTGTTCCAATTTTGTAATGACTTCGCCAATGGCTTGATGCATGGCTTTATGTGTAGCTCTACGAATATTTATATCATCAATCACTTTTTCGTCCGAGTAGCCGACCGCCCAAGCAATCGCGTGTTCTTTAATGTATTCAGCAACTTCACGTATTTTTTTCTCCGAATGAAATTTCTTACTATCTTTCATTAATGCGTGATTAAAATTATCACTATTTTTAGGTAAAACAACTGCGCCAGTATATACGCGTCCGAACATAGGTCCTCGACCGGCTTCATCTACACCAATTTCCATAATAATATCATTATCTTTGTCATTTTCTTCCTGATTTTGACAATAGGCAATTTTTAAAGGTTGTTGTGTTTTTCGTTCTCGTTTAATCTTAATACGCTCTGTCATTTTTATTGCCTTTTAATATACAAATAGTATAACTTATTAAATCAATTTTAATATTATTATTAATAATAATAATAATAATAATATTTTCCTATGATAATCTATATACTAATGAAAAAAAATAACACAATGATGAGTAAAATGAATAAAATGATGAAATCTGTAACTACTTCAGTAAAAACATCAAAGATTTTTAAAACATTTTATAATTGGTTTATTAAATTTGCAAAAATAATGCACATGAAACCTAAGATACTATCAGTTATTTTAGGCCTAATTGCTGTTATATTATTGTCATTGGGTTTAGGTGTAAGTAAAAAGGAAGGTTATACCTCAATTGAAGAAGCAAATGCAGAAAGAGGACGAATAGAACAAGAAATGTTTGATGCTATTGATAGTGTGATAACAACACCTGCTGATAATGAAGAATTTAGAACGAAATTAGCTAATTATCTTGATACGAAAATGAGGTATTTAACCCAAGGAGATATTACGATTAATGAAAATGATGTAAATGCTGATGGTAATATATATAAACTTCGCGATGATTTATTTAACGCATCTGGTAATACATTACCTCAATATGTAGATAATACTCCAGGAACAATAAATGCGCGATACATTAGAGTACAAAATAGAGGATTACCTCAACTCACTGACCCTGAGGGAGGAAATTGGATGCAAATACAAGAATTAGAAGTATGGGGTTATGAGAAAGGAGATTCGGGTAATTTAGTTAATTTAGCATATAAAGGCAGAGAAGGTGGTGCTGGTAGTATTGATGTAAAAACTGAGCATACACCCTCCGGCTCGGGAAAATATAATGCAGTTAATGGAAAAAACGCACAAACTCTCCAAACGTATGGTGGAATATACCACAGTACTGGAACAGGCGAAGATGAATTTTGGCAATTAGATTTAGGTGATTCATATCCTATAAAAAAAATTGTTTATTATAATCGACATGATTGTTGTAACAACCGAGCAGCCAATATGACAATTAATATATATAATACAAAACCTAACAATAGTGACCTTAATAAAGTTGGTGGATTAATTCCACAGATTATATTAACCAGCGATATTAAACCACAAGAATTTGATTTAGACCAATACATAAGTGATGATAGTTTTTTAACTCAATATACTCTTATACAAACCATTGATAATCCTGTTACTACAGCAGATTTAGAAGCGTCTAAAAATATAGTGAAGACGCAAATTGGATTACATAGTGCTAATGGTCAAAGTACTTTGACCGCGGCATTTACGGCATATGATCAAAATATTGATGATGTTCATACGTATATTAATACGACTAGTCCTGGTGGTGCCACTACTGCTGCCGCTGCCGCTGATGCCGCTGGCGATCCTGCTGGTGCCGCTGCTGCTGCCGTCACTGGCGACGAAGGCGATGAAACGGTTGCTCCGGGTGAATGGCAAACAAAATATGAAAATTTAATGAAAGAAATGGAACAAAAAACAGCCGATGCTACTTGGCGACAAAAATATTTAGATGAGTTAAGCAAGAATATGGGTTCAGATATGGCTAATGCAGAAAAATGGAAGAATTTATATTTGAAAGAAATAAAGAAAATTAAGGACTATACGGATTATGCTAACTCACATAATTTACAATATCATGGCGCAAATCACGGACAAGCTCAAGCTCAAGCTCAATCTCAATCTCAATCACAAACACAACAATTTAATATTTTAACTGGAAGCACAAATGGCGCTGGAAACGGCATGATGGGCAATGGCATGACAGGCAATGGCATGATGGGCAATGGCATGACAGGCAATGTGCCGCCAGGTGATGAAGATTTATATATGTTAAAATCGCGAATGGTGCCTCCTTCTTCGCCTGCTGGCGGAAATGCTACTACCAAACCTAGTCCTAATTCTGGCTCTGGCTCTGGCTCTTGTAATTGTGCTCCGGCACCCGTGCCGCCTTGCCCCCCTTGCGAACGTTGTCCTGAACCCGCATTTGATTGTAAACGCGTTCCGAAATACAACAGCGCATCATCTAGTAAATATTTACCACTACCCGTTCTCGCGGATTTCAGTCAATTTGGGATGTAAATTATAAATAACACATATATGATTTTTTATAAATAATATAATAAATGTTAACACTAATTTTAGTTAATATTATATTATTTTCTCTATATTATCGCACATTCAAAATGAATGAATAAAAAATTAATGTTTTCTAGTAATTCTTTTACTCCACTTTCTTGGTTTTCTTTCCTTTCTTGTTTTTCTCCCCTTTCTTGTTTTTCGTGGGTTTTTGGTTTTTCTCTTGGTTCCTCCATATGAAGCAGGATTTTCACTTATATGTGATGATGACATTAAACTATGTTGGCTAGGTCCTTCTATATACATTGACGACTCACTGCTTTCTGGATTTAATTTTATAAATAGTTCATATTGTGTTATTATATAATTAAGAAATCCTTGATCAATACATTCTTTGCTTATATTACTAGCCATATTTGCCATCTCTAAAAAAAGTTTATCTTCAAGTGAATTAAAATTAATGTTTAATTTTAAACCAGCATATGCGGAAAAGTCCCCTTTTTTTTCATCAAGTATAGATTTCAAAAACCCTTTAATTTCTCGTTCGGTTATCTCTTTTCCATTAGCAATTTTTTTAAATACTGGTATTGTACCCTTATCCATAATACTCAATTTATAGTAATCACGATTTATTTCCCTAGTTTTTTTATTCGCATTTAATGATTTAATTAACTTATAAGAGAAATAAGAACTTATGCTCATCCACGTAAACATAAGAAACTTTATTTGTATTCCAAGCCACATTGTGTTACTTAAAACTGATAAACCATTATTTATTATTGTAGTTTGTTGTGACAATTCAACAATGGTAGGTCCAATCACTGATAATAATCCTTTCATTTGAGTTAGAGTTTCAATATGATCTTCCAAAGGAGATTTTCTCTCCTGAAATGTAAAGGTTTGATAAAGATATTCTGTTGCAGATGTTAATGTATTTCCCACCGCTTCCATTGTAGAATAAATTCTATCTTCATTAAATTTATCCTTTTTTTCTTCAAAATGTTGCATCTTTTCACTTAATGCCAAGGACAAAATTTTTATTTTGTTTGTTTTCTCACCGATACTAAGTAATTTATTCATTCCTCTTGTTTTAGCATCTTCTATTATATTTGAAATAGATGTAAATTTTTCATATACCTCCACCACATCACCAAGGACAATACCAATTACATTGTCATGTTTTTTAATGGCAACAACATCACTTTTATTTGCTGAGGGAGATGCTGGTGGAACAACAAATCCGAGTTCTGTTCCTGTTCCAGTCATCTTTATTTCCTCTAATAAAACATTGAATGAAGGAAATCCTCTCACTGATAATTCCGAAGTCATCGGTATTTCTTCGTCAACAGGTTGATTATTCATACGTTCTGTTAATTCTTTTAACCTTTCATAAAAATCTTTCTCATATGGACCTATAGGAGCATTTATTTGAGAATCAATTAAACTAAATTCTCTTTTTATCACACCAACCTGTGATCCAACAAATGCACCAGCGCCCGCCCAGCTGATTAAATTAATACACGATAAAGCCATAATAAGGTAAAATATACAAGAAGTAATCAAACTGAACAAATAATAAGAATTATAATGATTAATTTGTTTGGTATAGACATATTTTTTAAACTTTTTTAAAATAGATGGAGGTGTTGGTTTATGCACAATCTCCGTATCGCTATATCTACCGCCACCTATCATTAATCCGTCAACTTTAGTGAAAGGTAAAAACCCAATTACTACTCCTTCGTCTGTGGTTTGAAAATTAAATACTCCACCAATTGTAGTGCATAATTTAACATAACTATGAAATAAAACATTTGTACCAATGCTAAATAAATTTGAGTTTACTCCAACGAGAGACTCATATGCTTTACGATAAGTATGAAAAGAATCTGATACTAAATTTTGAAATGTTGGGTTATATGTATTAACTTTACGTGATAACGACATTATATATATTTAGTAATATAAAAAATAATTATGACATCATAAATTAACTTCTTTTTTTCATACATTTTTGATCTATTTGCATTGTCTTGCATTTTTCTTCCTGAGGAACAATTTTAATAATACATTTTGATTTTTTACCATACAGCGGTTCAGTACACCCTTTCTCCCCATTTTTCTTATTTTTCTGTGTAGTATTTTTATATGTTTTAATATCAAATAACTTGGGTTTTTCACTAGTGCATCTAGCTCTAAAATGTTCATATCTCTCACGCACATCACAATAAGAGAGACCAGATTTCTTTTTTAACATCTTATTCACTAATTCATGTAGCTTATAGACATATCGCGAAAAACTATCGCGATTTAGCATATCACTATTGCGAATAGGAAATGCTTTAAAATTTTTTGTTAAATTCTTGCGGCAATATTTACAGGGCAATACATGCTGTAAGGAAAGAATAAATTCGCGGTAATGCTTTTTGTCATGCGATGTAGGATGAATTGGGTAATTAAAAGACATTGTATGTAAATAGTGCCACATACTCGGACCCCATACATTTGTCAACATGCCATCTCCGCTATAATAATCATTCTTTTTAAAAGTTTTTGATTTTTTTGTAATGCTTTTACTTTTGTATGATTTTTTTTTACTTCTATTTTTTTTCGTAATATTACGCATTGATTTCTTATTATATTAATAAAATATAAATATTATTACAAAAATTTATATTGTAGAATATGAATGCCATAATATAAATTTATCCCTATATTATAGTATGAATAAACAATTAGAAACTTTTTTTGATAATACTAAACAATTACACCTCCTGTTAAGTATTTCACTATTACTCATAATAATGATAATGGTAAGTCCTATTAATTTAGGATTTGGTAAATCAATCGGACAAGGAGTTATTGTTGCCATTTTATTTTATATTCTTTTCAAGAATTTTACAGAAACTCATAATTTTTCTATACTTCAAATCAATTTAAAGAAGAAACAATTAAAGGATAAAAAACATAACAAAAAATCTATTAAGGAAGAAGATATTGTAGATGATGGGGAATTTGTAGATATGAGAAATAATACTATTGCTAGTTACATTTTATGTGGATTTATATTTATATTACTTTTATATGTCGTATATTCTATATATTTTTAAATAATCCTATATATTTTTAAATAATCCTATATATTTTTAAATAATCCTATATATTTTTAAATAATCCTATATTTTTAAATAAAACCTTTAGCTTTCAAAATAGAAATATAATATGATTTATCGTCAATATAATTATTTCTAGAAATTTCTATATTTTTACCATCACGTGTTCTGTATAACATGCTTGTTATAATATCTATTATATAAAATATATTTATACTTTTTTATAATAACTATAATTCGTTCCTTTTCACTATTATTATTTATTCTATCAAATATATATAATGAATATCCTTGATTTAAAACAAAAACTTTATAAAAATGTTGGAAGTGTTCAATCCCTTGTTATAATTCTTGTTGTTATATTATTTATAATTGCTGCTCTTATTATTTATCGCAAATCTGTTATTGGTCGTGCAAACAAAAAGTATGTTGCTAATAATGAATATAATAAAAGCCGACAAGGCGTTGAATCAGTTGATATTTATTTCTTTTATACTGAATGGTGTCCTCATTGCAAAACTGCTAAGCCCATATGGTTTGAATTTAAGAAAGACATGGAAGGTAAAAAAGTAAATGGTGTCTCTGTGAACTTTTTTGAAGTTGATTGTGATAAAGATACCGAAATGTCTGATAAATTTAATGTTAAGGGATTTCCTACAATTAAAATGATGAAGGGCAATCAAATGATTGAATATGATGCCAAGCCTAGCAAAGAAACATTGAATGAATTCGTTAGATCTTCTTTGGCCTAATTGTTAAATTTAATCTTCAACTTCGCTAGCTTCGACTTCAACTTCGCTAGCTTCAACTTCGCTAGTTTCTACTTCAACTTCGCTAGCTTCTAATTCAACTTCGCTAGCTTCTAATTCAACTTCGCTAGTTTCTACTTCTATTTCTACTTTATTAGAAATAGACGACATAAATAATTCCGCTTGATTATAACCATTTTCAATTATATTTCTTCGAGTTTCTTCGCTATGTAATGCATCAGCCCATTTATCAAAACCAGATAAATCATCGATTAAACAACTCATAATATGCTTTACTTCTATCTGGTCAACTTCACCATCAAGCGATGATTGCATTTTTTTCATTAATATTAACATGAAATCAAAAATCGATGATGATTCATCTATACATTGATTAACATTATTCAGTATATTTTTAAATGCTAATATTTCATCAGGATTACATTGTTGTTGATTAATACAATCATTTAATGGAAAATGATTCAATAACCCCCCATCAACATAACATTTATCTTCATTTATTATTGGTTGAAATATGATTGGAAACGCCATTGTCATTTGAAGCGCTGTTATTAATAATAAATCAGGATGGGTTGTATGAGAAATATCTATTTTTTGTAATTTAATTGTATTTATATTTGTAGCGTATAAATGTATATCTATTTTATTATACTCATACAATTCCTTTAGTGTAATTGTTTCATCAAAATCTTTTGCTTTTAAAAGTGGTAATATTGCTTCTGTTTGAAAATGTTCATTTATTAAACATTTTTTATCATTTATATCGGTAAATTTTATTGCTGATGAAGCGGCCAATTTTTCCCAAGGACGTTTTATAAAATAATCATCTAACCATTCCCATTCATATCCAAGTGAAAATACAACTCCCATATATGCTCCAATAGAACACCCATAGATACTTTTAATATCTTCTAATTTCCAAAAATCTTTTTTAGCCAAATGCGATGCTACGCCATATGTTAAAAACCCAGTAGGTCCTCCTCCACTTATTACTAAATGTTTAATTGTCATTTATTTAATTATATAAATAAATAAATGAGATATTTTTTTATATATATTTTCCTAGTTTAAATTAAACCAACTATATGGATTCTATTTTTACGCTTGGTGATAATTCAGATGAACCAATGAAATTAAATTTAGATGAATTGTATGAGAAAAAACAACAACAAGATTTGAATACATTATCGCTTTATAATCGTATTTTAGCACGTGTTCATACTAGAATTAAAACGATATCACGACAACAAACCAAGGAACAATATTGTTGGTATATTGTCCCAGAAACTATGATTGGCGTACCTAAATATGATAGTGGCGCATGTACTGCTTATATCATTGATCAATTGAAAGAAAATGGTTTTGTTGTGAAATACACCCATCCGAATTTATTATTGATTTCTTGGGCAAACTGGTGTCCGGCTTATGTTCGTAGTGAAATAAAAAAGAAAACCGGAATTGTTATTGACGGAAAAGGCGAACGGATTGATAAAGAGGGGAATAAAAAAATAGATAATGATAATCCAAATGAATTAATTTTCCATCGTAATTCGAATGATACAGCCAAACAAAATAAATCTAATAAAGAATATACGTCAATCGATAGTTATAAACCATCGGGGCTTATTTACAATGAGAATTTATTACAACGTATAGAAGACAAGACGTCGAAATAATATATGTTATATGCTTTATGCAATAGTTTATGCAGTAGTTTATGCAGTAGTTTATGCAGTAGTTTATGCTATAGTCATACCTAATACAATAAAATTAAGAACAATAGCTTCACTTAATGATCCACCATGATTATTTTTAACATTTATACTACATGAACCTGCTGCAATATTATCAGCAAATACTTCGTATACGCCAAACGTTCCTACACTAGCATGATTTACAAAAATACAACTTCCAGTAGTAATAACGCTGTTTGTCAATGTAAATGTAACAACATCATTATTTGCAAGAGCTGCATCATGCATTGTAATTTGACCCGAATATTTGTTTAATGTAACACCAGTAGATTTGCTTGTTAATTGGGTTACCGCGCCACCACTTGAAATAGTGACATTTGTCGCAGTGACAGCCGCAGGCGTTGTTCCGCCAACAATTCCGTCTACATTGCCAGTAACATTGCCGGTGAGATTGCCAGTAACATTGCCAGTAAAATGTCCTGGGTTTGTTTTACTAATCGGCAACATAAAGTTATCCATATTAACCTGATTTATTACTTCGCGATTTAATGTTCTACCCGAAATTTTTCTATATGAAAAAGGCATATTTATAACATAAGATAAGATAATAAAATGTATATATTTTATTCAGCTAAATAATCTAATATTGTATTATTTAAATCAAGAATTTGTGAATTAGTTGTTTTTGCTAGCTGAACGGCAACAATTCCTTCAAATAATGAAATACCTTTTAAAAAATCTTCTTCACACGTCACATAAAGTTGAACAATAAGTTGTCGCGCAGAATTAATTAAACTAGTAAGTTTTTCTTCATCTAAATCAGGATTTAGTATTATTTCTTCATTTAGTCCAGCTTCAATATCTCCTCCAACTTGTATATCTTTCGGTTGTTCGCCTTCTATTTTAACTACGTCTTCTATTTTAACTACGTCTTCTGCTGGCTTCGGCTCTTCTATTGCGCCTTCTGGCTTCGGCTCTGCTTCTATTTTGCCTTCCGGTTTAGGTTCTTCTTTTTTTTCTGCTTCTATTTTGCCTTCTGGCTTCGGATCTTCTTTTTTTTCTGCTTCTATTTTGCCTTCTGGCTTCGGATCTTCTTTTTTTTCTGGGTTTTTCTTTCTTTCTACTTTATGAACCTTAAATAATTCCTGTAAAATAATTACTAATTTATTTTGATTATTATCCATATTATTAGTCATAATTTTAATATGATTTGCATATTCTTGAAATAGTTTATCTTTATAAGAAACTTCATAATTTTGTGTAAATACACCATCTTTTTTACATTTATCGCTATTATGAAATTCACGTAAAGGTATTTGATTAAATTGATTTATTGTTTTATTACCATTTTCATCGGTTGGTATATTTTTACCAGTAAATGATTCATAAAATATTTTGACATCAGCTTGATATGCTGATAACATTGAAGGACTCATTTTTGTAAATTCTCCAGTATTTGTATCATACTCAGTATCGTAATATAATTTAATTAATTCAGGAATACCAATTTCATACCGATTATCATCCGTATCAGTTTTTATATCATCTTTTATTTCTATTGCGGGTGAGTTATTAGTATTCAATACATTTTTATTAATTTCTTTATCATTACTATCTTTGTCTCTGTCACTTCCGTCTCTATCGCCATCTCTGTCTCTATCGCCATCTCTGTCTCTATCGCCATCTCTTCTGTCTCTGTCTCTATCGCCATCTCTTCTGTCTCTGTCTCTATCGCCATCTCTTCTGTCTCTGTCTCTATCGCCATCTCTCCTGTCTCTGTCTCTATCGCCATCTCTCCTGTCTCTGTCTCTATCGCCATCTCTCCTGTCTCTGTCTCTGTCTCTATCGCCATCTCTCCTGTCATCACTATCATCATCGTCAAACATATTTTTACCACCAAATTTACCTAGTGTATTTATATTTTTATCATTATTTGTATTATCACCCTTATAAAATTTACGTGATTTTTTTGTATTATTATCATAATTCATATTACAAAAACGAGGTTTCAAATCTATTAATATATTATTTGGGTCATTTCGATCATAATCACTTTCTTGTATTAAACTATTTAATCTTCTACTACAAAAATTATTATGTTCTATACTTTTTACTTCTTCATCTGATGGAATTGATTGTTTGCTTGATAAATCATATTTATGATTATTTCCGTCCTTATCTTTTGAAACTATAACAGGATTGATAGTTTTCATAATAGCTCCATATAAATGTGCAATTTTTACATAATATTTAGCAATTTCTATACAAGATTTTTCTTCATCTCCTCCTTGTTGTATTGGTTCATTTAAATTAATTTTATTATTCATATCGGGTTTAGCTTCTTCGGGCTTAGCATTCGCATTTGCCTCTTCGGGCTTAGCATTCGCATTTGCCTCTTCGGGCTTAGCATTCGCATTTGCCTCTTCGGGTTTAGCATTCGCATTTGCCTCTTCGGGTTTAGCATTCGCATTTGCCTCTTCGGGTTTAGC
>Ga0129324_10002092_pt1 | contig 12442 bp, 9 predicted proteins | sample CPBDNA_7_FD_96879 | JGI IMG/M metagenome (GOLD analysis project Ga0129324, IMG submission 96879) | Freshwater to marine salinity gradient microbial communities from Chesapeake Bay, USA - CPBay_Spr_15_0.2_DNA | ecosystem: Environmental > Aquatic > Marine > Coastal | place: USA: Chesapeake Bay... | reverse complement strand
CTTACATTAGTGATCTATTAGAATCCCGCTGAAATGAAACTTTCAAAAAATAATTATTTAAAAGCTAGAGATTTCATATTGACGAATGCCAGAATGATAGAAAGGCGTTTATTTGAATTCTATTTTGAAAATGGAAATAAAGAAGGTGTTTTTCATGCCGTTTATGCCTATCGAAATTGTGATGGTGGCTTTGGGCATGGCATGGAACCTGATACGGCATCCCCTGAAAGTCAACCCCTGTTTAGTGTAATGGCCCTAGAAACTTTAGATGAAGTGGGTTTTCTAAGTGCAGAATTGATATGCAAAGACTTTATGCCCTATTTTGAAAGTATCACCACCGAAAAAGGAGGAATACCCTGGATGTTAAAGCCTAAAACAGAATATCCATGCGGCAACCATTTTAATACAGTTAAAGAATGGGCTGCTTTGAGCACTACTGCCCCGCTGCTGGGGATTTTAGAAAAATATAAAATCGATACCCCTTGGATGAAGAAAGCAGAACAATTTGTTTGGGATGAGATCCACCGGATAAAGGAAAAACATATTTTCTGCTATTTGTGTGTACCGAGAAGACTAAGCTTTTTACAACATACTAAAAATAGAAATAAAGCAACACGCGCTATCAAGGATTTAAAAAATTGGATCTTGACTGATGGAGTGATTTGTAAAGATACATCTGATGATGGTTGGGGACTTTATGGAAAACCTCATAGTTTAAATTATGCCCCCTCTTCAAAGAGTATGCTTTATTCTTTGTTTACCAAAGAGACCATTGAATCTGATATAAAAGAGCTCATTAATAGGCAAAAAAATGATGGGAGATGGGATACTTGGTATGGAATAAGTGAAGGAACAAAATTAGAGTGGGCAGGAATACAAACATTATGGACGTTAAAGATTTTGAAGAATTATGATCGTATTGAAAGCTAAATAAATGCAATGGAAGCAGCGTTTAAAAGCAAAGCTTACAATTATATATTCAGGTATTACAGGATGCCATCTTGAATTAAATGAGGGAGAAGATACTAATCAAACTGTATTTCATGACTCTGTGTCTTCGATAACAATAAGAAAAGTAACCTATTCTCAATGGGTGGATAAATTAAATTCCGAATAAGAGTGATTCAAAATGTAAACTTTATTCACCATTACTTCATGAAAGCTGAGATTTTACCCTATCCCAAAGGGACTGAACAACACCCAAAGGCACAGCACAGCCATAATTAATACAATAGATAACCCTACATCAGACGTCCATTTAAAAGAAAAATTTGAACTACGCTTTTGAAACGTCACCAAAATAAGATCAGCAGCAGATTGAGGCTTGGTGGCCTTACTTACAGCCATCAGTACCCCCGAACAAAAAAGAAATAAAAACAAAGCGAAGTGTAAGAAATTGATTTCTAAAAAATAGGCAGCCCAGCTTCCGGGTAGGGTTACTAAACTACCGTTACCTGACATAAATTCCATTATTAACCGAGTCACTCCAATGCCAAAACCTACCCACAAAGTCACAATGGCACCACGCGCATTGATCCAAGGATAGATAAGCCCTAACAAGAATACCGCCGCTATGGGCGGGGAAATGTACGCTTGAATACTTTGTAAATAATGGAAAATCCCACCCCCCATCAATGCTTTCATAAAAGGAATCCAACCTAAACTTAGAATCACCAAAATGATCGTGGAGCTACGCCCAAAACGAACCAACTGTTTCTCTGTGGCTGTCGGCTTGAATTTTTGATAAAAATCAATAGTCAATAGCGTCGAACTCGAATTAAATGCCGAAGACAATGAACTCATCAATGCGGCCAATAATCCCGCAATTGCCAACCCTTTCAATCCCTGGGGTAATAATTGGGTAATCATTGCAGGTAGTGCTTGATCCGCATTACCCATTGAAAAAACAATGATCCCTTTTTGCAATAAGGCGTAAGCCACCACACCTGGTAAAAAGAATATGAAAACAGGTAATAACTTTAAATATCCTGCAAATAAAGCCCCTTTACGTGCATTACTGATGTCTTTCGCTGATAAGGCTCGTTGGACTATGTACTGATCCGTACACCAATACCAAATCCCCAAAATCGGTGCTCCAAATAGCATGCCTGTCCAAGGATATTGGGTATCACTCATCGGTCGCCAAAGATTAAAAAACCTATCGACCGGAGGATTTGTTCCTGATTGAGAGGCTATAGAAAGGGTATTGATGAGCTCATCCCATCCTCCGATCTGATGCAATCCAAAAATAGTCACTACTGCGGTCCCCACCAACAATACAAATGCTTGAACCATGTCGGTATAGATGACCGCCTTCAAACCACCCAGGACCGTATAAAGCCCCGTGGCCACTACGGTAATGATGGCCCCCGTCCAAAATGGAATATTCAGCACCTCAAAAACCAGTGCCCCTGCAAAAATAATGAGCGAAATTTTAGTAATGATATACGCCAATATAGAAACTATTGACAAGTAATTTCTACACGCTTGAGAATATCGCTTCTCCAAAAACTCAGGCATGGTATAAACTCCGGTGCGCATGTAAAAAGGCACAAAAACCCATCCAAAAAGTATCAAAACCAACGCTGCTAATATTTCAAAATTGGCCATGGGCATGTTGGCACGTGCGCCTGCTCCACTGACACCTAAAATAATCTCTGACCCTATGTTTGATGCAAATAAAGAAGCCCCTATAACTACCCAAGACTGATCTTTGCCAGCCAAAAAATAATCGACAGAAGAAAATTCTTTATCCTCCTTCCCTTTTGATGCCCATCGAGCGATCCAAAGAATAATGGCGAAATAACATGCGATAATTGAATAATCTAAGACCTCCATTTTTTTAGTTTTTTGTAATAGAAAAAATTTATTATTTTTTCTATTACGCAAATTATTTTTTTAATGTTTTAAGGAAGGGCCCAGTAGTCAACCACAAAGACTTTTTCCAAAAAAGGTTGAAGGCTCGCTACGAAGGCCTGATGATCGGGGTGCGGCGTATAGACGAGATCTCGATCTTCCTCAGATTCAAAAGAAACCAAGTAGCAATGTGTAAAGCCCTGATGAAAATCTTCAGGACTGTCATTGATCCCCCATTCAAAATCTTTTATTACAGAAATAGTTGATTGAAGTGCGTTAAAAGCCTTATTTAATTTTTGAACCTCCTTCTCAGGTGCGGTATCCTTAAATTTAAATAAAACCATATGGCGCAATACCTTAGGGGATGGCTTTTCTTGTTGATCCATTGTATCTGATTGGGTAGGCCCAGAACAAGCGTAGTTCAAGGTCCCAATTAAAAATAAAAAAATAGACAAAGTATAGATTCTGTATTTCATATTAAAATTTCTTATCTAGTGATGGTTAAATTTATCTTTCATAATATACCTCCCATACTCCCACCGTCAACCTTGATCACCGCACCGTTGGTAGCCGAGGAAAGTGGACTTGAAAAATAGGTAATGGTATCGGCAATTTCTTTTACCTCAGCAAACCGCTGTAATAAGGAACTCTTTCGAGCGTCATTAAAAAATGCTTTGGATACCGCTGCCTTTGTTTTATTTTCTTTGGCGGCAACAGTTGCCAAAAATTCTTCGGCCCCTTTTGTCAAAGTTGATCCCGGCACAATGGTATTCACAGTAACCCCAGAACCTGAGGTGAGCTGTGAGATACCTCTTGAAAGGCTGAGCAAAGCCGCTTTGGTCGTACTGTAAGCGATCAAATCTTCTGGGACCAACGTGGCACATTCGCTTGAGATAAATAATATGCGTCCCCAATCTCGATGCAACATTTTCGGAAGAACATACTTAGACAAACGGACACCACTCATCAAATTCACTTCAATCTGACGATACCAATCCTCATCACTCGTTTTAGTAAATGAGGCTGATGAATAAATACCCACATTATTGATGAGTATATCAACCTCGGAAAGTTGCCCGAGTAAGGCTTTAATTTGATCAGGATATAAAAAATCCGCAGCAACCCCTTTGACTTCGACTTCATTAAATTCTTTTCGGAGTTTCTCCACGGCCGTTGACACCCCAACCGCTCCTCTACCATTGAGAATCACATGCACCCCCTCTTGAGCCAAGGCCCGGGCTGTCGCCCACCCAATGCCGGAGGTCGACCCCGTGATGAAAGCCGTTTTTCCTTGTAGTTTTAAGTTCATTCCTTTTTAAATCTGGATTTAGAGATTTACCATTCTTTTAACCCTAATAATTTTTGTCCCAAAGTTGACAATCTTGCCGTCTCATATTTGGTCTGCTCCCACTTTCTTGGGTCTCCAGGAAAAGCATACCCTTCAGGAGCCCTACGGTTTTTCCAAGAATCAATGCGCCATGCTTTTAAACTTTCATTGGACTCTTGGGCAGGCATCATTGAAATATACTGAGCCATTCTTACACTCCTCTCCGATTTGTTCGGGCGAATACCATGGGGCTGTGTACTATTAAAAATAAGTAAATCCCCTGCTTCCAACAACACTTTTACTAGTTTATCTTCAAGCTCAGTAATATCGGGTTTAAAATGATCTCGGTCTGACGGCTGACTTAACTTCCAACGATCGTAATTTTTGTACAACCAAGGAATGCATTGAAATCCACCCATATTTTCATCTAACTGATCTGCCAGCGCTAAGACCCCTTGGACATTTTGTGGCTTAGTTTCTGGGTCATAATCCCAATGAATAAACCCCTTATATTCATGTCCGGGACGCATGGGAACATTTAAATTGGCTCTATCTATGGTGCTCCATAATTTTTCCGTGCCCCAAATATCAACAAAGGCATCATAAACCTTTTGAGTTTGGCGATTATCCCAAAGTGTTTGGTGGTTATAGGCTTCCACCATACCCGTTCCCGCCAATTCTTTCATTTGCATTTCGGCACGAGGCGGCGTATACCAAGAAGTTTGGTCCTGAGGATCTTTTTCTTCAAATTCCCAAAGAAAAGCAGCTGTACTTTGAACTTGCTCACGATGAACCGCATTTTTAATGACTACATAACCGTTTTCTTTCCAGAATTTCCACTGATCCATGGACAGCACTCTGAGCTCTTTTGGGTGGGCTTGTGTGCGCAATTTTACATTACTGCTTTTGGCAGTAGATGGATTTCCAGGTATGTCTTTATGTGCATTGTTTGCATCCATGGTAGGCCTCATTGTTTGTTGTTCCTTTTTCATAAATGGACAAATTTTAATGATCTCGTATACAAATCTGACCCATTAATTTATTAAAAAACGGACCGTATTTGACTTATTATTGAACAATATTGATATTTTTGTAATTAATATTCGAGTAATTTGTTTATATTGTATTAAATGAAAGTTCAACTTGAAAACATACACAGCCAGAACAAGCGATCTTTTACCTTGATGTTTGATCCTAAGTTAAGTGATGTATTCTTTTGGCATTTTCATCCCGAATACGAACTGGTGTATATCGAGGCAGAATCTGGTTCTCGCCATGTTGGGGATCATATATCCACATTTAAAAACCATGATTTGGTCTTGATCGGCTCCAATATTCCACACCTAAATTTCGATTACGGTATAAAAACTTCCTATCGCAAGGTCGTCGTTCATTTCCAAAAAAGATTTATTGAGGATCATATTAATGAGCTCACAGAACTCATAGATATTAAAAACCTATTCGAAAAATCTCAGCATGGATTGTCCTTCCAAGGCAACCTCATTAAAGAGCTAGGTCAAAAATTATTCCTTTTACAAAATCTCAATCCCCTCAATCAATATTTGAGTCTCATGGAAATCCTGAATGACCTCACAAAATATCCTCAGATTGAGTGGTTACATGACCAACCTGTTCTTCATAAATACAGCCATAAAGAACAAGATAGATTGAGGTCAATTTATGCTTTTGTTGATCAATATTATGAGCGCAAAATATCCCTGAGTGAAATAGCTGAAATTAGCAACATGAGTATTGAAGCTTTTTGCAGATACTTCAAAAAAACGACGCATCAAACGTTCACCCAGTTCCTCAATAGTTACCGAATCAGTCAATCTAAACGCCATTTAATCGCTGGAAAAAGTATTGGTAATGCCTGTTATGCTTCTGGATTTGAGAGCTTATCCTATTACCACCGTGTGTTTAAAAAAATCACCAAAGAAAGCCCCAGTGATTTTAAAAAAAGACATGTAAACCCGCATTGATTCAACCTGCGGTATTGAGTGTAGGGGATCACTCCTCACCGAGACAAATGCCTAGATATTGTCAACAACCACTTTATATTTAGGATCTTCCAGGACATTAACTTCTATCAACTTGTCCGCATTTTTAAGTAATTTTTGGCAGTCATTGCTCAAGAATTTCAAATGTACTTTTTTGCCCACCTTCAGGTAACGTTCCGTAATTTTATTCAATGCTTCTATGGCAGACATATCCACAATGCGACTTTCCTTAAAATCAATGATCACTTCATCAGGGTCGTCGAATATTTCAAACTTCTCATTGAATGCCGTCACTGAACCAAAAAATAGGGGTCCAAAAATTTCATAATGCTTCACTCCATTTTCATCGATGAACTTTCTGGCACGAATACGCTTGGCATTGTCCCAAGCAAAGACCAAAGCGGCAATGATCACACCCACCACAACAGCCAAAGCTAGATTGTGAAGAAAAATAGTGACCAAAGTAACCGTAACCATGACAAAAATATCAGATTTAGGCATTTTATTAAAGGTCCGCAAACTTGCCCATTCGAAGGTACCAATGGCTACCATAATCATCAAGCCGGTCAATGCTGCCATGGGCAACTGCTCGATAAGTGCTGCGCCAAACATAACAATGACCAAAAGCCCTATCGCCGCTACGATTCCTGACAATCTGGCCCGGGCACCCGAGGAAATATTGATTAGGCTTTGTCCCAGCATGGCACAACCTCCCATTCCTGAGAAGACACCCGATAACATGTTGGCCATCCCTTGTGCAATGGCTTCCTTATTTCCACGGCCTCGTGTTTCTGTAATTTCATCAATGATGTTGAGGGTCAATAAGCTTTCAATCAGTCCTACGCCTGCAACGATTACTGAATAAGGTAAAATCAGCATAAACGTTGCCATATTCAATGGAATATTGGGAATATGAAAGGGTGGAAAACCACCCTGTATGGAAGCCATATCACCCACTGTTTTGGTGTCAATGCCAAAACCCCATACGATCCCAAAAATAACCAATATGGCCGTCAATGAAGCCGGAATCACTTTGGTCAACTTGGGTAAGCCCCAAATGATCAACATCGTCAGAGCCACTAGACCTAATAAAATATATAAAGAGGTTCCGGTGAGCCACGCACCTGAGACATCCTTGAATTGTTCTAGTTGGGACATGAAAATAATGATGGCCAGGCCATTGACAAATCCAAAAATAACCGGATGGGGGACCAAGCGCATCAATTTACCCAATTTAAAAAAACCTGCTAAGGCTTGAATAATGCCTGCCAAGATGACGGCGGCAAATACATATTCCTTGCCATGAGAGATGGCCAAGGAAACGATAACCACCGCTACGGCGCCCGTTGCACCGGAAATCATACCTGGCCTGCCTCCAAAGACGGCAGCAACGATCCCCATCACAAATGCGGAATATAAACCCGTCAAAGGGGACAAGCCCGCAATTAAAGCAAACGCGACGGCTTCAGGAACCAACGCCAAGGCAACCGTCAAACCAGACAATACTTCTGTTTGGTAATTCACTTTTTGAGTGAAGTCGAACAAATTCAAATATTTTTTCATATGTAACAGTCAGATGAACTTATATGCGTTCAGCCTAATTTTTTAAATGGAATTAAAAAGATGGGGTAAGAATCGGATGAGTAATGAAAAAATAAAAAGATCAACCTTAATTCCGGAATTCAAATAGAAAATAAGTTTTCATTCTTACTTTTTTATATTTTAAGGCGGCAAAAATGACATTAATTAAAGACTATAACAAAAAGAATGTATTTAAATTAGGCCCTTTTGAAATTTATCTTTAAAAAAAACGATTTCAGTGCTAATAATACTAGATTGATGACACTTAATTTTATTTTAAAAAATTTTAATTGGAAATTGTAATGACCTCTTTTGAGTAAAAAAGACTTTTCATATGTTTGTCTAGTCATCCAAAAGATGATGCCTTACTTCTCAAAAAATCAATGAATGTAAATTCAACCCTACATTTTAATGTATTTCTGACATCTTTGTTAAGCACAGTATTTCAGAATAATAAATGAGTTGAAAAAAACGGCAAAAAATAAATTTACTGATCTATCAAATCTAGCTTATGCATAAATTAATTATCAAAGACCTTTCCAAAACTTATGCCAATGGAGTCAAAGCCCTAGACGGCGTATCTATTGAAATAGAAAATGGTTTATTTGGCCTCTTAGGGCCCAACGGTGCTGGAAAATCCTCCCTCATGCGCACCCTTGCTACACTTCAGGAAGCTGACAGTGGCTCCGCAAAACTCAATGACATTGATATTTTTAAACAACCCCATGAACTCCGACAAGTACTGGGGTATTTGCCTCAAGAATTTGGTGTTTATCCGCGCATCAGTGCAGAACAATTGCTCAACCATTTGGCAATTCTAAAAGGTATCACCAAGACTTCAGAACGGAAAGAAGTGGTAAAATATTTATTGAATAAAGTCAATCTTTATGATCAAAGGAAAAAAAGTGTCAAAGGATTTTCAGGAGGTATGAAACAGCGCGTGGGCATTGCCCAAACTTTATTGGGTAATCCCAAACTCATTATCGTCGATGAACCTACCGCAGGTTTAGATCCAGGAGAAAGAAATCGATTTTATAATTTATTGGCGGATGTGGGTAAAGAAGTCATTGTGATTCTTTCCACCCATATTGTGGATGATGTACGTGAACTTTGTACCAAAATGGCCATCATGAATGAAGGGCGTATCGTTTATCATGGCTCCCCTGATGACGCCATGAATGCCTTACAAGGAAAAGTGTACCAAAAAATAGTAAGCAGAGAGACCTTAGATACTTACGCCGAGCAATACCAAATTATATCCAATAAAATGGTGGGTGGAAAACCACTCATACATGTCTATAGTGATACCGATCCGCAAAATGATTTTGAACAAGTCAAACCCAATCTTGAGGATGTTTTCTTTTCGAAAATCAATACATCTCATCAACTTGTTTAATCATTAAAACCTCACTTTTATGTTCAAGCATTTCTTTTTATTTGAAATAAAAAATGCATTAAAGCAGCCGATGATCTATATCTTTTTAGGTCTGCTAGCACTCCTGACCTTTGGAGCCACCGCAAGTGATAATATCCAAATCGGAGGTTCTGTGGGAAATGTGCTTAGAAATGCGCCCCATGTGATCACGGTATATACTACCGTAATGACCATTTTTGGCTTATTGATGGCTGCCGCTTTTTACAATAATGCAGCCTTGAGGGATTTTAGTAATGAATTCAATGAAATTTTGTTCAGTACTCCTCTAAAGAAATCAAGTTATTTCTTCGGGAGATTTTGTGGGGCCCTCCTACTGTCCACGATTCCCTTGCTGGGTGTTTTTCTTGGCGCTGCGCTGGGTTCTATAGCGGCCCCACTGTTTGGTTGGATTGATGCCGATCGTTTTGGCAGCTTTTATCTGGAAACCTTTACCAACAATTATTTTCTTTTTATCCTGCCCAATATGTTCATCGCAGGATCTGTCATCTTCGCTTTGGCCAATATCTGGAAAAGTACGGTGATTTCTTTTGTCGGTGCTTTGGCCATCATCATGGGCTACATTATCTCTGGTAATTTAATTTCTGACATTGACAACGAAACATTAGGTGCCCTTTCGGACACCTTTGGTATTCGCGCTTATTCTATTTATTCAAAATATTATACCCCTATTGAAAAAAACACCTTGAGTCCTGGTTTTAGTGGTCTCCTTTTGTGGAATCGTCTGATATGGATTTCTTTCGGGGGCATCATACTGTTGGCTTCTTATCTCAATTTCTCCTTCCAAGAAAAAAACAAACGGATCAAAAAGCAGGAGAAATCAACAGAAAAATCAACAGAAAAATTCATCCTCCCAGTCCTAGAAATTGACTTTGGACGATCCAGCGTGTGGTTGCAGTTTAAGAGTTTTTTCCTGATGAACTTCTTAAGTATAGTCAAAAATGTCACCTTCAGAATTCTCTTTCTTTTCAGTGCCATACTTCTCATTACTGGTCTTATTGGAGGTTTCGAGTATTATGGCCTTCAATCCTATCCCTTAACCTATAAATTAATTGATGACATTGATGGGAATGCCAGTCTTTTTGTGATCATTATCTTGGTCTTCTTTAGTGGTGAACTGATTTGGCGGGACCGAAATAGTAAAATTCATGAAGTCATTGACGCAACCCCACATACCTCCTTAATCAGCCTAGCAGCCAAAACTTTATCCTTGATCAGCCTTACCGTCTTACTGCAGCTCTTTTTCATTTTTTGTGGCGTTGTATATCAGTTGGTCAATGGCTATTTTCGGATCGAATTGGAAGTCTATTTCCTAGATTTCTTTTATGCCAATTTCTTGGCCTATGCCATTTGGAGTGGAGTCATGATCACCATCCAAGTCTTGGTCAACAATAAATATATTGGCTATTTTGTCTCCATTTCCGTGATCTTCATTTGGAGCATTGTCTTAGAAATATTTGATGTCTCCAGTTTCATGCTTACGATCGCAGCAGGACCCTCAACTTTATACTCTGACATGAACGCCTTTGGACCCGGCCTCTATGGTGCCATGATGTTTAATCTCTATTGGATTTTATTTTCAATTTTGTGCTTATTGATTGCAGGAGCCTTATGGAATAGAGGGCTGCGCAGTTCCTTAAAAGACCGATTAAATATTGCAAAAAAACAAGTGCCTAGAAATTACAAACCGCTCATTTTTGGTACCGCCTTTGTCTGGCTTGTAGTCACTGGTTTTGTTTTCTATAACACTCAAATATTAAACCCTTATAAAACTAGCGATGAATATGAGCAGATGGCTGCTGACTATGAAAAGCAATATAAAAAATACCAAAATGTGCCGCTCCCCAAAATTGTAGATGCCAAATATAGCATTGACTTATTCCCCTATGAACGTAATGTCGATGTGAAAGCCGTCTTTAAAATCGTCAACGAAACTCAGGTACAAATTGATTCGATCCACTTCAATATTGATAAAGATTGGTCTCCTGCTTTTGATCTCCCAAATGCTGAGATCGTTTTTGAGGATAAGGAAATGGGCTATCTAATATTGGGTTTTGATGAACCGATGCTTCCCGGAGATACGATCGAAATGATCGTAACCAGTCAATATATTTCTAAAGGCTTTAAAAATGGTAGAGGTAGTACCAGTATTATCAATAATGGTACTTTTTTAAATAATTTTGAAATACTTCCCTCATTGGGCTATGATGAGGGGCAAGAACTTTCGGAAAAAAATACGCGCAAAAAATATGATTTAAAACCTAAAATCAGAATGCCTAAACTCGAAGCAAATTGTGGTGCCAACTGCATGCGTAACTACTTGTCTCAAGGCGCCTCGGATTATATCAATTTTGAGACCACCATATCTACCGCAGGAGATCAGATTGCCATAGCACCCGGATCGCTGACCAAATACTGGGAAGAAAAGGGTCGTAATTATTATCAGTACAAAGTGGATCATCCTTCTCAACATTTTATGTCATTCATCTCGGCGAAATATGAAGTGGCAAAAAGGAAGTGGCAAGGCATAGACATTGAAATTTATTATGACGCTAAGCATCATGTGAATATTGAAATGATGTTGGATGCGGTAGAAAGGTCTTTGGCTTACTACACTGAAAATTTTGGACCGTATATGCACAAACAATGCCGCATTATAGAATTTCCAAGGTATGCTACTTTTGCACAAGCCTTCCCCGGAACCATGCCTTATTCTGAGGCTTTTGGCTTTGTTGTGAACCTCGAAGACGAAACAGAAAATAATGTAATAGATGCCGTTATTTCACACGAAATGGCGCACCAGTGGTGGGCACATCAAATCGTAGGTGCGAACATGCAAGGAGCGACGATGTTCAGTGAAAGTTTTGCGGAATATTCGGCATTGATGACCATGAAAAGTATTTCCAAAACGCCCATGAAAATGCGCGAATTCTTAAAATACGATCATAATAGATACTTAAGAGGACGGGGCGGTGAAATTGAAGCCGAACAACCCTTATATAAGGTTGAAAATCAGAGCTATATTCATTACGGAAAAGGCGCTGTCATCTTGTATGCCTTGCAAGACTACATTGGTGAGGAAAAAGTCAATCGGGCGATGCAAGGGTTTTTGGAGGAGTACAAATATCAACCTCCACCCTATCCAACCTCGTTGGACTTCATGAAATATTTAGAGAAAGAAGTACCCGACTCTTTACAATATCTGATAACCGATTGGTTTAAAGAAATCACTTTATATGACAATCG
>Ga0129324_10002091_pt1 | contig 12451 bp, 10 predicted proteins | sample CPBDNA_7_FD_96879 | JGI IMG/M metagenome (GOLD analysis project Ga0129324, IMG submission 96879) | Freshwater to marine salinity gradient microbial communities from Chesapeake Bay, USA - CPBay_Spr_15_0.2_DNA | ecosystem: Environmental > Aquatic > Marine > Coastal | place: USA: Chesapeake Bay... | reverse complement strand
TCTCGACCGCGGGGGGTACTACCCAAGAGTTCGCAGTCCGCAATCTCATGTGACAGAAGTAGCCTATTCTCGGCCGGAGCCACAGTTTCCGCGCCCTGAAATAGCGGTTTACTGTTGCGAGCCAAACCGTACACATGACGCTTGAACTTTTGCGCGGTGATTTTGCGCGACTCATCGCGGTCGTAATGCTCGATCGGAATAAGATGACCAATGCGCGCATCAACCGTGCGGTGACACTGCTTGAACATCTCTCTGACCAACCAAACCGTCGACAGCGGCTTGGCTAAGAACGATAAGCTGTAGAAGAAAACCGAATTCCTGGCGGCAACATAAATGGGAAGTATTGGCGCCTTGGCAGATCTTGCGATCTTCAAGAAGCCCGAGTGCCATGCACCGTCTCGAACCCCCTGAGGTCCAAACCGAGACACCTCACCAGCCGGAAAAATAATAGCCGCACCGTCGTTGTCTAGATGCGCCTTGATCGTTGCCAGATTGGACTTGGGTGTCTTACCGTCCATGTTATTCACTGGCAATAACACCGGTCGTAATGGTTCAATCGCAAGCAATAGATCGTTCGCCAAGACCTTAACGTCGGGCCTGATACTTGCCACTAGGTTAAGCAAGGCTAGGCCATCGAGCGACCCGATAGGATGATTTGCAACAATGACTACGGCGCCTTCTGACGGTATTCGAGCTCGCTCCCGATCGCGTGTTCTGAGTGAAAAATCAAAAAAGAGTAGCGCTTTCTCGACGAACTCTAGACCCCTCGCATAGGGGTTTTCGCGTTCAAACTGTTGAATGCGCGCCTCATGAAAAAGAAATCCCAAGAACTTCAGAAGAATAGGACCAATCTTTGTATGCTTCTCGAAAAAATCAGGGAAGCGGTCTTCGAGCGCTGCTTTAACGTTCAACATAGTGCTTAAGGCGCATCCTGGAAGTAGACACCGGCGTCATCACCGAGCCATGAGCTTTCGTGCGCCAATTTATCTTTTGCAGTGGGTCTGAAATGCGACTCCAAAAAGTCGATCCGCCCGCCCCGCTCTAAAAATTCGCTGATTTCTCGATTGAGCTGCTCTCGCAGGATCTGTTTTTCGTAGCGTCGATCTAATTCAGAACCGTTCATTATCTGCGTCTCCACCCTAATGAATAGGCTCAGTATTATGTTGTCATATTGCAAAAAAACGACCGTGTGATGATCCTTTTATGACAGCTAGAATTGATGATTCAGGGCGCCAATAAGGAAGAGTGAGTCTCGAAGATATCCCGCTTAACCTCTCCAAAAACGCAAAGAACCGCAAAAGTATGTGAGAACAGTCACTCGAACCGAGACAATGACCGCATTGGGAGCTACAACCGAGTCATAGACGATCTGCGAATTGGGGAGCATAACGATGCTAAAACAGTACGAGCCCCCTGGTAGGGTCTCCGTCCGTGCATCACGCGCGTGTTATCGAGTAGCGCCACATCTCCCTGTTGCCAATCTAGATCAACCACATGCTGGTAGCAGACCTCAACTGCGAGCTCTAGATCCTCGATAGCTATATGCGAACCATCGCCATAAGTAAGGATCGGATCATCTGGGTCTAGACTTGACTGCCAGCCGACATAGGCGGCGACAATCTGATTAAAGAAACTGCTGTGTTGATCAAACGCCTGGATTGCGGCAAGCGGTGGGGTTCTAACTGACAGATACCCATTGTTAAGCCATTGATAATCATAGCCGAGACTTGTCAGCTTTTGTTCCGCCTGTTCAGCCGACTCGACCTTGAGTGTATCTTTCCAAGAGCGCCCTTGAGCCGATGCAAGCTCAGCATAAGCTGGCATGGTATTTCGATATCGTATGCCCCTGTCACGCAAGCGTTGCACAAATTTTGGGGCACGTTGCTCTAACGTTTGGAGACTCAGATCAGACCAACAGATGGGGGTCGAACCACCCACGGCGGGCGGCTGTTCACAAAAGAAAAATAACTGCTCAGGAAAGATGAGAGTCTGAGCCATTTCATGATGTAGAAAGATCTCTACATCTGGCGGCGCCTCATTCGCAGTAAACACTCGTTCCGTTCTATTTCGTCTAACAGCATTTGAGAACGAGGCCTCGTAGGGAAAATTAACCAGTCCAAATTGCCCAATAAAGCGATCAAAATCCTCGGCACTGCGAATATCAAAGCCGCGAAACAGCAGCGCACCTTCACGCTTTAATCGTTCAAGTAATGCCATTTTTTGTTGTGAAGCAATCTCGGGAAAGGAAGCCATCTCTAAATCCGTTGGTGCTATCACCGACAGTTGTCGATCAATTGACACAATTCACCCCCACCCTACTCGTATATAGCGTGAAAGCGACCAAAAGCGCTCTCACAAAAGATACCTGGATCGTTAAACCGCCGGTTGATATTGAGATCGGAAATGCTCCGCATTTCTTCGGGAGTGAGCTCAAAATCGAATAAGGCGAGATTTTCCTGTCGATGCTGCCGACTCATTGATTTGGGAATCACTGCCGTACCCCGCTGTATAGCCCACCTCAGCGCGATCTGAGCTGGCGATCGATGCAAGCGACTGGCAATTTGGATGAGGGTGGGCTCTGTCAGAACTGACTCCGTTTGACGCGCCATATCGAGTTCAACATAGGAACCAGCGCCCAAAGGCGAAAACGCGGTCACGGGGATATCATATTGTGCGGCTGTTCGGAGAAGCTGGGGTTGGGTCAAATAAGGATGAAGCTCCACCTGCAACATCGCTGGTTTTATCTTGGCGTAAGACATCAGATCATGAATCAGTGCTGTGGAGTAATTACACACCCCAATATGTTTAACAAGCCCCTCAGTCACCAGTGTCTCCATCGCCGACCAGGTTTCATGCAGTGGCACTGGGTCCGGAATCAAAGTCGGCCCTTGACCTTCAACATTAAAAAGCCATTCTGGCGGGTAGCGATCATTAAAATCGACAAACCGCAGGGATATCGGGAAATGGATCAGATACAAATCTAAGTATTCAAGCCCCAAGTCCGTCAAGCTCCGCTCACACGCAGCACGGACATGCTCGGGTCGGTGAAACGTATTCCACAGCTTTGAAGTGACCCACAGCTGTTCTCGCGTAACATCCCCGTCCGAGATCGCGCGACGAATGCCGGCACCTACTTCTTTTTCGTTGCCGTAATCGCATGCGCTATCTAGGTGTCGATAGCCCTCTTGAATAGCGGATACAACCAGATCAGAGGCCTCTTTGGGCGACACTTTCCATAGGCCAAGACCAACGACAGGCATTGCTGAATCGTCAACCCGCAGTGTTGGACTCGTCATAGGTATTCTCCTTAACCAAAGGGATTAAAGTCATAAGGGTCAATCTGCAATCCCGCCAACGCTTGCCGGACGTCCACAACGGATCTTGTCTCTATCGCTCGCTGGGCCATTGACGCCGTGATAATTGCCCACAATCCTTGCTCAATTGTGGCGGCATCGGCTACCTCTCCTTGGCTCTGCCTCACGAAACGATCATGTTCAAACAACGTCGATCCGTAATGCCCTGCCAATTCAATTGGCTCTGGATATGTACAATCCACCCCATCATAGTAAGGGTGCCCGGGCACCTCAATTTTAATATTAGCGCGTGATTTTTTATTGGGGTCAAAGCTAGCATCTTCTCGGGCGTGCAGGCGTCCCTCGGACCCACCTACGTGAAGCTCCTCAGATAACTCCCGACTAAACATATTGAGAGTGAATTGTGCTATCACATGATTTTCGAACTCAATCATGACCATGGCGTGATCATGAATATCTGAGGCGTCACCTCCGTACTGAAAATCAAGGAAATTAACGGCCTGTCCGCCAAAGGCAAAGACTCTAGCAGGGAAAGCGCCGGCGAATTGATTAATCAAATCAAAATAGTGGCAACACTTCTCAACCAGCGTGCCTCCAGAGTACTTCTCAAACTTATTCCACTGATCAATCTTGTTTAGAAAAGGTGGACGATACTCGCTCATACTGACCATCTTAATGTCGCCCAAGGAACCAGCGCGAAGCGTTTGCAACGCAAGCTGATACTGAGACTTATAGCGATATTGCATGCCCATTTGAATAACTGCGGGATGGCGCCTGGCAGCATTCGCCAGATAGAGCGCGTCATCGAGAGTGGTTGCCATTGGCTTCTCAATGAGCACGGGCAAACCCGAGTGTTCCAACTGATCAAATATGGTCTTGTGTGTGTAATTTGGCGTGCTGATGATCACCGCATCAACTGTGGCGTCTGCAGCAAGCTCCTCCAGCGAAACAAACCGCCTCGGCGGGGGTCGATTGGCCCGCTCAAACAGAGCTAAAGTCGCAGCAATACTCTCTTCGCTCGGATCGTAAATGCCATAGATCTCGGCCTGACCCAAAATCCAACAAGCTTGAATATGCTCCCGACCCATCATACCTGTGCCTACGACAACCCACTGCAGTGCAGGCGGCTGGGAATTGATACGCGAGGTCAAGTCTGCTATCGCCGCGCGACAGGGGTGGTCCGATAAAGAATTACCCGCAAGAGCAACGCGATCAGACACCCAAACCTCCTCTGAGTTGAGAGCGGCGGGACACGTACCACACCGCCGCGTTAATAAGTGCGAGCACAGAGAGCACGAACCAAAAGATTGGTCCCATCCCTCCAACCAAACCAAGTGGCGAGAAAAGCACATACAATGCAATTACACTAGAAAACAGCGTCACCGAGCACGCCACTCCGTGTCGCCATGGGTGCATATCAATCGACACCGTTTGTTGCAGAACCCTCCGAGGTGCAGCGGGTCGCAATACACCATAAGTAAGCATGATCCCTACTTCCAGTACAAATAGAATGGCATATAAATGTAAAAAGTGAATATCAATGAAGTCTTTTAACAAGAATTGGAACACGCCGTATGTCACCACGTGAAAGCCTATCACCGTTTTAACAGCAACGCCTGGTACACGAACAGTCGTCATACCTACCAAAACAATAACGATCATTGGGATGTTATAAAAACCAGTAAATATCCGAATAATTTGCCACAGACCCTCGGGGGCGAACTGTAGCAAAGGAGCCACGGCAACAGACGTAATTGCAATCAAGACGCTCAGCCATTTTGCTACTCGGATCAAACTGGCATCGCCGAGTGGTCTTCGTCTCATGGGCTGAATAACGTCGAGTGTAAATAGGGTGGCGGCACTATTGATAAGGCTGTTAAAAGAGCTAAATACAGCCCCCAAAAGCACTGCCAAAAAAAATCCCATCAACCACATTGGAAAAACATCCTTCACCAGTTGGGGATAAGCTAGATCAATTGACGACAAACCCGGACCATAAAGATGGTATGCGATTACCCCGGGAATCATCATAAAGAACGGTACCAGTACTTTGAAAAAGCCCGAAAGCAACACACCTTTCTGACCATCTGCTAATGATCGGGCCGCAAGCGTGCGTTGAATGACGTACTGATTTGAGCACCAGTAAAATAAATTAGCAAAAATCATTCCTGTAAAGAGGGTTCCAAAGGGAACGGGATCAGCTGCTGATCCAATTGCGTTCAATTTCTCAGGATGTTCTTGCACTAATCGAGACACTCCTTGACCGAAGTCGCCTTGTCCAAGAAGCTTAAGACCCAGGAATGGAACCATAACGCCCACGATGAGCAGTCCCACTCCATTGAAAGTGTCGGATACGGCAACGGCACGAAGCCCCCCCAGAATGGCGTATAAGGCGCCGGTGAGCCCAATCACAATAACAGTAACCCAGAGAGAAGCCATATAGCCGAGCGAGAGGAGTTCGGGGATATTGAGTATCTTCAATACAGCGACCGATCCGGAATACAGCACACTGGGGATCGTCACCAAACCGTATCCTAGCAAAAAAAGGATCACGGATAGTCTTCTCGCATCCTCGTCGTAGCGCTGCGCCAGAAACTCTGGAAGTGTCGTAAATCCGCCCTTTAAATACCTCGGCAAAAAAAAGAAAGCCATCGCTATTGTGGCTATGGCGGCCGTGACCTCCCAGGCCATCGCACTCAGGTTATACCCATACGCCGAACCATTGAGACCGATAAGTTGCTCAGCAGATAAATTGGTGAGTAGTAAAGACCCAGCTATGAAGGGTGCACCCAACCCTCGGCCCGCCAGAAAGTATCCGTCACGATCACTGACCGTGGTCCTCGTTAGACGATATGAGACATACGCCACCGCAACCAAAGTGGCTATGCAACTTATCAATATGATCACCATAGTCCACGAGCCCATCGATCTCAGTATGAAAAATGAGCATAAGGAGAGAAACGAAGTTAGGCAAGGACAGAGACGATATCAATGCCATAAGGGGGCATATGATAGACGACATGGATAGGACTGGTTTATGGGCCTCTGAACATAACGCCATCTTGTCCGATGCCCCGATAGGCGACAAGACGAATCTGCTCGTGAGTTATCGAGAACAGTGGCTCCTCTGGGACATCAGAGTCGAAAGTGTAGTAGCATCGTTGACTCAGGATTAGTCAGGTCTCTCAGGCTCAAATTCGACGAACAGGTCTCGGCGATCTGTCAGATAATCATCATCAAGGGTATACGACAGAACAGCCTATGGATCAGAGTAACGAATTTATTCTTCGGGGACTAACTCTCGCAGCGGAAGGTAAATACCGATCGCTCTACGATGAGGCGATTACACGGATAAAAAAAAATACCGAAGACGCCAGCGCTTATTTTGTCTTAGGAAAAATTTCTTCAGATCACAACAACCATAACAAAGCCCTTGAGCTTTTCAAGAAGGCGTCTCATCTTGCACCACGCAATCTCTATTGCCAAACCTATTACGCCCAGATTCTAACTCTCATGGGGCAACAGGTTGCCGCTAAAACTCAAGCGGATATCGCCGCAACGTTGCCTGACACCGATCATCATATCGCCGATACTTTAGGCGTAATTTATACCCGCACCGGATTTCATGAGCTGGCAATCCCTTGGTTTAAAAAGTCGGTCCAGGCTCAGCCAGGAGTCGCGAGCTATCAGTATAACTTAGGGGCCTCTTTACAGTTTATCGGCGACCTCACTGGAGCGGAGGAGGCATTCAAAAAGGCCATAGAGCGAGAACCAGAAAATTACCGCGCACTCGCCTCTTTGGTGCAACTTCGGAAACAAACCAAGGAAAACCATCGACTTACAGCCCTGCAATCCGCATTTGAACATATGCGCTCTGATGCCGATGCCGTATTACATCTAGGTCACGCAATCGCAAAAAGTTTTGAGGATCTCGGCGAATATTCGACGAGCCTCTCGTGGCTAGAGCAAGCCAAACGCATGAAACGCTCACAGTCTTCCGTTGTTGAATATGAGTCAATTTTTTCAGCGCTAAAAGCGTTGCCAGTCAAGCAGACATCGGGCACGCCCTCTAATGGCCCGATCTTTATCGTAGGTCTGCCTCGCACCGGAACCACTCTCGTTGATCGGATCATCGGCTCACACTCAGCGGTTTATTCTGCTGGTGAACTGAATCTGTTCGCCGGGCTTGTCAAACAAGCGAGCCTGTCGCCCTCAAACTTGACGCTTGATAGGGATACGCTTCATGCCGCTGCGAATTTTAGTTCGTCTCAATTCGAGACATTAGGTAGGCAATACGAATCTCTGAGCGCCCCTCTCACCCGAGGGGCACCCCGCTTTACTGATAAGATGCCGCTAAACTTCCTCTATTGTGGATTGATACATCAGGCCTTACCGAATGCCAACATCATTGTGGTGCGACGCAACCCGATGGACAGCTGTTTAAGCAACTATCGACAACTGCTGACCACACAACACGCATACTACTCGTACACCTATGACTTAGAGACAACCGCGAGATTTTACTGTTTATTTGATGATCTGATCGCACACTGGACGCAGGTCATCCCCGCAAGCAGGCTACTGCAGGTTCGCTACGAGGATATTGTGTTTAATCAGAAGCAAGAAACAGAGCGCTTACTAAAATTTTGTGGTCTCGATTGGGAAGACGCCTGCCTCAACTTTCACGAAAATGAAGCCCCGGTATCAACAGCTAGCTCTGTACAAGTCAGACAACCACTCTATGCTGGATCAATTGGCCGCTGGCGACGTTACGGCGACTCCCTCTCTCGAATGCAAACTATTTTGAGAGACTCAGGCATCGACATTATGCAAGGTATGCCAGGGTCTTAATGGTCAGGGCATAAAAAAGGGGCGAATCGCCCCTTTTTTGATCAATGCACTTTGGCTCAAAAATCGAGACCAAAACGTAAACCGATCGATCTCGGGGCCAAAACATTAGACTTAAAGTAGCGATTGGTTGCGCCGGAAACCGTTTGATTGAAAAGAGCTGTTTGCTCTACACCCGTCTCCGCAAACTCATCGAACGCGTTGTCGACAAATAAGGTCACATTCCATTCATCCGTTCGATAAGTCGCCGATACGTTGGCAATACCGAAACTATCTAATGTCAGACTGTCCCCACGCGCACCGGCCCGGGAAAGGACATCGCTCTGCCATGCGTAGCCGCCATTAAACGAGAGTTCATCGCCATGACTGAGTGACATGCGATACGACGCAAACACAGAGAATTGATTCTCTGGTGACCCTGGCAACCGATCTCCTTTCAAACCATCCTCAAAGGCAGTTGCAAAACCGGGTGGACTGATTGTGCGAATCAAAGACGGCACATCAGAGGTCAATTCTGTACTGGAATGGCTGAATGCACTTCGAATCAGCAAATTATCCATGGCCAACCACTCCATGTTTGCCTCAAAACCTGTTGACTCCGCACCACCAGCATTAATGGTAATCGGAATTGCTGCATTGACCGTAGCCGACGACAGCTGCGGGTCACCCCACTCTACTAAATACAGTGCTGCGTTTAACGTCATACGACCGTTCAATAAGCTCGACTTTATTCCAAGCTCATGATTGCGGGTCGTATCAGAGACATAAGATCGCTCATCGAACTTAGCAAAATCATCAGGCCCTGGCCCAAACTGCTGGCCTGGCGCCAAATTACAATTACCCTGACCTTTATCTGGATCATAAGCGTCACAGGGTGCTCCGCCGTTCGTGCCTCCAATACGATATCCCTCACTGATAGTGCCATAAAGAGTGATCTCGTCGTTCAATTCATACGAGGTATTGAATTTGAATAATGTGCCATCATCACTCTGCGCCAATGCTGGATCAAAGGCACGGCCGTCTATTTCGCTTAATGTTGCAGCCACAAATGTGGCTGGTCCGAAGAAACCGTCAAACAAAGGAAAATCGACTGTTGACTGAGCATCAAGGTCATACTCGTAATAACGAGCGCCCAAAGTAACTTGCCAAACGTCTGAGAGTTGATAAGTGATTTCACCAAATATCGCCTTCTCAACCAGTTGACGGGAATCAGCGGAGAAGTACTCTAGGTTGTCAGAGCGTGATGACCCAAAGAAATCTGCGAGTTCAGGCGTGTATTCCGCGGAAAACCCAACATAATCTTCCTTGTTATAAAAAGCACCCGCTATCCAACTAATCGCGCCATCTCCCTGCGAAACGAGTCGAAGCTCCTGGCTAAACGTTTCCAAACGATCTTCCTCACGCGTAAACGCGGTGAAGGTAGGAAAAGTCTCGTAAGAATACTCAAGACTGATCAAAAGATCGGTTTGATCACGCTGTCCGACCTCCTCGTATCGAGACGAGCCCGTTGCCGAAGTCAGCTCAGCAAACCCAAGATCAGCCACAATTTCAAGCGCCAAGAGACTGGTTTCCTCTTCGTTCGGTTCTGCGACGCGCTGCGCATTTTCATAATCCCGCGTTGGAAGCTCACCGCGATGCGCTGAAATCGTTCGACCTCCGTTATCTTCCGACTGGCGATAAAAAGTCAAAGTGGCATCCAATTGCTCCGTAGGCTGCCAACGTAGCGCAAACTTGCCTGTCAGCGATTCTTGCGTATTCACGTCTTTCTGAGGTGCAAGTTGGTCGCTGCCACGGGGTGAATCCGGCTCAGAAACGCCTGGCTCTTTTACAATAAATGGCTGATCAATAAATCCAGCATCATCATAACGATCAATCGATGCACGAAGTGCCAAAGTATCCGAAAGTGGCAAATTGACGGTAAAACCGGCATCCGAACTCAAACTATCGCTTTCGCTATTTTGATAGATCTCGCCACGCAGATGAATAGACGTCGCGTCAAATTCGGGACGATTGGGGATATAGCGGATGGCACCACCCATCGTTCCAGCACCGTAGAGTGTGCCTTGGGGGCCAAGTAAGACCTCGACTCTAGCCATGTCGACTAGGCGCATATCAACGCCTAAGGGAATTTCTCCAACGTAGGTGGCGACCGTGCCACCTGTCCCAATATTGGTGCCCTGGCCAAGTGGATCAGCGTTCAAGCCACGCACAACAAGCTGCTGTCCATTGCGGCCACCACGATCGACAGCGTTGATACCCGGCACATAAGCTAGCGCTTCGGCAATATCGCCAAAACCCTGCTCTCTAATCGCGTCACCTGTAATAGCGGCGATATTAATAGGGAGATCTTGTAAAGAGCCAGCCCGCCGGGTAGCCGTTACAATTACCTCTTCGAGCATAGCGGCTCGATCTTGGGCGAACACGGGGCTTGCTAAGCTGAATCCCATCGACGGAAGCGCAATTGCTGTGGCAAGCACTGTCTTTTTAAAGTTTTGATTCATACTGTTTCTCACTTAAATTGGCTTTCGTTGCGATCCATTGGGTTGCAACCATTTTCGGCCGGAAAAAATGTCATACACGCGCTCGCATGCTACCAAGTCACACGTCAACGTGCATCGCTCGTGCTCTAGAATCGTGAATAATCACAAACCTACAGGATCTGCGCGCTAAAAATTGCCCTATTGAAGTTCGGGCAGAACCTTCTGATTGAGCGAAGCCTGTCGCACTCTCAAGGTCCAGGCGCCGTCTCGGAACCACCAAATATGCCAGTATTCAGAGCGAACCGCTGTAAACTGAGCCGAATTACCTTTAGTCGTAGCAAACCCGGTTACCAGCGCCATATCACCCACTCGCCATGACCGGGTATTGTCGAGTACAACGCTTTGAACCAGATCTTGGTGGCGCGCCAAATAGTGCAAGAGGTCTTCCTTCGAGAGCGAAGTGCGATAAGCGGTGAGATAAACAAAATCGGGATGTAAAAAAGGCGCTACGGTATCAGGCGTTTGGGTCAAGGCTTGGTAATAGGCGGTGTTTGCTGCTATCCAGCCAGGTGTAGCCGCAACTTTTGTGACACCAAACCACATGAACAACACGCTTAAGCCTGCAAGACGCAGCAAACTCTGGCTCAGTCTACTCCTGGAAGAGGGCAATGGTTCGCGACACGACATTTCATACGTTCCTATCAAGACCTTCGGGCTGATCCCTCTTACAAGAATCCCCTCAGTGATCGACTGTCAAAATGTTAGATAACTATTCGCCTGCTTGGCTGGCTCACTCTGATGATACCGCGTCTGCAACAAACCCCCCCAGAACTAATCGGCCAAGTATAAGCAGCAACAATGTATTAAAAATTGACGTCGGGGACCAGCCGCCATATCACATCCGCAACATCATCGGCGATAAGAATGGCACCATCGGATGCCACATGCACACCCACCGGCCGCCCCAGCGCCTGTCCGGCCGAATCAATAAATCCAGAGAGCAGCACCTTGGGGTGACCTGCTGGCTTACCGCCCGAAAATGGGACTGCAATCACTTGATAGCCCGCGTACTGGGATCGATTCCACGAGCCATGCTGCCCAATAATCGCTGCGCCTTTCAACCTCGTGTGAGCGTGATCATAAAAATCGAGACCCAGCGAGGCGGTATGTGCACCAACCGCGTAATCGGGCATCTGTACCCTCTCTGACCGGTGTACTAGCCATTTCTCACCGACTCTGGGATCACGTCGCTGGCCCATATACCAAGCGGGCCAGCCAAAAAAATCACCGAGATTCACCTGCGTCAGGTAATCGGGTACTAATTGATCGCCGAGCTCATCACGCTCGTTCACAACTGTCCAAAGTGCACGGGTGTCTGGATGCCACGCTAAGCCGACTGGATTTCTTAACCCATCAGCAAAGATATCCAAAACTTGCGTTTCAAGCTCATACCGCAGGATGGCTGCCCGTTGAAACTCTGCTGCAATGCCATTTTCCCCAATATTGCTGTTACTACCGACCCCAATATATAAAAACTTGCCGGCCGAATCGGCAACAAGCGATTTGGTCCAGTGATGATTCAAGGGCAGCGCAGGGAGCGGAGCAAGGATCTCGGCACTGGCATTAATCGACTCAGCGCCCAATTCATAAGGAAATCTCACTAGACTATCGGTGTTAGCCACGTACAGATACCCGTTCACAAAAGCCATACCAAAAGGCGATTTGAGGGCGGTGAGCAAGACTTGTTGCAGATCGGCGCGGCCATCGCCATTATGGTCCTGGGGGAGCACTATACGATTGGGGCTTCAG
>Ga0129324_10002089_pt1 | contig 12456 bp, 26 predicted proteins | sample CPBDNA_7_FD_96879 | JGI IMG/M metagenome (GOLD analysis project Ga0129324, IMG submission 96879) | Freshwater to marine salinity gradient microbial communities from Chesapeake Bay, USA - CPBay_Spr_15_0.2_DNA | ecosystem: Environmental > Aquatic > Marine > Coastal | place: USA: Chesapeake Bay... | reverse complement strand
CTTCGATTTAAAGCCGCGCCGCCTGTGCGACCAGTCGCGCCCGCTTACCGTCTCGAACCTATACCGCCTCCATGTGGCGTATTGTTCAGCCGGTGACATGCCGAGCCGGTCGCGGGCGTAGTCCACCCAATCGAGATAGGCGGCGAACTGGCCAGGGCCGAGCGGCAATGGTTTCGGCTTGAGCCAATCAAACATCATTGGCCGCCATCACATGCCCTCCCCTACGGTGACAGAACGCTTGATGTGGATTTGAGCGATTGGGGCAGCCCAACTTTGGTTTATGAACGCCTCCGTCCACGCCTCGCCAAACTTCTGCACCTCGCCACTCGAATAAACCCACAGCCAGCAATCCACCTCCATCGTCTCAGGAACGGGGGAGATGATGTCGCGTGGATATTCTCCGGGACCGACGCCCCAATCACCCGACAAAGACCACCGCGAAGGCGTCCATATATTTGGCTCGGACATTGAGTTATACGCGCCGTGCACAGGGCAAGCGCCGCCGCCGTCGATTGCGTATACTCGCGCACTAATACCATTGCGCAGGAGGTATTCTTTTCCCGCCTCAATTTTCAAATCATCATTTTGCATCACAAATACCTCCGGCCCACCGCTACGCCGAGTGAAAAGAATGACGCGGCGATTGCAAAAACCGTTAAACACAATTGGATAATCTCAGACATTTTGTTCTCCATTTGACCGGATATCCGGCTGGCCTTGTTTAGCCTTGCTCAAATCTCGCAAGGTGATCGGCTTGGGGTGCCTGTTCAGGTGCAGCCGTTGGCGTGCTTTGGTGGTCAGGCATGATGGGTTAGCCATTAGCCCACCGCCTTGAACATGGTACGCAAGCCTTCTGCGATGCGGGCGCGCTCATCTGCGGTCGGTTCGGGCTTAGGCTCTGGCAACGCTTCAATCTTGATCGCGGCGAGCGCCTCAGCCTTGCGGGCTAGCTGGTCTTTCATAAACAAAATCTTATCGCATGTGGCGAGGAATTCACCGGGCCTAGGCATGAATGCCGTGTCTTTCCGCGCCCATTCCCGCAAAGCCTCTTGCAACACCACGGCAGGCACCTCCGCTAGCAGGTCCACCCAAATGTTGACCATGATCCGCTGCGCCGCCTCATCTTGCTTCGCTGCGGCGAATATCGTTTGCAGGGTTTCGACCGTCAAAGCTATTTCCGACGTCTGCGGCGGTACTAGCTCCGCTCTGCGGGCCTTCGCCTCGGCCTGGACTTGGGAGAGCGCGCCGGGCTGGCGCAGCATCATCTCGCATTCTTCCATCGGCCTCAGCAATCTTTTCTCCCCAAATGCTTCGCCGGGTTTGTACAGGGTCAGGTTTTGCGCTTTTCCGGTCATCGTATTTGCCTTCCATGATTTTAGTGAAGCCGCTTTCTGATGCGATGAAATCAATATCGGCCCGCCATTGGCCCTTATCCGTCAGCCCCCGGCAGAATGAACTTGCTGCGACCTTAGCGCAAATCTCGGCCCACGCCTCAAGGCCGTCGCTTTCGATCCTCGCGCCAATATGGCTTTTGCGGGTTTCTGTCAGCTTTGCGCATTTGGCCAGTCCCGATTGCTCTGCGGTCTGGTTCCAAATTTTGACCGCCTCCGTGACTTCAGAGGCTTTCGACAAAGAGGCTGAAAGCCTCTCTTTCTTTTTACTTTCTGGTTCTGGTTCTGGTTCTGGTTCTGGAATGGTTACGTTTGGGTTATCGTCAGGGTAACCGTTCGCTAACCCTAAGTCTTTGGTTTTCTTGGTTTTGGGTCGCCCACCAAGCGCACCATTTTCGCGGTTTGTTGTTATCTTTTCTTGCGTAATTCTCCACGTTTCTTGCAGCTTTTTTTGCGAAATCCCGCCATTATCGAAAATTAGAAACACGGAAAGGCGGGTTTTGACCTTGCGCCATTTGGCCGGTGACAGGCCGACAATGCGGGCGTTATCCCGGTCATCATCCGGCACAGAACCGTTGCGCCGCCACATCGCGCCGAGCAGCAACAGGTAAGCCCCATGCTCCTCAGTGGAAAGGTGTGTTGTGTCTGCCAGATAGGCGTCCCAATAAAGGGGCATCGACGGCGCTTGGCTCATTGGCATTACCTTAAAGGCTTGCGTCTGTGGCCGCTGTTGTTATCATCAAACCTTAGCAACGTTCGAGCGACCAAACTACAACGTTGCTGGCCGGGGTAAGCTTCAAAGCGCCCCGGCCCCCTATATTACGCACATCACCGGCCAGAGTGCAACACGGTTTCCAGATAGCCTTGCGGCATACCGTTAACCAAATCTGAAACCACGCGCCATTCCGCACAGGCTGGATCGAACTTCTCTCGGGCCGTGACCTTGTAGCCTTTGGCTTGCCAGTAATTCATCACAGCGGCGGCCTGCTTGATGGCTTCAAGCTGCTTTGCGCCAGGCGGGCGCGTCTTTGACGCTTTGGCTCCCAATCGGTGCTCAAGGGCTATGATGTTATTAACGGCGCAATAGTGCTGCATACTTTTCGGGGTTAGCCCCATTTCTGCGGCTGCCTCATGTGAGTACCGATGCCGCCCCAGCGCCTCGATGATCGCATCTCTTGATGGCCCGACATATTTGGCCCCGCCGAGATTCGGCTTGTCTGCGCTTGTTTGCTTGCTGGTCATGCTTCACCGCCAACAGGCTTTGCGGCCCGGCAAGCGTGATGATCGCAGTAGGATCGGTGCGTGCTGACCGGTGCGCCGCATATCGGGTCAGTTGGCATGTCTGGCGCGTCCGATTGATGATTGGCCGTGCGCGGGTCCATACTCATCGGCCAGCGGCACATACGCGCCTTCACGTTTAGCATAGTGACGCCGCTAGGGCCGGGAATGTATGCCGCGTTCCGTTTGGGTTGGGCGTGGCCGTGCAATTCAGAGAACGCGGAAAGGTAGCTTTCGCCGCCATTGCTGCCATCATCGCGCGCTGCGGTGCGAATGCCGAAACCTATGCGGCCCGTGGCTTGGTGGTCGATGCGCCGATTACCTGCGCTTGATAGCTTGCGGGCCTTGCCGAAACTGGTCGACTGGTTTGCCAATCGCTCTTTGTGCCGCGCTGCGCGCTTTAGCGCCATCAAGTCAGCCCGTTCGCGCCGCCGCCGATCTAGCAGCATTGTGTAGGAAACGGAGCGGTCTTTGTCGCCAATGCCCCGGCGATTAAGCCATCCGATGACGGCATTGCGAGTCTTGGTGCCAAGCGCGCGTGAGATTTCTAATGCCGATGATCCGCTGTCCCAAAGATTCACAACGGTTTCTTGCTCTTTCGGTGTCCATGCCATGTCATTCTCTCCCTGTGATTTCAAATGTTACAGAGCCGTTTTTGACCGGCTCCCCGAATTTATGCGTAACGCTCCACTTGCTATCATCCACGCCAATCGTATCAGCCACGCCATCAGCGCCAGCCTTGAATGATGCGATCATGTTGTCTTGGTCGCGGGCGCGATTAGGCAAGGGCGGGTTAAATGTGATGGTGATGTGTAGCCGGTCGGCATCAACCTTCCCCAGCGGGCGGGCCAATAGCGAGCATGTCCAGCGGTAAGCCTTTTTTGCCTTGGCCAGCGCCGCCCAATGCGGGCGGGCGTTTGGCGATAGCGTCTTGCTCGGGAATGGCAGCGCGATAATCATGTCCTATCCCTCACTATCCCGTCAAAGCCTCGCGTTTTCGTCTTGTCGAAGCCGCGCGACGGCATGGGCTGGCCCTTGGCGCGGGTGCGCGTTTTAGGCTTGCGGTCTTTGTTGACATCATGCCGGTGACGCTTGGCCATTGCGGCCTTGTCGAGCGCCGTTTTGATTTTGTGGCATGGCGTGCAGATATGGGCGCAATTGGCCAGCGTGCCTTTCCCACCCAGCGCAATGGCCTTGATGTGGTCGAACTCAGCCGCCACCCGGTCGCATTCAATCGGGAATGCCCCGCGAATGTCTGCCGTCATGCGGTGGCACTCACAGCGGCCCTGAGAGCGATCAGCAGCGGCGCGCTTGGTGGCTGTGTCGAAGTCCTCGGGGCGGCTCATTGGTTAGCCTCCATCCATGCGCGGCCTAGTAGCTCGGGGATTTGCGGGACTACGGCGTTTCCGAGTGCTGCTAGTCTATGTCTGTCCAGTTTGGCGGAAACCCCATCAACCACTCGACCCACTCCGGGTTCAGTTTCCCAGATTTTGGCGACACAACCATTGACAAATTCAGTTGCTTTCCAAGCCTCGCCCGCCGCTGGATTGACGGGTTTGTCATGTTCCCTCGGTCCCTGTTGTCGCCAGCACACGGCGTCGGCCAATGTCTCGCACCCCACTTCGATGCTGGCGCGCCCGCTACCGCTTCCGCCGTAAGCGTTGGAGAGTTGCGAGTGTATTCCGCAGGATACGCGCCCTCTTTCTCTAAATGTTTCGTTGGAGTATGCCACAGCCCAGACCCGATCTCTGTGGTGGTGAGCGCCAAGCTGGGAAGCTGGTATGCTGTGCCATTCACAGTCATACCCGAGCGCGGCCAAGTCGCCGAGAACGTGGCCAAACCATCCGCCTGGTTGTTCAGATGGGCCACTAAGCAAGTTTGAGACGTTTTCCAAGAAAACGACACTGGGTTGTATTTCGCCAATAAGACGGCACACCTCGCTGTATAACCCCGACCTGTCGGCCTTAATTCCAGCCTGTCGGCCCGCCGTGCTGATGTCTTGGCAGGGGAACCCTGCGCTGATGGCGTCAACGGTAATTCCATCGGCAGCAAGTCGGTCGGCGGTAAGCTCTCGAACGTCGTCATAGCAAGGCACCTTTGGCCAGTGTTTCGCCAAAACGCGGCGGGGGAAATCCTCGATTTCGCAGAAGGCGACCGTTTCAAATCCGCCCGACCGTTCTAGGCCGAGAGAGAAGCCGCCAATGCCTGAGAACAGGTCGAGCAGTTTTAACTTCTCAGTCATACCCGTTTCCCCGCCAGCAATGCGTTAGCCGTGGCCCTGTAAAACGCCCTAAGCCGGGCTTGTCGCTGACCGTGCGGCGCTAACCGCCAAGCTTTGCGTGCCTGCCAGCGGGCGGCCTCGAATAGACTAGCGTGGCTGGTCATTGCGCACGCTCCACATGGTCGAACAATCCAGCCTTTTCCGTCTCGGCCTCGGTTAGAAACTTAGCCGCCTGCCGGGCGTATTCAGGCTTTAGTTCAAACCCGATATACTTGCGGTCCATTTTAATGGCCTGATAGCCAGTAGATCCGATGCCGTTGAATGGGTCGAGCACAAGGTCGCCGGGATTTGAATACAGCCGTAAGCACCGCTCGATCACATCAAGCTGCAGCGGGCATATATGCCGCTCGTCCTTCTCAGACCGGGCAAGTCTGCCGTTGAGCACCTTGGTCTGGTTAACTGTCATCCAGACAGGAGATGCCAATTCCTGCCATTCGCCAACGGCCAGATCGTCCGGCGTGTGCGTTATCGGGTCAGGGTTAACCGCATCCTTACGGAAAAACAGCATATAATCCGGCATCCCGACACGGCTCATCGCGCTGTCTTTCTTGAGTTGCTTATAAAGCAGCCCCAGCGCCTTGGTGCGCTGCATTTCAATAACCGGGTCTTTCCAGATCGTAGCGCGGGCGTGGTAAACAAACCCGGCAGCGCGGTGCGCGGTTATCAGATCGCCGGAAAAATCATGCAAACCGATAAACCCATCCCGGCCCTTGCGGGTCGGCAGGTCGGTGCAGTGGACGCAGACAATCCGGCCAGGCTTCATTGCCCGGTAGAGGTTTTCGGCAAAGTAGCGGTAATGCTCCATGAACTCAGCGTGAGATCCGCAATTGCCCATATCCCGCTCGCTGTCGGAATAGACAAACAGATCAGAAAACGGCGGCGAAAAGATCGCCAGATCAATCATGCCATCCGGCATCCCTGCCAGCGCTTCGATGCAATCGGCGTTATAGACTGCCCAGTTGTCTCCTTGAAATTCGGCTTTCATATCAATTCTCCCTCATGAAATTTGGAAGCGCCATAGTGCTGGCGCGGGTGTAGATTTTGCGATCCGAGATCACTTGTGCGTTTGTCATTGCGCGGGTCATTGCGCGCTTCATCTTTTCATGGTCGGCAGCCTTGCGTTGAACGTTCTGCCATATCGGTATTTCCGTCTCAGCGATGACCACATGCGCAAAGACGGGTTTAGTCTGGCCAAAGCGCCAAGATCGGCGGACGGCCTGATAGTGCTGCTCGTAGGAATGCGAAATAGACGCGAAAATAACGGTGGTTGCGTGCTGCCAATTCAACCCAAACCCGGCCAGCTTTGGCTTCGTCACGATAACGCGGGACCGGCCAAACGTGAAAGAATCAATCGCCGCCTCTTTTTGCTCCGATGACATATCGCCGCGCACCTCGATTGCGTCCGGTATCGCGGCGGCCAGTGCGGAACTTTCATCGTTAGTCTCGCACCATACAATCACAGCGCCGGTTTCAGAGTTGGCGATTTCCGCAGCCTGGCGCACCCTGTCAACGAGCGTTAAACGCTTCTCTTTGTGGATTGACGTTGCCGATTGGTCTGGAATGCGGAACAGCAAACCATCCTGAGCGCCCGCCATAATGTCAGACTGGACGATGTGCGTGCGGTATTTCAGAGGTGGTAGCACAAACCCGGAATCATCGCCTCCCAAATCTGACGGCATTGACGCGGCGCGCGACCATCCGGCCACCCACCCCCAAAAATCAGCCTCGGCATATCCCTTGATGCGCCAGTCCTGCGAAGCCGTTGACGTGTCATTGATAAACCACCTGCAAAGCATCTCCATACTGCCAAGCCCGCCGAGAAATTCCGAATGCGTGCCAAGCTCCACATGGTCATTCGGTGCAGGGGTCGCGGTCGCAGCAAGCCGGGCTGGCGTGTTTCTAAATGCGTCAACCAGTGCGCGCTTAGTTGATCCGGCGAATGATTTCAGGATAGAGCTTTCATCCAGCACCACGCCGCCAAAACGGGTGACGTCCAACTTCGACAGTCGCTCATAGTTGGCGATGTTCACGCCACTGGTTATCTCATGGTCTTCGCGGATTACAGTCGCATCCACGCCGCACGATTCGCATTCGCGCTGCATCTGGCGAGCCACAGCAAGCGGGGTTAAAATCAGCGACGGCTTATTGGTGGCGATCCGTGCCTCATTAGCAAACGCGGCTTCGACGCGAGATTTCCCTAGCCCAGTATCCAGAAAATTGGCAGCGCGGCCTCGCTCGATGCTAAATTCAAGCGCCCGCTGCTGATGTGTAAACAGCCCGTAATCAACGCCGGACATATCAAATCCAACACGGCTATCAATCACGCCTTTCCCGGCGATAAATTCACGATAGCGGCCAATGTCAAACGCCTCCATCGGTTTGCCCCTTTGCCACAAAAGGCTCAGTGAGCGCCAGCGGGTCAAGCTCGCCGTTGGCCCAAATCATAACCTTGCGCTGCACGTCAGGCTGCGCCCACCGCTCGCCGCGCTCCAGGCGTGAAATCGTTACGATAGGCACGCCAATCAGCGCCGCCAGCTCTGTGCAAGAAAGCCGCTTGGCTTTCCGCATCTCTCTCAGGGTTTTATATTTTTCCATACTGGCAGCATAGCGAGCGGCAATGTCTCGTCAATAAATTTATTTCCCGTATCGGCTAAATTAGCACTTGCAATGCTTTGCCGGGTTGGTAAGATGTAGCCATTGAAAAGGGAGAACGACATGAGTATGCCAGATTACGGACCACGCACTGACGCCGAAGAAAGCGCCGACAACGCACGCCGTGAGGCCCGCCAGCGCGGCGATGCCCGCTGTGACCTGCAAGCACTGGCCGAGAAAGTCGGGGCGTGCCTTCGCGGCATTCGCCTTAGCGACCACGCCATAGCTTGCGTCAGTGAGCAGCTTTGCGAGCAGCTTATCAGCGACCCGAATTTCAGCCCGGCGCTCGACGCTAACGCCGACCCTAGCGGTTACGCCATTGCAGAGCGCGCCATGATCCGCGCGGCCAATCGGGGGGAATCGTGATGCAAACGCAAGCGACATTCCGCTACGCCTCAGATTTTGAGGGCGACGAAATCCCGGCACGGTCTGATAACGGCACGATTGCCGTTAACTTCGCCACCAGCACGCCGAGCGTGACAATCTACGCACCGGAGGCTGTCAACAAGGGCCAAGTGGACCTGACGATTGACCAATTGCGCGGGCTTATCCAGCAAGCCATGCGGATCGAGGCGATCGCAGAGAAAAACAGGAAGGAAACAGCATGAGCAAGCAAAGCCCTATTTTCTGCTGTGACGAGGCGGCCAGAGGCGATGTGCCATCTCGCGCGCTTCACGATGGCCAAAACCCGTTCGACCACGCCGAATACGTTTGTGCGGAATGCTTCGCGCCGCAACAGATCGGCGGCGACGATTGCCCCGGCAACTACCCGGCAGCGTGCGGCGTCATGGACGGCCCAGCATGGGATGAGCTCGGCCCGGTGGTGGCGTTATGAGCCGCCGCGACATTATCACGCCCATCATTTCCATCGCTTTGGCTTTGGCCGTTTGGGCATTCACCGCCTTTATTTTCGCAGCAACAAACTCGGGAGGGTTGACGTTATGAGCCGCCAACACAGAAAGCTAATCGAGGACTTGTCAATCGTCGCGGTTCTGGTCGCGGTCGTCTTTGGCGCTGCCGTCATCGGGGGATTGTTATGAGCCTGGACAAAGCCACAGCCGAAGCCCTCGCGCTTGTAAACGAGACGCTCATCAGGCTTAATGACACGCAAGCAGCACTCGCCGCCGCCGTGTCTGCCGATGACAAGCGGGCCAAAACCTTGCACCTGAAACGCGCACACACGGCGCTAAACCTTGTGCCGCGATGGCTCGGAAAAAGCATTGCAAAGGTTGACGAATGCGGCACATATATTCTGGCCCGCACTGTGATCGACGCTTTGATAGTTGACGGGCCTATGGACACGTCACGCCACCCCACCGCTCGGGATTATCCCGCGCCAACAGACGCCGCTTGATGGTACACCCTCGCCATTGCGGCCAGCCGGGCGGGTTGTTCCCCCTTCCCCGTCCGGCGACCTTTTAAGGAGAAATGATATGGCAGACATACCAACATTCCCGGCGAAACTCGCCGCCGCGCTGGTCAAAGTTTCCAGCGAGGTCAAGCAGCTAGGCAAGAGCGAGAAAAACGCATTTGCTAAATATGACTTCGTTAGCGTTGACAAGTTCTATGCGGTCGTCGGGAGTTTGATGGCCACGCACGGCGTTCATTGTATCCCCGATTGCGTTGAGAGCAGCGTTGTCGAGAACATGAAAACCGGCAAGCCGTTATTGCGCGAACGATGGGCCTTCACGCTCATTCACGAAACTGGCGAGATGGCCGGGCCATTCCATCGCACGGTCACAGTTCCGGCAGAGGGCGCGCAAGCCCACGGCTCAAGCGAAAGCTACGCTCAGAAGCAATTTCTGCGCGGCGTGTTTCGCGTGCCGACCGGCGAAAAGGATGACGCGGATTATGGCGACAAGCCGGAACATGCGCCAGCCAGCGGCCCACAGCGGAAATCGTCAGCGCAGGCCAAGCGCGACGGCGATGATACCGCCATTAAGGGCAGGCTGGCCGGTGCGCTGAGTGTTGAGGAAATCGACGCGGTTTGGGTTGATATCCAGGCTACCACAATGCCCCGGCTCCCTGTCGCATGGGAGCAGGGAATGCAGGACTTTTACGAGAATGAGCGCGAAGTTTTGAAGGGACAAGAAACATGACCGAATATAAAACCGAATTCCGCCACCAGCCGGGACGCGGCACAATATGGCGCGAGCCTGCCGTCAAGCCTAGTGCATGGTCTGGCACCGTGACCTTGCCGGACGGCTCGCAGGCTTGGCTTAATCTCTACCAAGCCACCGACCGCGACACAGGCGAATTGCGTAAGGATAAGGACGGCCAGCCGTTCTACAACGTCACCATTAAGCCGAAGCAGGTGCAAGCGTCACCAAGCGGCGGCGGTGATCCATATCAGGACCGCAGCAAGGTAGAGCCGGGCAAGTTTGACCCGGACATGGACGGGGACGCCATACCCTTTTAGGTGTTGACCCGTTTTAATTTCACCAACCAGGAGAATAAAAATGCAAATCGTAATCAGAGCAGTATCACCGACCGAGGCACAAAGCGCGCTCGATTTTCGCGCCAGCAACCGGACGCCGCGCAAGGCTCATATTGAGAACCTCGCCCGCGATATGGTGCAGGGGAATTGGCAAATGAACGGCGCGCCGATTGTCTTTGACAGCGCCGGGCGTCTTATCGACGGTCAGCACCGCATGGCCGCCTGCGTCAAGTCCGGCGTCACATTCCAGACCGCAGTTTTAAGCGGCGTGGTTGGCGATGTAGTAGGGCCGACGATTGACACCGGCAAGGCCCGCTCGTTTGGCGATGCCTTGCGTATGCGCCGGACACAAAGCTACGCCAGCGAAACGGCATCGGCTGTCCGGCATTTGCTGGCCGTCCACAATGACGGGACGATCAGCTCTGTCAAAAACGCGACACACAGCCAATTGACGCGCTTTATGGAAAGCAAGCTTGACGCTGACCGGCTGGCCGACGCTATCGCCACAGCCGTGCCCGCGAAAGTTTATGTCCCAATCGCACCGCTCGCCGCGCTTCTATATACCAGCGAGCAATCGCCAGAGGTGAAATCGGCCTTTTGTGATACGCTCGGGGCAGGCATCGGGGCATATCGCGGCCATCCGGCCCTAACCTTTCGGGAGTGGGTAACGAAAGCGCGGGCCAAGCGCGTCACAATCCGCGCCGAAGAACGTTTCAACGCGCTGTGCTACGCTTGGAATGCTTACACGAAAGGCAAAACCATGCGGGCGGTCATTACCAAATCGCGGCCTTTCATCAGCTAATGGCCGATGACCGTCACACCATACGGTTAAGCAGCCGTGAGGCTATCGCCAAGGCTCATGCGGGCGTTGAGTGGTGCGCCTCACGGTTAGCCGATGGCTGGCAGCTAGTGCTAACGCGCAAGCGGACGCTTGACCAGAATGACCGCCTGCATCCGATACTGCGCCGGATAGCTGAACAACGCCCCGAGCATTATGGTATGGCGATGAGCGCCGATGATTATAAGGTGATTTTTTTAGACGCGCTTGACGATGAAACGCGGATTTGCCTCAATCTGGACGGCTCGCGATTAGTCACGCTTGGCCGTCAATCCAGTAAACTGACCGTGCGGGAATTTTCCGACTTGTTTGCGGTCATTGAGGCTTGGTGTTCCCGTGAGGGAATAGACATAGGAGAAAACAATGAAAACGACAAAAGAGACGCTTGACCGCGTGCTGAGGCTGTTCGGCGCTGCGGCGGTAGTGGTGGTAACATACCGGCTGGTTGACTTTGTTTGGCCTATCGCCTCGATCCCTGCGGCAATTGTTGTCGGTGCCTTGATCGGTGTGGCGTCTTTATATGTGGAAAGGCTTTTTGATGAGTAACCCGACTGATGAAATGATTGAAGCCGGGCGCATGGTCCTACTCGACGCGACGGGCCACGGATACGGGCCGGAGCTGGTGCGGGCGGTGTATGACGCCATGCAGGCTTTAGCGCCTGACCTGTGGCAACCGATAGAGACAGCCCCGGAGGGCGGGCGCTTTCTGGTCAAGGGCGGCGAATGGCGGGGGGAGTGGTCGCCACGGGAGCCTATCGCGGGCGCGGTGATGATTGATCGAATCTCCGGCGGTGACTTTTATGTTGCCGACACGGAAGGATATCTCCCGATTATTGAGGGGCCGACCGATTGGCGGCCATTGCCAGCCCTACCCGTCAAGCCGAGCCTGTAGCGCATCGCGTTGGGCTTCCAGAGCGTCTCGCGTGTCGCCTGGCCCTAGCTCGTTTAGCGCCTTTTCAAGCGCGATGAGCAATCGCTGCGCCTCGTCACGCTGCGCTAGATCGGCGTGATATTCCGTCACCCAATCGCGTGAGGCTGGCACAGGCCCGCCAAGCGATGCCCAGCCCGCCAGCATGGCCGCAAAGCCTGCTACAGCGCCACCGACCAGCTTGATAAGCGTTAGTTTACTTTCGAGCCATTCCGGCATGATGACCCCAATGCGTCACGGTTGAACCATTATCGGCCCTAATGAGCCATTGGCGCGGCTGGCAAATCGAACGCGGAATGTTAGATTTGCGCGGACGCTAGGCCGAACTGTCCGACATTTGCTAGCTTTCGATGCGCCTATGATACACAAGCGGCGTTGTGTAACGTCAGATAGACTACGGGCTATCAGGAACAGTCGCAGCTATCAGCGCGTCGTGATCAGCCGAGCAAGATTCAAACGCGCCCCGCCAGCGGTCGCGGTTTTCGTAAACGTCCCGCACACGCAATTCCTCGACGGGAATAATCGGCACACAGGGCACCCGTAGGGCGTCATTAATCCTGATCGGGACCATCACCGTCTGCGTCACCACGCGCGGCGTCTGGCACGCGCAGAGCGGCAGGAATAGGCATATCAAGAAAGCTCGCAACATCG
>Ga0129324_10002088_pt1 | contig 12459 bp, 14 predicted proteins | sample CPBDNA_7_FD_96879 | JGI IMG/M metagenome (GOLD analysis project Ga0129324, IMG submission 96879) | Freshwater to marine salinity gradient microbial communities from Chesapeake Bay, USA - CPBay_Spr_15_0.2_DNA | ecosystem: Environmental > Aquatic > Marine > Coastal | place: USA: Chesapeake Bay... | reverse complement strand
GTTGATGTGAAAGAGCTCGGAGTTGATTTCCTGGCATTCTCAGGCCATAAGGCTCTTGGTCCAACTGGCGTAGGAATCATGTGGGGTAAGCGTGAGCTCCTTGCTGAGCTTCCACCGTTTCTTACCGGCGGTTCGATGATTGCAGATGTCACTATGACAACAGCATCGTGGGCAAAAGCGCCAGCAAAATTCGAAGCTGGAGTCCCGAACATGGCGCAAGCTGTCGGCCTGGGAGTTGCCATCGACTATCTTTCTGTGATCGGAATGAATGAGATTGCAGCTCATGAACATGAACTTACCGCGGACTTACTTGGTAAATTGTTAGAGAATAAAGAGATACGCGTAGTTGGCCCTCATACGATGGATAATCGTGGGGGAGCACTCTCGTTCACTGTTGCAGATATACACCCACATGATTTGGGCCAATTTCTTGATAGTCAGGGTATTGCAGTGCGAACAGGTCATCACTGCGCCTGGCCATTAACTCGCTCGCTTGGCGTTCCCGCCACTACTCGCGCCTCGCTTTATCTCTATAACACAATAGAAGATAACGATGCGTTGATCTCTGGCATTCATTCGGCTATGAAATATTTCGGCAAATGAACTTAGATAATTTATATCAAGAGGTGATCCTGGATCACTACAAGAATCCTTTAAACAAAACTCTTTCAAAGCACTTTGATGTGCAGGTGCATCACATTAATCCAAGTTGCGGTGATGAAATAACTCTTAACCTGACCTTGGATGATCAGACGATTAAAGAGATCACGTGGGATGGCGTCGGCTGTTCGATCTCCCAAGCAAGCGTCTCGATTGCAAGTGATCTTCTTATGGGCAAGTCACTGAGCGAAGTAGAATCAATCTCAGAGCAATTCGTTGAATTAATGCAGAGCAAGGGCAAGAAGACCGGTGATGAGGCGGTACTCGAGGATGCAGTCGCGCTGGCGGGTGTTTCCCAATATCCAGCCCGTATCAAATGTGCACTCTTGGGCTGGATGGCAATTAAAGATGCGACACTGCAAGCAGTCGAGAAGAGATAACCGATTACGCGATTGTTCCACTAGAGATAGTATGAACCCCAAAGGAAAGGCATGTGATGAGCGCAAAAGTTGAAGATGTTACCGAGGCGATGAAGGATGTCGTTGATCCTGAGTTAGGAATCAATGTCGTTGACTTAGGACTCATTTACGATGTAATGGTCGATGAGAGCAATATTGCCGTGTTGAACATGACTCTTACTTCGGCAGCATGCCCACTCCAAGATGTTATTGAAGATCAAACTCGACAAGCGCTAGCGCCTCTCACAAGTGATGTAAAAATTAATTGGGTATGGATGCCACCGTGGGGGCCAGACAAGATTTCCGACGATGGTCGCGAGCAGTTAAGAGCTCTTGGCTTCACCGTTTAATTTATGTCTCAACATGCAATGTGGATGACCTTTAGGTCAATCACAGCAGATCCTTCCGTAAAAGAGACCAAATTAAAGCCCGGCACAGTCAAGCGAATTCTGTCCTATGGCAGGGCCTATCGTCGATATCTCATTTTCTTTCTCGCAACAGTTGTTGTTGATGCCTTCTTGATCGTATCGACTCCGTTGCTACTGAGAAAACTTATAGATGATGGAGTGCTTCCCAAAGATTCTGGGCTCGTGACGCAATTGGCTTTGGCCGTTGGCGCTCTTGCGATCCTCGATGCCATCATGAATGTCATCGGGCGCTGGTTTTCAGCTCGTATCGGCGAAGGTCTCATTTACGATCTTCGATCTGAAGTCTTTGCTCATGTGCAGAAGCAATCCATTGCATTCTTCACTCGCACGCAAACAGGGGCGCTCATCTCGCGCATTAACTCGGATGTGATGGGAGCCCAGCAGGCATTCACTGCAACTCTTTCGGGCATTGTCAGTAATGTCATTAGCCTGACGCTAGTCACTATCGCCATGCTCTTTCTCTCGTGGCAGATCACTCTCTTTTCACTCGCCCTCCTCCCGCTTTTCTTGCTCCCCACCAAGTGGGTCGGTCGAAAGATTCAATCGTTGACGCGAGAATCTTTTGAGGTAAATGCCCAGATGTCGAGCACAATGACAGAGAGATTTAACGTATCTGGCGCCCTTCTTGTGGCTCTCTACGGCAAGAACACAACTGAGAGAGAGTTTTTCCGCTCACGTGCACGCAAAGTTGCAGATATTGGTATACAGCTAGCTCTGCTTAACAGACTCTTTTTTATAGCACTTACCAGCGTTGCGGCAATTGCAACAGCCTTCGCTTATGGAATTGGCGGGCATTTAGCAATTTCGGGATCAATCACCGTAGGCACAATGATTGCAATCACCGCCCTATTGGCGCGCCTCTACGGGCCGCTCACAGCGCTATCAAATATTCGAATTGATGTCATGACTTCACTTGTCTCATTTGAAAGAGTCTTTGAAGTTCTTGATCTCAAGCCTATGGTCGAGAGTATGACAGGTGCGATTGCTCTAGCGCCATCTAAGCCAAAGATAGAGTTCAAAGAGGTAGATTTTTCTTATCCGAAGGCAGATGAGATTTCGCTGGCATCACTTGAGGGAATCGCTACTCGCGAAGTGGTTGATTCTGGTGAAATTTTGAGAAAGCTCTCCTTTACCGTTGAGCCTGGAACAATGACAGCGCTTGTAGGTCCATCGGGTGCCGGTAAAACAACAATTAGCGCACTTATTCCGCGACTTTACGATGTGACAGATGGATCGATAGAAATAGATGGTGTCGATATTCGTGAATACGATCTGGAAAGCCTTCGAATGAATATCGGTGTAGTCATGCAAGATGCGCATCTATTCCATGAAACGATCGAAGAGAATTTGAAGTATGCAAAACCAGATGCAACTTTGGAGGAGATGGAAGAAGCATGCCGTTCGGCCCAGATCTGGACATTAATCACTTCCCTTCCGCAAGGTCTATCCACGATGGTAGGTGAGCGCGGACACAGATTAAGTGGGGGAGAGAAGCAACGATTAGCAATAGCTAGGCTTCTTCTTAAATCACCATCCTTAGTAATACTCGATGAAGCAACTGCTCACCTAGATTCCGAGAATGAAGACCTCGTTCAAATTGCATTGAAGAATGCACTTCAGGGTCGAACGAGTATCGTTATTGCGCATAGGCTTAGTACGGTGATGGATGCCGATCAGATACTTGTTATTCGAGATGGTGCGGTTGCTGAAAAGGGACGCCATGAAGAGTTAATTGGAGCGGGTGGAATTTACTCAGACCTCTTTAGTCGGCAGGACCTCACTGCTCGTTAAATCCATCTTTCTAATTAAGTAACGTCCGTAAACTATAAGTGCGGCGAAGAGCGCCCACTGCACCGCGTACGCTAAATGCGGACCATCACTGAGTGAGGGAACCTCGGCAGGGGCCTTAGGAACGAGTAATGGATCTGACCCAGATATCAGATCAAGATAATAATTCTCTGAATCTAATCCGGATTGTGCATTAAGGCGCGAAACAAGACCGCTTTCACCTGCGCCAGGGAGTGCAAAGAAAGAGCCGGAGGGCAGAGACGAGTCGAGCCTTAAGCGGGCACGAATAGAAACCATCCCGCCTGGTACTTCTGGTGTTGGTGGAACAACCGTGGCAGATGCGCCAGCTTGTACCCAACCGCGGTCAACCCACATCACCTTTCCCTGATCTGAGGTAAATCGCGTGAGAACTCCGTAACCATATTTACCTTCAAAGTAGCGATTGCGTAGCAAGATTTGGTTTGTTGGATCGAACTCTCCACTGGCTGTGACAGTCCGCCATTCATTAGCGTTTACATCTCCAGTAACTAATTCAAGTGCGCTCTCTGATTGCGAAATTCTTAACTCGATAAGGTCGTTTCGAGCCTTGCGATCTTCACCTCGATGAAACTGCCACTGCGAAGCCCACAGGCAACCTGCGATGAGTACAAGAGCGACAAATGATTTAAAGTAGGGGTGAGTCTCGACCGGCTTAGTCACAGAGGAAGTCTAGTTAGGAAAGTGAGCGCGGCTTTTCATTGAGCAGGGAATCACCCGGTGTAATCGTCTCGCGCCCTGCATTTGCGATAACGACGGCTATATATGGCAGCGTTACTGCCCCAGCCAATGCAAACCAACGATAGGGACTCGGCAAGACAACAGTAAGAATGAAACACCCCGTACGAATCATCATTGAAATGAGATATCGACGTTGTCGCCCCGCGAGATCGTTACTTAAAGATTTTGGGGCGCTAGTGACATCAAAGACTTCCTCGCCACCTGCACTGCCACGCTCCATATAGGAAGCCTAGGCCCGAGACGGCCTTCCAGCGACTTCAAATGCAGGTTACGCATAGGTAGCGAGGTAAGTTTGGCCCTATGAGTTCAATAGCTGTGGTGACAGGGGCAAACCGGGGAATTGGTTTAGCCATTGCTACGTCTTTGAAAGCCAGCGGTGTCGAGGTTATCGCCACGTATAGAAGTGGAATAGCGCCCGCTGGATTCAAATCCGTTGTGATGGATGTGACATCTGCAGAGTCTGTAGACGCCGCATTCTCACAGATAGAGGATCAGTGGGGAATTCCTGATGTCATTGTCATGAATGCTGGAATAACGAGAGACACCCTTGTTCTTCGCATGAGTGAAGAGGATTTCACTTCAGTTGTGGATGCAAATCTCAGTGGAGCATTTCGAGTGGCAAAGAGAGCGACAAAGGGACTTCTGAAAAACAAGCGAGGCAGGCTCATCTTTATCGGCTCGGTAGTTGGCTCAGTCGGAGCCGCGGGCCAAGTGAACTATTCTGCTAGCAAAGCTGGACTTGTAGGCATGGCGAGATCTTTCGCGCGCGAACTAGGGAGTCGTTCAATCACAGCAAATGTGGTTGCGCCAGGTTTTGTGGAAACCGATATGACGGCGGAGTTGGAAGAAAAACGCCGTGAAGAAATAGCTGCACAAGTTCCTTTGGGTCGCTTCTGCACCGCTGAAGAAATTGCCGATGTGGTTACTTTCTTGGCATCGGAAAAGGCAAGTTACATCACGGGGGCAGTTATCCCGGTTGATGGTGGATTAGGAATGGGGCACTAACCATGGGAATTCTCTCGGGAAAAAATGTATTGGTTACCGGAGTACTCACCGATGGCTCCATCGCCTTCCATGTTGCAAAGATTGCGCAGGAACAAGGTGCAACAGTTGTACTGACTGGCTTCGGTAGAGCTCTTAGCCTGACCACCCGTATCGCAGGTCGTCTTCCGCAGATGCCACCCATCATTGAATTAGATGTCACAGACCAATATCATCTGGATGGATTAGCAGAAGAAATTCGCAAGTATGTGCCTCATCTCGATGGTGTCGTTCACTCCATTGGATTCGCACCTGAAGGGGCTCTTGGTGGAAATTTTCTCAATACCGCCTGGGAAGATGTAGCAACAGCCGTTCATGTATCTGCTTACTCACTCAAATCTCTGACTCTTGCTTGCCGCCCTACATTTCTTGAGGGTGCTTCGGTTGTCGGACTCGATTTCGATGCTACGGTTGCTTGGCCGCAATACGACTGGATGGGAGTTGCAAAAGCGGCTCTAGAATCAACCTCGCGCTACCTCGCTCGTGATCTCGGGAGTGAAAACGTACGCGTCAATCTTGTTGCTGCTGGTCCTATTCGCACGATCGCCGCTAAATCAATTCCTGGCTTTGATGAATTTGAAAAAGTATGGAATGAACGCTCGCCTCTTAAGTGGGATGTAACTGACCCACAGCCTGCAGCGAAGGCGGTCATCGCACTACTCAGTGATTGGTTTCCCAAGACGACCGGGGAGATCATCCATGTAGATGGTGGGCTTCATGCGATGGGCGCATAGGGATAACTCTCTCTTCATCCTAGCTGTACTTCTTCCATTGATCGCAGGATCGATATTTGGTGTTGTCGATCAGCGATCACGTGCTTTGGCTCCGCCAGTCAAAGTTGTCAACTACGCAAAATTTCGACAATGCTTTGATGTTACGAATCTCCTCATTTATTCGACTAAGACTATTGAATGTCCGCAAGGTTATCTTTTCTTAGGAGATGGAGGGCTCAGTGAAAGTGCCACTGCCTCCGGTGTTGTTGAAGAACTTCATCCACAATTAGAAGAACGATTTAATACGGCTCGACTCTTTGCCGCAGAAGATGGAATATCTTTGGTGATCACTTCGGGATTTAGAACTCTGGAACGTCAGGCATTTTTATATCAACGTGAAGTTCGAATTCGGGGGAGTGAGAGCGAAGCATCGAAATGGGTCTTACCTGCAGAGTCATCCCACCATCCGATGGGTTTAGCAATCGATGTGAATTACCCGATGGATCGCCCCGGTGCACTCTGGCTTGAGCGGCATGGGTGGCGTTTTGGACTCTGTCGGGTATATGCCAATGAATGGTGGCACTTTGAAGCGGTGAGCGCGCCTGGAGTGAAATGTCCACCGCTAGCCCCCGATGCACGCGTGGATTTCGCGGAACGCCAACCGTAATTTTCACTTTCACCCACCCCTCAGGTACCCTTACGTAAGACCAGTGACGTCATGTCGCTGCAAGAGGAGCTCACCGCTCCCACCTCTCTCGTTCTGCGAGTGTTGGTTATGTCGGATGAAGAAGGCTCATTGAGCCGTGGGGCTTCCCACACTTCACTGTCTGCGGTGTCCTTGCGCGGCGGCTTCGTTACAAGAAAAGCAAAGCCAAACGAAGGAGCAGAAATCACCACTGAACCGCGCATCAATGATCGGATCCGAACACCTCAAATTCGTCTCATCAATTACACCGGTGAACAAGTTGGAGTAGTTGATATCGAAGTAGCGCTTGCAATGGCCGATGAGATCGGACTCGACTTAGTTGAGATCGCACCAGAGGCTAATCCACCTGTTTGTAAAATCATGGACTTTGGAAAGTTCAAGTATGAAGCAGCACAGAAGGCGCGAGAGGCTCGTCAGAACCAGACCCACATTGTGGTGAAGGAAGTGCGATTGACACCTAAGATCGAAACTCACGATTACGAAACGAAGAAAAACGCAATCGAGAAGTTCCTCAAAGGTGGTGACAAGGTGAAGATCACAATGAAATTTCGTGGTCGTGAGCAAACTCGTCCAGAGATGGGCTTTAAGTTACTACAGCGTCTGGCAGAAGATGTGACAGAACATGGTTTCGTTGAGTTCGCCCCAAAGCAAGAGGGACGAAACATGACGATGGTATTAGGTCCGACGAAAAAGAAGACCGAAGCAGTAGCAGAACAGAAGGCAGCTCGAGCAGCTGCTGAGAAGGCAAAGCAAGAAGTTGAGAAGTAGAGAAACCGAGTAGGCACAGGAGACAGCAATGCCAAAGATGAAAACCCATAGTGGTGCGAAGAAGACCTTCCGCGTCACAGGTTCAGGAAAGATCATGCATGAGCGTGCAGGAAAGCGCCACCTTTTGGAGCGCAAGTCTTCACGTGTCACTCGTCGTCTTAGCCAAGAGCAGTCAGCAAAGCCAACCGTCACAATGACAGCCAAGCGCATGCTTGGTTTGAAGTAAGGAGAGTGCGCTAAATGGCAAGAGTAAAACGTGGTGTCCACGCAGCGAAGAAGCGTCGTACAACTCTCGAGCGTGCCGCAGGTTATCGCGGCCAGCGCTCACGTCTTTTCACAAAGGCGAAGGAGCAAGTTACGCACTCAATGGTTTATGCGTTCAATGATCGCAAGGATAAGAAAGGTGATTTCCGTCAGCTCTGGATTCAGCGCATTAACGCAGCATCCCGCGAAAATGGAATGACCTACAACCGCTTTATTCAGGGACTTAAGGCAGCAGGAATAGAAGTTGATCGTCGAGTACTTTCAGATATCGCGATCAATGATCCAGCAACCTTCAAGACCCTCGTTGACCTTGCTCGCAAGAGCCTTGTCTCAGCGTAATCTGAACAAGTAAAAATCAATCCAATGATTGAGAGCCTTCAGTCGCCGCATGTCGGGCGAGTGAAGGCTCTTATTGGTTCACGGGGGAGTAAAGAGCGAAGCGATTCAGGTCTCTTTGTAGCTGAAGGTATTCAATCTCTACGTGAAGCGCTTGCTTCTCAAACTGGCCCGGCAATCGAGACTCTTTATCTCAGCCCGGCTGGTGCCACTCGTATTGGTAAACAAGATATTTCTGAGGTCAATGTTATTGAGGTAAGTGATCCCGTAATGCAAGAGATGGCATCGACGGTAACACCCCAAGGAATTCTGATGCTCTGTTCGATCCCTGCTTACTCACTGACTAAACTTAACGTTGCTCCAGAATCATTTGTAATCTATCTAGATCGAATACAAGATCCGGGTAATGCAGGAACGATACTCAGATCCGCAGATGCCTTTGGCGCGAGAGCGGTCATTACATCACCCGGCAGCGTCGATATGTATTCTCCTAAGGTTGTTCGATCAACGGCTGGCTCTCTCTGGCATATTCCCGTCTTTGAAGCGCTCGAATTAAAAGATCTCATAACCCACATAGATAAAGCAGAATGCATCGTCTTGTCATCTCATGCCAGTGAGTCAATTGTAAATTTTCGTTCTTCAGCGCCGTGTATCGCAATTTTTGGAAATGAAGGAGCAGGAACTAGTACCAATCAACTAGCAATCAACGCTCGCACTGTTGCGATCCCTATGTCAGGACAAGCCGAGAGCTTAAATCTTTCTGCCGCGGCTTCGATCGTAATGTTCACGCTTTCTCAGTCCTCTCGCGGTTAGAATAGGGCCCATGAATCAGGGCGAGGTTGCACAGTGGGTCGAGCGGGCGCGCAGCGCTTTCGCGGCAGCCCAGGATTTAGATTCGCTCAAAGATGCGCGGCTAGCCCACGCCGGAGATAAGTCACCCATAGCTCTGGCCAGTCGATCACTCGGATCACTTGCCGCCGATCAAAAGGCATCAGTAGGAAAAATCATCGGTGAAGCTAAAGCTGCAATTGCAGCTGCTCTGGACGAAGCGACAGCAAAGTTAGAGCGCGAACAAGATGAAAGAGTTCTTCGCGATGAGGTCGTCGATATCACCTTGCCTGCATCACGATCACATAAGGGTGGTTTACACCCCATCACAATTATCAAGAATGAGATTTCCGATTTCTTTATTGAGCAAGGATTCTCTGTCGCCGAAGGACCAGAACTGGAATCGGGTTGGCTCAACTTCGATGCTCTCAATATCCCAGCCGATCATCCAGCACGCACTATGCAGGACACTTTCTTTATCGAACCAGTGGAATCTGGAATCGTCTTGCGTACTCACACATCACCGGTTCAAATTCGGACTATGTTGGAAAATGAACCTCCCATCTACGTCATTTGTCCGGGGCGAACTTTTAGAGCAGATGAACTCGATGCGACGCATTCTCCGGTCTTTCACCAGGTAGAGGGATTGGTCATCGATAAGGGAATCACGATGGCTCACCTCAAAGGAACTCTCGATAACTTCGCACGTCATATGTTTGGTGCCGATGTAAAAACGCGGTTGCGTCCATCGTTCTTTCCCTTCACCGAACCCAGTGCAGAGGTAGATATCTTCTTTAACGGTCGTTGGATTGAGTGGGGTGGATGTGGAATGGTGAATCCGCGCGTTCTTGCAACCTGCGGTATTGATACAGATCTCTATTCAGGTTTTGCATTCGGAATGGGCCTTGAACGAACACTGATGGTCCGCCATGGAATAACCGACATGCATGACATTGTGGAAGGCGATCTTCGATTTACTCGTCAGTTCGGAGTAGGACTCTAAATGCGGGCACCTTTATCGTGGATCAAGGAATTTGTTGAGATTCCAGCAGCAATAACTCCAGAGCAGATTTCAGATGGCCTTATTCGAGTCGGATTTGAAGTTGAAGAGATTATCAAGCAGGGAGCTGATCTCACTGGGCCACTTGTCTTTGCAAAGGTCTTGAGCATTGAGGAACTCACTGACTTTAAGAAGCCAGTTCGATATGTCGGTCTTGATTGTGGCGAAGGATCAACGCGTTACGTCATATGTGGAGCAACCAATTTCGTTGTTGGAGATCTCATTGTTGCTGCCCTGCCTGGCGCTGTACTTCCAGGTGATTTCGCAATCGGAGCGCGTGAAACATATGGAAAAACTTCCAACGGCATGATCTGTTCTGCACGCGAACTAGGCCTCGGCGATGATCATTCGGGAATTATGACCTTTGCGCAAGGGTCGGTGACAATCGGAGAAGATGCAATTTCTGGATTGATGATTAACGATGTCATCTTTGATATCTCAGTGAATCCAGATCGTGGCTATGCCTTGAGTATCCGAGGATTAGCACGTGAGGTTGCGGGTTCGCTGAACTTGAAGTTTATCGATCCCGTGGATGCACTACGCGATCTCACCTTCACCGAAACCGGAAAAGGAGTGACAGCAAAGATTGCCGACCCAGCGACCGCATCAGTCTTTTACCTGCGCACGCTGACCAACTTTGACCCGCGAGCTACAACTCCACTGTGGATGCGTCGACGGATTGAAAAAATGGGAATGCGTTCCATCTCACTCGTTGTAGATGTTACTAATTATGTGATGCTCGAACTTGGACAACCACTTCATGCCTTCGATAAGTCAAAGATCAAGGGTGGATTAACAATCAAGCGCGCGGGTAAAGCGCAGCCATTTACCACTTTAGATGGACAGGTTCGCCAGCTTCATCCTGATGACTTAATGGTCTGTGATGACGAGCAACCTCTTGCACTGGCCGGAACTATGGGCGGAGCTTCCTCTGAGATTTCTGAGAGTACAACTGAAATTGCGCTCGAAGCTGTTCGCTTTGATCCCGTATGCATTGCAAAGAATTCCCGGCGCCACAAATTATCATCAGAGGCATCGCGCCGTCTTGAACGTAGCGTTGATCCATCACTGGCAGAATTTGCCTCTGCTCGTTTTGTTCAACTCCTCACTCAACACAGTTCCGCGCAACACGTTGCCACCGTCGTCGATGGAGAGCCGAAGTATGCGCCGCTTCTCACAGTAGATCCTGCCTATATTTCGCGCATATTGGGGCTAGAGATCACACCGACAAAGATTGCTGAACTCCTTCGAGTAATTGGCTGCGATGTCGATGAAAAGAACTTCGTGGTTGACCCACCATCCTGGCGTTGGGATCTTCTCACTCCTGCAGATCTCGCTGAAGAGGTAGCGCGAATGATTGGCTACGATGCAATTCCATCGGTTCTTCCGCCGCGTCCAGTTCATGCATCACTTACACCAACACAGAAACGTCGTCGTGCGGTTGCAACAATGCTGGCTTCTCGTGGCTTGGCAGAGGTTCAAACTTTCCCATTTACCAATCAAGAGACTATTGATTTCATGGGATTTGTGGGGGAGCGCGCTTCAACCTACGCAATCGCCAATCCAATGTCAGAAGAATTTCCATTGATGCGCGTCCATCTTGTTCCAGGACTCATTGAAGTTGCAGCACGTAATATTTCTCGTGGTGCGAAGGACTTTGCGATATTTGAGATGGGTTCTATTTTCAGAAGTTCTCAGAAACTCATTGATGGAATCTTCCCAGAGATAGGCTCTCGACCTTCTACACAAACAATTAAAGAGATTTACGCTAGCGTTCCGCCGCAAGGTTTCCATGTGGCCGGAGTGCTAGTAGGAAAAGTGGAGAAGGAAGATTGGCAGGGCTCTGCACGTTCATACGGATGGCAAGATGCGATCGCGGCCGCCTCAGATATCCTCGACCTCTGTCACTTGCCATGGAGTATTTCCCGCAGCGAGTTTGCACCATGGCATCCTGGTCGTTGTGCCGAGTTGATTGTTGATGGCAAGGCAGTTGCGCACGCTGGAGAACTGCATCCACGAATTATTGCTAAGTACGGACTTCCCGCACGAAGTGCCGCATTCGCAGTTGCCCTGAGCGCTCTCCCGGAATCACTGCGAGTACGCCCAACAACAGTAGGAACAATGCCGGCTGCTCTGCAAGATGTCGCACTTATTGTTGACGAGAATGTAGCCGCTGGAGATGTTGAAGCAGCGCTGCGCGCCGGTGCTGGTCCACTCCTTGAATCAATCACCCTCTTTGATCGCTACGACAAGCTGGGAGATGGAAGAGTATCCCTCGCTTTCGCTCTGGTTTTCCGAGCCGAGGATCGAACGCTCACCGGGGCGGAAATCACAGCCCTGCGCGAATCGGCAGTGGCCGAGGCAGCTCGTTCAACAGGAGCGACACTGCGCACTGCATAATTATGCATAAGATTGCATAATTATAGATCAGGCTGTATCTTAGTTCAATGAAAATTGGAATCGTCGGCGGTAGCGGCTATGCAGGGGGCGAGCTGCTGCGCATCTTGGCTGATCACCCAGTCTTTTCTGTTGAAGCAATCAGCGCACACTGCAACGCAGGCGAACCCATCACATCAGTGCATCCACAATTGGCGTCCTATACAGGAAAGAGTTTTTCCGCTTTCTCTCCTGAACTTTTCACCTCATCTGAGCTCGTCTTCTTGGCTCTTCCGCATGGGGAGTCTGCCTCTGC
>Ga0129324_10002084_pt1 | contig 12470 bp, 12 predicted proteins | sample CPBDNA_7_FD_96879 | JGI IMG/M metagenome (GOLD analysis project Ga0129324, IMG submission 96879) | Freshwater to marine salinity gradient microbial communities from Chesapeake Bay, USA - CPBay_Spr_15_0.2_DNA | ecosystem: Environmental > Aquatic > Marine > Coastal | place: USA: Chesapeake Bay... | reverse complement strand
GCTTCGAGGGTTTGTACCAAAATGCGATCTTCTAGGGGCTTAATGGAAACCGACACGGTTTATTCCTCCGGCTCGTGGGCACCAGCTACCTAAAGCTGGAGCGACTTACGAATATTTGGTCTTTAAGTTGGCACTCACATGGTGAGAGTGCCAAGTCAAAGGTTACGCAACAGTTAGCACTCTGTCAAACCGAGTGCCAGCCCATCGCCAATTCACCCCTAGGCTTGACCGATGTCCCACCTGCCCAGCGAAGTAGCAGCCCACAGAGTGGCTCCCCCGAGAGTGGTTCCGAGCGAGGAACTCATTTCTCGAGCGCGGACCGCATTGGAGCAACCCGGAGCAAATGAACTCAATGTGATCACCTCACTTCGGGCCCAGGGGCATGGATCGGATTTTGTGCGGCTGGCACTCGAACAGGTGGAACTGCGCGAAAGGGCCTTGGTAATCTGGAAGTCAAGCGGTAGGCAGCGCCTGAATTGGTATTTCACACGGGACGGACTTGAGGCCGCCAGTCACCCGCTGGTCGCGGCATTTCATGCCGAAATAATTTCCCACAGCGACGCCACGGCGGTTGTTGACCTCACCGCTGGACTTGGTAGTGACAGCGCCGCCTTCATTAACGCCGGACTCAACGCCATCACCGTAGAACGAGATCCCGATACGGCTGCCTTGTTGGCCCACAACCTTCCCGACGCAAAGGTCTTGATCAACGACTCCACACTGCTTGACCTCAAACAATGGGATCCAATCGACACCGCAATCTTTATCGATCCTGCTCGGCGAGGAACTTCACGCTCACTCGACGGTGCCCGCGCACTCCCCGAACGCGACCCAGAGCGATGGTCACCACCAATATCTTTCGTCAAAGAAATTGCCAAGAATTTTCGCGTTTTCGTGAAAACTGCCCCCGCATTTAGTCCACCAGAAGGTTGGGCACAGTTTGTCATCAGTCTTGATGCAAACGTTGTAGAAATGTTCACGACAAATTCGACAACAGGAACTTACGCGGTCATGATCAATTCAGAAACTGAAGACACCAGCGTCATTACCCAAAATTCGGGACCGCTCAAACAAATGCCTGCAGAAATCAGTGCCGAAGGCTTTCTCTATGAACTAGACCCGGCAATCACCCGTGCCGGGCTCGGCCCGCAGGTAGCCAGCGAGCTTGGTTTGACACCCGTCGGCGCAAAGAACATCTGGCTTTTTGGTGCATCAACTCCCTTTGCGCACGCCCGGTCGTACCGAGTCCATGACACATTTCCCGTCAGAGAGATCAAGTCACGCGTGAAGCACCTTCCCGGAATAGCGTTGAAAACAAAAGACGGCAAGCATGAACAAAAAACCTTAAGAAAGACATGCGCTAAGCCCGATCACAATGAATGGGCAGTCGTAATCTTGGGGAGCGGTACTAGCGAGCAGGCTGTGTTAGTCCAGCGCGAACACTAAATTTTGGGGAACTGAGCATTGTGGGAACATTATTTACCCGCGGAAGGTAATCATCTAGATTTGCTGGTTCAAGGCCAGCCTCGCGAATCTTTTTCACTGCAAGTTTCAAATCTTTCTTCAGTGACTTAGAAAAGTGCATCAGAACAATTGACCCTGGTCGCAACTTTGAATCGGCATAAGAAATTTTTCCGTTGCCAACCGAAGCATCCCACATCACTATTTGTTGAATGCCACATTTCTCACCCATCTTGCGGACTGCTTGGGAATCCTGCCCCGCTCCATATGGAGGTCGGAGCATCCAGGGGTACCAGTCATATTGTTTTCCGAAACGTTTTTGAACGTAGCAGATTTCGTGATTCAGGTCAGTTGATTTCTTAGCAAATGAGGCATGCGTGGCTGAGTGGTTTTGTACGGAACCCCACTGCGTGAATTCATTAAAATACTCCATGGAATTCTTGATGGTCCATGCTGAAAGAAATGCCGTGATAGGCAGCTTGTTTGCTTTAACGTAGGCCAACGAATTTTCCGTCTTATAAATTCCATCGTCGATGGTAATGAAGGCGACCTTATCCTTAGTTTTAATTCGGTATACAGATTTGGGGATTTGAACATTCTGGCGTGCGGGGACCACCGTCTCAACATTATTTTCAGTTGCATGTGAACCCATCTGTACACCCAGAAGAGAAGCAAAAAGCAGAATTCCTCCGGTGAATGCAGCAATACCCCTGCGCATTTCCCCTCCCTTCTCTATCGCAAAATATTTCACGTGGCCTAATCACACGCGTCACAGGAGTTTAACCCCAAAACCCTAATTGAAGCCAGCCCACGTTTGGGAATCTAGAAGAGAACCTCGCTAACCGCCAGGGTTGAGGTGGCCGGGAAATCGACAGGTGAAGGTGCAGCCCCCGCTCGGAGAAGGTGAGACCCCAATGCTGCAACCATGGCTCCATTGTCGGTGCACAAAGCTGGACTGGGCACCCGGAGTTCAATTCCGGCGAGAGCACAACGTTCGGCAGCGAGTGCTCGCAACCGAGAATTTGCCGCAACTCCCCCTGCAATCACCAAGTGAGGTGCATTTTGATCCACGGCTGCGGAAATGGCCTTACTCGTCAGAATGTCCGCTATTGCCTCCTGAACCGAAGCAGCGACATCAGGTACTGAAATCGCGTTACCAAGCCTTTGCTGCTCTTTAACCCAACGAGCCACCGCAGTTTTTAATCCTGAGAAGGAGAAATTGAAGGCATGGGCTGGATCGGTGCGCAGAGCTCGAGGGAAATCAATCGCATTGGGATCCCCGTTTTGCGCGGCTTGGTCAATCATGGGACCCCCTGGAAATGGCAATCCAAGGAGGCGTGCAACTTTGTCGAATGCCTCGCCAGCAGCGTCATCCAAAGTTTGACCAAGGGAGGTGAAGTCACCATTAACCACTTTGATTAACGATGAATGCCCGCCAGAAACCAGCAATCCAATAACCGGCTCGGGTAAAGGTCCATGCTCAAGCTCGTCGACCATTACGTGTGCAGCTAGGTGGTTCACTCCATAAATGGGTTTACCAAGTCCCAATGCCAGTGCTTTTGCCGATGCAACTCCAACAATTAGCGCACCAACCAAACCCGGGCCCGCCGTCACCGCAATGGCATCGATGTCTGAGAGTGAAACCCCAGCCTGGGAGCAAGCAAGTTCAATGGTTGGCAACATTGCTTCTAAATGCGCGCGGCTAGCAACTTCAGGAACTACTCCGCCGAAGCGGGCATGTAATTCAACACTCGATGCCAAGGCATTGGACAGTAACTCCCTGCCGCGAACAATTCCAACTCCCGTTTCATCACAGGAAGTCTCAATTCCCAATACCAGAGGTTCATTGATCCTCATGATCGATTTTCACGTTCATCGCGACGCAAAACCAAAGCATCGGTTCCATCAGGATAGTAATTTACTCGCTTACTGATTTCCTTAAAACCAAACAATGAATACAGTGAAAGGGCTGCCGAGTTGTTTTCGCGCACTTCAAGAAAAATGAAGATCACCCCCAATTCCACCGACAGGTCAACTAGATGGCCCAAGAGTTTACGACCTATTCCATGACCTTGGAATTGTTCACCAACCGCGATGGTCTGAATGTCAGCATCACTTCCCGCAACACTCAGACCGGCATATCCGCAAAGCACCCCAGAACACTCACAAACAACATAATGATTGTGCGGTTGGGCTAGCTCGCGCCACCATTGATCCGTTGACCACGCATCAAGGGGAAAAAGGTCACGCTCAAGTTTGTCAATCTCAGGAATATCCCACCAGCGCAAAGGACGAATTTCAATTGATGAAGTCTTCACAACTGCACCCGCACACTCGGCTGAGCATCAGCTTCTCGTAAATACATGGGAGTCACATCCAATTGATCGCCGCGTAACGCACACGCGGCCACATCAATTGCGTGCGGCAAAACGTCTGCCACCAACGAAATTCTTGATTCGAGTACCAACTCCCGGACAACCTCCGTAAGACCAACATTGGGCCCAGATAATCTTTTACCGCCGCTATCAAATTTTGCCCAGTAATACTCCTTACGGCGGGCATCGGTTGCTGCGATGAATTCGTCACTAGGGGAAACTAGTTCCTGTCGAATAATTGCATTAGCAACAGCATCGAGTGAACAGACTCCGACAACCGGTACTGACCAAGCTGCGGACAATCCTTGGGCAAATGCAATCCCAACACGCAATCCCGTGTATGGCCCCGGACCCACACCACAAGCAATCAAGTCGGGTAGCGAACTCAGATCTAATTCCAGTTCGGTGAACAATGCTCCAATCGCCTCCACGTGACCACGGGCATCAGTGTGACTGGCCATAGAGATCACGGTGCCAGAATCCACCAAGGCAATTGAAGTCAATTCCGTGGACGTATCAATTGCCAGGATTTTCATTTGACCACTGATTCAACGCGACGAAGAAACGCGTCGCCTGATGGTGGGTAGGAAGTGAAGTGAATTTCACGCCCAGTCTCGGATTCCGAATCTATCCGCATTTCAACAACCGTCTCACCAAATTCGCCTGCCCACGGGCCACCCCACTCAACCAATGTCAGTGCGTTTTCGGCATCGATTTCTGACCACAGATCCAAAAGTTGATCAACCGCACTCACGCGATACACATCAAGGTGCAATAGTCCCAGTGATCCAACTGACGGGTACGACTTACTCATGACAAAAGTTGGACTGGTCACGGGTTCGGTAATTCCCAGTCCCCGTGCAACACCCTGGGCAAAAGTGGTTTTACCGGCACCCAAATCACCTGTGAGAATCAAGACGTCACCGCCACGAGCAACCGCAGCGATTGATACGCCAAGGGATTGCATTTGTTCTGCAGTCTCAATTCTCATGCTGGTCATGTCTTTCAATTACCCTGTCAACAAATCCAGTGAGAAGTTCATTTACTTCCACATGGCGCTCAATTGTCACCATGTGACCGCTCTCCGCGAGCACAACTAACTCAGCACCGGGAACGCATTCAATGATGGCCTCACTCAGTGCCGGTGGGGTCAATCGATCAGATTCACCGACAATCACCAAAGTCTCTACTTGCTGCAGCGGCTCGAGGGAACTGAGTTTGTCGTGCTCGTAAATATTTGGTAGAAAGTCAACCAAGATATTGAAATTCGTTGACGAGACCATGTCAGCAACAAATTCACCCGCATGAACTGGGGCAACCGATCCAAATGAGTACAGGCGCGTCAGCAGCAGTCCTAGGTCGGTTTTGCTCCAGCGCGAGTGGGAAAGTGCGGTTCCGCCTTTGGCCACGATAGAAGCAACGCCAGGGACCAGCCCTTGCACAACTCGAGAGATCGGTGCGGGCAAACCCAAGGTTGAAGCACCAACAGCACTGGCAGCGCTAGAGATCAACCCAACACCAATTACTTGAGTGCCGAAGAGTTCTGGGTGCTGCTGCACCAATGCCAGAATTGACATTCCACCCATTGAGTGCCCGATCAGAATCACCGTATCTTGTGGTGCAACCTGATTGATCACCGAATACACATCACGTCCAAGTTGATCAATGCTGTGATCTCGGGTTTGTGCATCAGCAACATAGGTGGACTCCCCGTGCCCCCTCTGGTCATAGAAAACCAATGTTGCACGATCACGTAAGGCCAAACGCTGGTAGTACCACGAGTTGCGGTTCAACGCGAAGCCATGGGGCATGATGATTGTGACTCGTGATCCAGGCAGCCGATCAACTTCACCTGCGAGCACCGCACCGTCGGAGGTAAAAACCTCAAATGGCTCGCCATGTAAGGAATAGAACTCCGTCAAATCAGTATCCCGATCCGGGGTAGCGCTGAATCGCATAACCAAACGCTCTGCGGCTGCACCTGCAGCGGCCCCGAGAGCCACGGCGCCGAGTGAGAGAACGGCGCGTCCAGCTACTTTGCCAAAATCTACAGCCACCTGCCCACCTCACCGCCCATCGTCAAAGGAATAAGAATCAAACTACCAATGAAACAAAAAAAACTCACACGTGAACCCGCGGGATTCGCGATCCGAGCCGAGTGACTATCTCGTACCCGATACTCCCACTAAGTGCGCCCCACTGATCCGCTGTTAATTCGCCGTGTCCTCCCGGTCCGAATAAGTACACCTCACTGCCTTCGGAAACGTCAGCAGCAGAATCTGTTGTGTCAATCAGGAATTGGTCCATAGCAATTGTTCCCACCTGAGCCATTAATTCCCCCGCAACACAAACAGCCACGCGGTTGCTTGCACTGCGTGGAATTCCATCGCCATAACCCAACGGCACCAGGCCAAGTTGGCAATCCCGGGTCGCGATCCATGTGTGCATGTAGGACACTCCCGCCCCAGCAGGCACCGATTTCACCGCACTAAGTCGTGCAATGAGCGTCATGGCCGGCACCAAATTCAATTCACTTGAACTCGCCCGCGCCACATTCGGTGAGAGCCCATACATGCCAATGCCTGCGCGAACAAGATTAAATCGAGAATCAGGATGCCACAAGGCTCCCGCAGTATTGGCAAGGTGAATCACCTCAGGTTCAATTCCCACCGCTTCAAAATCTGCAAGTGCCAACTTGAAGACCGCGCGCTGGGCAGAAACTGATTCATGGGCAATTTCAGGGTCCACATGATCAGCACTCGCTAAGTGACTCCACACGCCGCGCACACCGATTACGCCCTCCGCAACCAATGCTCTCAAATCAGTGAGCAATGGACCCAGTTCATTAATAGGTATACCGTTCCGATTCAAACCCGTATCAATCTTCACATGAATATTCGCGCACTTCCCCAAACTGCGAGCCGCGACCGCAATCTCTTCTAATTCACGGGAGTTCGAAACAGAAAGATCAACATCGACTTCAACACAGGCGACAAGGTCAGGATCCCCTGGCGTACTCAGCCAACTCAGTAGATTCCCGCGATCTCCTGCAGCCCGCAAAGCCAGCGCTTCGCAGGGGAGAGCGACCCCCAACCAAGTGACTCCATGCGCGCGAAGCAACGGGGCAACGAAATCAGCCCCGTGTCCATATGCATCTGCTTTAACAACAGCCATCACTTGGACGCCGGCAATCCCCCGAATGGTGTCGTAATTATGCAGGATCGAATCGCCACTAACATTTGCCCAAGCCCGGGCATTAGGCATAGCAACAGAATTAGACGTCACGCAGCACCATGCCCGTCATACCCACCATATTGCCAATATCAACAGCCGTGGGATTCTCCGATTGAGCCTCTGCAATTCGTCCGGCCCGGGAGTGAATCCACACACCTGCCGCAACAATTGCCAAGGCGTCACCACTATCAAGATCGCTGCCCGCGAGCAGCCCGCCAATAATTCCGGTCAGTACATCACCTGATCCAGCGGTGCCCATTGCTGGACTTGCCTCAATGTCGACAAATGCGCGGCCATCAGGACCAACCACCAGAGTTCGTGGACCTTTCGCCACCACAATTACATTTAATTCACGGGCAGCCGCGCGCACCGAATCAAGGTCGAAACCAACCAACCTTGGAAACAATTGCCGAAACTCACCCACGTGCGGGGTTATTACCGTCACCCCCGAGCGCGAGGCAACCGCGGCACGCAAATCAACTGAGTCCGCAACATCACTGAGTGCGCCAGCGTCAAGAACTACCGGCAACCCATCGCGGAGAACCCAGGTCAAGAAATCGTATTCAGCCTCGCGACCTGAAAACCCCGGACCAACCGCCCACCCCGTGATTCGTGGTGAATCGGAATCAATTGAAACAACGTTGGGCAATGACTCCAGTACCACTGAACGGTCAACGAATCCCGCACGGAACATGACCATGCCAACGCCACTGTGCTGCGCGCCTAAGACGCTAAGCATCGCCGCGCCGGGATAACTTGGTGACCCCGCAGCAATTCCTACGACTCCCCGGGAATACTTGTAGGAATCAAAACTCAGGGCCGGCACTAACTCAGCTACCTCATGATCCCCCAATATTTGCAATACCGGATCAGAATCAAATTCCAGATCTAAATCAACCACTTGAATCGCACCAACAAATGCAGCACTGGGAGCGAGTACCAAGCCAGGCTTAAGCGCACCAAAAGTAAATGTCACGTCGGCGTGAATACAAGCTTCGACCTCACAATCACCCGTGTCGGCATTCACCCCACTTGGAATGTCAACGGCGACAACGAGTGGTGACAAATTAATAAAACGCGCAAGTTCGATATCAACTGGTCGCGAACTACCCAGCCCTGCAATCCCGTCAAGCACTAAATCGAATTCACCTACTAACGAATCGATCACACGAGCACCAGCAGCAAGAGCCTCGACAAAACCCGCCTCATGGAACACACCTGGTACAACACAATAAATTCGTACGCGAACACCGCGTCGCGCCAGTAACGCCCCGGCAAAAAGTGCATCCCCGCCGTTATTGCCAGGACCGACAACAACTAAGACTGATGTGCCATAAACACGACCAAAGGTCTCTCGCAATAAATCAGCGCAACCAACCCCGAGCGCGAATGCGGCACGTTGCATGAGCGAACCCGGAGCCGTCACCAAAAATGCTCGCTCCTCAGCGGCCCGGATCTGCGCAACCGCAAATACTGGTAAACCAAGATCGTTGGAAACCAGAGGCGGAATCATCGAACTACTCAACCGTTACGGACTTGGCAAGGTTGCGAGGCTGATCAACGTCATGACCCTTTTCTCTGGCCATCTCGCAGGCAAAAATTTGCAGAGGCACAACCGCTACGAGTGGTTGCATCAGAGTGGGGACAGCAGGGATACGAATAATGTGATCCGCGAAGGGAACAATACTTTCGTCACCCTCTTCAGCGATTGCAATCACTTTGGCTCCGCGAGCACGCACCTCTTGGATATTCGACACCATCTTGTCGTGCAAAACCGCACGGCCCTTGGGTGAAGGAACAATCACAATCACGGGAATTCCCTCTTCAATCAAAGCTATAGGCCCGTGCTTGAGTTCCCCTGCAGGGAAACCTTCAGCGTGCATGTAGGCCAACTCCTTGAGTTTCAGTGCCCCCTCAAGGGCAACCGGGTAACCAACGTGGCGTCCAAGAAATAGAACCGAACGAGCAGATGCAAGGGAGCGGGCAAGTTCACGAACAGGTTCTGCTGTATCCAGTACGAGGTCAACCTGTCGAGGCATATCGCCAAGATCCTCGAGAATCGCTCGAATTTCGTCCTCGAACATGACCCCACGAACTTGAGCCAGAAACAAACCAACCAAATAGGTTGCCGTAATTTGGGTGAGAAATGCCTTAGTACTGGCAACGGCGATTTCCGGTCCGGCGTAGGTGTAAATCACAGCGTCAGATTCACGGGGAATTGTTGATCCGACCGTATTGCAAATAGCCAGTGTGCGAGCACCCTGCGACTTGGCATATCGCAGTGCCATCAAGGTATCCATAGTTTCACCTGATTGCGAAATAGCAATAACCAGCGAGTCAGGACCAACGATTGGATCCCGATAGCGGAATTCACTCGCCAGTTCGACATCAACAGGAAGGTGCGTCCAATGCTCAATTGCGTATTTGGCCACCATTCCAGCGTGCGCTGCAGTTCCGCAGGCAATCACAATTACCTTATTAATGTGCTGCAATACTGCAGGGTCAATACTGAGTTCATCCAATTTGATCCGCTGATTCTCATCGATGCGACCAAGGAGTGAATCTGCAACAGCCTTCGGCTGCTCTGAGATCTCTTTCAACATGAACAGGTCAAATCCACCTTTTTCAGCAGCGGATGCATCCCAATCAATCGTGAAAGGTTTTGGTTGCACGACTTTCCCAGTGAAATCGGTGACAACAACGGAGTCCGCTTTCATGATCACAATTTGATCTTGGCCTAGTTCCAGTGCTGAACGGGTATGGGCAACGAATGCGCTGACATCTGATGCCAAGAAATTACCACCTTCACCCAGTCCTACAACAAGTGGTGAATTTCGGCGAGCACCCACCACAAGATCCGGTTGCTCCCGATCAATCACTACCAAGGTGAAAGCGCCTTGAAGTTGGGAGCACACCGCCTGCATTGCCAGTGGTAAGGAGTTACCAACATCAGGTAGTGCCCGCGCCATCATGTGGGCAACGACTTCAGTGTCGGTTTCAGACTCAAGCAAAATTCCTGAAGTTTCAAGTTCAGTGCGCAATACCTGAAAGTTTTCAATGATTCCGTTATGGATCACGGCAATCCGTTGATCTGAACTTACGTGGGGGTGGGCATTGCGATCGGTTGGGCCTCCGTGGGTTGCCCAGCGAGTGTGACCAATTCCTGTGGTGGAACCTGGCATTGGGTCTTGGCCAAGGAGAAGTTCCAGATTTCCGAGTTTTCCTGCCTTCTTGCGTACTTCCAGAGTGCCGTCAGCGATTACCGCAACCCCTGCTGAGTCATAGCCTCGATACTCCATTCGACGCAGCCCTTCGACAATGATTTCAAGGGCCTGCTTCTCACCGACGTATCCAACGATTCCGCACACTGACTCAGCCTACCGCCGCGGCTATTCTCAACATACGTCATAGAGATCAGTAGCCAGTTTCCCTTTTAGGCACATATTTGAGTCGGAATTCATAGCGGACTAGTTCAGGGCAAGTTCAGCGACAATTACCCGTGCCAACTGCTCGGCAACCTCTTGAGCCCAAGCCTGGCTCTCCGCTTCAACCATGACTCGAATTACCGGCTCGGTCCCCGATGGGCGAAGGAGAATACGGCCACTTCCCTGCAGGGCCGACTGAAGGAGTTCAAGTTCGGCACTGACCCGTGCATTTGTGCCGAGTGCATTGCGATCGACACCATCGACATTAATGAGCACCTGAGGCAACTTGGTGACGACGCCGGCGAGCTCGGCCAAAGTCTTTCCGCTCCGGCGGACGCGTTCCAATAAATGCAAGGCGGTCAAAACACCGTCACCGGTCGTTCCAAACTCGCTCATAACGACGTGCCCGCTTTGCTCACCACCAAGAACAAAACCATTTTCACGCATGGATTCCAAAACGTACCGGTCACCAACCGCTGTTGCAATCACCGCGATTCCTGCTGCATCCATTGCTTGGTTGAAACCAAGATTTGCCATCACCGTTGACACCACCGTGTCATGAACCAAAGTGCCAGAAGCGGCCATCGAGATTGCAAGGATCCCCAGAATGTGGTCACCGTCGACGTCATTGCCAAATGCGTCAATTGCTAGGCACCGGTCTGCATCCCCATCGAAAGCAATTCCTGCGTCAGCACCATGCTCAACGACGGCGACTCGAAGGTCGTCAAGGTGAGTACTCCCGCAACCCTCGTTAATGTTTAATCCATTGGGTGCAGCATGGATGGCAATAACTTCGGCGCCAGCACGACGCAACGCCTCTGGCCCAACAACACTGGCCGAACCATTCGCACAATCAACAACGACTTTCAGATCGGAGAGTGGTGTCTCGGAATTGAGAGTGGAAAGTAAGTGGGAAACAAATAGATCAGCTGCACTGGCATCACTCACAACTCGACCCACATCACTGCCGACGGGTCGCTCCCAGGGCTCACGCATTCGGTTTTCAATCGCGATTTCCAAAGCGTCGTCGAGTTTGACGCCACCTTTAGCAAAGAACTTTATGCCGTTATCCGGCATTGGGTTGTGAGAGGCCGAGAGCATAACCCCAAGGTCTGCATTCGTGGATGCAACTAAATAGGCAATCGCTGGAGTCGGGAGCGCTCCAACAAGAGTTACGTCAATGCCTGCGCTAGCAAGACCCGCGACAACCGCGGCCTCAAGGAACTCCCCTGAAGCTCGCGTGTCACGACCAACAATTGCTCTGGGGCGGTGACCTGCGAATTCACCTGAATCGGCCAGAACGTGCGCGGCTGCAACTGAAAGATCCAATGCCAATTCGGCAGTTAGATCCCTATTTGCTAGACCGCGAACGCCATCTGTTCCAAATAGCCCCATGAAATTAGCCCCACAAAGTGGTGTGAGCCACTTCGACTACCGCTTGCTGTACTGCGAGGCCTTACGAGCCTTCTTCAGACCGTACTTCTTGCGCTCCTTGGCCCTTGGGTCACGAGTGAGGAATCCGGCTTTCTTCAAAATAGCGCGGTTGCCTTCTGTATCAATTCCATTGAGCGAACGAGCAATACCCAATCGAAGTGCGCCGGCTTGGCCGCTTGTGCCACCACCGTGGAGTCGGGCAATTACGTCGAATTGGCTTGGTGCACCAAGGGAGACGAATGGCTCGTTCACGATCTGCTGGTGAACCTTGTTCGGGAAGTAGGACGCGAGGTCGCGACCATTGATCTTGAACTGACCCGTTCCAGGCACAATGCGTACGCGAGCAACAGCTTGCTTGCGACGCCCTGTTGCAGCGCCGGGTGCGATGACTACATCGCGATTGATTACCGGCTTAGCACTTTCGCTGGTGTACTCCGAGGGAACTTCTTCGATTTCTTCAACTACGTCAATAGCAACTTCAGACACGTAAATCTCTCCTTAGCGCTACTGCGCGACCTGGGTAATGGTGAATGGCTTGGGT
>Ga0129324_10002082_pt1 | contig 12476 bp, 8 predicted proteins | sample CPBDNA_7_FD_96879 | JGI IMG/M metagenome (GOLD analysis project Ga0129324, IMG submission 96879) | Freshwater to marine salinity gradient microbial communities from Chesapeake Bay, USA - CPBay_Spr_15_0.2_DNA | ecosystem: Environmental > Aquatic > Marine > Coastal | place: USA: Chesapeake Bay... | reverse complement strand
CTTTATCAACAATCAAGTTTCTTGGAGAAGTTTCAAAGATAGAACAAGACGACTCAATTCCTCCCTATGAATAGCATTAATTATATATTAACCTTTCTCCTCTAGTATTAACGTTGTTAAAATGGAGCATATATGCAAAAAATAGAAGTTAATTTTGAAGACCTAGATGGTTACGCTAAACATTTAATAGATAATTCTCAATCTTTTATAAGTTTAAATGAGTATATTGCTAAAATAAAAGGAATTCACCAAGAAGTTATAGTGGATCTTTCTAAAATTAAATTTTATGAAAATCCTCGAATTGACCTAACTAATGCAAATTTATCAGGATGCATTTTAGATGGTTTAGAATTTAGTGGGAAGCATGTAATAATTAAAGGCGCAGATATTCGTGGCGCTTCAATTCACAAAACAAAGTTTACTGATCATATAGATTTAGCTGGAACCAAACTAGGGTCTTTAACTTTAAGCCGTGATGTATTTTATAATTGTCAACTAAAAGATGCTAAATATAATCCTGCATCCTCCAATACAATAATGGTTTCAGTAACGGATAGACAATTAGACGCCTTCTTAGAACTAGAAGATCCAATTAATTTAAATGTTTATTTAAGCAATTTACTGGAAGAAAAATACCCAAAAAACTGTAAAATAGTTGCTGACTTAAGTGGCAGAACCATAAACAAGAAATTTTCTAACAAAGATATATCAGGATCTAATCTTGAAAAAGCTACCATTACTGGAGAAATTCATAACCTCTCTATGAGAGACTGCCAAACACATGAAACATTATTCACTTTTTGCCATTTAAAAACCCCTGATGTACGGGGAACATCTCTGGTATGTAAAGACTCTTTTGGATATGGATATGCTGCTGCAAAGTTTGAAGGTGAAGTTATATTTGATCGACCGAAAATGAGCTTAGGCATTCAAAACATGAGTCTACTTGAAGACCATGGGCTAGTTCCATTACAAAACAATTCTTCTTTTTCAGTAATTAATGCTCAACTTGATTCTTGCTATGAAAAAAACTCAAATAATCAAGTAATAAAAAAATCTAGAAAATGCACTAGAGAAGATGTGGAGAAATATGCCGTATATTGTATATCTACGCCAAAAAAAGAGGTTAAAGACTTTAATAAGTGGAAAAACATTCCCTTAGATTTTATAGCGGACTTATCAGAACTAGACTTAAGTAATATCAAGGATTTAAATAAAGGAACATTTGAACATTGTAATTTGTCCTTTACTAATTTCTCGGGTAGCAACTTAGATGAAATAACTTTTAGACATTGCAATCTAACTAGCTCTAATTTCACTACAAATAATAAATTCTTTCCTTCTATTTTTTCTGCAACAACAAAAAACTCGATGATTAATGCAGTTTTTGAAGATTGTAATTTAAGCTATGCCACCTTAAATAATATTGATGCAACGGACGTTACTTTTAGAAATATTATTGGGCTTAATTTAAAAGCTAAGGGATTAACTATAACTGCTGCGACAGCAGAAAATATTGATTTTTCAGGATCTTATCTCCCGGAATTAGAGGCAAAATCGTTTAAGGCAAATGAATCTAACTGGAGCTATGCCTATTGCAGAAGTGCAAATTTTAAAGAAGCTGAATTAAATAAAGCTAATTTTTCCTTTGCTGACTGTACCAAAGCAACATTTGAACGAGCACAATTAAACTTCTCTAGCTTTTTGAGTAGTAACTTAAGCTCATCAGACTTAACAGAAACAGAGCTAAACAAAGCAAGAATGGCTGCTAACATTAGCTATGCAAAGATGACAGGGACTAAATTAAAAGATTCTGATCTAGAGGGATTATTCGGAGAGGCGAGAAGCAAAGGAGTAGACTTTATTTCAGCTCTCATAAGTGTAGAACAATATCACTATGCATCCTCTCAAGCTAAGCAAGAAATGGAAGAAAATAAGAAATCGATCTATAATAAATATTCAATGGGAATTATTGGAATAACGATTGCAGGGGCTGTACTTACTCCAATAGCAATGTATTCTTTTCTCCCTGCAGCAGTAGCGGCAACTAGCCTTACGATAGCAGCGCCAATTATTGCAGCAGTTGCTGTAACAATAATTGGCGCTATTGCAGTTGAAAAAACAATAGAACATTTCTCTACTTATAATATAGGCATTACAAAATCTATAGCGGATATATTCGGAGCTGAAAAAGTAATAAATAAGAAAAATGAAAAACTAAATGAACAAAAAAAAGAACATAATGAATTGAGCAATAAAATAGTTCAAGAGCTAAAAACCCTTAAAAGAACAGAAGGACAGATTAAGGCTGAAAGCTCGGAAAGACATGGTGAAAATAGTAAAAAGAGAGAAAATAATAAGCACCTTGGAGCAGCGGAACAGAAAGCACGATCTTTTATCGAAATGGCTACTTCTATCATGTCCCCTACACGACACTAAAGCACTATATTATAATCATTGATGAGGATATAATAAAATTTATCATAATACTTTAAATTATAGATTCTTGCCTAAGTTTAAAAAAGAACTATTATTTTTATTTGAACTTAGTTTCTTGAAGAGTGCAATACCTATTACCTACTACGCTCTGTGTTTAATGCAGTTCCTTTATTTGGAAGCCCTGCATTAGTGACTCCTACCCCTTGGTCTGTTAAAGCAGACTGGAATTGGCTTGCTTGTTTTGATGCTTGCTTTGACGGTTGATCTAAAAACATCTCTATAGCTTTTACCGCAAATTTATCAATATTTCTTATTTCTTTAGCTCTTTCATTTAATAATTTTAATTGGCCTTCATCAATCCCATTTTTAGCCATAGAGTTTATTTCTTTATGAATATTTTCAGCTGCTTGAATCCCGTCTCTATATCTTTTGGAATCTAATCCATCTTTAGGAGCCACAATAACATAAGGAGCATCATTACACTTTATTATGCTAGGATCTGATGCATATGAACCATAGGCGAGAGGAGACACCTCTAATAACTTAATCTCAAATGCAGCAGCTGCATTTTCATCCATGCCTTGTTTCTTCAAATTTGCTAATACTGCTAATTTAGCTCTTTTAGCTCCGGAAGCACTTCTTTCGTCTCCTTTATCGTACTTCTCCATAATATTGATATTCAAAGCTAAACTACTTGTAGTCATATTTCTTGAGTTTGCTAGAGGCTTAAAACCACCTCCTGTAGCAATAATTTCATTTCTTTTTTTTTCTGGAATTGCCATCGCTATAGCTTGAGAAAGATTAGTCGCTGACTTATCATCTCCTAACTTCATCCCCTCATCCAAGCCTTTACTAACAAAATTTGTTAAGTACCCTAATCCCTTTGACTCTAGAATATCAGGATATCTACTTAGTGTCTTAGATGCGGCACTAATTTTAGGCTTATTGGATTTATTAAATCTATCGTTATCTGGACCTTCAATAACATCTCTTAAGTCTTGTAAGGCCTTATCTACTTTAGGGATAGTGATATAAGTTTCATAAGTTTTTGCTATGAATGTTTTCATTCTACTAAATATACTTACCACCAGCTCAGTCCCCTTTAATCCTGACCACTTAACAAGTATATAATAGCAAATAGAAGTCAAATAGCAACTATTAGGAGAGAGCCTCTCTATATGACACTATTTTTTAGAGTTTTTCTAAAACACTAAACATATGTTTACTAATTTTTTCTACTCTAGCAAAATCAAAACCACCAGCTTGAGCTAGCTCTGGTTTACCACCTCCTCCTTGTCCACCTGCAGACTCATTAGCCTCTCGTATAAGGTTCCCAGCACTAACTTCACTTAACAAATCAGGGCTAACTCCTATAATTAAAGATGTTTTTCCTCCAACTTTAGATCCCGCTATAATCACAGAATTTGGCTTAGTTTTTCTTAAGTGATCTACAAAATTACGTAGATCCTTTACTTCAAAACCTTCAGCAAATTTTTCAATTAAAGTAACTTTACCAATTTGGCTAGTCTTAAGGTTCGGATCAAGAATTAGTAGCTTTTTCTTAAGCTCGGCTATTTCATCTTCTAGCTGTTTTTTGTCTTTAACCAAGCTAGATACTTTATCTATTACATCTGCTTTAGGTGACTTTAAAATTGAAGATATCTCCAAAAGTTGCTTTTCTTGTGCGCTCATATAGTCACATGCAAATGCACCACAAACAGCTTCTATTCTTCTAACTCCAGCAGCAATTGCGCTTTCAGAAATAATCTTAATTAAGCCTATATCTCCTGCATGATTTACATGCGTTCCACCACATAATTCGATTGAATCTCCAAGGGATACAACCCTCACCTCTTCATCATATTTCTCACCGAATAATGCCATCGCGCCTGATTCAATTGCTTGATCTGTAGACATTAGCTGAGTATTCGTTTGGTTATTTTTTCTAATTGCTTCATTGACTAATCTCTCTACCTTAGTTAGCTCTTCTCGGGTTAGAGCTTTATTATGGCTGAAATCAAAACGAAAACGATCAAACGCAACCAATGACCCTTTTTGAGTTAAGTGCTCACCTAAAACTTGTCTTAAAGCTAGATGCAATAAATGCGTTGCAGAGTGATGAATTCGTAGATTATCACGATATTCTGTATCAATTTTTAAAGTAACTTCATCACCTATTTTTAAAGAGGAATCCTTCACATAATGTCCATGAATCTTACCTAAAAACTTTTTGGTATCACTAGCCTCAAATATATTTCCTTTACTGTCTGTAAGGGTTCCTATATCACCCATTTGACCACCTGACTCTCCATAAAATGGAGTTTGGGTCGTCACAATTATTTGCTTACCATCTTTCTCTTGAATTACATCTAATATAACTGCTTGAGCCTCTGTGTTTTGATACCCTAAAAAGTCAGTTGCACCATGTTTTTGATATAAATCAAACCAAATTTCAGAAGTTGCTTGTTCACCGGAGCCTGCCCATGCGGCTCTGGCTCTAGTTTTTTGTTCTTGCATGCATTTATCAAATTCTTTTATATCTACTATAATTTCTTTTGATTTTAGAATGTCTTGAGTTAAATCAAGTGGAAATCCATAAGTGTCATATAGTTTAAAGGCTGTTTCCCCTTTTAAGCTAGAACCTTTACCTAAACCAACTAACTCCTCATCTAATAGTCTAAGACCCTTTTCTAAAGTTTGCTTAAAACGTATTTCTTCTTGTAAAAGAACATCTCTAATTAGGCTTTGAGCGCGCACTAATTCAGGATAAGCCTGCCCCATTTCATTAATAAGAGGCTGCAGCATTTGATGCATTAATGGCTCTTTGTAACCAAGATGATGAACATGGCGCATAGCTCTTCTCATGATTCTACGCAGAACATATCCTCTCCCCTCATTTGAAGGCATAACCCCATCTGCAATTAAAAACGAAGATGAGCGTAAATGGTCAACAATCACGCGATAGGAAGTAAGATTTTTACCTTCTGGTTTAACTCTAATAATTTCACTTGCACTATTTATTAGATTTTTAAATAAATCTATGTCGTAATTATTATGAACATTTTGTAAAACACTAGCTATTCTTTCAAGCCCCATTCCAGTATCTATACTTTGCTTAGGAAGATTTTTTCTTGTTCCATCAAGCATTTGTTCATATTGCATAAATACCAAATTCCAAATCTCGATATAACGATCTCCTTCTTGATCCGCAGTTCCTGGAAGACCTCCCCAGATTTTGTCTCCATGATCATAAAATATCTCTGAACAAGGACCACAAGGACCAGTATCACCCATAGACCAAAAATTATCACTGGTATTTATTTTTATAATTCTATCATCACCAAAGCCTGATATTTTTTTCCATATTTTTATTGATTCTTCGTCTGTGTGAAAAGCAGTAATATATAATTTACTCTTATCTAACTCAAATTCTTTTGTTAAACAATCCCAAGAAAACTTAATTGCATCCTCTTTGAAATAATCACCAAATGAAAAATTACCTAACATTTCAAAAAAAGTATGATGTCTAGCTGTGAATCCAACATTCTCTAAATCATTATGCTTTCCACCAGCTCTAACACATTTTTGAGCAGATACCGCGCGAGTAAAGGGAAGAGTTTCATCACCAGTAAATACATTTTTAAATTGAACCATTCCAGAATTTACAAACATTAGACTCGGATCATTATGAGGCACAAGCGGAGATGAAGGAACAATGCTATGGTCATTATTCTTAAAATAATCTAAAAAATTTGATCTAATCTGATTTGCAGTAAACATACTTGCCCTTATAAATTATATTGATTAAGACCTATATTCTTAGCAGATTTTGACTTTTCAAGCAAGGTTCATATATTATATAACCTGAATAAATATAGGGTAAAATATTTTACTAATTGAGAGAAGCTCAATAATATTAACAGTAAATTAATTTCAAATAACTTCTTGCAATAAACTTTTCATTCTATATATTATTGCACGTTTGCTTAATTTTAAGAGATAAAATAATATGCTCACAAACGATTTAGTTGCTTCGTTTTTTCTAAATTTTTCTCACAATAATTTTGTTATTTCACTATTTTTTTTTGCCTATTTCTATCTTGATAAAAAATTATCTTTAAAAACGGCTTTACTTCTTCTTTCTAGTATTTTACTAAACTACATTCTAAAAAATATTTTTCAAATAACATTATCTCCGACTCTTAATAAAATTGGTTACGCTTTTCCTAGCGGACATATGCAGTCTACTATAGTTTTATATGGTTTTTTATGGCTAAACATAAAAAATGTAAAGATTAGAATTTTATTGCCTATCATTATGTTAGCTATAGGAATTAGCTTAATATATTTCAAATATCATGATTTAAAGGATATTCTAGGATCTGCTTTCTTTTCTTCTTTAATTTTATACGGAAGCATATACTTAGTTAATAAGGGAGAAAAAATATTTATCTTAAGCCTATTTATATCTAGTAATTTATTCATACTTATTATTTTGATAAAATACCCTATGGAAACGTGGGTTTGGAAATCTTATTTCTCAAGCCTTGGCCTATTTTTAGTATATATATTTTCTTATTTTAATGAATTTGTTAACTTAAATAAAGAAAGAAATTTATAATTCAATTGCTAAGTAAGTTATAACAAAATCTTGAGGATAAGTGTTAATTCATTCTTGTTGAGCTTGCTTTTTATCTAAACTAACTACAATCGCTGCGGTAAGTATTATAACAACTCCTAACCCTTGGAATATACTTAATTCTTCACCAAGCAGCATTACACCAGCTATAACAACAAATACGGGTTCTAAAACAGACAAAATAGCCGCTCTTTCTACAGGAATTGATTTAAAGCTTTCGAGTAAAAATAAGATAGGCAAAACAGTACAAAAAGCTGACATTGCTATAATATGAAACCAAGTCTCCGATGAGCTTGGAATAAGTAAATCCACTTCTTCAAGCGCAAGGGCAAAACAAATAATTGCACTACCAATTGAAACAGCAAATGCATAAGTAAGAGGAGGTAAATTTATACTTCCTTTACTGAAAATTATATAAGTAGCGTAACTTATCGCAGCAAGCAAAGCGAGCGCTACTCCAAACATATCAAACTCTATTTGATCACTTTCTATCAAAAAGAATAACCCACATATTAAAAGTAATATCCCTAGGAAATATGCTTTGCTCATTTGAACATGCCCGCGAATTAAATTAAAAAAGATAACTATCATCGGGTAAGTAAAGTAAAGCACCATGGCAAGGCCAGATCCAATATATCTACTTGCCATAAAATAAATGGCAGTTCCTCCACAATAGAACATCGAAGCCAATAATAGCTTCATCCATGAAAATTTAACTCTTTGTTTTACATAGACTAAAACACACGCAACTATTAAGCCTGAAAAAAGAAATCTCCAAAATAGCATACCAAAGACTGGAATTCAGCTATCCATAATACTAATACCAAAATAACCTACAAGACCACAAAAAAGCCCAGAAGATACTGCGTAAAGAGATCCTCTTTTCATTATAAATACCTATTAAATATTAAAACGGAATTTCATCATCTATTTCTTCGGCAACAAAGTTAGAACCAGAGCCATTTTCAGATGAAAAATTATCTCCACCAGAGTTACGACCATCTAACATTAAAAGTGAAGAATTAAAGTTTTGTAATACAACTTCAGTTGTATAGCGCTCTGCGCCTGCATTATCAACCCATTTTCTTGTTTGTAAACTTCCTTCTATATAAAGCTTACTTCCTTTTTTAACATAATTTTTAATTATGTTAACTAATCCTTCTGAAAAAACAACAACTTTATGCCATTCTGTCTTTTCTCTACGCTCACCTGTAGACTTATCTTTCCAAGAATCAGAAGTCGCTAATGTAATTGTTGCTATCTCTCTTCCATCTTGAGTACTTCTAATTTCTGGGTCACGCCCAACATTACCAATTAAAGTAACTTTATTAACACTATTTGCCATATTTTAAATTCCTTATCTAAAAACATTGAAGTATTTCTTAATATACACTAATGTATAGTAAAATTTAAATAATAACAAAATAATTTTTCCAATAACTCTAAATAATTACAGGCAGCAACTAAGTAATGAATGACTTTATCAAAGTAAAGGGCGCAAAAGAACATAACCTTAAAAACGTTAGTATAGATATAGAAAAAAACAAATTAGTGGTTATAACAGGCCTGAGTGGATCTGGTAAATCCTCTCTTGCTTTTGACACTATATATGCAGAAGGACAAAGACGCTATGTTGAAAGCCTTTCTTCTTATGCAAGGCAATTCTTACAACTGCAAAACAAGCCAAACGTAGAATCAATTTCTGGTCTTTCACCTGCAATTGCTATTGATCAAAAAACAACGTCTCGTAACCCGAGATCAACAGTTGGTACAATAACAGAAATATATGATTATATACGTCTGCTTTTTGCGAGAATAGGTGTTCCTTATTCTCCAGCAACAGGTCTTCCTATAAAAAGTCAAACAGCTGTGCAAATAGTTGACACCATTTTAAAACTTCCTCTTGGGACCAAGTTTTATATACTTGCCTCTATTGTTAAAGGACAAAAAGGTGAACATCGAAAAGAGCTAATGCAATTTAGAAAACATGGATTTCAACGAGTTAAAATTGATGGAATAACTTATGAATTAGATGACTTACCAATTATTGATAAAAACAAAAAACACGACATAGAAGTATTAGTCGACAGACTTGTTATAGAAGATGATATTCAATCTAGATTAACTGAAAGCGTTGAATCAGCTTTAAAAATTGGCGATGGACTATTATTTGTTGAAATACTTGATAAAAAAGAAGAAATTTTAGTTTTTTCTGAAAAATTCTCTTGTCCCATTTCAGGATTTCAAATAACAGAAATTGAACCAAGAATGTTTTCTTTTAATAGCCCCTTTGGAGCCTGCCAAAAATGCCAAGGAATTGGTGTTGAGCTATATTTTGATGCTGATTTGGTTATCCCTAATCACGATCTTTCACTTATGGATGATGCAATTGCTCCATGGAAGAATTCTAAAACAAAATACCAAATGCAAACTTTAGAATGTTTGGCTAGCCATTACGGCATTAATCTTCATATTCCTTTTTCAAAACTCTCTGAAGGAATGCAAAATGCAATACTTTATGGATCTGGTGAAGATGAAGTTACTTTTAACTATAGCGATGGAATGCGCAAACAAACCATAGTTAAACCATTTGAAGGAGTTATTCCTGGATTAGAACGTTCTCTTCAAGAAAACAAAGATTGGATGGAAGATGAGTTTAAGCATTATCAAAAAGAGCGCGGATGTCAAAGCTGCTCAGGCTATAGGCTTAGAACAGAAGCTCTATGTATTAAAATAGCTGATAATCATATTGGCCAAGTTAGCAATATGAATATAGCTGATTCCCTTGAGTGGTTTAAGAATTTACCTAATAAACTTAATGAAACTCATAATAAAATTGCAGAAAGGGTTTTACGCGAAATAAGAGAAAGATTAGGTTTCCTCAATAATGTTGGCTTAGAATATTTAACTTTAGCTCGTGAATCAGGAACTTTGTCTGGTGGAGAAAGTCAAAGAATTCGTTTAGCATCTCAAATTGGTTCTGGGCTTACTGGAGTATTATATGTACTTGATGAACCATCTATTGGCTTGCACCAAAGAGATAATAATAAATTAATACAAACTCTAAAGCATCTTAGAGACTTAGGAAATACAGTTATAGTAGTTGAGCATGATCATGAAACTATGCTTTGCGCCGATATTTTAATTGATATTGGTCCTGGAGCCGGTGTGCATGGAGGAGAAGTAGTCTCTCAAGGAACTCCTGAAGAAGTAAAGAATGATCCCAATAGCATTACGGGACAATATCTAAAGGGAAGTAAATTTATTCCAATTCCAAAAACTCTAAGAACAGGGCACCCAGGCAAAAAAATTACTTTGACTGGAGCCAAAGTAAATAATCTAAAAAATATCTCTATTGAAATTCCTCTTGGTACTTTTACCTGCGTTACCGGAGTTTCAGGAGGTGGTAAGTCTAGTTTGATTATTCATACCCTTTATAAGGCCATAATGAAAACTCTTGATAGAGTTGGAAATACTCCAGGAAAATATGATAAACTTTATGGAGTTGAACATATTGATAAAATAATTGAAATAGATCAATCACCTATTGGAAGAACTCCAAGATCAAATCCAGCTACTTATACTGGTGCTTTTAATGCTATTCGTGATTGGTTTGTAGATATTCCAGAGTCAAAAGCAAGAGGCTATAAAGTTGGTAGATTTTCTTTCAATGTTAAAGGTGGAAGATGCGAAGCTTGTCAAGGCGATGGAATGATAAAAATAGAAATGCATTTCCTTCCTGATATTTATGTAAAATGTGAAGAATGTGAAGGAGCTAGATATAATAGATCTACTCTAGAAATAAAATATAAAAATAATTCTATATCTGATGTGCTAAGCATGACAGTAGATGACTCACTAATCTTATTTAGCAATATTCCCGCTATCGCAGAAAAACTAAAAGCACTTCAAGATGTTGGACTTGGATACATTAAAATTGGCCAATCAGCAACAACTCTTTCTGGAGGTGAGGCTCAAAGAATAAAATTAGCAAAAGAATTGTCCAAAAGATCTACTGGTAAAACCTTATATATTCTTGATGAACCGACTACCGGACTTCATGCAGATGACGTAAATAAACTATTAAAAGTTCTTCATAAGCTAGTTAACTTAGGTAACACTGCTTTAGTTATAGAGCATAATTTAGATGTTATAAAAACAGCAGATTATGTTATTGATGTTGGACCAGAAGGTGGGGATAAAGGAGGTAACATAGTTGCATCTGGATCTCCTCAAGATATAGCTAATTGTAAAGAAAGTATAACAGGGCATTATCTAAAAAAACTTCTATAGTCAAGTTTATTAATTGAGGTTATATGCCAAGATATAAAATAACTATTGAATATGACGGAACTAAAATTTCTGGCTGGCAAAGACAGGTTAATTCTAGTTCCGTTCAACAATTTATTGAAGATGCTATTGAAAACTTTTCTCAAGAAAGAGTTACGATCCATGGAGCTGGGAGAACAGACAGTGGAGTTCATGCTTTAGCTCAAGTTGCTCATTTTGACCTTAAAAAAACTTTTCCTCCCTTTGTTGTCCTAAGAGCAATAAATTATTTTTTAAGGCCGAATAGAATAGTAATTACAGATTGCGTAGAGATAGAAGAAAGCTTTCACGCTAGATTTTCTGCAAAGAAAAGACATTATCGCTATATGATACTAAATAGAAAAGCAGAGAGTACATTGGACTCTGATCGATGCTGGCATGTTAGAGAGGAATTAAACATTGAAAAAATGCAACAAGCAGCTAATAATTTAATAGGTGATCATGATTTTACTAGCTTTAGAGCTATGCGCTGTCAAGCTTTATCTCCTTTAAAAACAATTGATGAAATAAAAATTTATAAAGAAGAAGAAAAGATAATCATTACAATTAAAGCCAAATCTTTTCTCCATCATATGGTTAGAAATATTGTAGGAACTTTAGTTCCAATAGGCTTAGGAAAACTTGCCGTTGAAGATATGAATAGGATAATTAAAGCAAAAAATAGAAAAAAAGCAGGCGCAACAGCTCCTGCCCATGGATTATATTTTAGCAAGGTTGAATATAATGAAAATACAAATTAAATGCTCAAATAACTGCCTCAAAATATTATTACAGCAATATTTTTCAAACCTTGAAATAACTGAAACAGCTCCTATTTCAATTTTAGAAAGCAATTCAAGCTTTCATATTATTTCAAATGATCTCAAACAGGATTGGCATATAAACTATCCAGCTCCCATATTATCTATTATCAATATACTTACCCAAGCACAGCAATCTCTAGAAAAAAATGTAATTAAAATTGGCGAGGTAGTTTTTCATCCTAATAAAAGAATTTGTATTTTCAAAGAAGAAGAAATTCCTTTAACACAAAAAGAAACTGAGATTTTACTTTTCCTTTCTAAGCAAG
>Ga0129324_10002081_pt1 | contig 12483 bp, 11 predicted proteins | sample CPBDNA_7_FD_96879 | JGI IMG/M metagenome (GOLD analysis project Ga0129324, IMG submission 96879) | Freshwater to marine salinity gradient microbial communities from Chesapeake Bay, USA - CPBay_Spr_15_0.2_DNA | ecosystem: Environmental > Aquatic > Marine > Coastal | place: USA: Chesapeake Bay... | reverse complement strand
TGGAATCCAATCATTAACCTCGGTTGGATTCTCTTCACTTAGATTGTGTGCTACGGTCATACCTGCTCGCTTATTAATAAGCTTACGCATATCAGCCATAGACAGTTTACCAGCTTTCGCCATTATATCTCCTTAAAAAAATAGGGGGCTTGCGCCCCCCTTGGTTAGAGCAACTCATTAAGAGCAGCCTCAACATCGTTTGATGGCTTGGCATACTTACTTGTTTCTTCAGAATTTGCTTCAGCATCCAAGTCAGAGTTCATTGCTTCATCAAGGATTGTAGCTACTTCATCAGATGTTTTACGCTCGAACAAAGTATCAAAATCTGGTACATTGTCGATAAGCTCTTTACAATCAACATCATCATCTTCACAAAGCGGAGATGACTTGCGTCGTGGAGTCAAGGTAGTTTTTGGATAAAGCATACCCGGATCTTTAGCATACTTAAGAACAAGGTCAACCCCGTCATCAGCATCTGTAATGTCGCCGAAGTCTGGATTAAGAACAAGACTAAGAAGCTCTTGGTATACAGTCTTGCTGTATCCCCACACACGCACACCATCTTTCTCTTCACCACGAACAATTACTGGAGAAAAGAATCGTTGTCGGGCAAACAGTTTCTTTGCCATATTAATGCTGTCTGTATCTCCTTGATTAAACAGCTTTGTAGCAAAGTCGCACACAGGACAGTCATCCCCAAAGTTACGCTTAGGACAAAGGAATCCATTTTGCTTTCCAACATTGTAATGGAAGTGATATTCTTTAAAGGGATCTCCATCTTGTGATGGAAGGATGCGAACTGTGTGTTCTCCCTCAGTCAGTTTCCAAAACTCTGATTTTCCGCTTTTGCCATTGCCTTGAGCAGCAGCCAGTTTTTCTTTCATTTTACTAAGATTAATTGCCATTAAATTACCTCTCTGGTTTAAAGTTTGATTAGAATATATCAGGGTCAAATCGAAATGTCAACACTTTTTTTTATCATTGTACTTGATTACTTCTTGCAACGAAATAAGCATATTTCTGCTCGTAATTGGTAGGAAATACTCCGTAAGATACTTTTACATCTTCCATCTGTGGTTTTTCTAAGATTTGTTCTTTAATGCTGTTCAAAAGTTTCTTGTCAGTTTTCAACTCCTCTTCTGGGATTGCATAGTAATAAGACTTTTCGTTTAGTTGTTCTAGGTCAAAAAACGGGGATTCTTCCCCTGTGTCCGGGTTTAAGATGCCAAAGGTTGCCAATCTGGTTGTTTCGTTTGGTTTAGAGAAAGTTCCTATGATTTTCTTTTGATTCTTAAACACATTGACCATATGAATTGTTGACACAAGCACCTCGTTTAAAAAGTCATAATAACCCATAATAGGTGCGCCGTCAATGATTTTATCCAGCAGGGCATTGTCAACCAGATACATATTTTGAAATACCCCAGACCTTGTGTATTCTTGGAGAACCTTGTAGCAAGTTCTTTCTTGCAGGGTTCTCAACTCTGATAATGAATCCATATCAGGTCTAATGTAGAGAATGTTTATTTTTGTTTTCTTGTGAAGATATTCCAAGATACGGAGAGCAGCACCAGATATAATTGAAGCACCAGATACAACGAAGAGTGCTTCTCCTTCTATGTTGTTGAATCTATTGGACAAATTAGGCACTTTGCTTTCGTACTCTTCTGGGTGATCGCACTCGTCCAATTCAATAAACCGAGAGGTTCCAATGTCTTCTGGTAGTTCCCAATCAATGGTATACCCATTGTACTGAGGGTACTGTAAAAATCTTTTGACAATGTTGTGTCCTACTGAGCCTAGACCTATTACTGTATACATAATTCTTTCATTTCTCCAAAATTCTTTCCTGCCGAAACATTAACCTTAAATAGACCAAATGGAGTATTTGAAAACTCATTTACAAGATGATTCATCAGACTCAAATCATCTTTGTGGAAATCAATAACAATGCTGTCGTGGATAATAAAAGCAATGTTTGACTTCAAATGCTTCAGTCTATTTTTAATTATATAAGCCTTCTCCATAATCAAATCACTACAAGTGCTTTGGATGATATAGTTCAAGGAGTGATACTCGTCACTTTCTATCTCTCTTTTATAGAAGTTTTTTACAGACTTACCATCCCAATATTCATTTTTCACCTTATTTCTGTCGTAGTGCTTGTCCAAGATTTCATCTTGCGAATTAGGATTGTAAAGCCAAGAAAATATATTCTTTTTTGCTTGCTCTCTATCAATGGCATTATCGTAGAGATTGTTAATATTCCACTCGTGGATGTCGCCTTCTGGTTGTGCCATATTAAGAAGCCCTATCAACACCCTTAGTTCGGCCGCATTGTAATCCAACTCTACAAAGAAATCATTGTTTGGCTGGAGTACTTTCCTAAACCTCTTGTCCATTGTCAAAATAGGAAATGAATTCTTCTTTGTTGTTAGTCTGCCCGTTTTAGTACCAAAAGGGTTGTAGTTGATATAGGGGTGAACAGACTGGAGCCTTTTGTGGAGTTCCCTTGCTCTTGGATTCTCATAGTTTTCCTTGAGAGCACCTAAGTTAAGTCTTAGTTTTTGGTTGGAGATTTCAGTTGTGATAGACACAATATTTCTTTGCAGATTGTAGTTCTCTGGCTTGGGATAGTTCTCAAAGACATACTCTGTTATTTTATTCTTTACCTTGCACAAGTCTATAAGGTATTGCTCTGGGATTAAATCATAGAAGCAATTTTGATTTAGGTCTATCTTGGCAATTTGAAATGATTTGTAGAAAGCTTTCATTTTCTTCCAAACTGCTTCCAACTCTTCCTTGTGCTGGGGTGGGCATATCTCTTGGAGTGTTTTGCCTTCGCAATATATCTGGGCAAACTGAATGTCTTCTCCTTCCAAAAACGAAGAAAATGACCAAGTTTTAGACAAATTAGGGGGAATGTGGTCGTGTACCAACTGCCCTTCGGCGTAAATGCCTACACAATACTCTTTTTCGTCTAATGCTTGAAATAACAAATTGTTCTCACTCTAGTTGTGATTTAATGTTGTTATTAATATAATCTAAAACTTGTGAATAGTCAAGTCTTTCATACATCTGACCTATTTTAAACATTTCTTTGCTGAGAACACTGTCTGGAAGCTTTAGGTTTGTTTCTGTTAATTTGATTCTGTAATACAATCTCAACCAAAAAAGGTCCCCGTACTTCTGATCATAGTTGTCGGAGTTCACTTTCTGCCTCGGGACGGCTATGTATTTTGCTTGTTCTAGATTTTTACAATAATTTGCAACATATTTGTCATTTTCTTTAATTAAGATAGGAGACAGCGTAGTAAAAGCATTGTACATTTGCTTGATGTATACCTTTAAGTTGTCTATATCATATTTATATGTTGGCACATAGCAAGTTTCAAAAACATTCTCAATGTTTAAATCATATTTTGACATATATGATTTCATAGCATCAGAGTTAAGATTCGCAATTAATCTCCAAGGCGCATTCTCATCCACCAAAAAGCCATATTTGGCGGCTGCAATAGTATAAAAAGTGTAATTGTTGCTTTTCAAATATTTTCTTAATTTTTCATAATCCAAAGAAAAGCTGTCTTTTGATATCTCAATGCACAGCCCTGTGCTTGTTGGATTATAGTATTTAGACATTATTAAGCCACTCTTTGTTATTGGAGTCTTCCCCTCTAGTGATGGGTAAAAGTCATTAAAGAATATGTCTATAAAATTTTCAACATTTTCTATTTTTTCATCATTCTTTTTTAAAGACAAGTTTCCAGCAACAAATATTTGATAAATTTCGTCCATCTTTTTATTGTAGAAAAGGTGAGGTGAAGACCAAGATGTGCATGCGTCCCATTTTTGTGTTAAGAAATTATCTTTTACTAACTTTCTTGATGAAGTAGATTTTATATAATTTCTTAAATCAACAAAAGCATCTGCTACGAAATTTAAACACATTATGTTCTTGCTTTGTCTTGATTTTATTTGCTTAAGATATCTTTCGTTTACATGAATGGTATTATTTTTTTCATCTACCCTACCATAAAACATATTTTTTTGTTTGTGAAAATTATAAGCAGGGATATTTTCAGAATATAGCTCTTGATAAACTTTTCTTAGCTGGAAAGCTCCTTTTGGGCTACCAGAATTAAGATCTTCTATATCTATACCTCTAAATTTCTCGTAAGCCATGCGTATTCCCTCTAGTAATATTCAAATGCCACCAAGCTGTTGTATGCCTCTTGCTTACTAGCTGGCGTTATAACTGTTGCCGTTATAGATGTTGTCCAATTTGGGTAGTAGCTATGATTGACAGATTCTACCATATAGTAGCCACCTAAACCTAACAGATTTGCGACTGTATTCTGCTTATATGGAGACCCAAGACCAGTCACTGTTGGGTCTAAATATATATTTTTGCCCACAGAAACAAGATTGTTTCCAACCATGTCTATACTCACATTAAATATTGTCCACAATTGCCTAAGTGGATTTCCTTCATTTTCAAAATTTTTAACTATAGCCAATTGTTCGCCGAAATCAACCTTTTGAAAGTTAAAAGATTTCAACAAGCCCCTATCAGCACCAACAAAAAAATGTGGTATACCCGCACTAATATTTGTATCGTATCTTTCGCTGTCTGAGATTAGCTCCATTTGTATGGACAATTTATCTCTGTAATATTTGTCGTCATATATTATATAATATTCGTGGTAAGTGTCACGAGCCGTCTTAGAAAAAAAGTAATTTCTAGGTCTAGTGCTTAAATTAGTAAATCCCGCTACTCCGCCATTATCCTGAAAGCCCAACGGCACTGATGCTATTTGCCTAACAATATTAGGCGTATAGTCAGATCCCTCTTGGTCTTTTGGCTTTGTTTTCATAATAGATGGAATAAAATTTTGCACTATGTTTTTCATAAAACTCATAAAAGAATATATTTTTATATCTTTTTCAATTATGTTTGTACGAAACCACTCTGACCAAATTGCGACAGATACTGGTATTTTTGCCATATTAAAGGCTGCTATTTTTTGACCCTTCTGGTACTGATAGGCAGTATTGTCTAAAACAATTCCATACCTTCTGCCTTTCATTTCTGTATAAACTCTAGGATTAGTCCTTAGAAGTGCTTCAATCAAATCACCAAAATAAAAATATGTTACCGTTCTTGATTCTTTAGATGCTGTCTTTATTGCCTCGTCAAGAGCAGAGGGTTCCTGATTTGTTTTTGTTGCCTCTGCTAATGCGTCGGCTTTAAATCCATTTTTATAATCGCACTGTTTGTCTGATGGTCCAGATTGGTTTTCTTTAAGACCTAGCAGAATATCAAGATCAGTTGTATCATATGCCCTTATCATATCGTTATAAAGCATATAGTCACCAAGCTTTTTATACAAAGTTAATTTGTCTATTTGAGGTTTTAACTCTTCTGCTTTTGCATTTTCAGGAGATTGTTCTGGTGCTTTAATTATATCTTTTAAGCCGAGGATTTCATGCTTTTTTGTAGAGAAATATTCTAAATTAGCACTAGAGTACTCTACATCAATTTTTACTTTTCCGTCTGGATCGAAATTTATATTGTAGCCCGTCAATCCTAAAGTATACATCCTTTCCTGAGTTCTCAAAGCATCACGGAGGTCGTGCGACAATAGTTCTGTAACTCCATCCAATTCATAACCTACTTTTAGAACTATTTCATAATATTTTTTATCATTACTATCATTTGTGTCTGTTTTTTTCCAAGCCAACATATCAGCATATCTAAAACCCTCTCCACGGTCCCGAACTAATGCTTCGGCATTTCCCAGAACAAAGCTTACACTACAATTCAAAAGACGATCAGACACTGCTGGGTTTTGATTATCATATGTAAATGTTACACCCTGAATTCCGATGTCGTCGCCTCTGGATTGTTTATTACCAAATATATCCTCGATGTAATTTCTAGAATCTTCTGAGTATGGCATGTAGATTTCATCTATTATTTGCCCATCATCGTTGGTATATATTTTCCACAATTGTATTTTTGGAACAAGAGTGCCTAGTTCAAGATTTGTCATTTCCAATATTGACTTCATTTCTTGTCTTTCTAGCTTGGACAACCTATCAACAGGACTTAGGAATGTGTCCACCTCTGTAGTCATAAGATATCTAGTTGGTGGTTTTTTAAAATATTCGGCTGAGTCTTTAAGTATTTTAGGCAAAGATGCCATTAAAACTTGCTGATCTGTAAGATTTAGTGTTACCGATGTATCCTGACTCATTACTAGACTCCGTAAAAACTTAATACTCTTTCAATCGGATGCGGAATGTATACCACAGATCCAAATCTTAATTCAGACTCTGTGGGCTTTTGATTGAAAAATGCAATGACCCACCACATAGTAGGGTCCCCATATGCTTGGTGTGCTAATTTGTAGTACTGATCTCCAAAAGCCCAAGTGTGTGTCAATATTGTTAGTTGAGACATTTGCTGTTGGCTTGGATATGTCAGATTTCTAGTGCCATATTGGGAAATTCTACCCACACCACGATCTTTAAATATACTTTTGTATATCTTTTCAGAATTTGTAAAAATTGTCGAACCATCATATCTGGATGCCATAGCTATATTTCCTTTCTAGTATCAGGATCCAACCCCTTGCGAAGGACCCCCCAATGGTGGACTCGCCCCACTTCCAACCCCTTGCGAAGGACCCCCCAATGGTGGCGGGCTTGAGCTTCCCCCTCCAGAAGATGGTGCCGGAGTTGGTGCCGGAGTTGGTGCCGGAGGTTTATTCTCTGGCTTTGAAGGCTCCAGTACTTGCCCTTCGCCCTGCCCCGGTATTGGCAGTGGAGATGGAGCATCGCCAATGCTTGGCTTATCATTTGGATCTTCTTTTATTATAATTCCATCGTTTGGGTCTGGTGCATCACTATAAAACACATCATTTAAAATTGCATCTCCAAGGATCCCAGTTGCTCCCCCAATTAGCCCACCAATCTCTCCGCCTAATCCGTCGCCCCCTATTATTCCACCAAGTGCTTCTCCGATATCTTCCCCTGTGCCAAGCTCTGGAAAAAGTTCAGCGATGAACCCCGTTGACGCTTCCCATCCTTGTTCATAATCATGAAGAACATTGAACCCAATGGCAATGTCAATAACTTTTGGATATATAAAATTGCCGTTTTCTGCGCTTCCATCCTCATAGGCTCCTTCTGTGAAGTCTGGCGTCATACCGCAATTGGTAAAATATCCAACCAAAAAACCTCCATCAACTGCCGACCCATAACTTTGAATAAGTTGGACATGTTTTATTGCCATAATAGGCGGGGATGCAATTGTTCTATAGTTCTGGACATTTTTATATGTTGGGTACATCATATTTGACAAGCTGACTCTTTGCTTTCCACCTCGTCCCAAGGTCTTATTATAGTTAAATCTTGCCTCTGCTAAATTCGCCGCCGTCAACTTAAAGTTAATTGTCATACTTCTAGAAGTATTTTGGTACGAAGGTATAGGATCTGCTCTGCCGTAGACCGCCTCAGATCCCCAAGATACATTATATGTATTCGATAGTGTTGTTAACTCTGCAAAAAGACCTATTTTCTTTTTACTTGGAACATGCATTATTTTAAGAAGCTGGTCTTTTCTTGCAATGGCAAGATGGGGATCCCAGTATTTGGTGCCAGTGATCCCGCCAAATTGATTTATACCCATCCCAAGTTGTTCTTTAAGCCACTCTTCTACAAAGTCCCTACCCCACTCTAAAATTTCGCCTACAGGCTGCTTTAGTGGCTGTGGGACATCTGCTATAATTCCTTTAAATATTGACATTTATTGGTCTCCAAGTGTTAAGAAAACATCTTATTCATATAATTTACGGCTGTTTGCCCAACAACCTTTCCGTCCATTTGTATAGTTGCATTGATATTTATTGGCTGATTGAGTTGTCTATTTTGTAACTCATCAACAAAAGCTACTGCCATTTGTGTTGCCATTTGCGCCGACCTTTGATCAGCTTGTTGGCGATTAGCTGCGGTTTGAACAGGTGTATTTGCAGCAGCGTTTAAAGCCTGTGTTGATCCAGTAAAGTCTTCTATATCTTGCTTAAGAATCTCAGGATTATTAATTCTATCTCTGATTGCTTTGCCATATTCTTTCACGATTTCTGGAATTTCTATTCCAAAAGTGTCCATCAAAAAGTCGATAGATCCCTTAAATCCGTCCACTCCCTCACTTATTGCATTAATGCCTTTTTCTAAATTTGTACCAAAACTTTGGAAATCAATTCCAAGACCTTCAATACTACCAACAAGAAGTTTCTCACCTAATGCCTCAAACCTTTCTCCCAATGTAATTGTTTGACCGGCAAGAGTTCTAAATTGGTCTGATGCTTTTTTCTGCAATTCTGTTGAAATTCCTCCGGCAGTTGGCGTTGCGCCTTCTGTTATTTTTTGAGCTTCTTCGTCAGTTAGCACAGCCCTAGAATCAAAAACCTTCATAACATCCGATCTTGACATCCCAAATTGCTTTGCTAAAAAGGCAATCTTAGCTCTTCCTCCGGCAGAATCTGGGTCAATGTCAATCCCCGAATCCATCAGCTTTTGTTGGAGGAGTTGCAACACTCCCGGCTCTCCCAATGTATAGTAAGCTGTCACTAACTCAGCAGGATCTCTAATAACAGGTTTTCCAAATACGGCATTAATCGCCTGTGCTGATCTTGCTGCGTCACTATAACCTGAGAACCTGTCTGCCAAACCAGTAAGTGTGCCAACATCTACTCTTGCTTTTTTTGCCATTAAAGAAACCTTACCGATATTTGCAGCGGCTGCGGAACCAAACATTGCCATTTGGGGTATTAATGCCTGATAATCCGCTCCTATTTCTTTTGGCAACACCCCAAGCTCGCTCATTTTCATAGTCAACGATTCAAAGCCAACAATAGCCTCGTCAATGTTAGCCATGCCACCAGTCGTTATCATGTCTTCTATGATTTTTGGAGAGGCAGAAACTCCCAATTTCTCCATAATGGCAGCGAAACCGGACAACTTAGCAATTGTTGCGTCCTCTTCTAAGTTTAGCATTCTAAACTCACCAGATGCTGTTTGAACAGATTTTGCCACATCTTCTATTGGCATCTGTAGCTCTCTGGCTTTTTTGATTAATTCTGCCTGAAGACTGTTTGCTCCTGCAAGCCCTTGGGTATATGGTACTAAAGATCTTCTGGCATTGTCAAATTCTTTGAGTTGGTCTATGACTTCTTTTTTAGCAAAACCGATGCTCATTCCAAGGCTTTTTGCTGCTATCGTAGTTGCTGCCATTGCTGCTGCTGCGCCTACCTGACCAAGACCCAGTTGTTCAAACTTGCTTGTCAGGTCTTTTAATGTTTCCACAACATCACCGAACAAGGATTCTTGTTGTTCTAGCGTACCAGCCATTTCCGAAGCTGACTCTTTTGTAAGATCTGTCGATTCTTTAGCAAATTTTGCCTGTGCTCTAAGCATTTCAGCTTGAGCTTTGGCTTGGTCGCCTCCTCTTTTCTCGACTGCGGCGGCAGCTTTTTCTAGAGCTTTAATTTCGTCTTCTAAAGCTTTTGTTCTAGCAGCATCTTCTTTGGTTAAAATTTCCCGATATTTTACCTCAAAGTCTTCAAGAGCCTTTTGTCTTTTTGATTGACTTTCCTGAGCTTTTTCAAGCGCACGAGTATATTCCTCAAGAGCTTTCGTGGCTTCTCTTAGCTGTTCTGGTTGATCTTTTGGGAAATCATTATCTGCCATTATTTATTACCTTACAGGCCATTTAATTCCTGTTAATTTTTCAAATTCTGCAATTGCTGCTTCTAATTCGTGCCTTACACCCATAGCCTCTGGGGTGCCTCCGCCAGATTCAGCTAGGGCATTAATATACCTTTCTTCTCTGCCCAAAGCTTTTGCAAAAGCCTTAACTTTATCTGCTTCGCCCGAAACAGAAACAGGTGCGTGTCTGCCAGTTGTCATTGCTTTGAGAATTTCTTCTACCTTGTATGCAAAGGATTTCAAATATCTCTCATTAATTTGAGAGGAAAAATCAATTTTATGCGCTTCCAGTTTATCTTCGTTGATTCGGCTCATATTACAAATCTCCTTTCTGTAAATAGTTGTTTATTATAAAAAATAAGACCAAAAACTAATGTCCTTGGTCTTATAAATATCTATAGCTTTTTAGATGCGCTATTTTCTCTTTCAGCTTTTTCTTCAAAATGTCTAATCAGCCTTCTCAAAAACCATCTTCTAATTTTAATTGGCAGATTATAAGCTTCTGAAAAGCTCCAATTTCCGTGCATCTTCATTGAAAATATTTCTTCGTAGACGCTCTCAATATACTTGTTCGTCAGGCCAAAAAAAGTCGATATTAATCGGCACCTCCAGTTCCTGTTGATATCCGCAACTAGCGCAGGAAAAGGGGCTTTTAATTGAAGCCTGTGGTACAATATTTTTGTATACAATTCTTATTCTTCTTGAATATCTAGCTGGTAACGACTCGATAAACTGATTAATGTAAACAGGGTCTTTATTGCCATTTACTGAAACAATGTAAGAGCGAAGACCATCTGTAACAGTTGATTCTTGAAGGTTGCTTTTGTTCTTGGCAATTGCAATAGAAGTTAACTTTTTTTCATCATGACCATTCAAAGGTCTAACTTCTATAGTGGCATTAATTTCGCTTAGGTGAAAAGTAAAAGTGCCATTTTCCGTTTCTTTAACTGAAAATACCCTGACAAAGCTTTCGTCTACTTCATTAGAAATTACAGTATTTGACAAATTAAATTGATATTTTGCCGTATTTGAGCAGGAGGGACAAGATACATCTGTCAAGTATTCCGCACCATATCCAGTTACACGAGATGCGATTAATAAAGCATTTTTGTCCCCAATTAAAAGGTCGTTAGGATCAACCCTGTCCATAAGAATTGATTGCAAAAATCGATCAAATACAACGCCATTTTTAATTAAAGCAGCAGAAGCTAAAATGTCTTCTTCTTTTGCTGTCATGTATTTGATTTCAACTGATCTTTTTCCGTGAAGAGGGTGCCCTTTAGGATAATACTTTCCTTCAGAGGGCAAATCAACAAATTCAGTTGGAACTGAAAATTGCAATGGCGGATTGGGTTGATGAGGGATATGGGCTTGTGGAGGTGGGGATTGATTATCCCCTGCCAATCTATCTAAATTATTTCTTTCTGTCATTCTTTCCTCGTTAAATTATTGAAGATATGAATAACTATATCATAATTTGAAAAAATGTAAAGTTTTATTATGGACCGACAGCAGTATCAGGTACTGGTGGGTTCTGCACTCCTGTTTGAAGCGGTGCTCTTCCATTGAGTTTTTCAAGAGTAGCCCAGTCATACTTAAGGGTGACGCTAATTCTGATCAACTCCTCTTGGCTATAATCAAAAGATCCATTTCCAACACTCTCAATAAAAGCGTTTTTAAGAGTCCACTTTTCAATACTAGTGCCTTGTCCGTCATAAGCAGTAATGGTTACAGGATTTAAAGCATCAATTGCGTCTACTTTATTGATAGACCTATAGTTATAGCCATCTCCGCCAAATTGCTTATCTGGGTATTCATAGCCAGATGCATAAATCATTTTTAACAAAATACCAGTTGCGTCAGGACTAATCGGGTCTACTGTCTCAAAGGTGATAGGGTCCCATGTTAACCTTCCCGGATAGTTAAAAGTGTGATTATAGAACCTATGCTCAAGACTGGTTGTCTTAAAGGATGGTCTATCTACTTTAGTAATTGTCCAAATTGGTAATCCAGCTACATCGAATGTAAATCTAAAAGATCTTTTTGGTTCACTAATTGGATTAGACCAAAAACTATCCGCTGAATCAAAGCTGTCTGTATAAATTGGCATTTTTTATTTTCCCCTTATGCGGTTTAATTTGTTTATACTATAAATAGTATTTAATTTATTTTTTTAATCATCAAAACTTGCACCAGTGTTTGTAATGTTAAAGTCAATCGCAATATATTCAATTGCTCTAGCTGGTTTCAAGAAGATTTTCGCATACATAATGTTTCTATCAATCAACTCTGGGGTTGTTGTAGTCTCGTCAAGGACAACTTTAAAATCTGTTAAACCAAAAGCAGATCTAATATTGCTCAAGAACGGATCCACTTGCGCCTTGAATCTATCCCAAGTAGCCTCGACATTTTGGTCGAACAGCAAGTTGGCTGCGATTCTAGAAACTTGCTTTTTGACAAAGATCATCAATCTTCTAACATTAATTCTATCCAGCGCAGAAGGTGTAACTTGAAGTGTCTTCTGACCGAAAACGACAATCCCTTCATTTGGGAAAGAACCAATTGGATTGATGTTTGCTTCATAAAGAGCGTCTCTATCAGCAGATGTAAGCTTAGATCTAACATTAACAACCGGGAATCCTGCTGCTCCCCTGCTCAATCCTCCACGATTAAATCCGGCAGGTGCGAACCAAACAGCCTTTTGTTTGT
>Ga0129324_10002080_pt1 | contig 12488 bp, 18 predicted proteins | sample CPBDNA_7_FD_96879 | JGI IMG/M metagenome (GOLD analysis project Ga0129324, IMG submission 96879) | Freshwater to marine salinity gradient microbial communities from Chesapeake Bay, USA - CPBay_Spr_15_0.2_DNA | ecosystem: Environmental > Aquatic > Marine > Coastal | place: USA: Chesapeake Bay... | reverse complement strand
ATGGGCGACCTTGAGAATATCAGGGGTAACATCGAGTTCATTCGTCTTGCGAGTGAGACAATGGACATGATGATGGAAGGTGGCAACCAGCGTTTCCTTCACAACCAGATGAACGAAGGTGACATCGGCGGCACTTGGTTCGAGCGTGCATTGCAAGAGCGTATTCCTGGCTACTTCAAGATGGTTGGTCTGACACCTTGGACGGTGTTTTGGAAAGACATGACCATGTTTGCAGCACAACATACTGTCATGGCTGATGCTATCAAGATTGCTTCTGGTGCAAATGATGTTGCGGCCGAGACATCGAGGCTTGCTGCTTTGGGTATGAACACCAGAGACATGAAGCTGTTGGGCAGAATGGAAGTTGAAATTAACGATGGTGGCAAGCTGATCTTGCCAAACATTGATAAGTGGGCAGGTTCTGATGGCATCAAAGCCAAGCAGCTTTTGCTCGATGCTATCCATGCGGAAGCCAGACGCGCGATTGTTACTCCGTCAATCGGTGACAAGTCGTTGATGTTCTATGGTGTGTGGGAAAAAGACGGGAATGTGTTGGCCGAGTCGGATCTCATGACACTGCCTATGCAGTTCCTGTCTTATGGTGTTGGCGCACATAACAAACTGCTGACATCGGCGCTTCAAGGCCGAGACAAGCATGTGGTTGGCGGTATATTTATGATGATCATGGGCGGTATCTTGTCCAACTATCTCAAAACACCAGAGAACGCATGGCGGAACAAGTCTTACATGGAGCGTGTTGTCGATGGTTATGAAGCTGCCGGCATTGGTGGCTTCTGGTTTGGTGACATCAACCATACGCTTGAGCAGATGAGCAACAATAGCTTTGGTATTCGTCCTGCACTTGGCCTCGATCCCAAGTTCGGGTCTGCTAATAAGTCTGTTGCTGATTACTCTGATGCGGCTGGCCCAGGATTAGCCACTGCTTTCGATCTTTCGCGTGCATTTTGGGATTCGGATTTAACGAGTACACAAAGGGCGCACATCATTCGTCGGGCTGTGCCTTACAATAACGTGCTGTGGTGGTCGGGCATTGCTCGGAACATGGCGCAAGACACCGGAGAATTATTCGAATGACCGTAGTTATTAACGATGTCGCACCTAGAATAAGATATGTCGCAACTGCCAGTCAGACTGCATTCTCTATTCCATTCGAGTATTTGGAGATCACGGACATACTTTGCTATGTGAATGGCAGCTTGTTGACGTACGATGTAACGCCCGCTGATGAGACAGAGTACGAATTGACGGCTGTTGCTACCTCTGGGGGTGGAACGCTCACCTTGGGCGCTCCTGGGGCTACTGTGGGCGACGATGTTTTGATCATTCGTGACATTCCGGTAGAGCGTCAGACTGATTTTGCCCTAACTGGTACGTTTAACCGTGATGATTTGAATCTCGATCTTGATCGATTGACTGCAATGATTCAGCAACAAGAGCAAAAGCTGGACAAACGCTCGATCACAATGGTGACTACGGACAGTCCAGAAGAACTAGACCCGCTGCCTGTCAAAGCGACAAGGGCCAGCATGTTGCTTGGCTTTGACGCTAATGGTCAGCCAACCGTTTATGACACCGGAGTTGATGGAGCTGATGGTGCTGATGGCGCGACAGGCCCACAAGGGCCAATCGGTAATACTGGTGCAACTGGCCCAACGGGTGCAACTGGCCCAACGGGTGCAACGGGTGCAGTTGGTGCAACTGGCGCTACTGGTGCAACTGGCGCTACTGGTGCAGCAGGTGCTGATGGTTCAACTGTTCTTAATGGTACAGTTGTTCCGACATCTGAAGGTGTTGATGGTGATTTTTATATTCGCACTGACACTGATGAAATTTATGGCCCAAAAACTGCGGGGGCTTGGGGTTCTGCAACAAGTTTAATTGGCCCGACAGGAGCAACAGGAGCAACGGGTGCTACTGGGCCGACTGGGGCAACAGGCCCAACAGGCTCAACAGGGGCGACAGGCGCTGCGGGTGCTGATGGTGCTGATGGTGCTGGTCTTCCGGTTGGTGGTGCAACTGACCAAATCTTAACAAAGGTTTCTGGCACTGATTATGACTATGCTTGGACAACACCTGTTGGTGCAGGGGATATGTTGGCTTCAGTCTATGATCCGAACACCGTGTCGGGTGACGCCTTCGCAATGGACAATATGGTCGAGGGTACAAGCACCAAGATCATGACAGCCACCGAGCGGTCAAAACTATCTGCTATTGAAGATGCTGCTGATGTAACAGACGCAACCAATGTGGCTGCGGCTGGCGCTTTGATGGACAGTGACGCGTCTGATAGCTTACTTACAGATGGCTCAAACCCTGATACGCTTGTTATGCGCGATGCTAACGGATATATTGGTGCTAGATACGTCTATGGTTTCTATCACTCAATGAACCATAGTGCCTCCATACGAAACACTGACGATGTTTTTTATTCTTCGACAGACAACTTTATTCGTAAGAATACCAAAGCGGGTATGCTTGCCAGCCTTAACATTGAAGATGGCGCGGATGTAACCGATACAGCTAACGTCACAGCCGCTGGCGCTTTGATGGACAGCGAGGTCACAAACCTTGCTCAAGTCAAAGCCTTTGATAGTTCAGATTATGCGACTGCTGCCCACAACCACTCTGGTGTCTATGAGCCTGTTGATGCAGACATACTTCGCGCAGACACTGGTGACGTTCTGGCTGCATTGTTCCAAGAGACAATGACCGATGATGGAACCAAGACAACCACCTACACTCCTGCGCTTACAGGTTCTAATTCGAAGAAAGTTATCTTCAATGCGGCACTGACGTTTGCACCGCCAGCTCCTGCGAGTAACACCATTGTCAAGATGACTATCCTGATTGTCAACGGTGCATCTGCGGGTGCTATCACAACAAATGGCTGGACTAAGTTCACTGGTGACCCCTTCACAGCCACAGTAAACGAGGAGTTCCTTGCCCGTATTTGTGTTTATAATGTGGGCGGTACGACTTTCTCAAGCTGCAACCTTGAGGCTCTCCAATGATAGATTTTGAAAACAGAGGGCCGAGTGGTGGGGAGCCTCTAGCAGTTCGTGATGTATCTGCTGGAAGCACTGAAACATCTACCTCTGCCAGTTCCCATGATGTTCTAATGCCAACGCTAGTTGAAGAGGGCGACTTACTTTTAGTGTTTATTGCTATAGCAAGGGGGAGCAATGCAACCCCTGGCGCTAGTGGTTGGACAGTATTATTTAACACCGATCAAAACTCTAGGCGCGGGACGTGTTTATATAAAATAGCAGATGGGACAGAGGGGGGAACATCCGTTACCTTCACAACACCAAGTAGCGGTGAACGGTCAGCACATATTTCTTTTTCAATAGCTGGCTGGACTGATTTTGACGGAACTTCTTCTGGCTACGGGGCTTCTAACCCCGACTGCCCAACATTAACTTTTGGTACATCAGAAGAAACTATTTGGATAGTCAGTGTTGCCGCCGCCGAACCAGAAGGTGACCCCACAGCCCCTTCAGGTTATAGTAACACGACACACACGAGAACAAGCACATCGACTAGCGACGATGATCATGTGAGGCAATCAACCGCCAGAAAAACATCAACAGCTTCTAGCGAAAACCCTTCAACGTGGACGTTAACCGATACCGTAAGCATATGCGGAACAGTAGGGATTAGATAAAATGACAGACAGAGCGCATATCAGAAACGGCCAGATCATCCGCAGATACGAGGGTGAGAAGGGCAAGGTCTTGCTCGAAGATGGTAACGTAGCAATGCCAGTTGTTCTTGGGTACACAAACGGCAACGATAAGGTCGTGCCTTGGGAAGTGATCACAAACGACACATCCACAGGAACCGACAGTTTGCGTTCCGTTGATGTCACTGTCATGGCAACCAAGGTGAAAGAGACAATCACCATCCGCGACAAGACACAGGCCGAACTAGATGCCGAAGCCGAGTCTCAAAAAGAAGACGCAATGGACACACTGGAAAAAAGCAACAGCCGAGACAAGGCATTGGCACAGGCAATCTTTCGTCTGGCGAATGACGTTCGCGCGCTTGAAGGCAAGCAGCCGATCACAGCCGCACAGTTCCGAGCCTACTTGAAAGGATTGCTATGACCGTATTTGTTGTTGGCCTTACAGGATGGTGGTCGAATCTATTCTCATTCTTTCGTCGGCCTATTGATCTGCCTCTTGCGATCGTTCGTGAACAGTTACCGAATGCCAGGATTTATTCTGGTCATTGGCGTAAGCATAAAGAGTTTGCACGCAAGATCATCCTTGACTGGAAGGAAGGTGACACAGTGATTTGCCTTGGGCATTCATATGGTTCATCTGCCATGACACACTTGATCACACGATTGAATGAAGTGAACATCGATGTCGAATTGTTTATCAGTGAGGATCAGGGGGCTGATTCATGGGTGATCAAGGACGTTCCGGTGACTAGGAACGTAGAGATTGTCGATGAATATCTTGTGGCATTCGAACGCCTTGGGTTTGTTTCTGATTGGAAAGGGGTTCATAACTTTACCAAGCTAAGAGGTATGCACACTGCAACTTTTACCGAGCCAAGCATTGTAAAGATGATGGCTGCACGTATTGTAAAGATAGCAAAGGAATAGGCTATGAATAATTATGTGAAGCAATGGCAACGCCGCCTTGGGGTCTATGACGATGGATTGTTCGGGCCCAAAACATTGGACGCATCTATCGAAAGATTAAGCAACGGAGTATCAGCACCTCCCTCTGAAAATTTTTTCCCGCCAGAAGTGTTTCCCGCACCGACAAGACCTATGACAGAATTGATCTGGCATTGCACAGCCACACCTGAACACAGGGAAGTATCAGGGGCAACGATCAGAAGCTGGCATGTCGATGGTCGAGGTTGGAAGGACACGGGCTATCATTACATCGTACACCTTGATGGAACACTTGAGGTAGGCAGACCACTCAATACGATTGGCGCTCATGTGGCTGGACACAACAAGAATACAATCGGTGCGGTGTATGTTGGTGGCATGGATAGCAAGATGATCAATGCTAAAGACACTCGCACTGTTGAACAGATCAAGACCATGTTGCAATTGACCAAAGAATTGTGCAGCCGCTATAATTTGAAAGCTATCTCTGGTCACAACCAGTACGCACCAAAATCTTGCCCGAGCTTTTCAGTCGTCACTGACAAGCTTGGCGAGATCGACGGATTTAAAAAAGGAGAACGCATCTAATGGCTACCTATTCAAAATTCTTTGGCGCTTTGATCGGCGGCATTCTTTCATTTCTCACTCTAAAATTTGGCCTTCCGGCTGAGTGGGCAACGGGTGATTTTGCGGCTGCGCTGACCACTGTTGTCTCGGCTATTTTCGTTTGGGGCTTCCCTAAGAACGCTGACTAATGACTTGGGCAGCAATCATTGCCAGCCTGTTGAAATTTTTCAATGGGCTGGCTGCTTACATCAGGTCAATGAAGGATCAGGACTATGGCAGACTTAAGGAACGAGAGAAGATCGAGGCTAACAACCAAGACGCTCTTGATCGTATTAAGTCTGCTGACCCTGACAGCGTGCAAGACGACGAGATCCGGCGTTGATCTGACCGTGACTTGCTCTGCATTACGGCAAGCACTGGTAACGGTGACTGCTGAAGAAATCAAACACCTGTCTGCATTGACGATCAGGCAAATTAAAATGAATCCAGCTATTCAAAAAGCCTTACAGTGTAGAAAGTAATATCATGGTACCAACATCTGAAATCGGAATACCGATTGGACTGACTACGATCAGCCTGTCTTTATTGCTTGGGCATGATGCTACGTTTTGGGTGGTGGTATTGTCTGCGACTGTAATGAAAATGAATATGTCTCCTTATCCAAAGAACAAAGAGGGTGAGGATCTGAATGGTAGAGAGCGTTGGCGCTATCGATTCATTCTATTCTTGGCTGCTGTTATCCCACCCTTTGCATTGACTAAGGGCGTGTCAATTCTCTTGGGCATTCAAGAAAGTCCTGTCGAATGGTTGGTTGCATTCGGGCTGGTCATTGCAGGTGAAGGCTTCATGCGCTGGCTTATCAAGGCAAGTGACAAGCCGGATGCTTTGATTGAATGGGCATGGAATATCTTTAGGGGGATGAAGAAATGACCCGCCTTGATAAATTGAAACTGATAACCAAGTGGGGTTGGGTTGGTATCAGCGTATGGGTTTTTGTTTTTCTCTATGCTGCATGGCCTGTCGAAAAATATTTTGTTCTCAAAAGTGTGAAGGTTTCGAATACATATGTGTCTTTGGTCAATGCAGATGCCCGGGTTTTGTTTGTTGAACGAGAGATCAGACGACCATTCCTCGGAACGTATCGTGTAGAAGAACGAAGGAAAGATGGTGAAGGATGGACTACAGTGGGTGCTTGCACCAGTGAGGGGAAGATCCCATATCGTGTTGATGCTGAATTACCCAAGCCATATGTCACGGCAGCTTACTGGAAGTGGGGAGACTGCGGAGCAATTTTTACATTCCCCGCAGTCGAGGGTTCTACTCTAAAGCTATGCACTATTCATTATGTCTATCCATTTCAAATGATGCCATGGATTTTCAAGCCGAACAAAGAAGTTTGTTCAAATGAATACACAGGCAGGATTATCGTACAGTCAAATAATCCGGCAACCAATCAACTCTGATTGATTTAACCAAAGCCGCAATAATATCTTTCTTCTTATCCGAATCAAGATTGATCTTCTCTTTCGCTGCGATCTCTTTCAACTGCGGAACATTCAACCGCTTGAAAAATGCCTCATCGACCTTGAAGGTTTCAAGGCAGTTCAGTTGAGGCACGATAGCAATCAAGTCTTTGTCTGCTGGTGTTACCTTCTTGAGATACAAGGCAGACAACATGCCTAGTTCAAGTTCATCCAGCTTATCAATCAAACCAAGGCGCTTAATCAATGACTTCTCGTTGCTAATCTTTTTGCACTTGGCAAGGATAGGCTCGAAGTGTTTCTCTGCGATTGGTGTCTTGAAGTAATTTGGGCTACCGGACAAAGTAGTGCGTCCATCAAAGCCATAGTCAAGAACCTGAATCATCTGATCAAGTATCAGTTGGCTGGACGTATGGGCATCGTGCGACAGGGCAATCATTGCCGACTCGGTGAAGTGATCATCCAGATCAGAGAGCAAGGCTTGAGACATACCGGCTTCTTCCTTCGGAGCCTCTTGTTTCTTTGCCTTGGTTTCTTTTTCTTTATAACCACGATCAATCGACAGGTCATTGTTATAAACTGCAAGCAGCTTTGACTTGTCTGTCCACTCTTTCTTGTCCAGCTTCTCGCACCATCCAATGCCCCAGTATTCTTCTTTCGAAAGGATCTTACCCCATCCTTCTTTGGTCAGCTTCGCAATTACCTTTGCCTTCTTCTCGTCATACAAACGATAGGCAATCTCTTTATCAGGCCAGTAAGTATTGTCTTGCTCACTGAATAGATCGGTTGTCACCGTACCACCTGCTGCCATGTATGCTTCTTCACCAACGGCTGTTGCAATATCACTGGTTGCAGCTAGTGCATCATCATCAAGTGCATTGACCAACGCCCAATTGTTCAGCTCTCCCTTTTCGAATCGCTTCAACACATCAAGCTGTCGCTTCATGTCTGCCTTGGCAAACGCTTGAAGGTCACGCATGTCTAAGGTTTCTTTGCGATAAAGTTCTCTTGCTTCTGGTGCTGCCTTACCGAGCGCGAGAGCCTGGCGTACTTGCTTCTCTCTGACCCCAAAGGATCGGGCGATGTCCGATATGGTTTTACCTCGCTTCTCAATTTCTGCGAAGGCTTCATACTGATCAATGATTCCGATTGGTAGCGTGAGGATGTTAGCCGCAAGTGACATTTCTGTAGCTGTTGTGTCGTCAACTTTAACCACGCGCACATCGACATTGCCACTATGCTCCTTCGCTCTGTATAAAAGTTTCAAGGCTTGAAGTCTGCGGTGTCCATCGATCACTTGAACATAACCTTGGTCGCCGTGTTCTCGCACAACAAGGGGATGGATCAAGCCATACTCTTTGATGCTTGCCATCAGCTCATCGATGCCCTCATCTGTCTCATCTTTACGGGAGTTGATTGCGTTGGGCGCACGTTTGATATTTCCTATTCCGTATTTCATGCTGCTTTCCTTTCGGCTGTTACTTCCTCGGGAATGAGAAAGTTAAATGCTTGTGATGCCCATGTTGCTGCCTTCATAACGGCTTGCTCCTTGGACGTGGTGTTGATGTGCTTCATCCATGACGCAATGTAACTTGCATCGTGGCTTTCAATCGACGGGAGATTGAAGTGAGCATAGAGAGTGGACGCACCTATCTCAGCAACCAGTTCTTCGATGGCGTAGTTCTCCTTCGTGTCGAAGGTCAGACGATTAAGCCGTGGCTCGTGTCCAGTCCAGTGCGTCAGCTCGTGGAACAAGGTGTGATAGTAATGGTTCGGTGAGGTGAAGTTCTCTATGACAGGGATCTCGATGGTGTCAGACAACGGACGGAACCGAGGCTGATCTCCGCTGTGATCAATGACTGCACCTGTTGAATCAATCATGGCTTGAGCAGCACGATGGGATTCTTCTAATGTAATCAATGGCTTAGGCTCCGGCTCATAGCCGTCAACCTGTGCTGCATTGAATACGAAGCTGGTCTTGAAGACAGGGATTCGTTTCACCTTGCCATCTTCTTCCTTGCTGTGTGTAGCAGAGTAGATGATGGGTGTACCCTTGGAACCCTTGATCACTTGCGCTCCGGTGCTGGCCCACTGTTTGTATGTGGCCCATTCCGATACGTCATACTCTTTGTTCTGATTCATTTCAGACCAGAGCATCAGCACATTGCTGCCATTGTAACGGCGCTTGGTCACTGGGTTATGTGGCGACAGTAGCTTCCATGATCTTTCCCATGGTGAGCAACCCGCCTCGATCTGTGCAACAATAGCTGACAGCATTTTCTTCACTGCATCATTCATTTGATTCATCCTCATAGTCAGGGCTGCAAAATTCTTCTGCATCATCGTGAAAAATATCTACAAGCCAATGGTAAAATCTTAAAAGCATTTCATTCTCCTTAAAAAAAAGGGCGCACCTTTTACAGTGCGCCCAATTATCGTTGAGGTCAGGAGGTTGGAGGAGAACCTCAACAATTAGAATGGAATTTCATCATCAAGATCATCACCCTGTCCGAAGTCCTGATTGTTGGATGGGTACTTATCTTTGGACGAAGACTGCTGACCTTTGCTATCCTTGTCAAGGTAGGTAAGCAGCTCAACCTTCTCGCCGTAACCATTGACGATCACCTCTGTCGAGTATCGATCAACTCCATCCTTCTCCCACTTGCGTGTCTCAAGATGGCCCTCGACATATACCTTCAACCCTTTGGCTGCATTGTTCTCAAGGTAGTTCGCCGTTGGTTCAGACCAGACCACCACATTATGCCATGTGGTTTTCTCGTCATACTCTCCACTGGATTTATTCTTCCAGCGTTCACTCGTTGCGACAGAGAAGCGGGCAAATTTTTTCCCGCTCTTAGTCGTTTGAATGTCAGGGTCTTTGCCAATGTTCCCTATCAGTTGTACTTTGTTGAGGCTCATGCCTTGCTCCCTTCAAGCTTGGCTTTTGTTTGCTGAATCTTTGAGCGTGCGCCCGCTGCTTGTGCAGGGAACTTACCGCTTGCCAGTTTCAGGGCGGGTGTTGCATCAGCAACAAGTTTATTCATCGCGTCAATGTCCTTGACCACATCAAGGTCGGCAATGAATTTATTGATAGCCTTCAAGTGAGGGTCGTCCTCATTCTCATAGACTACATTCTGATCCTGATCAGGGTCGTCACCTGTCTCAAGGCCAAGCACTTTAAGCAGTGCATACTTCACACCATAGGACAGCGCCTTGCCTGGCCCCTTGTCCTGCGTGTCAATGCCATAGCCCATCGTTGCAACGTCAATGAAATCGGTGGCATCATCGATGTTAACGAAGCGCACTTCGAAGGTAGCCTGTGTCCGGTTACCTTCCTGCATCACATTGAGATTGATCGGGTAATAGACAATGCCATGCTCGACAAAGTGAACGCGCACCTTGGCAGTCACCACATCATGTGAGACAATCGAGTAATTCATACCCGCCTTCTTGTCCTTCTGAATGTAAGTGATCACCTTCATCACATCGTTCAGCCGTTGGTATATGTTTTTCTTGGTAGTCATTTGCTGTTCCTTTCAGCTTCTGTTGTTAGTCTCCATTTCCAGCAGCTCGCACCCCATGGGCCACGCACTTGCCAAGTCTTACGAATCAAACCCAAGGCTTGCAGTTCAGAGAAGCGGGGCTGGATAGAATGGTATGGCTTGTTCAATTCAAACGCCATGTCATAGGCAGTTCCTTCCCAACCACTCATCATCTTGTCATAGATTTTATCTACGATGCGGCGGCGCTTGCCTGTTTCATTCAGCATCTTCGCCGCTGCCTTTGATGTATGCTGCTCTTTGTACCCCGCAGCATTAGGGTATGTTGCGTCACGCATGGCTGCCTCCTTATCTTGACGTGTCATGATTTCATCCCAGTATTCCGACTTCACTTTACCCATCGGACTTGTCCACACTCATGCGAAGCGCACCATTCTTTGAACGCTTGAACGTGATGCCGTAGCCAGATGCTTCACGCACATCCTTCTCGACCAAATCTTTCAGTGTCTTCTTAGCCGTGTCGTTTATGCCAGCCGCTTCAAGGCTGATCATGTAATCATTGGCTGCACTGGCCCACTCGTTGTTGCCTTCCATGTCAACAACACGCATGTCGTCAATGAGAATGGTTGGCTCAAGCACTGGCAAGTCAGCGATCAGTTCTTCCGGTGGTACTTTGTTCTCAACATGCCACCAGAAATTGACGCACTGCGTCACGACCTCATCGATGTACTCTTTTGGAATGGTAACCTTGAATGGTTCAGGTTCTTTGTTGCCCATGATAGCTGACATATAGATGGTGTTGCTGCCAGTGATGGCTTGCTGCAATGCAATCTGTGCCTTGTATGTATTGACCAAGTTCTGATTGTCATTGAACGCATTGGTGTGCTTGAGTTCAACAGGTGCAGCCTTGATGTTATCCCATCCATCAATCAAACAAGTAAGCCACTTGTGTTCTGGATGGGAGCGCCGACCAACAGGTGTGATCTCAAAGCCATGATGTTTGTTAAGCCAGTCAATGTGAAAGGCTTCGGTCTGAATGCCAAGCTGCACGATGAACACATCGGTCAGGTCAACAGGTTCAACAGCGCCTGTCTTCTCCTGATACAGGGAGAACCAGTCACCTTCCATTACTCGCTTGGCATCAGATGATCCCAAGAATTTTTTTCTGTCGTCAGTCATTTCATATTCCTTTCCTTGATGCGATCAAGAACATTTTCGTTCAAGCCGACGAGTGATTCATTGAGTTTCTCGACAGCTTCCTTGAATAAAATTTCATACACGTCAGACATGGTAGTGTCTGATGTCACCGTGCGAACAACGCCTAGCTTCACGGCATATGTCTCAACCATCCTTGCCAGATAGCCAATGCTTTCAATCTTTGAGGTTGGTATTTCTTTTACTGGTTTCATTTCCTCTCTCCTGTTTGTTGCAGTTTAATTCTTCCATGCTTGATGATAGCCAGCATCCATTGAACATTGGAGTTCCATAACTGTGCTGGCTCTGTCTGTAGAAACTCACCGGGCAAAGGCAGCACCCGATAGGTATGCTTACGCATGATTATCTTCATGGCATCCATGAGGATTGGGTAAGGCAGATGCTCAAGCAACAGCACATACATAGCCAAGCCATCTTCTTCGGGTATCTCAACCTGAAAAGTTTTAGCCGTGAGGTTAATCATCTCAATGATTTGTCTTGGTGTAGCTGGTGTGTCAGCAGCTAGGCACTTAGCTTCCAGTTGATCGAGGACTTGGTAAGCCTTGCCTACCATTGATGCTTCCATTGGTTGATCGTCGAAGCGAATCCAGCTTATCAATCGTGCGATCGGCACGGTCACGATTGGTCGAATCAATACTGGCAGTTCTTGAATGGGGTCGGCCTTGCATCGCGGATGGTTCGGACGAGGTAGCCCGCCTGATCCAGTTGCGGAAAGTTGCTGACCAATCGACTTTGGTTTTTCCTGTTGACTTCCAATAGTCGATGAAGATTTCAATCTCTCTTTTGAGATTAAAGGTGGGGTAATTTTCTTTAGCCCACTTGATTTCTTTTTCTTCGGGGAACCAGTCGGTGTCGATGGCTCCTGCTTTTTGCTTGGCATTCTGTTTATCCTCCAGCTTGGCAAGGCGTTGCAATATTTCTACAATCGTTTGTTCTATGTCCATGCCTATCTCTCCTTGGATTAGTTAAGTTTCAACACTGGCGGCTCCCGCAACTTCCCGCCTGTCTCTTTTTCAAATTCTGTAAATTGATCTGGTTTCAAGCGTATGGCAGCGCTCACTTGACAATTTTTGT
>Ga0129324_10002078_pt1 | contig 12501 bp, 11 predicted proteins | sample CPBDNA_7_FD_96879 | JGI IMG/M metagenome (GOLD analysis project Ga0129324, IMG submission 96879) | Freshwater to marine salinity gradient microbial communities from Chesapeake Bay, USA - CPBay_Spr_15_0.2_DNA | ecosystem: Environmental > Aquatic > Marine > Coastal | place: USA: Chesapeake Bay... | reverse complement strand
TCATGCGGTTAAAAGCGGACACATGACTGACTGAAGTCAGTGTTTGCTTGACCCTAAAAAAATCAATGTAACTTGGTAGGATACTAATAGCCGCTAACAATAACGCAAGCACGCACAATGCCACAACCATCATGCCAATAAACGTCATGCCTTTTTGCTTAGCCACCATCAAGCTCTCCACCAGTGATTTAATATAACGTTAAGGTGTATTTGATCGCATGATTTAATGAATTGAATCACCAATTCTAGAAAAATCATCAAAATTAAACCAAATTAAAAATGCTTTACCAACTAAATTCTGATCTGGCACAAAGCCCCAAACTCGCCCATCAGAGCTATTATCGCGATTGTCGCCCATGACAAAATAATGTCCTTCTGGAACAACGATCGTCTCACCGTTTAAAAATCGATCGCCTATCGTACCAAGTGAGTAACGATTCGGAATATCATGAATTAAAATATCATGCTGAGCATCAAATAATTGCTCACGCAATTGATGTGCGCGAATAATATGATCGCCCTGCGTCGCATACTCAGCACCTGGCAATTCAGTGGCTTCAATCACTTGTCCGTTAATGCTTAACTGCTTATCTTGGTATTGAATACGATCACCCGCCAAGCCAATCACTCGCTTAATATAGTCAATCTTAGGATTAGGTGGAAAATGAAAAACCATCACATCACCACGTTGAGGCACGCCCGTGTTAACAAACACCGAATTCAACACTGGCACGCGCAAACCATAAGCAAACTTATTGACTAAAATATAATCCCCTGCCAACAAGGTTGGGTTCATAGAACCGGATGGAATTTTAAAGGGCTCAACAATGAAAGAACGAATAACAAATACCAACAAGATCACAGGAAAAAAGCTTTTCGCATATTCAACCGCTGTTGGCTCCTCTTGTCCTACCCGCTTTTTCTCAAAGAACAAATAATCAACCAACCAAATAATACCTGTTAACAATAGGGTCAACAGCATAAAAAGTGGGAAGGTAATCGCACCAAAATATACGCCCAACAACCCCAGTAAAATCAAACCGAAAAACAATAACGTCATTACTTGTCCTCTACTTTTAAAATCGCTAAAAAGGCTTCTTGCGGAATCTCTACATTACCCACTTGTTTCATGCGTTTCTTACCTGCTTTTTGTTTCTCCAACAGCTTACGTTTACGCGAAACATCACCACCATAACATTTGGCTAGCACGTTCTTGCGCATCGCTTTGACCGTCTCACGCGCAATAATATTGGCGCCTATAGCGGCCTGAATCGCAATATCGAACATCTGGCGTGGGATTAATTCACGCATCTTAGCGACAACACCACGCCCACGATGCACACTACTACCTCTGTGCGCAATCATACTCAATGAATCCACTCGCTCGCCGTTAACCATAATATCAAGTTTTACTAAATCTGCTGCACGGAACGCTAAAAATTCATAATCCATAGAAGCATAACCGCGTGAAACAGATTTCAATCGATCAAAAAAATCTAGCACAACTTCATTTAACGGCATTTCATAACTCAACATTACCTGCCGCCCCATGTATTGCATATTACGCTGTATCCCACGTTTGTTGTTACACAAGGTCATCACAGGGCCTACATAATCTTGTGGCATCAATAAGTTCACCGCAATCACGGGTTCCCGAATTTCTTCCACAAAAGACAATTCAGGCAAGCGCGAAGGATTCTCAATTTGCACCACATCGCCATTTTTCAACAATAGCTCATAAACCACTGTTGGTGCTGTGGTAATCAAATCCATATCGTATTCACGCTCCAAGCGTTCTTGTACGATTTCCATATGAAGCAAGCCTAAAAATCCACACCTAAAACCAAAGCCTAACGCGGTTGAATTCTCAGGCTCAAACAGTAAGCTTGCATCATTCAAGCTTAATTTCTCCAAAGCTGTTCTCAAGGCTTCAAATTGATTAGATTCAACAGGATACAAACCAGCAAACACCTGTGGCTTAACCTCTTTAAACCCCGCCAATGCTTCACTTGCTGGATGGTCGACAAGGGTAATGGTGTCGCCAACTTTGGCAGCCGCCAACTCTTTAATACCAGCAATCACAAAACCAACCTCGCCCGCTTTCAGTGAGGGCATCGGCAATGACTTAGGTGTAAATACACCAACCTGCTCACATAAATGCTGTGTTTGAGTAGCCATCATTTTAATTTTATCTTTACGCTTGAGTTCCCCGTCAATAATGCGTACCAACATCACAACGCCAACATAATTATCAAACCAAGCATCAATCACCAGCGCTTTTAATGGTGCGCTGACATCGCCAACGGGCGCTGGCACCTTTGCAATAACCGCTTCAATCACGTCTCGCACACCTAGACCTGTTTTGGCTGAACACAAAGGCGCTTGCCGCGCATCAATACCAATCACATCTTCAATTTCTTGCATGACTCGCTCGGGCTCCGCCGAAGGCAAATCAATTTTATTCAGTACCGCAGTGACTTCCAAACCCAAATCAATAGCGGTATAACAATTCGCGACGCTTTGTGCTTCCACGCCCTGACTCGCATCCACCACCAGCAAAGCGCCTTCACAAGCCGACAGTGAACGGCTCACCTCGTAACTAAAGTCGACATGGCCAGGAGTATCAATAAGATTGAGCAAATAGGTCTCGCCATCATCAGCCAGATATTGCAAAGTGGCCGTTTGCGCCTTAATAGTAATCCCACGTTCACGCTCAATATCCATACTATCAAGCACTTGCGCTTCCATCTCGCGGTCTTCAAGACCACCACAAAGATGAATAATTCGGTCAGCTAAAGTGGATTTTCCGTGATCAATGTGCGCGATAATAGAGAAGTTACGAATGTTTTTCATGTGTCTTTTTTAAGCATTACAAATAAATAAAGCGCACAAAGCGCTCTTTTTTCAATAGGGGTGATTTTACTACAAATGCTTGATTAGTTTGCGAATTAATTCATTCAGCCAATAATCACAGCTCGCGCCCTTTCATACAAAACAAAAAACCCGCCTAAGTAGTGACCAGACGGGTTTTGATAAAGCCTTAAAACAGCGCGTTAGTGAACAATTACTTGACTTTAATTGGCACGTATAAAGTGCTATCTGCGCGCTGCACTAAAACAGCAATTGTTTTTCCTTTGGGCACTGCGTTGATTTGTTTATTAAATTGTTCAACACTTTGTGTCTCACTATTATTTAAACCCAAAATTACATCCCCTCTTCGGACGCCAGCCTCTGCTGCTGCACCAGTACTCGCGATGACCAGCAAGCCGTTTTTTCCTTTTAACTTACTTTTTTGTTGCGGAGTTAAATTACTTAACGTTAAGCCAATTTGATTACTCACACTTTCTTTTGGCTCCTGAGCATTTTTGCTCACTAGGATTTCATCTGTCGGCATTTCACCCACTTTAACCATCAAGGTCTTTTTGCCACCTTTACGAAGAATCTCAACACGCACTGATTGATTGGGACTGGTTGACCCGACAACAATAGGTAAATCACTGGAAGTTTCAATTTCACTACCGTTAAAGCGTTTAATCACATCGCCAGCTTCCAAGCCGCCTTTTTCAGCAGGACTATCTTTTTCAATACCAGCGATTAATGCGCCTTTGGTATCTTTCATGCCAAATGAGTCGGCTAAATCTTTTGACAACTCCTGAATCGAAACCCCCAACCATCCACGAGTGATTTTTCCAGTACTTTTCAGTTGGTTTGAAATATTAATCGCCACATCAATTGGAATACTAAATGACAAACCAACAGAACCACCACTGCGGCTATAGATTTGCGAGTTAATACCCACAACTTCCCCAGCTAAATTAAACAATGGGCCACCTGAATTGCCTGGATTAATCGCCACATCCGTCTGGATAAATGGCACATAATTTTCTTGCGGCAATGCGCGAGCCTTAGCACTAACAATACCAGCCGTCATGGTGTTTTCCAAACCAAACGGTGAACCAATAGCCGCCACCCATTCACCCACTTTTAGCGTAGACGGGTCACCAATGGTTACCTTAGGTAAATGTTTGGCTTCAATTTTGATTAAAGCAACATCCGTACGTTTATCCGCACCAATGATTTTGGCTTTAAATTCACGTTTATCTGACAGCTTGACCAACACCTCATCCGCCTCTGAAACCACATGCGCATTCGTCAAAATATAACCATCATCACTGATAATAAACCCAGAACCTAAAGACTGCGATTTATACTCTGGGCCGCCTTGGTCCGGACTGCCAGGCATGCCTGGCATACCAGGTATACCAAACCGCTTAAAGAACTCTTGCAAATGCTCGTCATACGGCATACCAGGGAAACCACCTTGATGCTGACGCATCACTTGGGTAATACTAATGTTCACGACTGCTGGCCCTTGTTTTTCAGCCAACACAGTAAAATCAGGCAAGTTAGCAGCCAAACTAGGCGCAACCCCTAATGTGACGGACAATACGATTAAAGCCGTTGATAATAGATTTCTCAACATTGATTCTTCCTTAATTTATTGAAATTGAACAGCTTGCTCAGCTGATGGATTATTTTCTAAACGCAAAATTTTAGGCAGATGGTTTTGGTAATAAACCCGGCCTGCTACATGCGCTTTTAGCCAAAAAAAACCTAACAACAAACCTAACAATGCACCCAAGATGGCACTAGCGTCAGCATTGACAATCTGTACTGCTAATAGGGCACCAGCAAACATAGTAACAAGTGGTAACAGATATAAAATAAGCGCACTTTTCATAACAGCCGTTTCGTCTATACCAACCACCACTGTCTGACCAACTTGGGCATTAATGGTGTTTTGCGCTTTAAAACTGCTACTTTTATGGGCAAATAATTTACCCCAAAAGGCATTGCCGCAACCACTTGTTTGACCGCATAAGCCACAAGCAGTTTTGCGCACCACTTCAATGGTTGCCATGGCTGGCCCTTCAGTTGGCGGCGTTTCAATCGCAATAATAATCGCGCTTTGTTCTATCATTGGCTGTTTTTCTGTATAACCTTAACTACTTCACCATGTTTATTTTTTAAAACTAACGGCTTCTGCAATACTTTTGACGGCCCGAGCAGGCGCTTCACCCACAACAACAATTTGATGGCCGTTAGTCACAAGCGCGCACATATTGGTCGAACCCATCGGCATCACACCCTTTTTCGGACGCTTGCCTTTCGTCATCGGCTCAATAAACACTGAAACAGAACCAATACCATCAGAAAACACTAACTGGTCTACTTTGCTACCACCACTCTTGACGCGCTGGATATGGTCAATCTGCTGATAGCCAACGGGTAAATTGGTCATGATTAAATCATCATCAACGTGTTTCAATGCTTTTGGCTGCTCTGTTACATACTCTTTACCTATCTCAATTTTTGGCTGAAACCAATTAAGATCTTGCGAATTAAGCATACTGAGCTGATTAAAATAGATTTGTTCTAGCGTCTTATTGTTGCCATCCACTAAAGTCATTTTCAAAATGAGTCCAAACTTGGCATCTGTCCACACCATATAACGATAGCGATAAGCATCATTCGGCACCAACTCAACAATCGTCGCTTCACGGTCCGCGACCGTTTCTTTACCTGCTATAAACGCTTTGTAATTTTGCTTAATCAGATTGAGATTAGTCGGCAACATAGCAGGAAACAAGTTTTTGCCGCGCCTTTTCTTAATCATCACGTTTTTGTTAGTCGGCTGAACAATCACAATATCGTTACCTTGGCTAAAGACCTCACGATTACTATCGTTTAGCACAATATTTCTAGCCACTTCATGCCCACCATAATTCATGTGCTTGATATCGACAATACGGGAATTCTCACCATTGACGTAGCTGAATTGACCTTCATAATTCAACTCACGAGCGGCATAAGCCGATTTTTCTAAGATTTGCCAAGCATCCAGCAAACCGTTGTTTTGCGGCTTGGCGCTGACTTCGGCTGATACTGGTGAAACCAACACAAAACCCGCCATCATCAGCACGAGTCCAACCACTACACTTCTCATTATTACTCAGATTCCGTAAAATTAGCCGATTGGATGTAATAGGCGGCACTGCTTGGTGCCATAGATTGATGTGCTTGTAAGTACTCCATCGGCAAACTGTTTGCAAGCTCGATAGGACGCATTTCTTCAGACCCACTCAGTTCCAGTTCAAAAACCATTAACCCAACAAACATCACCGCAGCAACAGATGCCGCGATTGACCAAAACAATGGCGTTTGAAACGTTTTTTTGTTGGGGTTTGGTGCAGTTGATTGAAGCTGTTTATTCACACCCAATACCGTTGGCTCATCATCCAAGGCCAACATAATTTTAGCCGCCATCTCCTGATTGGTATCAACACTCCCTCTCAAGACATCACCAATTAAATGGTACTGCCTCCATGCCTCTTTCATTTCGGCATCGACTTTAAGAGCGGTAAACAAATGTTCTGCCTCTTGCGGGTCTAACTCACCATCGATTAAAGCTGATAACTGATTTTTCATTACTAACCTCTATTATTATATCTATTAAAAAAAATGAAAAAATCGCTTACCAACGCTTGTTATCGGTATGACTTAACAAGGGTTTTAATTTCACTGCGATATTTTCTCGCGCCCTAAAAATTCTCGACCTAACCGTTCCAATAGGGCATTGCATAATCTCAGCAATCTCTTCATAACTCAAACCTTCTAACTCACGCAAAGTAATTGCCGTTCGCAACTCCTCAGGTAAGCTCGCAATCGTATCGTTAACCGTTTGCGCAATTTGTTTATTTGCCAATGCTGTTTCTGGGGTTTCCATCGCCCGCACATCAACAACACCATCAAAATTTTCTGCATCCTCAATTTCAACATCATTTAGCACCTGCGGCTTACGACCCAGAGAAACTAAATAATTCTTAGCAGTATTAATACCAATACGGTATAACCATGTATAAAAAGCACTATCACCTCTAAAATTATGTAAGGCACGATAGGCTTTAATAAAAGCTTCTTGAACCACATCTTCCACTTCAGACTGGTCACGCACCATGCGTCCGACTAACCGGCCGAGTTTGCGATGGTATTTTTCCACGAGCAAACCGAAGGCTTTTTTGTCTCCTGCTTGTGCACGCTCAACCAACACACGATCTAACTCGCGATTAGAATTGACTGGCATATCGTTTAACTTGTTGGTCATTACTGCGCGTTCCCTTTGGTCGCTGGTTTCAAGCATTCTAACATTGCTTGCACCCACTGCGGTAACGGAATAGCTGGCATCAACCGATTCAACAAAATTCGTGCGAGATAAATTTTCTATTTTTTTTGCGTACAACATATACTTCCCCTTAAGCAAAACATGGTTCTTACATTTCTTTGCTAGCCTCATCATAAAGACACGGTTACACTGTGATTAGTTCACTTAAATTTACCTTATGTCACAACAATTCGATATTTTAATCATCGGCAGCGGCCTAGCGGGCCTAACGCTCGCATTACAAATTGCCGACTCCAAAAAAGTCTGCATCGTCAGCAAACGCAAACTGCAAGACAGCGCCAGCAGCTGGGCGCAAGGCGGCATTGCCACTGTACTCAACAGCGATGACACCATTGCAGAACATGTCGAAGACACGCTGATTGCAGGCGCTGGCTTATGTGACACTGAAATCACTCGCATGGTGGCTGAAAGCGGCCGAGCAGCCATTGATTGGCTAATTAATCTAGGGGTTGAATTCACCCGCGAAGCAAACAGTGAAACTGGCTACCATCTCACACGAGAAGGTGGCCATAGCCACCGCCGCATTATTCACGCGGCCGACGCCACAGGTGAGGCTGTACAAAACACCTTGGCACAAAAAATTCGTCAACATCGCAACATCACTTTATTAGAAAACCATATCGCCATTGACTTAATCACCAGTCAAAAACTAAAACAAACCCAGCAAAACAGCTGTTTAGGTGCTTATGTTCTTGACAACAGCACAGGCAAAGTCATGACCATCGCCGCCCAACAAACCGCCCTAGCCACCGGCGGTGCTGGCAAAGTCTACCTATACACCACCAATCCAGACGTCAGCACTGGTGACGGCATTGCCATGGCTTGGCGCGCAGGTTGTCGCGTTTCCAATTTAGAATTTATTCAGTTTCACCCAACCTGTTTATTTCACCCCCATGCAAAATCGTTCTTAATCACCGAAGCAGTCCGTGGCGAGGGTGGGCTACTTAAACTGCCAGACGGCAAACGATTTATGCCTGAGCATGATGCGCGTGCCGAACTGGCGCCCCGAGATATTGTGGCCCGTGCGATTGATTTTGAGATGAAAAAACGTGGCCTTGAATTTGTTTACTTAGATATTTCGCATCAACCAGCCGCCTTTATCACCGAACACTTTCCCACCGTTTATAAACACTGTTTAGCGCTTGGCATAGACATCACCAAAGAAGCGATTCCAGTTGTACCAGCTGCGCATTACACCTGTGGCGGCGTCATGGTAGACGACAACAGTCAGACAGATATTGCCAACCTATACGCCATTGGTGAAACCGCATGCACTGGATTGCACGGAGCCAACCGCTTAGCCAGCAACTCACTACTAGAGTGCATGGTATTTGCGCGTATTGCAGCCAAACACATCCTGAGCGCGCCCGCACATCCACTCACCAACCTGCCCAGCTGGGATGAAAGTCGCGTGACCGACGCCGATGAAGAAGTCTTAATCACCCACACATGGAACGAACTGCGCCGCTTTATGTGGAATTACGTTGGTATTGTACGCACCGATAAGCGCCTCAGTCGCGCCATGCATCGCATCAAAATGCTGCGCGATGAAGTCCACGAGTTTTACAGCAATTTTAGAGTCACCAATGATTTGATTGAGCTACGCAATTTATTACAAGTCGCGGAATTGATTGTCCAATGTGCCATGCAAAGACACGAAAGCCGTGGCCTCCATTACAGCAAAGACTATCCAGAGCTATTAGCGCGAGCCACACCAACCGTGCTAATACCAGAAGAAAACTATACGCTTCTAGACCAAGATTACGGCCAATAATGCGCTTTATTTATCTACTACTCATTGCATTAATCCTGCTGATTTATTTCAGTGCCAAAGCACATTTATAAACGCAACCCCAATCACAACACCAATGGATGGCAAAAAAGCCTGCAAAAGCAGCATAAAACCATTAAAATTCGGTTTAATACGAACCAATCTATTTTCAACATCCAAGGAAACCATATGCAAATCTCCATGAACACCGTTGTTACCATGACATACGAACTTAAAAACAGCAAAGGTGAACTACTAGAAGAAAGCAAAGAACCCGTTGCCTACCTGCATGGCGGCTACGATAATATTTTCCCAAAAGTAGAAGAAATCATGCACGGCAAAACTGTTGGCGACGTAGTAGAAGTCACTTTGGAACCCGTTGATGCATTCGGTGATTACGACGAAGAGCTCGTACAAATCGAACCAGCCAGCGCATTCCCAGCTGAAAATTTAAAAGAAGGCATGCAATTCGAAGGTGAAGATGAAACGGGCGAGATTATTTTATATACCGTTACCAATATCGCCGATGGCAAAGTGATTGTTGATGGCAACCACCCATGGGCGGGTGAGCGTTTATTATTCACAGCAAAAATTACCGACGTCCGCAAAGCCAAAACAGAAGAAGTGGACCACAAACATGTACACGGCGCAGGCGGCCATCACCACTAAGCCGCTGCTTAAGCCATTGGTCGCACAGCAATGCGCGATGGTAACGACGCAATACTGAAATACGGCTTTCCTGCTGATGGGCATCTTTTGAACGTCACCACCTTAATATCACCACTAAGATGTCCATCTCAAAGCATCCAACCGCACCGCCATCCCAAGACCCAGCCCTAACGCAAACCTTTCAATTGATACAACCATTCCAACGCCTGTTTAGGCGTTAAATCATCAGGCTGAATCGTTTCTAACGCACTCAGCACTGGATGCAATGGCGCAGCGGCTGGCGCAGCGCTGGCCACAAACAAATCAGCTTGATGTTCGGCTTGCTGCTGCTTTTCTAACTGCATAAGCTTGCGTCTAGCCGCGGCAACAACCGACTGAGGAATACCCGCCAACTGCGCAACCTGTATCCCATAACTTTGATTGGCCGCCCCCTCCTCCACTTTATGCAAAAACACAATCCCACTTCCATGTTCTGCTGCATCTAAATGGACATTGGCTGCCTGCTTAAACGCATCAACAATCTGAGTTAACTCAAAATAATGCGTTGCAAACAGCGTGAGCGACTGATTCTTTTCTAACAAATGCTTGGCTACCGCCCAAGCCAAACTTAAGCCATCAAAAGTGCTTGTCCCACGACCAATCTCATCCAACAACACCAAACTCTGACTCGTGGCATTGTGTAAGATATTCGCGGTTTCCGTCATTTCTACCATAAAAGTAGAACGCCCGCCCGCCAAATCATCAGAAGCGCCTATTCTTGTATAAATACGATCAATTTCACCGATTTTAGCAACAGTTGCTGGCACATAGCATCCACAATAAGCCATGAGCACAATTAAAGCAGTTTGACGCATAAAGGTCGATTTACCGCCCATATTAGGCCCTGTAATCAGCAACAACTGCCTAAACGGATTAAGCACCACATCATTTGAAACAAAAGGCTGCGTAAGCGCCTCGACCACTGGATGACGCCCAGCCTCGATTTGTAAACCACTCCCCTGAACAAACACTGGCTGCACATATTGCAAACTCACGGCGCGCTCAGCATAGCAACAAAGCACATCCACACTGGCCACCGCATTGGCATTGCGCTGCAACATCGCAATAAAAGGAATAAGCCGCGTCAACACCTGCTCATACAACGCTTTTTCTCGCGCTAAAGCACGCTCATTAGCACTCAACACTTGGTCTTCAAACGCTTTCAACTCTGGTGTAATAAAGCGCTCCACATTTTTCAGTGTTTGCCGGCGGCGATATTCTGGTGGCGCCTGCTCCGCCTGCGTCCGACTCATTTCAATATAAAAACCATGCACACTGTTATACTCAACCTTGAGATGACTTAACCCTGTCCGCGCCCTCTCTGCCGTTTCATATTGCAATAAAAAATCACCATGATTCGTTTGCAAAGCGCGCAATTCATCCAACTCTGCATCAAACCCATCCGCAATCACACCACCCTCGCGCAACAAAACAGCTGGCTCCTCTCTAATCGCATCCGCCAGCAAAGCAGACAAAACAGCATCCGTTTGCAAATGTTGCGCTAACGTTTGTAGCAAATCACTTTCAGCACCGACCAGCAACGCTTGCAACGCTGGCAGCTGCTTTAAGCTATCACGTAGCGCAGACAAATCTCTAGGCCTAGCCGTTTTTAAAGCCACTCTAGCCGTAATCCGCTCAATATCCGCCATCTGCTTTAACACAGCATGCAAATCCGCGACGCGGTCAGACTGAATCAACGCCGCCACCGCCACATGCCTTTGGACGACCAACCCACCATCACGCAAAGGGTGATGCAGCCAATGGCGCAACAAACGAGCACCCATCGCGGACTGCGTGGTATTAAGCAAAGAATACAAAGTCGGCGCAGCCTCGCCACGAATCGTAGTATCAATCTCCAGATGCCGACGCGTGGCCGCATCTAACTGAAGATACTGCGTACTATGCTCAACACTAAGCGCGCTAATATGCGGCAACGCGGTCCGTTGAGTATGTTGAACATACGTCAACAAAGCCCCAGCCGCACCCACCGCCAGCGTTAATTCCGCACAACCGAAACCATGCAAATCCCTCGTATTCAATTGTTTAGTCAACACATGCGTTGCCGTTTGTGCATCAAACTGCCAACTCGCGACATAACGCTTAGGCGCTGGAAACTGTTCAATGGCCGCACAAGAAACACCCTCGGCACAAATAATTTCAGCAGGCTGAATGCGCGCTAACTCTTGCGCCAACTGCCCAATAGCCACCTCACTCAACACAAACACACCAGAAGTTAAATTCAAGCGCGAAAGACCCACCAAACCTTCGCTCACAACAACACTCAGCAAAATATTGTCACGCGTTTCATCCAACAGCGCCGCATCACTTAAAGTCCCTGGCGTTAAAATACGCGTCACAGCCCTAGCAACTGGCCCCTTATTGCCCCCTGCCTTTGCCACCTCGCCCACCTGTTCGCAAATCGCAACCGCCTCACCCAACTTCGCCAACTTCGCTAAATACTGTTCTACCGCATGATAAGGCACCCCCGCCATTTTAATCGGCACACCATTGCTTTTACCGCGGTGCGTAAGCGTAATACCAAGCAAACGCGCAACCTTCTCAGCATCCTCAAAAAACAACTCATAAAAGTCACCCATCCGAAAAAACAACAACAGATCAGGATGCTGGGATTTAAGCGTCAAATACTGACGCATCATAGGCGTATGATTTTCTAAAGTCATTGGCTAATTACCATTGATTTCTCAGGTTGATTGATGGAAACACGCAAACAAAAAAGGCTGTCGGCTAACACGCTAACGCAAAACAACCGCAGTCCCAC
>Ga0129324_10002077_pt1 | contig 12505 bp, 9 predicted proteins | sample CPBDNA_7_FD_96879 | JGI IMG/M metagenome (GOLD analysis project Ga0129324, IMG submission 96879) | Freshwater to marine salinity gradient microbial communities from Chesapeake Bay, USA - CPBay_Spr_15_0.2_DNA | ecosystem: Environmental > Aquatic > Marine > Coastal | place: USA: Chesapeake Bay... | reverse complement strand
CACCCTATTTCCCTGCCCTAGACAAGAAGTACAAGGCACTGAAGGGCTCAGCTATCGTCCAGGTGGTCTACGGAGTAATTCTTCTAGTTGGAGCTGCTGGAACCGCACTACTGGCTGTTAATGGGGGCGAGGAGCTATTTCCCATGGTCGGGATCTTCACTCTTCTGGGAGTCCTTTTCATCCTGATGTCAAGACTCTCAAAGAAGCGATTTGCCAAGGTTGAAGCAGAACTAGAGAAGGCTGTCCAGGACTACATCACCTTAGAGAGAAATAAGCTAAGCGCAGTCAAGGCAAAGATGAACGATGCTGAGTGGGAGAACTACAAGCTCCAGCTTCAAAACCAGAAGCTACTGGTTGAGCTAAACCGCAAACAGAACGTAAAGACTCGGACCACAACTACAACCACAAGCTGGGTTGCAGAGGTGGGCGACTAGTCCTTCGCTAGCGACAGAGCTGTCGATTCGAAACTGGACAAAACAAATGTTTGAAATCTCGAATTCGACTTCTCGTGATTCAGTCAAGAGGCCCGCTGCCCTCAGAAGCTGCCGCCCTAATTGAGTGGGTAGCTAAGTGCTCTAAAGATTGAGCAGCTTAGCCTTCGCCGCGTCGTAATCTGCTTGGGTTATTAGCTCGGCGTCCAGCATCTTCTTTAGGTTTGCGAGCTTCTCAAAGGGATCTTCACTAGCCTCAGTAGCCGCTGGTGTTGCTGGCTGTTGTGGCATGGACCCCAGGCCTACCGACCCGGCAGCAAACCCGATCCCAAGTATGCCCGCAGCTCCCTCTGTTGAGCCAGCTGCTTCAATACCAGCCGCAATAGAAGCCTGAAGGTTTGAGTTACCGCGCTGACCAGAGAGAGCATCTGCACGCTGAACAGTTTGAAGTACGGCCTTCGTAGCCTCGTCGTACTGAATAGAGACAACCGAGGTGCTGACAATCTTGATGCCTCGGGATTTCTCCCAGCCAAAGTCATTTTCAACGATCTCTGCCAACGAGGCAGCAAAGCCGGCCGCATCCATCTGAATTTGGGAAATCCGGTTGCCCTTGTTTGGGTCGTTCACATACTTGGCAAACGCAGCTGCCAAGCTACCGACCACCTCGTTGAACAGCTGCTGAGCGGTTGGGTTGTCCAGGTCTGTCAAATCAAAGTTCACACCGTTTTTGAGGTAGCTGGGTGGAACCAGATTCTTTAGGAAAAGTAGTGGATCGGTGATGCGAATCGAGAAAACACCTCGGACGGTGGCACCGGCTTGAGTGTTCAAAAAACGGTCATCCCAGTAGATCTCACCAGCGGTGCTGAACTTGTTGTTTCCTAACTCCTGAAGGGAAACAAAGAAGGCCTGCTGCTCGGAGGAAGGCCTGCCGCCAAACTTGAAACGTTCCCAGGAAGCCTTTGCAAGCGGACCCCAGAAACCATCGCCGGCAAACACCGAAGAAGCATCTAAGGATTCTGTGTTCCAGGTGTAAGCACCAGGCTCAGTCACAAACCCGGTGAATTGACCGTCCTGCACGAGCACAAGTCCATAACCTTCGGGAACGATGAACTTGCTACCGTTTGTAATGATTGCAGTCGATGAGGTTGAGTTAGAACCTCTACCTGCATCAGTTCCCTCTTTGAGCGCCGCAGAGATTGCGACTGTCGGAGCAATATCGGAAGAGACGGTGTAAAAGTCTTTCCACTGGTCCCCAAGTACTCCACCAACAGCTCCAGCTGCCGCTCTGATTAGTCCCATTAGATCCCCAAAATCCTTGTCTTTGCCTGTTCAAATTCCTTGTCACTCAGCAAGCGCTGGTAGCGAAGGTTGGATAGCTCTTCTAACTTTTCGGCCGGTGACTTCCCGGAGGCACTTAGCAATCCCTCGATCATCTGACCGATTTCTTCTGCTGAGACTGCCTTTGGCCTTCGCTGTTCGATGATGGCGTTTAGCTGGTTAAGTATGCGCCTTGCCTCATCTGCCTGGTCAGGGGCAATGCTGAACGAGTGGGACCAGTCTTGAGTGGCAAGCTGCAAAGAAGCCGTGCGGTTGTCGATCCTGTTGTTGTGTTTGTCAACTGTTATCGCACCATCTAATGTCACCTCGCCACGAGTGGAGACATCGAAGTCATAGGCGGTTTTTCCTGCAATAACCCAATCGCTGTAAACGCGAATCAAATTCATATTTCCAGTGCTGAAGATTCCAGCCTGCAGATTAACCAAGGATCCAATTAGCTTGGATTCAACCAGAGCTCTGTCAAACGATATTGAGGCGAGCAGCTCTTCTAGTTTCTGTGAGGCTTGAGCTTTATAGCTCTTCTTCACCAAAGACTCTAGCTCTTCGTAAGCAACAACCGCCTTTGCTCCGCTCAGACCTGAAAGGTGGCGCAAGGCACTAGCTATTGCTGAATCAGCCTTCTGCTGCTTCTCTACATTTCGCTTCTCGAAGTAATCGCTGAACCGACCCATTAGATGCCTAGAATTCTTCCCTTTGCCTGCTCGAACTCTTTATCGCTGAGCAATCTCTGATAACGAAGGTTGGAGAGCTCTTCCAGCTTCTCCGCAGGAGACTTCCCAGATGCATTCATCAACCGCTCCATAGCCTCTGTTATTTCTGCTGCAGAGACGGCTTTTGGCTTCATTTGCTCAACCACAGCGTTCAACTGGTTCAAAATTCGCCTTGCTTCATCAGCCTGGTCAGGCAAGATCTTGAAGGAGTGCGACCAGTCTTGAGTGGCAAGCAGTAGCGAAGCGGTGCGGTTGTCTACCTTGTTGTTGTTTTTGTCGTAGCTGAACGAACCGTCGACGTTGACCTCGCCCCTTGTGGAAATGTCAAAGTCGTAACCATTTTGTCCTGCAATAACCCAGTCTTTGAATACGCGGATCTGGCCATTGGTTCCGGTAACAAAAAGACCAGCCCCAGCGTTAGTCACTGACCCAATGAACTGTGACTCCACCCTTGACCTATCAAACTCAACCGAGTCCAGCAGCTCATTGAGTTTCTTGTTGGCTTCGGCCTTGTAGCGCTTTCTAACAAGAGTCTCTAGAGATTCATAGGCAACAACCGCCTTCGCACCACTTAGACCCTCAAGTCGATGAAGCGCTGAATCGATAGCCGCCTCGTCCCGCTCTTGTTTCTGAACGGTTTTCTTAGCGAAGTACTCACTTGGCACCTTTGATCTCCAGATGTAGAAACCAAGACCGGCAATTAGTGCATAGAGAATGGCGACAGCGAGCGAGGATTCAACGTCTAATCCGAGACCACCAGTCAGCCCAACCAAGCCAGAAAGCACACCAAAAAGTGAAAAGAGGAAGATTCCGAAACCCCACTTCTGAGTCTTTGTCAGAGAAGCGATGTAGCGCCACCGAGGATTTGCTACCCAAAGATAGAGTCCAATGACAGCCAAGAGAACGAGGAAAAACACGCTTGGCCCCAGAGCTGCCAGATCGGCGGTCCCGTCACCAAGACTCGACAACAGCGCAAACGTGAAGATGAGGAACATCCCCAGCCCCCACCGCTGAGTCTTTGTTCTAGGTATTAACCTCTTTAGGTCCACTGTTCCCCCCGTGTTATTTACTGTTTTCTCTATGAGCTCGTTGGCCAAAAGTCTAGGGCCAGATTCTAGCTTCGCACCTGACTGAGCACGTGCTTTTCCCAAGGATTTTAGGTGCGTGGCTTTCGGATCAACATCAAATCAAGCTGCTGTTTTGAAGTGGCATTACTTCTGGCTCTGAAGCCAGGTGCCTAAAGCTTCAGGTCTAGTGGTGAGCGACAGCTTTTGGTCTAGAGACCTCGACCATAATTCCTGTGATTAGTAGTCCGGTAGTAGCGATGGCGGCTGCGAGCAGTGCCACATCCTGGGCCTGGAGGAAAAATGCGATTAGTCCGGCAATTCCGATTCCGAGGAACACGCTACTGAGTAGCCCTGGCTTTGTTCTCGCACCGTTTAGCCAAAGCGAAGAGACGGTAAGTAGAGCCAGCACTCCAACCGAGCTCACTCCCATGAGCAGTGAAAAGGTCATGGCCTCTTCCCCAAGGTAGAAAGTTATTGGGGCGCTGAAGAAGCCAACAAACCCACCAACTCCGAAAAACACCCAAAGTCCATTGACAAAATTCTTCATAGGTTTCCCCTCCGCTTACTAAATCCTAGCTTTTGTTCCAAGATGCCATTGGCCACAATCACCACTCAACTGGTCTCTCCAAAGATGTCGCACTATTGGCTTATTTTTGAGAGCAAGTTAGAGCGGGGGAACTTGTATTGATTGACACAACCTTTGACTTTCGAACCGAAGCCGGAATTCGGGACTCGGATACTCATAGTCCAACCCTGAGGTCGTATCACCAGATTCTATGGAGCAAGGCACTCCCCAATGGTGAGAAGCTGCAGCTGCAAGAGGATTCAAAAAAATACTTGCTTGCTGATTCCCCAATCGCGGGTCTACGCCTGACAAGCGACAGTATTACGAACTCCATGGCTAGTCACAAAAAGCTCCAGCACATCGTTCCAAACTTGCCAGGCGGCCTTATAGAGCAGGTCAAGTCGGCAGGCTCCAAGATAGGTTCGCGACTGGTCTTCCCAGGAGACCAGATCGATGGAGGGAAAACCATCAATGTCTTGCGCGGATTCAATGGAAAGATACGTGATCGTTTTGATTTGACTCTCGAGTGCATTCGGCGCCATTATCTGGGAACCCAAAGTCCGCTCAGTTCTGCTCTTGCGCGCTATGGAGAGTTCTTCGAGCTCTTCCGAGATTTCGATGGCTATGTCGAATTCTTCCTTCTTCAAGATCTGATTCAGGCAGGCAAAGTGAAGTTCTTCACAGACGTTGATTGGCCTGTAACCGGAGGGCCGTATCCCCAGACCGTCCGGGACTATGAGCTTTATGCGAAGAGAACTATCGAGTTTGTGGTGCAGAGAAACGAGCGAATCAAACGTTGGTCTGAATTAGAACAACTTGGCTAGGTGCTCTCTGAGCGCCGGATCGTAAACATACACGTAAGTGCCCTTGATGCCTCTTGTCAGCAACACTCGATAAATGTTTAACACATACTGGCGAATATCTTCGTCCGAATATTTGATCCCCAAGCGGTCGTTGTTCTCACGACCTTTTTTGTCAAAGTAGTTATCTCGGTTAAACGTGATTCGACCGGTTGCTTCGTCGTAGCCAAGGTCTGAACCAATGATCACACCGGCATAGTTCAAGTCGTAGCCCTGGATTGTGTGGATACTGCCCACTTCATCTGAGGAAGTCTTTGAACTTACCCAGTCAATGGCTGTTCGGTTCCAATGGAACTTCAGACCTTCAATTTGAATGTCGTATCTGAACTTGTCGTCCTTACTGAACCACTCCCAGGCGTAACCAGCAAGAAGTCTTGCGAGACCAAACTCTTCATCACGTTTCTTCAGCTCGGTGTGCATCTGAGTAAAGCTCTCAAAGAACCTGAGGTCGTAATCACCAAAATTGCCAGCTGGTTCAGGTTTGTCGCTCAAGAGCTTCTGGACGAACTCGATGTAGTCACCACCGCCTTGCACACGCATTTGGGAGACGAGCTTGAAAAGGTTGCCTGCCGATAGGGCCTCCTGCTCCAAAGCTTCAACTTGCATCTTTGGGAGGTCTGCAGGACGGATGCTTTGGGCTGAGTCGATGAGCAGGATTCGATTTCTAGCCTGCTTGCGAATCCAATCCAATTGAGTAATGTCAGATCGATCCGCTTCGAATAGTCGAACGTTGATGTCCCTGAACTGCTTGTTTTGCATGCCAGAAGATTGATTAGCGCGTATCCCCAATCTGTGAGCCTCATCAACAATCAGTAAGTCCCAATAGCCCAAGTCGTTTCCAACATCAAACGGGCTAAGAATCATTTTCTTATCAAGCCCTGGGATCTTTGCAAATACATCTTGCACGGTCTTGCGAAGCGACTGCTGAGGAATCACGAGGCCAATCCTGAAACCAGACAGAAGATCTCGGTTGATCAGGGTGAAATATTCACTGAACACCGAGTCTTCGCCCGCAATCTCGTCTGGGAGATGGAGGGCGATGTCTCTGAGGAGTTTGACAAGATAGATCGCCACAATTGTCTTGCCAGTGCCGGGGTCACCTTGAATCACAAGCTCGGTCGAGTCAGATCGTTCTAGCTTCCCAACGAGTCGTTCAAGAATGCCGCTGAGCGCAACTGCTTGGTCGGTGTTCAACGCCTTGAATGGTGAGTATTTGAACAGGTTGCTGTTCACAATCTCTGGAACGCGCCTGGTTAACCAGCCTTCTCTGTAAAGCTCCTCAAACAGCTCGTCGAAACCCTTTCGGTACTCCTCTCGCTGGAAGTAGTCAGCTTCTGTGATGCCGTGGTTTCCATTCAGAACCTTGAACTTCTCATCAGCTGCGAAATAGCGAATCAGGTGTGACTCTAGATCCAGGCAAACTGACTTGTTGAACTTCTCATTCAGGATTATCTGAACTCGCTTGAGGTGCTTGCGCTGAGGAGTAGAGAGGTGTTGATTTAGCCGTGACCCAGCATTGACGGTTTCCCCGATGTAGATCTCGTTGCTGCCGCTGATCGTGTAAACAACTGGCCAATTACTGTGTACCGAATCCGCCTTTTGCCATGTAGAGATCGCCTCGGAATCAAAGGGGAGTTTTTCAATCCTAAAGTCGGTCATACTTTTCGCTCTTCCCCCGAGCCTTTTCGACCGGGTACTTTGCCCCTGTCTTTCCGAGCTTCTCTAAAACAATTTCATTAACATCAAAGCCATACTTATCGGCAAGCAAGAGGCAGTAGGTCATGACGTCAGCTAGCTCTTCGCGAACTGTGCTTTCATCAACGGCTGCGTTCCACTGGTAACACTCAAGCAACTCAGCGGCTTCAATGGAGATACTTTTTACCAAGTTCTCTGGGGTGTGGAATTGATCCCAATCCCGCTCTGCCACAAATGATCTGAGTCGTTTTAGAAGATCCCCGGTTTCCATCCCTCCAAGTTACCCTGCTCCCCAGACAATATGTCGGGTCTGGGATTACCATCGAGATATGGGGTCATTCAGGTCTGGAGAGATTTATCGATATCCGTCATCGCGGGATACGGCTATTCAGTTTGTTGACGGTTTACCGAACTTCTTCCATGAGACCCGTCTCGATGGATCCTCACTTCCCCTACTCGAAAAGGGTATCTCTCAGATCGCACCTCCAAAACAGCGAATTTCGGACATCACTTTTCCTGCAATTTTGATTTCGAGTTCACCCCATTCACGCGGTTCTGAGTGGAATCCTTGGCATGACGTTTTCGAGACCGACCTCGGCTACGTCAGGTACTTTGGCGACGCAAAGAAACCCGGCAACCCAGGTCTAGCCCCAGGAAACAAGATTCTTCTAAACGAACTCTCTCGCCATACCTCGGGAGATGCTGAAGTGAGGGCGACAGCAACACCCCTGGTGTTTTTTGAGAGAGTTCCTTTTGAAGGTCGCTCATACGGAAACCTCAAGTTTCAAGGCTTCGGCGTGATTGAAAAAGCCGAGCTTGTTACACAATTTAATCCCGGACTTGGTTACTTCACCAACTATGTCTTTTCGTTCGCTGTGCTCAGCCTGAGCGATGAAGATGAAGTGCTTGATTGGGATTGGATCAATGATCGTCGATCACCAACCCATAGCCAGAAAGCTCTCTTGGCGAAAGCGCCGGTCTCTTGGAGGCAGTGGGTTAAGGTTGGAAATCAAAAAATAGAGTCTGTTAGAAGGCGAGCAGCCTTAGCGAAAGTCGAGAGCGTAGAGTCTCAAAAGCCTCGGCCAGGTTCCCGTGAGGAAAAGGCTCTCAAAGACATCTACTCGTTCTATGGAGCAACAGGCAAGCACCGCTTCGAGCTATTGGCCAGCAGAGTGGTGATGAGTCATGTGAACTCTTATGGTGGCGGCTACAGCGAAGGGTGGGTCACTCGAGGTAGTGGAGATGGTGGCGTCGACTTTGTTGGCAAAGTGAGACTTGGTTCCGGTTTTTCTGCTGTCGAGGTAGTGGTTCTGGGTCAGGCAAAATGTGAAGCCTTGGACAAGCCAACCTCCGGAGTGTCTTTGGCTAGGACAGTAGCAAGATTGAAGCGAGGTTGGATTGGTGCCTATGTGACCACTTCCTATTTCTCTAGACAGTCTCAACTTGAAGTCATTGAAGACGCGTACCCACTAATAAAAATAAGCGGCCTTACCCTTGCCGCTGAGACTTTGAAGCTAGTTGAATCTGGTGGATTTAGGGACGTTCTTGGATATCTCGAGTCTCTAGAAATCGAGTACCCGGAGATGGTACGCAATCGCAGGGCGGACGAGATTCTGGATTCCTAGCAAGAGGATCTTGACTTGTTTAGTGGCCTTCAGCTTCAATCTCTGGAATTAGCTCTCTAACAGTTTCTGAGAGCTTTGGTGCATTAGGCTGCCACGGTTTAACTTTTTGGAGCAGTTCGCCGTAAGTTTTTGAGATTAGATCCACCGCAGAGTCGATAAAACTCCCGCTCCCAGAGGTTCTCTTGGTTCCCATTTTGGCAACAAGGCTGACGCTAAAGGCTGAGACCTCACGCGTGTTGTCGAGATTCAAATCAAGCAAGCCTTGGCGAAGCTCCGATAGGCGCACGGGCTTCTCGGACGATCGTGCGCGCTTATATGTCCAGGAGATGAGAGTTTCATCTGGCCCTCCCTTGAGCTGCCGAATAAGCCAATTCACTCGTGCTCTATTGCGCACGTCCTGAGGGGCTCCAAGCTCAAATGAGCAATGCAGGTTACCGGCTCCCAAGTCGGCTATCAAGTTCAGAGAAGAGGCAGCGCCGGGGATCTCAATCTCTCCAGAAAGCGTCTTGAGTTCTATTAGTTGCTGACCTGCGACCACTAGGTGTTTTTTGTAGTCTGACTTGGCTAGTCGAGGCAATGATTCTTTGGCGGCAACGCCAATTCGTGCAGAAAGAGTGAAGGCCGCATAACGCATCAAAGACTCAAATCGAGAGACTACTTCGAAGACATCCTCATCTGGCTTTCGGTACGAACCGATTTTGATTGCATCCCTTACTGTCGCCCAGGCCGGACTCATGTCATTAAACTCCGAGGCGCCAGACTCTCTAGATTGCAAGAATCGGATCAACTCTTTGAGAACGTAATCCTGTTCTAGATCTTCTATGCCGGTGTGCTCGCTTAGAACCAAGCTCTCGGAAATTACCCGCAGCCATGAAATGTGTTCAAGTTGAGTGGAGCGAAGCTTACGCTGGTCGATGCCAATGGTGGGGTGGCCTCCAGAGGCATTTATGACCTGGTTACTGAGGGTTAGTAGTGCATCAATTTTGAAGTCGCGGCAGAGATCCAGATACATGTTTATTTGGTCCAAGTCCAAGTCATTTGTGCCAGTTTTCACCTCCACAAGGGCTCTCCAAGTCTTTTTCCCTCGAGTAATGACTAGATAGCCATCGGGTCGGACAGACTTCTTGTCAATCTTGAACTCCGGCTCAATGTATGTCTCCACCGAGCCCTTCGGAATCTTTGAACCTGAAAGCAAGGTGTAAGCCAGCTCAGGGACAACTTTCAAGACAGCGAGAAATGCGCTGGCAGTCCGTCTCTCCTGATCAACGGCCCCCTTTATCCCAGTTATGGGAAAGAGCCTTGCCGGCTGAAGCCTTGATTCGTCGAAACTTTTCATTTCCCTCTCGTTCCTGCTCGTGATTGCGGAAAACAACAACGCCCTCACTTGCCATTGTAGTTTTTATAAATTTGTCTCCAGAAACCTGTTCTGTTTGGAAGGCCTACCCGGCTTGGATCGAGTCCTCAGGCACAAAAACACCTGCTCAGAGTCTTAATTTGGAGCAAATTCAGTGCCGAACTTGGCGTAAGGTCCCCCGAAATTCCGATCCAAAAATTCTTAACTACGGAGTAACTTAGAACTAGGGGGAAACACATGAAATCTCTAGTTTCAAAGACCACCGGCTTTCTAGCCATTGTCCTAATGCTCCTAGTTGCACCTAGCGGTGTGGCACTTGCTAACCAAGGAGCGACATCTGACGCAGTTGCCGGTCAGGCGATCATCAAGTATTTAGGCGCTGGTGAGCCAAGTGCCAAGGACCTAGGTGTTCTCTCTGTGACCAAGGTTGGTAAAGAGAACTACCTGGTTCAGCTAGATCCCTTCTTGTCTCAAGGAAGCGAGCTCGCTCGCCTTGAGTCAAGAAAAGACATTGATTATGCAGAGCCCAACTATGTGGTTGAGCTAACAAGTGCTGATGATCCCTCCTATGTTGATGGTTCCCTTTGGGGCATGGCAGGAGCTAACACCACCCCAACCAGTTCCAATGGCGCAAATGCTGATGGTGCTTGGGCTAAGGGTTACACCGGCAATAAGCAGGTTTATGTTGCGGTGATTGACTCAGGTATTGATGTCTCTCACCCAGATCTTGCAGGGAACATGTGGGTGAACTCAGGTGAGGTCGCTGGCGATGGCATAGACAACGATGGCAATGGCTACATCGACGACGTTAACGGCTTTGACTTTTTGAATGGCGATGGCAGCGTCTTTGACATTGGTGAGCACCCTCACGGCACTCACGTTGCCGGAACAATTGGCGCTGTTGGTAATAACGGTGCTGGTGTTGCTGGTGTTATGTGGAGCGTGAATTTGATCTCTGCAAAGACCATCAATGCTTCTGGTCAGGCAGACCTTGCTTCCACAATCCAGGCTATTGACTACATCACCGACCTCCGCACCCAAAAGGGCCTCGACATCATTGCGAGCAACAACTCTTGGGGTGGCACAAGGTATTCACAGGCTCTAGAGAATGCGATCAAGCGTGGTGGCGATGCCGGCATCATGTTTGTAGCTGCTGCTGGTAATGATGCCGGCAACATCGACTCGACTCCGCAGTACCCAGCTGCCTATGACTGCAGCACTACTCACAGAATCTTTGACTGCGTGGTCTCTGTTGCTGCCATTCAAGAAGACGGTGGTTTGGCTTCCTACTCCAACTTTGGTTCAACCGGTGTTGATGTTGCTGCTCCTGGAACCAACGTTCTCTCCACCATGCCAGGCGACAGCTACGGAGTTCTCTCGGGAACCTCGATGGCTGCCCCTCACGTGACTGGCGCACTTGCTCTTTGTGTTGCCAGCTATCGAGGCACCTCAGGCCTGAGTGCAATTCAAAAGCTGATGTCAACCGCTACTGCCAATGCGGCTTTGAGTGGCAAGGTTGCCTCTGGTGGCCAATTGAATGTTGAAGCTCTGGTTGATTCCTGTGTTGGTTCTGCCACCTCCTTTGCTGGCGCTTTGACCGAGGCTCAGGGCTCTGCCGAATACACCGATCGAGCAAGGCTCGACTGGGTTGATTCGGCAGCCGGTGACTATGAGCAGGAGATTCAGGTTGCAGTTGGACCAGATGGTTGCCGCGGCACCTTCTCGCACCTTGCCTTTATCGGTCCCGGTCTTGACTCCTTCCCGATTCACGATCTTCAGGAAGCACAGTTCTACTGTTTCAGGGTTCGTGCTATCAAGGATGCCGAGGTCTCTGCCTGGGCAACCTCGAATGTCACGATCACTTGGACCAGCAACCTGCCATTTATCTCCGGCAAGGTTTTCTTGGCTGACGGTGTTACGCCAGTAGCCAACGCACCGGTGCGTTGGCTAGCTGAGGGTTCCACAGCGGGGCACTTGGATGCAAATGCGCTTTTGACCTACACCAATGCAAGTGGTGAGTATGTTCTGCAGGTCTCTAATGGCACCCCAGGGGAGCTGTTTGTTGGAATGCATCACGATGCCAGAAAGCGTCAGACCACCCCACCGATTCCATGGGGCCTTCGTGCCGGTGGTGATCTGACCATCAATCAGGACACGGTTGTGAACATTGTGCTGCCTCAGATCCACAACGTGACCTTCACCGTGATTGATGAAGAGACCAACCAGCCAATTGCTGGCGCCAGGGCGCAGTATTCAAATCTGGCAGACCACTGCAAGTCGAACACCTACACTGCGTTCGCGGGAGCACTTGACAGTTCCTGTCAGAGCTGGATAGTGGGTATTGCAGGGACCACTGCAACTACCGATGCAAATGGTCAAGTCACCCTTGGCTTCTTGGCACCATCGCTAATCCGCTGGACCGAGCACACCATCTCCTTTGTGCACCCTCAAAACCCGAACCGCATCGCAAATGCTACTGTCGTGGCAAATGCTGACAAGAGTGTTCAGGTTTTGATGTCTGGTTCAATCTCTTTGACTGGCACCGCCTATCAAGCTGATGGCGTTACCCCAATTGCCAATGCTCAGGTGAAGTGGCTACCTGATGGAACTCCTCGCTCTGGTGAGAACACCAGAGCGATCTCCACCACCACCAACTCTTCCGGTCAATATGAGCTCCGCGTGACTGCTGGAGTTAGCGGAGAGCTTTCACTTCACACTCCAAGAAGTGTCTTGGAAACCAGGCCAACCCCGCCGACTGCTTTTGGTCTTTGGACCTGGGGTGCGATGGCTGCCTTCACAGAGTCAAAGGTTGTTGATCTCTTTGCTCCTGAGCAGCACGTTGTGACAATGGAGGTTGTTG
>Ga0129324_10002076_pt1 | contig 12508 bp, 10 predicted proteins | sample CPBDNA_7_FD_96879 | JGI IMG/M metagenome (GOLD analysis project Ga0129324, IMG submission 96879) | Freshwater to marine salinity gradient microbial communities from Chesapeake Bay, USA - CPBay_Spr_15_0.2_DNA | ecosystem: Environmental > Aquatic > Marine > Coastal | place: USA: Chesapeake Bay... | reverse complement strand
CTTTTCCACCTTCAGATTCTCCATGTTGATTTTTCCAACCTTTTTTAGAAATTCTTTTACCTTTTGGCAAAGCTTCTAATTTAGCGTCTTTTTTCAAAGTAGTTCCTGAAATACCATCAAGCTCTTTTCTACGTTTAATAAAAGCCAATAACTTATCAGTTTCAGACTTCATTTTTTTAGTAGTATCTTCTTTTTCAGATTCCATCACTTTTTTAGCTCTTTTTTTCGCATCTTCCCAGCTCTCGTCTGCTTTACGAATTTCTTTAGCTATTGAAAAAATAGTTCTTTTAGAGCCATTACCTTTTTTTGGTTCTTTGGTTCTACTTTCTGTTGGTTTTTTTGAAACCTCTTTTTTAGGTTTCGCTACTTCCTTTTTTTCGCTTTTAATAGCTTGAGGATTAGTCTTTTTTAATTTTTCAATAATATTATCTAAAGCACCATCAACTTTTTCTAAAGCTTTTTCATCAGTTATAGTAAAGTCTTTTGTTGCAGTTTTGATTTTAGAAAGTATTGCTTTCTGACTATCACTTAATTGACTTTGGTCAATGCTTTCAAATTTTTTCTTTGTACTCATAATTTAATTTTTAAAAAGTGTCATCTATTTCTTGTAAAAAATCTTCATTAAAAACATCGTCTAATTCATCTAAAAACGATAAGTCTAAATCTTCTTCTACTTGTTTTACAATTTGTTTTTTTGGTTTGTTATTAATTTTAGCATTAATAATATCGTTTACCGAGTTCATAAAGTTTCTTGTCTTGTCATACAAGTCCTCGTTCACTTCTCGTAATTTTTGTATCTCATTACCCCTTGTGTCTAAAATAGTGTCAATAAAGACATTTTCTGTCGCTTTTAAGGTAAGATTGTTGTCTTTTTTAACCTTATTTATATAAAGGCTAACTTCATTTCCTTTTACCCTATCCTCAACGACTAAAATATCATCTTTAAAGTCATTTCCATCTACAAGTGGCATTAAAATATCTCCATCATATTTACCATCTTGAAAATTATCATTAACCTTTTCGTTAATTTGATAATCTGTCATCTTACCTTGAAATAAAGCTTTATAATCAGCTACAATTCCACTTGGGTTAAGAAGTATTGGAGTTGGCAAATTCCATTGTGCATAAGTATTTACAATAAACCCTACAACAACATAATTTAAACCTGCATAATCTACAATACTACCAATATGCAATAAAGTATCGTATTTTTCAAAAATACCACCATCTTTTAATACGTTTTCTATTATCCTATCTTCGCTTAACATAAAAAACGGTCTTGTACCCTTAAATTGATTTATATCTTTAAAAGGAAAAGCTTCTATAAAAGCACCAGTATTTATTTTTTGCAAACTCGTACCCTTATAATCCATACATAAGTATAGCCTTTTAAAGTCCGATATTTTTTTCAGAACCATGTAATCTGAATTTTGTGGTATTATTCTCTCTAAATTCATAATTAAGGCATTAATTCGTTTAAAATTGTTAATAGCTTATTTCTATTCTCTCTAACTTGGTCTTGTTCCTCTTTTGTGTCTAATTGAATTTGAACCCTTAACTGGTTATTATAATTTTCCTCATTTAATATTCCAGCTTCAAACTGCTCTTTTAAAACTTCAGGAGTTGCAGATTGTATTTCACTTGTAGTTGAATACACTTTAGTAATAATATCTTGTAAATAACTTCTAATTTGATAGTCAGATTTGTTTTTAGACTTTAATCTTTTTATTATTTCCTGCAATATAACTCTTGGCGTTTTAGATAGGTTTAATTGAATATAATCCATGTTAGAATAAAAACTATCTACAATTCTCTCCTCTATTGAAGAATCATTAATTTCTTCGCCACGATTACTGTCCACACCACCATAAATCATCAATCTTTTATCTACAACTTGGCTTGGAAATTCTCCTACTTTTATTTTATAATCAACAACATTTCTAATTGTTGGCATTATTTTTTCTGAAAAATTATTATAATTAGCACCACTTTGCGATGGCGACATATCGTTAAATCCAGTCAAACTAAAATTATGACCAATTTGTGCATTAAATAAATGGTAACGAAAAAATCTTGGGTCTGCCGAAAATACTGCAAGTCTATTAACATCAGTAGTTTCCCCATAATCTTTAACTTTGAAAATTAAATTTACGAACTTTGTTCCACCACTTATTTGCTCTTGAGAATAAACTGCAAAAATCCTAACTCTTACGCCACTTTTTTCTAAAATCCTTCCCAACATTATACTTGGTATTGCTCTAATAAGCATTTGTTCAGGGTCAAAAGTCCAATTCCCACCAATAGGAATATACAAGTCAACATAAGGAGCTACACCCCCACCCTTTTTTTCTCTGAAAGCATAAACTTTTTTATTCGTAGAAGTAAATCTCAATCTATTTCCATTACATTCATTAGCAATGCTTCCATCTTCTTTGTAAGGCAAATATAACTTACTATTATCGTCAAGCTTTAATTCAAGAAAAGGACAACTTTCAATTATTTTAGTAGTTCCTTCTTGCCTTCTTTGAACATCATATTCTTCGTCATCTTTTTCATAATAATAAACTTCTTTTTCAAACTCATATTTTCTGAATACATTTTCAGCCTTAATTAGTTTTTTTTCTTCAAAAGAATAAAACTCAACAGGTCTTATTAAACCTTTTGAAGCTTGAGAAAAAGAAAAAACACCTATTGGCTTATCTGTGAATTTAATTCTTGCAGGTTTACTATCCTTGCCTAAATCAAGTTTTGCATTTATTTCAGAAAAAACATCTTCAAACTCATTAATTAAATCTTGGTCAACAAAAGAACCTAACATATTTATATCAAGTTGTTGTTGTACACTTAAATTTGAAGTAGGATTATATCCTGCCCAGTTGTAAGATTTAGCACGAGCTTTACTTGTATTTGGTTGTGAATTTGGATTTGTAACCCTATCTTCACTCATATAAATACCCAAATTATTTTTTATGGCAAGGTCTATCCCTTCCTCTATAAACTTATAAGGGTCTAATCCAAATTTTATGTAATTATCTCTGTAATTAAAAGCCATTATTTTATTTTGTCTTTACTATTTTGCTCAAATTGTTTGATTAGCATTTCTGCTTCTTTTTTATCTACATCAGAAACTAAATCCGACATAGGTAATTTGTTTTTCTCATCAATTAAATCGAAAAATTCTTTAGTGTTAACTTCCGTATCTAAAACTGTTCTTTGTTGTTCTGTAAATAATTCTAAAAACGTTCTTACTGCAATTTGTAAAGTTTTAGGACTTGATATTTTGTTAGCACCTTGTAATTCATTTAGTCTATATGCAATATAAGTATCTCTCATAGAAACCATCAAACGTTGTGATACGAAAGCTCTACCACTATAATTGTTTTTCTCAATAGATGTTCTTAATTTAAACAAGAAATTAAATATAAATACAAATGAAGTTACTTCATCGCCTACTTTTATATTAGACATAATATTGTCTAATTCGTATTGTGGGTCAATTATTAATTCATAAGTACTTCCTGCAAATCTATCTTGTAAAGATAAATCTTGCTTGAAATTAGCTTCATAATCAACATCAGCTTCGTTTAACAATGAGTTACCAGTAGCTATTACAAAAATATTCTTTTTGGAAATTACAGTACCCCTACCATTTGTAATTGTAGGCATTATTTCTCTACCATTTTCACTTCTTTCAATTGGGTCTTTAATTTTAGATAAACCATCATTTAATACACCAGCAGTATTTGGGTCTAATTTAGGTAACTCATCTAAAAGCAATAAAGCACCTGAATATGGTTTACCTGTATTCGGATTTACCTCATTAACATCCCATAAATTACCAAAAGCATAGGTTAATCTACCTTCTTGGTAACCCTCAATAGTTTGACCACCTACAATATCTAAAGGAGAAGTAAATTGATTACAATTTAATGTAACTAATTTATAATTTAAAGCTTTTCCTATTTGACCTGCAATAAAAGTTTTTCCAGTTCCAGCACCACCATATAAATAAACGTTATTACCTGCTTCAAAATCAGATAAAATAATATCAAATATTTTACGTTTTTTACCATCAGAGGTTTTTACTTTTACATTTTGCCAATTAACTATTTGAACCGTTTGAGTTTTACCTATTAGCTCTAAAATACTTGAATCCAAGTTCTTTTTACCTACTTTAAGGCTTTTTAGTCTATCAGTAAGTATTTCTTCTACTTTTTCTTTATCTACACCAGCATTAGCTAATTTTTCAATTGACTTATTAAATTCTTTTACTGCAAAAATAATATCGGAATCTACTCCTTGAGTTTCATCTTCTGCTTCAAGTCTTGCTAACTTATCTAATTGCTCTTGAGCATCTTTTTTAATATCCGAATCAATATTCGGATTTATAATTATTGCTTGTAATTCTTCTTTTCTCATTTTATATGTTTTGAATTTCAGTTATTAAATTTACAGATATTTTTTTTCTTTTATCAGTCAAAGATAGTTCTTTTTGAACACCTACTTTATCAGATAAGCTTTCTAATTCTTTTATGCTTAATGTATTGATAAAATCGGTAACAAAATCAGGAGTTGGAAATCTTCTTTTTAATTCAAAATCATCAATTTTAAAATTATTTTTCAAAACTTCAGAAACAGAATTTAATTCTTTTTCCTCAAAAGCATCCATATAATCATCATCAAAAATAGGAGATGGATTTATATCTCTTTTTTCTTCGTCAATTTCTCTCTTTAAATCTTCGTCTTTATAATTCTTTGTAAAGTCATTATCAGTTTTCCCCTCATTTACTTTTTCCATGAAGTCCTCTAAATCAATTTCGCCTTTTCCGTTATCCGACTGACCCTCTGAACTTTCCCCTGACAACTCTTTTTCTATTTGGTCTATCAAATCTTGAATATCTTTTGAACTGCTTTTACTTTTGCTATCTTGACCCTCTCCATCTTGACCTTCGCCATCTTGACCCTCTCCATCTTGACCTTCTCCATCTTGACCTTCGCCATCTTGACCCTCTCCATCTTGACCTTCTCCATCTTGACCTTCGCCATCTTGACCTTCGCCATCTTGACCTTCTCCATCTTGACCCTCTCCATCTTGACCTTCGCCATCTTGACCTTCTTCTTTGGCTTTTTCTTCTTCTTCTTTGGCTTTTTCTTTTTCCTTTTCAAGCTCCTCTTTTAGAGTTTCAAGCAATAATTCATTGAATTTTTTAGCCAATTCCTCATAGTGAGAATTAAATTTATTAATAGCATCAGCTAATCCTAAATGTGTATATTCTTCTTTTATAGCTAAATAAACATCTCCATTTGGATAGTTACGAACACTACCAAGAATAACATAATTCATTGTACTATCTTTAGCATAATATAAACTAATTGCAAAAGATAATTTAGCTTCTTCTCTTATATCTGAAATTTTAATAACCTCTCCACCATCTTCTAAAACAAAAGAAGTATAATCAAAGTTTTTATTTGGAAACAAAGGGATTAACCTTAACTCTTTAATTCTATTTTCTATATCCATATCTTATAATTTTCCTCCTTGTTCAAATCTTGAATCTGTTATTAAGGCATTAAATTCAGTTGCGTTTGTAAATTTAATTTGACTGCTATCAAAAGCACAGAATGAAAGCGAAGCTCCATCTAATCCAGTCCCTACTTTTTCAGGATGGTATTCGTAAAAAATATACCCATCATAAGTAGTCGCCATTTTAATATATTCTGTAAAACTTTGCCAGTTTCTAATAATCATCCAAGAATAAACTAAAGTGTCTTGGGTCAAACTATTAAACAATGTGAAGTTAGTCCAAAAATCAAAATCCCCTATATTATAGTTTATTTTTAAAAACAAAATAAAATCACTTACAGGTCTTTTCTCTACTCCAAACCTTGAAAAGTCAATTGGGTTTTTAATATCCAAAAAGCATCTGTAAAGATACGTTCCCTTATCAGGGTTTAAAGCTTTTAATAGTTTTGAATCTTTTGCAGAAACATCACTTCTTCCTTTTTCCCATTGTTCTGCAAACCACTCTGAAAAATCTCTATTTTTAGCAAAGTAGTGAGCATTGTTAGTTTTATATGTTTTCCACTCTGTAAACAATACGTTTGTGCCATGATATACAGGCATTGGTTCTTTAGTTTCAGGGTCTATTACTTTTGACACACCACTAAAATCGCCAGTTTCATTTGCTAACATCCAATCTCCAAAAAAAGAACTAAAATAATCACTTCTTACATTAGACCATTCTTGACTTGTTAATTTTGTAGGTAAACCATTTGGAGCTAAAACATCTGCTGGTTTATATTCAGATTTTATATCTCCCCACTTTAAGGAATATGCTTCTGACAACCTTAAACTGTAATCCATTCCATCTAACTCTTTTTCATTAACTACACGTAACTTTTCAATAAGATTATTAATATCTCTTTGATAAAACCCTATTTCTTCATTTGAAAGACTTGGCTTTTTAAAATTTAATTCTTTAGTCAAATCATTTATCCTTGAAAACAAATATTTTTTAGTAGCTCCAAAGTCAATTTTAGCAACTACTTTCGGTTCTTCTTTTTTTGGTTCAGTCTTTTTATTAAAAAAATCTTCTAATTCTTGTAAAGACATTTTTTTAGGAACTTTTTCTTTTCCTCCAAATAATTCAGATAAATCAACTTCAGGGAAATAATTTACAAAAAATCTTTCAAGAATATACAAGGGAACTTCATCTATGTTAAATTGTCTTATGTTCTCATTTTCTTTTTGTAAATAAAAAGAATTATTTGCTATATAAGTACCACCTATTTTTTCTAAATCAATTATGACTTTTACATCTTTATTTTCAAAAACTTTTAAATACTCAAAAAAAGCAGAAACATAATAAAAAGAATCCTCTGCTATTACGCTATTATTTTCTACAATTGCAAATCTTACACGAATTGCTTTTTCTTTAATTGGTTGTGGTTCAGGTTGTGGTTGTGGAGCTGATTTTCCAGTCAACCATTTTGAAAAATCTAAATTATTTCTTTTAATAGTAGCACCATATCTTCTTTCTATTTGTTTTTTAAAGTCAGAATATTTTCCAGTTAAAGGATTAAAATTTAAAACAGTATTTTTGCTATTTTTAAATTGAATAGCTAATCTTGTTGGAATTATTTTATTGCCATTTTTATAAATGCTAAAATAAAAATATCCACTACTTTTGTTTTCAGATATAAAAACACTCTGTAAATCAGATACAAAATCTTTAAAAGAAGTATATTCTTTTTTTGGCATTTCAGTAAAATAACCATAAGTACCACTTTCAAGAATAATGCTTTCAACTTCATTAGTTGTTGACCCACCATCGTCAAATTTTTGAACTGCTTCTTCTAAAAAGTCTAAATCCCCACCATTTTCAAATATTGTATCTACTCCAGCTACTGCATCCCCTAATTCAAAACCAGTTTCTCCACCAACAACACCATCGGCATGAATATCCATTACATCATCGTAAGTGTTTGGACTAAAATCTCTTGGAGCTTTTGTTTTTATATCTTCTTTTATTAAGTCAACACCACCACCCTTTTTCATTTTTAATTCGTTAGAATCCACTTTTGATGCTTTACCACCCATTACTGAACTGTAAACTCTTGCCATTGCCCATTGTTCTTTTGACTTAACACTTGGTCTTACACTTTCAGGATTAGTTTTGTATGCACCAATTCCTTTGTTATAAATCTTTTGCAATCCTTTTAATGAAACTCCAGTATCTTTTGAAATTTCTTCTAAACTATGAGAAGTGCCTTTAGAATACTTATATTTTTTGTTGTATTTGTCTTTGTAAGAAACATACCCACCATCTTTAAAATAACCTCCTTTTTCCAATCCAACTTTATCTAAAATAGTATAATATTTTGGATTTTCTACTAAATGGTCTTTTGCTATTTTTTCAACAAGTTTCTTGTCGTTTGTGTGTTCGCTTTCAACTTTTTTACCTTTGGCTAATTCTTTTTTTATACTTTGTAAAGAAACATTATGCATATCTGCAATATCTTGCAAAGACTTACCATCTGACATACCACCACCCTCATATTCATGCTCACAACCACAATCGTTCATTTTACGCATAATTTCGTAATCTGAAAGACTTTCTCCACCAAACTCATAAGAGCTACCATTGAAGTAAACTTCGCTTGGTATATCGCCACCATCTGCAAAACTAACACCACCACCTTTTTCGTTTATTTTAGATAAAATTTGGCGATTTGTAAGCATTTCTCCATTAAAGTTTCTTTTTGTTTGGTCTGCAACTGCTGGAGCAGTAATAATCACTTCGCCACCTTGAACCTCAATAGGTTGACCAGTAGTTTTATTAACCCCTTTTATTCCACCCTCACTATGCAATTTCCCTACAAAGTAACCACCTTGAGTACCTGCATCATGAATTATTGTCTGACCCTTTCTTTTACCGACCAAAACACCCCCTTGAGGAGTGTTTTTTGCTTTTTTCTCGGTTAATATTTCTTTTCCCATTTTATCCTAATAAAAATTTTAAGTAGTCTGGCGTACCACTTTTTGTAATGCCACCCTTTTCCATTTTTTCAAATTCTTGAATTTCAGTAATAGGTCTACCTAAATAAGAATATTTTCTTGTTTTTGGTAATTTCATTCCCCCACGTTCAATTATAGAATAATCATTAGAAGAACCATCTACAATCATATAGCCATCCGACTTTTGCTTTAATTCATTTAAGGCATTTTTGCCTTTGTCAAAAAAGTCATCAATAACCTCCATAGGTACAAACCTTCCACTTTTTTGGTATCTTTCCAAAGCTCTTTTTCTAATTACTTCTTCAGGTACTTTGTCAATGTAAACAATAAATATTTTGTAACCCAAGCTTTTTAAAAGTGCAATTAATGGCAAGTAACTTTTAGTAGAGTTCATTGTTCCATCGTATATTACATCATACTTACAAGGTATTCCTATCGTTTTATCACTTAACAAAGTATTTACAATATCCTTTGTTTCTAAATGAGTTTGAGAAGCATTATAACCCTTATATTCAGGTAACTTTGCTCTAACTTCATCTGCATCTACTCTTAAAATTTCTTCTTTAAGTAGATATGGTGCATATTTTTTTAAAAAAGTACTTTTACCACTTGCAGGAGAACCACCCATTAAAATTGCAATAGGCTCTGCATTATCAATACAAATTAAATCCTTCTTAAATTCATCCATAATTTTTTTATGGAGTTTTTTTCTTTCTAAAGTATATTCCCCATCTTTAGAATTAAGGTCTTTTGTTTGTGGTAATGAATTTATATATTCTGTTAAAACTTCAATGGATTTTTCATCTATTTTTCTAACACCTTTTTTATCGTAAATTTTTGCTCTAACTTCCTTTGGTATAGACATATCAACACCCCCACCATTAGAATAATATTCAGACCAGTTAATTTTATTTTTCATTGTAAAATATTTTTTCAAATGTATTAAATTCTATTGTAACTTAAAAATCGTATTATTTATAATATTTTGTTTATTTACTTCAAAGTTAGGCATTTATTTATTTTTTACTACATTTGTTGGAAATAAATATTTATTAACTTAAAATTTTTAATCATGGGTGCAGGATTTTTTGACATCAAAAGTGCTAACTGGCTTGGAGGCGTTAATGTACATAACACATTGACTATCAGTATGTTAGTTTTCTTGGTTTACAAAGCAGTAAAAAAATAATTACTCTTTTTAAACAAAAAAATACCCACCAATAGGTGGGTTTTTTATTAAATATGTTTCCACAAATTACCTCTTATAATTCTTAAAATATTATTTCTACTTACACCATATTTTTTAGACAATGAAGTCCTTGTTTGAGAAAAACCTATTTTCCTTATTTCTAATACTTCTTCTTCAGTTAGTTTGCACTTATGATGCTTAATTCCTTTTTGGTCTTTTAATCCAGTTTCAATGGCGTGTTTCATGTTTTCTTCATTAGTACACCATTCTAAATTTTCAACTCTATTGTCGGTTTTAACTCCGTTTTTATGATTAACTGTTTTTTTATTGAGAGGATTATCAATAAAAGCCAAAGCAACTAATCTGTGTTCAGTAAAAAAATACATTTTACCTTCTTTTGATAAAACTCTTTTTACATAACCATATCTGTCAATATTTCTGCCAATCAATCTTTCTTTTAAAACCCTTTTACTAAAAAGCCTTTTAACATTACCTAAATTTGACACTTGATATACCCCCTCGAAACCAGCTATGTCTTTCCAAATTTCTTCCATAATTTTATAAAAAAGTAAAGCTCCTACAAATCCAAACGCACTCGACCTCGTTCTTTATTGTAAGAGCCAATATTTTTAAGTTACAATTTGTCGAGTGGTAACTACTTGACAAATGTAGTGAAAATTTATTAATCTTCAACTATTTCTCGTTTAACAAAATCAATGTTAGAATTTTCGTTGTCTTTTATTTGATTTAAAATATCTTGTTGTGCTAATTCCAAAAGACCTAAAAGTTCAAAAGCATTGAAGCCATCGTTTCTTCTTGACATAGTTGTTGAGCCATCTTTTTCGTCTAATGATATTGTGTACGTTTTTATTCCCATTTTTTTTTTAATTATTATATTAATTTTAAAATTATATCTTCAAATTTTTTAGAAATATCTTTCCATTTCCATTTACTTACAAAATCGTAAGCTCTATCAACAATATCAGTTACTTGTTTTCTAACATCTTCTTCCTCGTTTTGTAAGTTATAAACTATACCACAAACTTGAGCTACTTCTTCTGGATTAGATATAAATCTAATTTTTTCAGCATCATTTACAAATACTGCTCTTTGCATAAACTTAAAAGTAAAAGCATTATTCCCATTATCTGTAATTTCAGTAATAGAAGTATGTTTTGGAGCTACTACAAGTTTTTTAGTTGCCATAGCTTCACAAATTGTAAGACCCCAACCTTCAGCTGTTGTAGTTGTAATAAAACAATCAAAAGTATTGTAGATTTTATTTAATTCGGATTCGGAAATTTCATTATTTTCATCAAAACTACTTGAGTGAGGAAAAAATATATCTTTACCCAATTCCAAACCTAACCTTTCAGATAATCTAAAACAATCTATACCCATTCTGTCTTTTGGATTACAATGTAGGTACAAAACTGCATCGGCTTGACTTGTATGTTTAAACATAGCAAAACCAATCATAAGCGTTGCCATATCCTTTCTTGCGGAATTACGATTTACGCTACCAAACACAAAAACATCATCTCGACCAAAAATAAGTTTTTTGGTTTCACTATTTTCAAGCTCAAAAGGTATAGGGTAAAACACTTCGGTATCTATTCCATGTGGAATTACTTTAATTTTTTTCCAAATAGATTCTGCTATAAGTGGTTTTAGAATTGCTTTTGCATATTCGGTATAAGTAATAACTTCATCAAATAAGTCCAATACAGCACAATCGCTTTGTATTGGCTCACTATCTATTGGAGTATATAAAACATACTTGGTTTTCTTTTTGTTGGCTTTAACACGCTCTTTTTTCACGTTTGCCAATTCCTCTGTTATTGAGTTTAAAACTTCAATGTCGTTTAATGCGAAAAACACATCAAAATCGTGTGAATATAAAATTCTCAAAAGTTCTAATCTGGCATAACCATCTTTTTTTTCATCAATCGCCAAACAAGGTAATACCATTACGTTGTCTTTGTAATTATATGGTTTTTCAGATAAATCATTAATTGCCAATATTGTGATATTGAAATTTTTATTTTTGCTCCAACTATTAATAAGTTGTTTCGATACATTACCGAAACCAGTTGTGCAATTGAAATCTCCGTAAAAAAGTAAATTAACTACTTTGTCGGCTTTTTTTGTTTTCTTGGTGTGTACTACTTTCATATATTTTATCTTTTTCTATATTGAGTTACTGCTAATAAATAACCTTGTAACCACATTATTTTTTCTCTTGGGGATATTTCTGCTCTTAACTTTTCTGCAACATTTTTAATGAAGGCTTCTTCTCCTAATTTCATAAAGTGAGAAGGGTCTGATATTTCTGCTACTTCTTTTTCTTTGGCAACATCTTTTTGATTAATAGTGTCTTTTTTAGAAGATTGCATTTCTCTTAAAATTCCATTTTGAGCGGAATATAAAGTTCCATTGTAGTTAAATTCAAAACCACTATCTCGCATACATATAGTTAGTTCTTCTTTTTCTTCTGTTACTAATTTAATTGGATTAAAAACATTTTCCAACTCAATTGTTCTTTTTTCGTTTACTGATAGTTTCATGTTTTATTTGTTTTTAAATTGTTCAACTAAACTTTTAATTTCTTCTCTAAATGCAGTATAGCAATTAGCATCATCTTTTTCTGATTTTTCAAACCCTTTGTAAAAACAGGATTTTCCAAAAGCTAATAATTCTTCCTCACTATATAATTTTTTATTTTTTTTAAGTATCACTTCCAACTCATCTAATTGTTTTGAGTTTAAATTATCTAATATCCCTTTTTCACTTTTAGAGTT
>Ga0129324_10002075_pt1 | contig 12514 bp, 7 predicted proteins | sample CPBDNA_7_FD_96879 | JGI IMG/M metagenome (GOLD analysis project Ga0129324, IMG submission 96879) | Freshwater to marine salinity gradient microbial communities from Chesapeake Bay, USA - CPBay_Spr_15_0.2_DNA | ecosystem: Environmental > Aquatic > Marine > Coastal | place: USA: Chesapeake Bay... | reverse complement strand
TTTTGCTCAAGAACTTTTTTCAATTTATCGTTAATCAAAGTCATTCCTTTAAGTAACTCCTTGTCTTTTGCTTTTTTTATTTCTGCCAAACCTCTATCAAAATCATCTAAAATTGGCAGTAATGTTGTCATTAACTCTTGACCTGCTGTTTTAAACAATTCTATTCGCTCTTTAGAAGTCCTTTTTTTATAGTTTTCAAACTCTGCAAACAAACGTAGATATTTGTCCTTTTCAGCCTGAATTAGCTCTTCTGCTGTCGGTTCTTCCTTTATAATTTCTTGATTTTCTTCTGTTTTTGCTTCGTTCTCAACCTTGTTGATTTCTTCTTCGTGTAACTGTTCTTCTTTACTCATTTGATGTAAACATTAAAATTATAAGCTAGCTATTGGCAAAAATGTTGCCAATAAAAAAATAGTGCCAACTTGACACTATTCTTATTTATGATTCTAAAAACTAAATTTCAAACCGTTCAATTTTCGCTCCAATAGCCCTTAAACGCTGATCAATATCTTCATAACCTCTGTCAATTTGCTCTATATTATTGATAATACTTGTTCCTTTTGCGGAAAGGGCAGCAATTAATAAGGAAACTCCAGCTCTAATGTCAGGAGAAGTCATATTTGTCGCCTTTAATAAGGATTCAAAATCTTGACCAATTACGGTCGCTCTATGCGGATCACATAAGATCACCTTTGCCCCCATGTCAATAAGTTTATCAACAAAAAACAGACGACTTTCAAACATTTTTTGATGAATTAAAACAGTACCTTTTGCTTGAGTTGCTACCACCAATACTATACTTAATAAATCTGGAGTAAAACCCGGCCATGGAGCATCTGAAATGGTCAATACAGAACCATCTATATAATTTTGAATTTCATAACTATCTTGCTCTGGGATAAATATATCATCCCCGTGCTTTTCTAATTTAATGCCCAACTTTCTAAAAACATTTGGAATTTGACCTAAGTCTTTCCAACTTACATCTTTAATGGTTAAAGCCGATCGAGTCATGGCAGCCATTCCAATCCAACTTCCAATTTCAATCATATCTGGTAAAACCCGATGTTCACAGCCTTTAAGAGATTTAACTCCTTCTATACGTAATAGATTAGAACCAACTCCTGTAATTTTTGCCCCCATTGCATTCAACATTTTTGACAATTGCTGAATATATGGCTCACAAGCTGCGTTATAAATGGTTGTTGTTCCAGTTGCTAAAACAGCAGCCATTAAAATATTTGCCGTACCTGTAACTGAAGCTTCATCTAAAAGCATGTCCGTTCCAAAAAGTTCTTTGGCTTCAACTCCGTAAAAAGATTCTTCTTTATTATAGCGAAAGGTAGCTCCTAATCTAATAAACCCTTCAAAATGGGTATCCAATCGTCTTCGCCCTATTTTATCACCACCAGGTCTAGGGATATATCCTTTGCCAAAGCGAGCTAATAAGGGACCAACAATCATAATTGAACCTCGTAACGAGCTTCCATCCCTTTTAAAATTTTCAGATTCAAGATATTTTAAATTAAGTTTATCTGCTTGAAAAGTGTATGAGTTTTTTGCAGTTTTTTCAATTTTAACTCCCAACTCTCCAAGGATAAAAATCAACTTGTTAACATCAATGATGTTTGGAATGTTATGAATGCTTACTTTTTCATCGGTAAGTAAAACTGCACAAATAATTTGAAGAGCCTCATTTTTAGCTCCTTGCGGAACAATACTGCCACTTAATTTGTGACCTCCTTCAATTTTAAATGATGCCATAGCAATTATTTTTTTTTGTTATTATTGCCTTTATGTGATTTGAAGTTACTCGTTTTATTGTTTTTGTTACCACCTCCCTGCTGGGTTGTTCTTTTTTTCAAAAGATTTTTGCTATCCGAAAGAACATCTGAAGTGCCTGTTAAATCAATTCTTCCGTCAGACAATTCTAACAAATGTTTAAAAATTACTTCGTCATCTACCGTATCTTTATTCCAATTTAAATAACATTTTTTCATGTGATTTGCAATTGCGAATTCTAAGGCTTCTCTTTTCTCGTCTTTTTCCCACGTTAATGCAACATCGATCATGGTCTGAATGTTATTTCCATAATAACGGTATCTGGAAGCAGATTTAGGATAGGCCAAAGTTTCTGGTTTCTCTTGCAATTCTTCTTTTGATGGTTTGTCATAAGGAGAATCTGCATCCAAATTAAAATCAGACATAATAAACAACTGATCCCACAGTTTGTGCTTAAAATCTGGCACATCTCTTAAGTGAGGCTGGAGATTACCCATAACATCCACAATGGCCTTTGCCATAACGTTTCGTTCTTCTTTGGTTTCCATGCCTAGGCAATGGTCTACTAATTTTTGTATATGTCTTCCGTATTCTGGAATAATCATTAAGGTTCTTTCGGAGTTGTATTCTAAATCAAATTCCATGTTTTTCTTGTGTGAAGTCTTTGTTTTTCTTGCTCTCGAGCGCAGTCGAGTTCTCTAAAAATAGGTCTGAACTGCGCTAGACCCGTAATAATTATTTAAGCTAAATAATTCCTGCAAATTAAGTATTTATTTTTAGTCACCAAAACTTAAAAACAAAAGTTCTATCCAATCACTTTTAATTTGGCAAATTGAAGTAATAATTTTTTTACACCTACCGTACCGAACTTAATTTCAGCCTTTTTATTAGGTCCAGACCCTTCCATACTCAAGACTTCTCCTGCACCAAAACGATTATGTTCTACCAACGATCCCACTCGAATGGCATCGTCAAATAAATTCGATGCACCTTCATTGCTTGTCGGTATCTTTTTAAGTTTACTTGGTGGTATAATTGAAGGTTCTTTTTTGGCTTTAAATTCCATTCGTTGTCTTTGAATGGGTTTTTGAAAACGAATGGTTTTTGGGGCGGTATCAAACAGTGAACTATCTACAAATCTATTGGTACTAACTTGAGAACTACTAGGCGTTAAATATTCTAAAAACCGCTCATCAATCTCTTCTAAAAATCGACTTGGTTCCGCATCAGTCAATTTTCCCCAACGATAACGCGTTTGTGCATAAGTTAAATAAGCGCCTTTTTCTGCTCTAGTAAGGGCTACATAAAAAAGTCTGCGTTCTTCTTCTAGTTCACTTCGGGTATTCATACTCATACCCGAAGGGAATAAATTTTCTTCCAAACCGACAATATAAACATAAGGATATTCCAAACCTTTTGACTGATGAATGCTCATTAGCGATACTCTTGGGCTTTCATCTTTTTTCTCAGAATCAAAATCTGTAGCTAGAGCCACATCTTCTAAAAAAGCAGTTAAAGATGCATCTTCTCCAGTTTCAATTTTATCAGTGATAAAATCTTTGATCCCGTTTAAAAGTTCTTGAACATTCTCTACCCTACTAACCCCTTCAGGAGTTCCGTCTTTTTGAAGCTCTTTTATAATTTGAACTTGTTTAACCACAAGATCGGCGATTTCGTAGGCATTTTTAGTTTTCGCATCTATTTGAAAACGCAAAATCATATTGACAAAATCTTGTAGCTTATTCTTGGTTCCAGCATTGATTTTTAAATCAACTTTATCAAGATGAGTTAGGAGTTCAAAAATAGATTTTTTATAATGATTGGCCGCTATAGTTAACTTGTCAATCGTGGTTGCTCCAATACCTCTTGCAGGATAATTAACAACCCTAATTAAGGCTTCTTCATCATTTGGATTAATCAACAAGCGTAAATATGAAAGTGTGGTTTTAATTTCTTGTCGTTGATAAAAAGAGATTCCTCCGTATATCTTATACTGAATATTTTTCTTGCGCAAAGCATCTTCGAGAGCCCTTGACTGTGAGTTAGTTCTGTATAAAACCGCAAATGCATTGGCAGTCAATTGCTCATTCATCATGTTTTCCCAAATCGATTGTGCAACAAAGCGACCCTCCTCACCATCAGAAATGGTTCGCATCACTTTAATGGGCTCTCCTTGGTCATTAGAGGTCCAAATTTCTTTATCTAAGCGGGTTTTGTTCTTTTCAATCACAGAATTGGCTGCTTCGACAATATTACTGGTAGAGCGGTAATTTTGCTCTAACTTAAAGGTTTTTACTTCTGGGTAATCCTTCTGAAAATTTATAATATTATTGATGTTTGCCCCCCTGAAACTGTAGATACTTTGAGAGTCATCACCTACTACACAAATATTTTGAAAACGATCGGCAAGTGCCCTTACAATAAGATATTGTGAGTGGTTGGTATCTTGATACTCATCAACCATTATATATTTAAAACGGTCTTGGTATTTCGCCAAGACATCTGGAAACCGAGATAAAATTTCGTTGGTCCGCAACAATAAATCATCAAAATCCATGGCTCCTGATTTAAAGCATCGAGCAACATATTCCTTATAAATATCCCCCAAACGTGGCCTACTTGCATGTAAATCTGCTTCAATAAGTTCTGGATTGTTCACATAAGCACGAACAGTAATTAAACTGTTTTTAAGCGATGAAATCCTTCCTAAGACCTGTTTGGGTTTGTATCGATCCTTGTCCAAATTCATCTCTTTGATAATTGCCGAAATGAGTCGTACTGAATCTTGAGTGTCATAAATTGTGAAATTAGAAGGAAACCCCAGACGATCTGCCTCTGAACGCAATATCCTTGCAAAAACAGAGTGAAAGGTACCCATCCATAAATTCTTTGCCTCACTTTGCCCTACTACAGCAGCGATTCTTTCTTTCATTTCTCTTGCTGCCTTATTGGTAAAGGTCAAAGACAAAATGTTAAAAGGATCTACTCCTTGTTGCATCAAATAGGCAATTCGGTAGGTTAAAACACGTGTTTTACCAGAACCAGCGCCCGCAATAATGATCATAGGACCATCTTTTTGCAGAACTGCATCTTTTTGTGCGGGATTTAAGGAGCTTAAATAATCTGCCAATGAGTAGTTTTTAAAAGTGCTTCAAAAATACTATACCCTATCGAGTTTGACAATAAAAGTTATTGACATTTTACCATATAGAATCCCTTTTTAAAATTAGATAGAGTATTTATAATTATCATGAAAACAAAACTTTCATGATAAAATCCTGATTTTACAAAACATAAAAGGCCTCTATTCCTAGTAATTTTTTGTAATCTTGTAAAAACTTTTTGTATGATCCTTCGATTTAAAACCACCTTTACTATTCTTACTTTTCTTGTCTTTTTATCTAGTTGTAATAGTAATATTAAAACTAAAAACAAATTAGAAAATATTAAATCATCAATTGAAATAAAGTATGCTAAAGGTTTTGAAATCAAATTAATAAATGAAGAGAAAAAGTTGATTATAAAATCGCCTTATCCAAATGCAACTGAACAATTTTCATATACCCTGATAAACAAATCAGAAAATATAAAAAACACTAATTCTTCAAATATTATTTATGTTCCTCTGAAAAGAACAGTAGTTACTTCTACCACAGACATTCCTATGCTGGAACTTTTAGGAGTAGAAAATACATTAATAGGTTTTCCACACACCAATTATATTTCTTCTAAAAAAACAAGAGCCCTCATTGAAAATGGTCAGGTTCAAGAAATCGGAAATAAATCAGATATTAACACTGAAGTGTTATTGGCTCTAAATCCGGAAGTTGTTGTTGGATTTAGCATGAGTAGAACTAATAAAACACTGAATCTTATAGAAAGGACGGGAATTCCGGTAATTTTAAATGGAGCATGGCTGGAAGAAACTCCTTTAGGAAGAGCCGAATGGATAAAGTTTTTTGGGGTTTTATATGGTAAAGAAAAGGAAGCGAATGCCATCTTTAATGAGATTGAAACCAACTATATAGCAGTTAAGAATCTTGCTGCCACCGCAAGATCCAAACCAAGTATCCTTTCTGGAGCAGTTATGAGTAAGGATATATGGAATTTACCAGCAGGAAAAAGCTTTGTAGCTCAATTTTTAATTGATGCAAACACTAATTACCTTTGGAGTGATTCAGAAGGTACAGGTAGTTTATCAATTAGCTTTGAAAGCGCCTTAGATAAAGGAAAAGAGGCTGACTTTTGGATCGCTCCTGGTTATTTTACTTCCAAAGAACAAATGCTAAACAACAACGAAAATTATAAGGTTTTTCGTTCTTTTCAAAAGGATCAAATTTTCACTTTTGCCAACAAATTAGGTGAAACTGGGGGTGCAATGTATTTTGAACTTGCTCCCGCAAGACCAGATTTGGTATTAAAAGACATCATTAAAATAACACACCCAGAACTTTTAAAAGACTATACGCCAACTTTTTTTGAGAAGTTGAATTAACTATTAATGTATTGACGCAAGGGAATTGGTAAGTCTACCCCTTCTTTTACAAAACGCTTATGTACAGCCTCTTTTAGATCACATTTTAGTTTGAACTCTTGAAAAGGCTCATTTAACCATACATATGCTCTTAAATGGATATAGGCTTCTGTAACATCGATGAGTCTCACGATTATCTGATGCTGATCCATAATCACCTCATCTGGAGTTCGGTTATCAATAACATAATCTAGCTTTACCGCCTCCTCTCGAATGATTTTCTTTGCTAAATCTACATCAGCCCTTAAACCGATTCTAAAATTATTAAAACTCAGTATGTTCGAATCTTCAATAGTATGATTTAATACAGATTCTATGCTTATAATTGAATTTGGAATAATCAACAGCTTGTTTTCAAAAGTATTGATAACTGTATGCCGCAAGGTTATATCTTGAACAATCCCTATACGCTCTTCATCTAATTTGATGTAATCTCCCACACGAAAAGGTTTAAAAATAACAATAAACATACCGGCAATTAAATTGGATAAAGCTGCCTGCGCTGCAAAACCAATAATAGCAGCAAGAATTCCTGCTCCTGAAAAAATTAAAGTTGCTTTACTTCTTAAATATGGAACATTTGCCATAATATAGGCAAAAGCACAAATCCCTAAAAAAAACTTAATTGAATTCTTTAAGAAAAAAATACTGGTTCCTCCATAGCGTTCTTGTTTATTTCTCTTAATATAATTGACCAAAAAAAAGCGGACAATTCGGGAGATAACCCAAGCCACAAAAAAAACAAAAAACATATAGAGCCAAATGCTCCAAAAATCATCTAATTTTAAGATATCATTGATAAAATCCATCTACTTAGCGCTTAAAATAAGGTTATTTGTCCTTCTTCACTTTTTGAATCATCATTCGAAACTTCCTCCTCATCAATTACCTCAACATCGTTTACAGATGGCTCTTCATAAGGCAAAGAATCCAATAAACTCACCTGCTTAACCTTTTCTGTAGTCAACTGATTACCAAGTGCTTTTATTCCTTTTACGGCAATAAAATCTTCAAAATTTACCTCAATTGGCTCTAAACTTCTCTTGGAAAATTGAACTTCAGCAACAGGTCTATAATCAGTCGCAATGATTTCTAGTTGGGATTTTGGATGTTCAGAAATAAAGGTTTCTTCTTTTTCTATTTGTTCAATCAAAAATCGTTTTACAAAATAACGCTCCTTATCACCATCATAATAAATGACTGATAATGGTTTTTTAGGAATCCACTTTTCTAAAACAATCATGTCTTCCTCAAAATGCATCACCAAATCAGGCTTTACTGCTTTAGCTTTTCCACTTTGTGTAACAATTAACAATTTATCTTCAGCTTTAAATTCGCCTAATAACTCACCTCTTTCGTCAACGTTTAAGCGCTGAACAGCATCATCAAACCATATTTTTCTAGGTTTTAATGTTGATACACCTGGAGTCTTAAAATCTACCTTTTTTATAGGGTATTTAGTAATGGTATTTCCTCTGGAACTTCTTCCTTTAATGGCTAAATCTGAAAAATCAATATCCCATTTCAATTTCTTTACACTTCCTACAGCTCTTAGGTTGATGGTAACCACCTCGGCCTCTCCGTTTGGATTGGCTGTAAAATAATGAATAATAGATCCTTTATTACCATTGGTTAAATCATATTCCTTATCTCGAGTTGTTGACGTCACTGTAAAGCGTTTCATATAACTAGGTCCATTTTTTCCGTCACGATACATCATATTGTAGACGGTTCTTTTGTCATTCTTTTTAAAGATAGCAATATGAATAATATCTTTTCCAACAAAGGTTTTGGCATCTACCTTGGTCACCAACATGCTACCATCCTCCCGAAAAACAATAATGTCATCAATATCCGAACAGTCTGTAACATATTCATCCTTTTTTAAAGAGGTACCCACAAAACCTTCGGCTCTGTTTACATACAACTTCGTATTTCTGATAATAACTTTTGTTGCCTCGATATCATCAAAAATTCGAATTTCTGTCTTGCGTTCTTTTCCTTCTCCGTAAGTCGTTTTTAAGCGTTTGAAATAATCAATTGCATACACAATCAAATTCTCTAAATGATGTTTTACAACGGCTATTTTCTCTTCTAAACCTTCTATAAATTGTTTGGCCTTGTCAATATCAAATTTCGAGATCTTTTTAATTCTTATCTCGGTTAAACGCACAATATCCTCTTCGGTAATAGCTCTTTTTAAATGTTTTATGTGCGGCTGAAGACCAAGATCTATGGCTTTTATTACACCTTCCCATGTTTCCTCTTCTTCGATGTCGCGATATATTCTGTTTTCAATAAAAATACGCTCCAAAGAAGCGAAATGCCATTGCTCTTCTAATTCGTTTAATTGAATTTCTAGTTCTTGTTTTAATAAATCAACCGTATTGTCTGTTGATTTTCTAAGTACCTCATGAACCCCAATAAACACGGGCTTATTCTTTTCAATAACGCAGCAAAGCGGTGAAATAGAATTTTCACAACTTGTAAAAGCGTAAAGCGCATCGATGGTTTTATCTGGTGAAATTCCAGGAGGTAAGTGAATTAAAATCTCGACATCTGCAGCAGTATTATCTTCTATTTTCTTTATTTTAATTTTACCTTTTTCATTAGCTTTAATAATGCTCTCGATTAAGGTCGTTGTAGTGGTTCCAAACGGAATCTCATTGACCACCAAGGTGTTTTTATCCAATTGGGCTATCTTAGCGCGTACCCGAACTCTTCCACCCCTTTTTCCTTCGTTATAGGAAGTAAAATCTGCAATTCCTCCAGTTAAAAAATCAGGTAAAATTTTAAAGCTTTTCCCTTTTAAATGTTTGATAGAGGCGTCTATCAACTCAACAAAATTATGAGGAAGTATTTTAGTTGAAAGTCCCACTGCAATTCCTTCACCTCCTTGTGCCAATAGCATTGGAAACTTTACAGGTAAATTTACAGGCTCTTTTCTCCGCCCATCATACGAAGCTTGCCAGGCAGTTGTTTTTGCGTTAAAAACAACATCCAGTGCGAATTTAGACAATCTAGCTTCTATGTATCTAGAAGCTGCTGCTCGATCTCCTGTGAGTGTATTCCCCCAGTTTCCTTGCATGTCAATCAACAATTCTTTTTGTCCAATTTGAACCATGGCATCCCCTATCGAAGCATCTCCATGCGGATGGTATTGCATTGTATGACCTACAATATTGGCGACCTTATTATAACGACCATCATCCAAATCTTTCATAGAATGCAAAATCCTACGTTGAACAGGTTTAAATCCATCATCGATTGCGGGCACAGCTCTTTCTAAAATCACATAAGAAGCATAGTCCAAAAACCATTCTTTGTACATGCCTGTAACTTTGGTAATGGTTTCGGTACTTTCTAATGGATTGTTGGTGATTTCTTCTTCTTGTTGTTGGTTTTCTTCACTCATAAAGTGATGGTATTATATATTTTCTTGTATTAAATCTAATTCTACTTTCAAATTCTCAATGATAAATTTCTGCCTATCAGGCGTATTTTTACCCATATAAAACTCTAACATTTCCTCTATGGATTTTTCCTTATCCAACATAACAGGATCTAAACGGATGTCATTTCCAATAAAATGTACAAACTCATTTGGAGAAATCTCACCCAATCCTTTAAATCTTGTAATTTCTGCCTTTCCTCTTAATTCTTGAATAGCATGTTGTTTTTCTTCCTCCGAATAACAGTACTTGGTAACCTTTTTATCTCGAACTCGAAACAATGGTGTTTCTAAAATATACAAATGCCCCTCTTTGATGACCTCTGGGAAAAACTGAAGAAAAAAGGTAATCAACAACAAGCGAATGTGCATTCCATCTACATCGGCATCTGTTGCAATTACGATATTGTTATAACGCAAATTTTCAATTCCATCTTCTATGTTTAAGGCAGCTTGCAATAAGTTAAATTCTTCATTTTCATAAACAATTTTTTTCGTTAAACCATATGAATTTAGAGGCTTTCCTTTTAAACTAAAAACAGCTTGTGTGTTCACATTACGAGATTTTGTAATTGACCCAGACGCAGAATCTCCCTCGGTAATAAATAGTGTAGTTTCTAGGTAGTTTTCTTTTTTAGTTTCATCAAAATGCACTCTACAATCACGAAGTTTTTTGTTATGCAAACTTGCTTTTTTTGCACGATCCTTTGCTAGTTTTCGAATTCCTGACAGCTCTTTACGCTCTCTTTCAGCCTGCATAATTTTGCGTTGAATTTTTTCTGCAGCATCTGGGTGTTTATGTAAATAATTGTCCAGTTTGTTTTTTAAGAAATCGTTGATGAAGGTTCTTACTGTCGGCAAGCCTCCTCCCATTTCGGTAGAGCCTAATTTTGTTTTTGTTTGACTCTCAAAAACTGGCTCCATAACCTTAATACTCACTGCGGAGATAATCGATTTTCGAATATCAGAAGATTCGTAGTTCTTTCCAAAAAATTCTCTGATGGTTTTTACAACCGCCTCTCTAAATGCCGCTTGATGCGTTCCTCCTTGTGTGGTATGCTGACCGTTTACAAAAGAATGATACTCTTCTGAATACTGTGTCTTACTGTGGGTTATAGCGACTTCAATATCCTCTTCTTTCAGATGGATTATTGGATATAAAATATCTGAAGCTGTTGAGTTTTCTTGCAATAAATCTTTTAAGCCATTTTCTGAAAAAAACTTTTCTCCATTAAATACAATGGTCAAACCTGTATTCAGATAGACATAGTTTTTAAGCATTTTTGCTACATACTCATGTCTATATTTATAATTGCCAAAAATACTTTCGTCTGGAATAAATTGTACTTTAGTACCTTTTCGAAGCGAAGATTCTTGATGGCTCTCTTGAGTTGTTAAATTTCCTTGTTCAAATTCTGCCCAAGCTGTTGAGTTGTCACGAATGGATTGCACTTTAAAATAGGATGATAAAGCATTGACTGCCTTAGTTCCTACCCCGTTAAGACCTACTGATTTTTTAAAAGCTTTAGAATCATATTTTCCTCCAGTATTCATTTTAGAAACCACATCAACAACCTTTCCTAAAGGAATTCCTCGCCCATAATCACGAACACTCACTTGTTTATCCTTTATAGAAATCTCAATGGTTTTTCCAGCTCCCATAACATATTCGTCAATCGAATTGTCTAGAACTTCTTTTAGCAAAATATAAATTCCATCATCTGGAGAAGAACCATCTCCTAGTTTTCCAATATACATACCCGGGCGCATTCGAATATGCTCCTTCCAGTCCAGTGATCGTATATTGTCTTCAGTGTACTTAGTTTCTTGTGTCATAAATCTTTCTGCGGCTTTTGAACTCCTTGCTAAATTAAGATATACTGATAAAAAATAAAAACTCTATTGAATTAGTTATCAACAGAGTTTTAAATAGTTTTTATGCTAATTTTTAAGGGCTACACGTTGAATCTAAAATTCATCATATCGCCATCTTTAACGATGTATTCTTTTCCTTCTACTGACAATTTACCTGCCTCTTTTACCTTAGCCTCACTTCCGAAAGCAACAAAATCTTCGTATTTTATTACTTCGGCTCTAATAAAGCCCTTTTCAAAATCTGTATGGATTACTCCTGCAGCTTGTGGTGCTGTATCTCCAACATTTATCGTCCATGCACGAACTTCTTTAACCCCAGCAGTAAAATAGGTCTGTAAATTCAATAATTTATAAGCAGATCGAATTAATTTGGAAGAACCAGGCTCCTCTAAACCTATGTCGGCCAAAAACATTTGACGTTCTTCATAATCATCTAATTCGTTAATATCAGCTTCTGTAGCAACTGCTAAAACAATAATTTCGGCATCTTCATCAGCAACTGCTGCTTTAACTTTATCTACATAGGCATTTCCAGAAACGGCAGATGCTTCATCAACATTACAAACGTATAAAACCGGTTTAGAAGTAATTAACTGCAAGGTCTTTACAAAATCCATTTCCTTTTCTGTAAAATCTATAGTTCTTACAGAAAGTCCCTTTAATAAAGTTTCTTGAATTTTTAGCAAAACTTCAAGCTCGCCTTGTGCCTCCTTGTTTCCTGTCTTAGCAGTTCTTTTAACTCTTTCTAGGCGCTTCTCTACGGTTTCTAAATCTTTTAGTTGAAGCTCTATGTCAATAGTTTCTTTATCTCTGATCGGATCAATTGTGCTGTCAACATGAATGATGTTGTCATTATCAAAACAACGCAACAC
>Ga0129324_10002074_pt1 | contig 12517 bp, 12 predicted proteins | sample CPBDNA_7_FD_96879 | JGI IMG/M metagenome (GOLD analysis project Ga0129324, IMG submission 96879) | Freshwater to marine salinity gradient microbial communities from Chesapeake Bay, USA - CPBay_Spr_15_0.2_DNA | ecosystem: Environmental > Aquatic > Marine > Coastal | place: USA: Chesapeake Bay... | reverse complement strand
TACAACCTTAGGTTTATTTATTTAATAAGGAATGTCTAGAGAAAAATAATGCCCTATTGACTCATCTTTTAAGGTTTAATTTAAAAATAATAATGGAACATCAATTTATTCCAATTTTTAATCTTATTACGATTTGGTAAATCTATTTAAATTTGAACCCTCTTGGTTCATCTTACTTTCGATCCATTTGTAAGTTTCAGTCAATCCATCTTTTAAGCTCATTTGGTAACTCCAATTTAGAACTCTTTTTATTAAATCATTGTTACTAGATCTACCTCGTACACCTTTGGGTTTATCTAATTGATAATTTTTATTCAATTTATTTACTTGGGAAATATTTTCTATAATTTCTATCATTTGATTAATGGAAACTTGTTCGTCGCTTCCAATATTAATAGGATCTGAATGATTTGACTCAAATAATCTTAAAGTTCCTTCAACACATTCATCTACGTAAAGAAATGTTCTCGTTTGTTCACCATCTCCCCAAACATCAATTTCATTTTTATTTTCTTTTTTAGCTTGAATAACTTTTCTACATAAAGCAGTTGGGGCTTTTTCTCTGCCTCCATCATAAGTCCTGTAAGGTCCATAAATATTATGATATCTTACAACTCTAACCTCTAAACCATAATCTTCCATAAAGTGTCTGCACATTCTCTCACTAAATAGTTTCTCCCACCCATAACCATCTTCAGGATTTGCTGGATAAGCATCTTCTTCTTTTAAACCTTCAATAAATACATCTTGTTGTTTTGTTGTATTGTAAGCACATGCACTTGATGAAAAAAAATATCTTTGTACTTTATTTTCCTTACAAGCAATTAAGAGATTTGTGTTAATTAAAACTGATTGCATACATTCAGCTTTATTGTTTTCAATAAATCCCATACCTCCCATATTACAAGCCATATTAAAAACATAATCAACACCTTCAGTAACTTTTCTACAATTTGATATATCTTTCATATCTGTTGAATAATGACTTTCAACAGTAACAAAATCTTAAAACCAATATTCTTTTGGTTTGATATCTGTTGCTACAACTGAATTTCCATTATCTAAAATTCTTTTAACAAGGTGACCACCTATAAAACCGCCAGCTCCAACTATTAAAACTTTTTTATTTTTTTCCATAAATTGTTACCTTCGTATTATTTACCATGAAAAACAATTTAAATGAATTTAAATATCTAAAAAAATATAATCTTGGATTAAATATAATTCTAAATAACCATCCTAAATAAAGCTTATCAATGAAATGAGGAATTTTAGCTTGATCACCAGTTAAAAAGGCAATTGCAGCACCAGTACAAATTATTGTGGTATTTTTTTTAGTATGATTTTTAATATATAGTCCCAATTTTTCCTGTACGCCACCACCAAGATTAATAATTATAAATTTTGGATTAATTTTTTTTGATTTTTTGTAAAAGTATTTTGTCATCAAAATCATCACCATAAACCGGAGCAATATAACTATACGAGTTTTGAATTTTTTTTTTTTTTAAATATTTTTTATTTTTTTTTGAACTTTTTTGGTTAGGATCAATTAATAAAATTTTAAAATTTGAATTTTTAAGATTTTGCAATAGCCTCCTCAAAAAAAGAAGTCCTGAAAATTTATTTGCATGTATATTTTTAAATATTCTTAAAATTAAACATAAATATCCACTATCAAAAAAAACATAATTAGAATTTTTTAGTGATAAATAATATTTTTTATCCTTAAATATATTAACAAGTGCAGGTGCAGCCGGAAATGTAAGCAGCCCCTTAAAATTTAAAGGATTAAATAATTTATCCTTCTCGACGTTTTCAAATTTTATACCAAAAATCTTAACTTTCATGTATTAAATGATTTAAAAGTTATATTACATTCACTATATAAGGATAATAAAAAATTGAAAAATGAATAATATTAAGAAATTTTTTCTCTTTGGTTATTTTGGAAGAAATAATTTTGGTGATGATTTAATGCTTGTCTCATTGTTGAAGAATTTATCAAAAAAAAAATATAAAAAAATTATACTATCTGGAAACTCAAATTTTTCAAATAAAATTAAAAATTTTAATACAATAATATATCCAAGAAATATTTTCTATTTTATTAAAGGTTTATTGCAATGCACTGATTTTGTTCTCACTGGTGGTAGTTGGTTTCATGATAATTATCAAAAAAATCCTGACAAAATTAATTTTTTATTAAGAATTCTTTTGTTAACAGTTTCTTTAATTTTTTTAAGATTGCTTAATAAAAAAGTTATTTTATTAGGAGTAAGCATTGGTCCATTTAATAAAAATTCAATCATAAAATTTCTATCATATTTATCCCTGTATTCATGTAACAAAGTATTATTAAGAGACAAAAAGAGTTTAAATGAAATTAAATCAATGAACAAAAATTTTTTACTAAAATCAGTCCTAGGAAGAGATTTGATAGAATTAATATCTCAAAGTTTTAGTAAGAAACTAATTGGTAATAAAAATTATCTAGGAATATCAATTATGAATTTAAAACAATTTAAAAACTATAAAAACATATATGACATGAATATTTATAAAAAATTAGCAAAGAAATTAAACAAATTTTTAATTAAAAAAAAAAAACTTAAAGTAAAAGTTTTTGCTTTATGGACACCAAAAAACAAAAAAATAAATGACTTATATGAGTCACGGAAATTTATAAATTTATTTGATAAAAAAACTAAAAAAAGAATTGAATTAATTGAATACAAAAATGACTATAATTCATTGTTAAAAGAAATAAATAAATGTAAATATATGATTTGTACAAGACTTCATTCTTTTTTAACTTCATATTATTTAAAACAAAATTTCAATCTTATTGTCTATAACAGAAAATGTGCTGACGCCGCTAAACACTTGATGATTAGCAATAAAAGACTTTTGTTTTTAAATAAAATTAACAATGAAAGTAGTATTGAAAAATGGTTTAATTATTTAATCAATAATAATTTAAAGATAAAATCAGAATTTGATAATAATTTAATAAAAAAAATTAATAATTGTCTCGGAATTTAATTTTCTCAATGAAAAAAATACTTGTTCCACTACCATTTGAACAATGGGGAGGTTTGCATGAAATGGTATTAACTATACACTCTGACTTAGTTAAAAAAGGTTTTTTACTCATTCCCTTAATACCTAAAAATAGTAAATTTATTCATAATAGATTTAGGTCAAAAAAAATAAGAACAATAAAAGCAAACCTAACAAGACCACGTAAATCATTTAATATTTTTTTAAATATTAAATTTATTTTTCTAATCCTGAGAGACATTCTTTTAATTGGGAGGATAATAAAAAAAGAGAACATAAAAATAGTTCAAGTTTCAGGAATACAAAATTTTCATTATTTGATAGCTGCTAAGATTTATAAATGTAGCTTAGTGTGTCAAATACATAGCGATGCTCTTCCAATATTATTTAGACAAATCTTATCACCTCTAACTATATTGCTCAGCGATGTAATTATGATTAATGGCAAATATATTCAAAAAAAATTTAATCTGATTCAAGAATACACCAAAAAAAGCAAAAAAATATTATTTTATCCAGGTATAGATATCAGCAAATTTTCATTCTCAGATAATCAAAGACTCTTATCTAAGAAGTTTTTAAAAATACCAAAAAACAATATAGTAATAGGAACAATTGGAAATCAAGTTAGTGCTAAAGCTCATGAAAGAATAATAGATATTATTCAAAATTTTAAATTTCTTAATAAAATTAATTTTATTATTTTAGGTGGATCTATTCATTCTAATACTAAATATTATAAAGATAAGGTTATTAAACCAGCAGAAAAATTAGGATTATTTAAAAACAATAAATTACAAATAATAGATGCAAAAAGTAAAATAAATAAATATCTGCCTGCTTTTGATATATTTGTATTAACTTCAAAGTATGAGGGAATACCAATTGCATTGATTGAGGCAATGGCTAGTGGCAATCCTGTTGTTACGACAAATGTTGGATCTATAAACGAGGTTGTAAAAAACTATTCAAATGGATTTATTGGTAAAAATAAAGATTTTAATATAACTTTTTTTACAAATTCATTAACTAAATTGATAAATAATAAAACTTTAAAAAATAAAATGTCTAATAATAATAAAAAACTTGTAAAACTAAATTTTACTATAGAAAAATTAGTAGATAAACATTTAAAGGCCTATCAAATCTCTACATTAAAGAATTAGAATATATATAATCCGCTTGAATTACTTTATTTTTTTTATCCATGGTTTGATTATAGCATTTATAAATATAAAAATTTTTTTTTTTTAAAAATTCATCTATCTCTTTAAACAATGGTTGATTTTTATAAAATTTAATAAATGAACATTCAATCAAGATATATTTTACATATTTTAATTTAGACCCTTTTAAAACCTCTAATTCATATCCTTGGGTATCTATTTTAAGTAAGATAGGCTTTGTTTGTTTTTTAAAATTTATTATTTCTTTTAATTTAGCAACTTTTATAACTTCTTTTTTTTTTAAGTATGTATCTGGAAAATAATAGGTTTGATTTTTACCAATACCTAGTATTGAGGATGAATCATTTTGATTTGAAATATTCATTTTAATTGTTTTTTTTTTTGAACCACAGGCCAGTCTGAATAATTTTATTTTATTATTTTTAAAAATTTTTTTTAAATTATTAAATGGTTCAATTTGAGGTTCAAAACATATTATTTTTGAATTTGGGTGAGTTTTAATAATTAATGATGCAAATTGACCATTGTTTGCTCCAACATCAATTACAGTTTTAAAATTCAAATTTGAAATCTCATTTTGATGCTCAATGGATGGTGCTAATCTAAAAAATAACAAATTATAAATCCAAAAAAAGTTAAAACTAAGCATAACCCTAAAAAATTTATTAATTTTTGTGAACATTTAAAATTAATACCAGTATTTACTTATTTTATTAAATATTTGATATAACTTATATTAATTAATTAATATTAAACATATTTAACATTTTAGTTCTTAATAGAAGTTTACAAGTATGAATAATATTTATAAAACAAACCTTAATTTAATTCATCTATTAATTTGTGAAATCTTTAATTAAATCATATCTATCTAGCATTTTAATAGGAGTGATTAGTTTTTTTATCTCAATAATACTTGCAAGGTATTTAACCATAGAAGACAGAGGATCACTTGGTGTTTTAATAACAATCTTATCGATCTCAACAATTATATCCACCTTATCGTTAGACCAATCAATAATAATACAATCAAAAAAAATGATTAAAAAAATATTTATTGGATACTTGATTAAACTATATTTTTTGGTGTTCTTTTTATTTATTATAATTTTTACTCTTTCACATTATTTTTTAAACACGAATGCTTTGTCGTTAAATGTTTTTATAATTAGTTTAATTTATAGCTTTGTAAATTTTTTTTCAGTTTTATTAAATTCTTTAATACTTACAATTAATATTAATTACTGGAACTTTGTAAGAGTAAGTACCCATTTTGCGAATTTTATAATATTAATTTTGACGTATCATTTCTTTATAATTAATTCTAACATTGTATATTTAATATTTATTTTAAGCTCAGTATTAGTCTTTTTTGTAATCTTGATTATGATATTTAAATTAAGAAATCATTTTGAATTTAATATTTTAGTCAAAGTAAAAGGTAAAAATAAACTTACTATATTGAGTGATGGATTTAAAATACACTTTAATAATGTTGTGAGAGTTTTGATTGATAGAATAGATCAATTATTTTTAATAGCTTTCTTTAATAAATCGATTTTGGCATATTATCTAATTGGAATTTCGATACCTAAAAGTATGGTATTTATTTTTCAATCTGTTGATAACATGATGATTAATAAATTTAAAAATCAATCAATAGAAAAAATTAAAGATGTGATAATTATCTCTTTTTTTTCAGTTATAGGAATTTTTTTAATATTTACAATATTATTTGCAAATTTTTCGGATTTAATAATAAGATTTATTTATGGCGAAAAATATTCTCTCTCCTCTTCAATTTTCTTAATTTTTATTTTGGGTGCACCTTTTTATCTTTTGAGACAAATTAGTATTTCTATAATGAAATCAAAAAAAATGTTTAAAAGTATTTTTTACTCAGAAAGTGTGTATATTTTTTTAATTATTTTGACTTTATTTATTAGCAAATTTTATAATGAGTGGATTTATATTGCTTACGGCTTTAATATTGCTTTATTGATTACAGGTATATTTAATTTATTAATTTTATCTTACATTTATAAATTTAAATTAAATGATTTTACTACTATAAAAATGATAAAAATAAAAAAATTAGTAAAATTTTTAAATTGAATAAAGTATATTTATTTCATAAAGGTATTCAACATGCAGACCAAACTTGCTTAGCTTTGCAGGAAAGCAATCAACTGCATAAATTTTCAACAAGTAGATTTTTTATTAAAAATAGGTATCCATATAAGATACTAAATTTGTTACCTAACAAATCTTACATAAAAAAAAGATTGTTCACTCGATATAACAAAAATCTTAATGAGAATAAAATTGAACTTTTTGGTTTGTTTTCTTGGATACAATTATTGTTAAAGTATATATATTTAGACAATTGTTTTAATAAACTAGAATACAAATATTTTTCAAAAAAAGTAATAGAAGACATAGATAGGGAGATAAAGAGTATAAATATAATTTGGGGTTTCAATAATTACTCTTATGACGTTTTTAAAAAATTCAGTAAAACAAAAGTTTATAAAGTTTTAGATTTAACAATTGGATATATTTTAGAGTCAGAAAAAAAATATTCTAAAGACAATAATATTTATAGACTTTCAGAATATGAACGCAAGAAGCAAATCCAAGAGATCAAGTTAGCTGATAAAATAATTGTAGGTAGCAAGTTTGTAAAGCAAACATTAGTAAATAATAAAGTAAAATCTTCAAAAATAAAAATAATTAAATATGGATTTGATGAAAAATTGTTTCCAAAACAAAAATTGAGAAAAAGAATTTTAAAAATGAATGAAACTTTGAAAATTTTATTTGTTGGACAGATTAATAAGAGAAAAGGTGCAAATTATTTAATTGATGCCATAAAAAGTTTCAAAAAATCTGAGGTAGAGCTTACTATGATAGGATCAAATTTTTTGAACATTAAAGATAAAACATTGCCTTCAAATATTGTTATTAAGCCTTTTATGCAAAAAAAAGAATTATTAAAATATTATTATGATAGCCATTTATTTATTTTTCCTACATTTTATGAAGGGAGCGCTATAGTTATATACGAAGCAATTGGGGCAGGTTTGCCAATTTTGAGTACAATTAATTCAGGACATAATATAAATGATTTTAGTGAATTAAAAATAAAACCTGGTTCAACAAAAAGTATCATATCTACTATTAACAAAATATTAAAAAAACCATCTGAAATTGAAAAAATGAGTAAAAAAACTATGAAACTTTATAATGAATATAAATGGTCATGTTATAGAACTAAGGTTTCAAACTTTATAAGTAAAATTAAAAAGTGATATTATTTTCAGAAAGTTTTTTAGTTTATTTAAATTTCCTGATTTTTTTATTATCATTTTATTATTTTTATAAAAAATTAGGAGATACATTGTTTGTTTCTCCATTAATTATTTTTCTGATTTTTCATTTTATCTCATTTGTATTAAAACCACTGTTGATAATAAATTTCTCGTTTGTAAATGTTTATAATTATATTGGTTTTCAGAAAGAAGACGTAAATTTTATAAAAACTATTTATATAACAATTATTGGTTTTATCTCTTTTTTGATTGGTTTTTCTATTTTCATTAAAAACAGAGACTTGCAAAAGAACGTATTAATTAATTTAAAATTTAAAAAATATAAAAGCGACACTTTTGATAGAAAGATTTTTATACTGTTATCTGTTTTTATAATGCCAATTGGAATTTTATCATTAAATGAATTGCATCAGATGCATACGCGTATGAGTATTAGTAATATTTATGGCGTTAGGGTTTTTGTTAATACTACTGGATATTATATATATGCAAATATTGCTTTGGGATCACTTTTTTTATTATTCGCATATTTAAGAAATTTTTCTGTTTTTTCATTAATTCCACTAATTATTTATATTTATTTTAGATTTGATTTTGGTTGGAATAGATCATCATTCATCATGATATTATTTGCTTTGGGAATTTTATATTTTTTTTATAATATAAACAAAAAGAAACAAATTTTCATTTTTTTTATCTTTTTATTAGCAATATTTCAATTCACCGGAAGAAGTAGAGGGGAATTAAGTTTTTATCAGTTTGATAGTCTAGATTTATCAAATTTTGAGTCTTTGAGCTTCATTATTAAAAATGTTCCATATAATACAGGTAGCTTAACTTATTTTACTCAATATCTTCAATTATTCACTGAGCCTATACCTAGAATTCTATGGGAAAATAAACCTATAGGGGCTCCGATAAAATATTTCAATTTAATGGATTATGGAAATGTTACAGGTTTAACTAATTCTCTCATCGGTGATGGATGGATGTCTTTTAAATATATTGGTGTAATTTTCATGCTTTTTTTCACAGGGTATATTTGTGGCAAGATACACATAAATTTATTAAAAAATATATCAAATAATCTGTATTTATTTCTTTACTCCGTAAATATTCCTCTTCTAATTTTCTGGTTTAGAGATGGGGGAATTTTAGTATTGAAAATTTTTTTATTTTACTCAATGCCAATTATTGTTTGGTATTACCTCTCAAATAAAGCTAGAAAAAATATTAAATAGTTGATTTAAATTAATTAATCACCTTTATATTTTAATAAAGCATAGAAAGTTTTAAATATAATGTAAATGTCTAACCATATTGTCCAATTATTCAAATACCACAAGTCAAATTCCATTCTTCGTTTCATTATACTTGGATCTGGAGTTGCTCCTCTTAACCCATTGACCTGTGCCCAACCTGTTAAACCTGGATTACATTTATGTCTTTTTAAAAAGTTAAAAAATAAATTTGAATAATGAATATCATGTTCAACCATATGTGGCCTAGGGCCTACTATTGACATATCTCCATTTAAAACATTAAAAAATTGAGGCAATTCATCTATGCTATATCTTCTGATTAACTTTCCAATTTTTAATAATCTTTGATCATCTTTAGTTACTTGTTTTGTTTTATCAAAATTTATTTTTTTCAAAGACCTTAATTTATAAATTTTAAACCTTCTACCATCCCAACCAGTTCTGTTTTGTGTGAACAATATTGGAAAACCATCTTCCATATATACAAAAATGGCAGATATTAATAAAATTGGACTAGATATAATTAAAAATATAATAGAAAAAATTTTATCAATTAAAATTTTAACAAACAAACTGATACCATAAAACCTTGAGTGCTCAAAAAATTCATATTTAAATTTGTTTCCTAAAAGTTGATCACCTTTAAGGTTAACATTATCTTTTAAGTTTACATCAAGTGTGTCAACTGAAAATTGGATAATTTTATTAAAAGCATTATCATTTTTTTTATCTTTTGCATTCATAATCCAAATTTGACCCAACGAATGATATTCCAATATAGATCTAATATCTTCATCATCATTAAAAATTGGAAATTTAAATTCACTTCTCAAGTATTTAATATTGTAATTTTTAAAATCTGTAATTAAACAACATTTAAATACATAAATCTTATCAAATTTTTCTCTTAATATTTTTTGCACTTCATTGTAAGTACCGACTAACATTACATTTTTTTGAATTATATTTTTGTTAATCAAATTTTGATAAAGATTATTAAAATATAATTTTAATATCGCTAAAATAATTAATAAGTAAACAACGAGATATAAAGTTAGTAAATGGATTTCAAAATTAATATTAAAAATAAAAAAAAATAAGAATGATATTATATTAGATAATATAAAGCTTGTTACATCATCTCTTAAAAAAGATATAAAATTTTTTTGATATATTTTTTTTTGTGAATAAATAGAAATAAAAAAAAAAGAAATTGATATTAAGATTGAATATATAAAATATTTTGAGTCTTTGAAAATCTCAAACTTTAATAAATCATAAATGGTATTTTTTTCCAAAATTGAAAAAATATATATAAAAATTAATAAAAGTGATGACTTTATAAAATTAATGAATAAATAGTACCCAGTGTCATCATTTTGAAAAACCTTTTCCAGTTTAAACATTATTAACTTTTAGTATAGTAATCTGGGCTATAACTATAGTAATAACTATAATAGCTATCTTTAGATGTATCTAAATCATTGATAATGATCCCATTAATTTTAGCTCCCACATTTTGTATTTTTTTTATTGATGACATAAAAGAAGCTGTTCTTGTTTCATCTGATCTTATTACAAATAAATTATAATCCGATGATTGTGTTAAAATTAGCGTATCTGATACAGGTTGGACTGGTGGAGAATCTACTATTACGTAATCATATTCTAATTTTAAAACATCTAAAAATTTTTTGATTTGGTCTTTGCTTACAATATCAGACATATCAAACCTTTTTTCACCCGACGTAATTATGTCTAATTCTGTCCCAGGAACTTTAAAAATCGCATCTTTTAAATTTGCAGATCCTGATATTATTTCACCTAAACCTAATATCTGTCTATCAAACTGGTAAAAACCATTTAAAACTGAAGGTCTTCTAATATCAGCTTCAATAAATAAAACTTTATTTGATTTCTCTAGAGATAATGCCAAATTAAAAGCATATGTAGTTTTTCCCTCTGAAGGATTTGATGAAGTAATCATGTAACTTTTATTTTTTTCAAATTTAGACTCTATAATTGCTCTTGAAGATCTTATGGCTTCCGAAAAGCTAGATGCACCGTCTTCAACAAACATTTGCAAGATATGAAATCCTCTTTTTAATTTTTCTACTCTAGGCAATATTCCAATTTGAGGGATATTTAATGAGTCAATGGCCTCAGGGCTTTTTAAGACTGAAGAATTCATTTCTCTAAAATATAACAATCCATAAATACCCATAAATGAAATTATAAAAGTTAAAATAAAATTTTTTTGAGGCGTTGGATAGAAATGAGTAGAGGGTAAATTTGGACTTTCAATTATTTTTAATTTTGACACCTGTAGATTTTGTGCTTCATTAGTTTCTTTAACTCTTTGTAAAAATGACTCATATAATTTTCTACTACTCTCAAGTTCTCTTGAAAATTGTAACATCCCAGACTCTTTTTCTTCTAATATTCTAAGCTCATCAGTTACTTTTTGAAGTTCTTCTTCAGATAAATTTATAAAATTATTAATGTTACTAAGCTGAAATGCTTTTTGTTGAATATTTTCATCTAAAATTTTATCTAATTGAGTTTTAAGACTATCATTTTGTTCTTTGGCTTGAATAATTTTTGGGTGTTTATCTGTATATATGAGCAATAAAGATTGCATGTTACTTTCATTTGCATTTAAAGTATTCTTTATATTTGAAATTTCTTCTCTTACTCTTAAATCTTCTATAGCAAGCAGTGCATCAACATCACCTTCTGCTACTTTAATTGAAAGTAAATCATTTTGTTGCCGCTGGTAACTTAATTTAGCATCAATTATTCTTGCAGAAATAGACTCGATTTCTTTAATTTTTAATTGTTTTACATTTCCAGTATCAACTAAATTATTTTCTTTTTTATAATTTGAAAGTTTTTTTTGCGCAACATCCATTTGCACAACAAGATCTTTCAATCTTTCTGTTATTTTTTGGTTTGCATAACTTGTTATTTTAATTTTACTATCAATCTCGTATCTTTGATAAGATTCAATTATTGATTGTAATGCTATTTGTGAAAGCCTCGGATTTATTGATATAAATGACAACTCTAAAACATCACTTCGTGGAACATTTTTAACAGTAAAGTTATCTGTTAAAACTTTTTTTAAAAAAATATCATCAATTTTTTTTTCTCTTGTGAAAATTCTTTGGAAAAAGTTAGGTATATTTTGTGAATAAAGATTTTTAAAGTTCATAGAATTTTTTTTATCTTTAACAATATATTCTAAGACTTCATCACTTTTTAAAATTGCCATTTGGTTATTAATTCTATTCATCCGTGACTCTAAAGAGTAAACTTCTTCAATATTTACAATATTATTGTCATCAGATTCTATGACGATAATTCCTTTACTTAGATATTTTTTTTCTTGGTTTAGAGAAACAAATAAAGCAAGCAAGGAGACAATTAATGATAAAATAATCAAATTCTTAATATTTTTTTTTGCAACTAGAAAAAAAAACTTTAAATCTCCAACATCAAAAATATTTATTATAGAATTAATTCTCTCAATCATTTAAATAATTACTTATTTCTTTTATATGGAAATTGCAATAAATAGTGAGATAAACACTGCCAAAATAAGAAAAAATATATATATTCAAGCTTATTTATTAACCATTAAATAAAAGATATTATAAAGTTTAAGATCATG
>Ga0129324_10002066_pt1 | contig 12565 bp, 7 predicted proteins | sample CPBDNA_7_FD_96879 | JGI IMG/M metagenome (GOLD analysis project Ga0129324, IMG submission 96879) | Freshwater to marine salinity gradient microbial communities from Chesapeake Bay, USA - CPBay_Spr_15_0.2_DNA | ecosystem: Environmental > Aquatic > Marine > Coastal | place: USA: Chesapeake Bay... | reverse complement strand
TTGAGAGTGAAAAATTACCGAATGTATTTTTTTCAACGGCTTTAAAATCACATCTGTTTAAAAAACTGAAATATGACGAAACCGACGACGTTTATTTAGATTGTACCAGTACATTATTACCTATTGTAAGTAAATTCATTCAGTTCTGGACAGATAACATTGAAATAAATGACAAAGAGAATGATATGTGTACTGATACGTCTACTGATACGTGTACTGATCCATGCCAACACGACACAAGTAGCGTGAATATAAACGAAGAATTAGAGATTGACGAATTATGTAGTCTATTCACACATCATACAAAACATAATATGAATGAAAAACATATATTAGACCTTATAAGGCACTATTATCCAGACACATTAATAGAAGATGACAAATACATAATAAATGCTAGTTGTAAATTATGGAATAAAAAGCAAGATATTATAAAGTCGCTTCAAAAATACAAGACTTCTTCTCCCAGCGAAAATATAACCAGTATAGCAGACGAAATATCAATAAATGAATTGTATCAGTTTTACTGTAAAGGCAAAAAGAAGTTTATTGCTAGCAAACGTTATTTTGAAAATTTTATCAAAGAAGAATCAGACTTATATATTGTAGAAAATGATTTTATCAAGGTGAATTCTTTCACTAACATTTAGATGTCATATATTTCGTATAAATGTAATCATTTACATGTTGTAGTATTTTGATTATTCCTAAATAATAATAACCTATTTATTATTATTTGGATTTAACTATTTAGTTTTATCCTTTTATTTTATGGCAACGACAACACAATATCTTGGTATTACTGTATTTACTTCTTGTTGGTTCTTCTTCGCTTCTTGGTTCCGTGCTTCTTTCCCTTTTTAGTGACGGTTCCAAATACACCACTTCCCTTAGGTTGAAGATGTCCTGCCAAGTGCTTTTGTGTCTTGGCGATCGCGCTCTTCCTCTTGGATACAATTCTTCCGCGATGCATCTTTAAATCGTCTCTTTTCAAACCCCCAGATGTTTGGTGGGCGGTTCCGTGCCAAACTTGAGCGCGGGAACCCTCCAACATATCATACTTGTGACTTCCAATGTGGTATTTGCCATCAGGCTTCTTATCGTGTCTTTTGACCATTATATTTTTTAGAGAGAAAAAAATATATCTCTAAATTATCAACGCGCCGTTAAAAAGTATTTTTGGGCGATTGACCATATCCAACTGGTCCGCCAGTTCTCTGTCCATAACCATTTACTGGATTATATTGACGTGTCCACGTAACATTTCTTAACTTCGATTGATTATTAATTAATGTAGCCACTCGTTGTGCTGTAGTAGCACGATTATTTATTACCATACCGTTTGAAAAATTAGTTATTTTTGTTATGTTACAATTGGCAAGTCTTGAGTTACATACTTGAATTGGACCTGAATTATTGTTAAAAGTTTGCTGATTTGGTGAAGACTGGGTTGGTGCTGGTGCTGGTTCTGGTTCAACACGATATATAATAATTCGAGAGGTTGGTGCCCCATAAAAATTAGCATTTGAACTATCTACTAAGTGTAAGTTATTTGTAGATGGAGTATATACGATTAAACTTGACATATTAAGAAATGCCTCTTCGCCAATTGATTCAACGCTGTTTGGAATGTTAATTGATGTCAATTTAGCTCCGCTAAAAGCTGATTCTCCAATTGTTTTTAACTTTGAATTCCAATCAATATTGACCTTTTCTAGTGAGACACACAATAAAAAGGCACTCTTCCCAATTGTTACTATACTATTAGGAATACTAATTTCTGATATATTTGAATAACCAAATGCCAATATTCCTATACTAGTTAATACAGAATTTTCTTCAAATGTTACTTCTGTTAAACTAGAATATTCAAAGGCATAATTACCTATGTTACGAACGCTTGCTGGTATAATAATGGATGTTAAATTAGAACCATTCGGCATCGATACAAACGCATAATCGCCAATATCAATCAATCTAGAGTTTTCTTCAAATATTACTGATGTTAAATTAATAGTATTACCAAACGCATTGTTACCAATTGTCCGTATACCAGATGGTATAACAATTTCTGATATACCACTATAAGAAAATACACTATCGCCGATTATAGTAATTGACGTGGGAATAAGTATATTACTTAAACTTGAGCATCCATTAAAAGCATATTCGCCAATAGTGGTTACCGAAGATGAAATATTTATCTCTGTTAATTGCATACATTCATTAAACGCATATTCGCCAATGTTAGTTACACTATTTGTCATAGTTACTGATGTTAGGTTTTCTCTATTATTGAATGCGCTTGCTCCTATACTATTGTATCCAACTATTATTATAGAGGTTATTGTTGTATAAATAAAGACATTATCTATTAGATATTGTTCACTTAATTCCCCAAACCCAGTAAGTGTACAAACAGTACCGTTAATATTTATATCATATATACCTTCATATATATTAACAATTCCTTTATAAAATGGATAAGAATATACGGGTAGTGTATGTAGATTTAACAATCTAGAGGCAGTATTTTTAGTCATATATACATTTATTGAATTTGGCACATTTAAAAAGGCAAGGTTCCCAATACTAGTAACAGAGTCTGGTATATTAATTGAGGACAAACTATAGGTATTATAGAATGAATAGTTCCCAATACTAGCCACTTTATTACCTAATTTAACGGATTTTAAATTAGTCGCAAAACTAAAGACCCAACTACCTATACTTGTAACAGAGTTAGGAATAATCAATTCAGATATATTATTCGCCCCATAAAAAGTGTAATCTTCTATCATTTCAAGGTTAATCGGTAACGACATTGCTGTCAATCCATCTGTATTATAGAATGTGTATTCTCCAATACTTGTCACTGATGGTGGAATATTAATGGATGTTAATTTTGATGCGAATGCGAATGCACTTCGTCCAATGTTCATTAGTTGAGACTGGTCATTAGTGGAATCGAATATAACGGATTCAATACTAGAACTATAAAATGCGCCATCTTCAATACTTGTTACTGACGGGGGAATGTGAATGTATGTTAAATTGGAAGCATACCTGAACATATTTGATCCAATACTGGTAACCCTTGTTCCAATTTGAACAGAGCTAATATTATTTATAGAAATATCATCTGAATACGAATCGTATGTAATTTGTCCGATGGTATTGATTGCTATTTTTTCACCGGATATTAGGGTGAAAATAGACGACCATGGTTCAGGCTCAGGCTCTGGTTCTGGTTCAGGTTCTGGTTCAGGTTCTGGTTCAGGTTCTGGTTCTGGTTCAGGCTCAGGTTCAGGTTCTGGTTCAGGTTCTGGTTCAGGTTCTGGTTCAGGTTCTGGTTCAGGCTCAGGCTCTGGTTCTGGTTCAGGTTCTGGTTCAGGTTCTGGTTCAGGTTCTGGTTCTGGTTCAGGCTCAGGTTCAGGTTCTGGTTCAGGTTCTGGTTCAGGTTCAGGTTCTGGTTCAGGTTCTGGTTCTGGTTCAGGCTCTGGTTCAGGCTCTGGTTCAGGTTCTATTACGGTAATAGTTACACCATTTGTTGGTCCATACAAAATAAAATTTGTGTTGTTTGGTCCAGGTGTTATACCCCATTTGTTTAAAGTAGCTGATGTAGCGTATATTGTTTTTACATTAGTAGAAGATTCTAACCATTGGTTATCTGCTGATGTTATTGCTGAGTTGCCTTCAAACGTTACAGTTTCTAAATCTAGACAACTAGCAAGTGCATAGACCATGAGATTGCTAACTGAAGGAGGAATAGTGATTGAAGTTAACCCTGATTGTTGGAAAGCAGCTTGACCTATATATGTAACTGAAGGAGGAATAGTTATCTCTTTTAAAGCCTTACAATCGATAAATGTAGAAGTACCTATAAATGTAAGTTGTGAGTTTTCTTCAAATATCACTTTGTTTAATTTAATACATTTTTGAAATGGACCAGAACCGGAATTATTTTGAACTACTTCTCCTATTGTAGTAACTGTGTTAGGAATGGTTACCTGTACAACACCTAATGTATAATTCTCAAACGCCCACCCACTTATTTGTGTAAACCCTTTAATAACTACATTAATTGGTGTATTATAATTATTAATAATACCGCTAATTTTATTATAAACTATATCTTGGGTTAATGTACCATTTCCACTAATTGTAACTGTTGTTGGTTCAGGTTCAGGTTCTGGTTCAGGTTCTGGTTCAGGTTCTGGTTCAGGTTCTGGTTCAGGTTCTGGTTCAGGTTCTGGTTCTGGTTCAGGCTCAGGTTCTGGTTCTGGTTCAGGTTCAGGTTCTGGTTCAGGTTCAGGTTCAGGCTCTGGCTCAGGCTCTGGCTCAGGTTCTGGTTCAGGCTCTGGCTCAGGCTCAGGCTCAGGCTCTGGCTCAGGTTCTGGCTCTGGCTCAGGTTCAGGCTCTGGTTCAGGTTCTGGCTCTGCTACTGTAGTAACAGTAAAGTTAATTGGATAACCAGCCTCGTAGATAAAACCAAAAAACCACTGAAGATTATCAGTCGATGCGGATGGAAGCTGACTCCATGTGTTTCTTAGATTATTAACAGAGGTTGAATACATAGTTACATTGTTCAATGACCATACAGATTGAAACGCATTGCCGGCAATCTCTCTAACAGATTCAGGGAAATTTATACTTGATAAACTATTACAATAATAGAACGCATTAGCACCGATAGATGTAAGGGTTGAAACAGATGAGAATGTTAAACTTTTGATAGCATAACATTTATACAATGCGTTTTCACCTATACTCGTAACTGTAGTTGGAATGGTTATTGAATTTAATGATGAACAATTACTGAATGTATTCGAATTTATAGCAGTTATAGCAGTATTTCCAATGGTTGTTGATGTTAACAATATACAACCGTAGAAAGCATCACTACCAATATATGTAACCGAAGATGGAATATCTATCGATTTCAACCTCGTACAACCATTAAATGTAGTGTCACCTATATATGTAAGAGTGTTCGTCGACGCAAATGTTATAGTTGTTAAACTAGTATTATTTGTGAACACATTAGCTACGATAGATGTGACTGTTTTTGGAATATTTACATTCGATGTAGTGGGTTTCACATAAAATAAGGTTGTATTAGCTGCGTTATATACTGTGTCCAAATTTGTATTAACGAACGCATAAGGAGTCATTGCTGTAACGGAATTTGGAATAATTATTGACCCTAATCCAGTACAGGTATCGAATGCATGATCGCCAATAGATGTAACAGTCGACACGGATTGGAATGTTATAGATGTTAAACTAACACAAGATTTGAATACTGTGGTACCTATACTGGTAACTGAATTTGGTATTACAATTTGCGTAAAATTCGCGTTCCTACAGCCTTGGAACGCATTATCTCCAATAAAAGTAACAGTATTAGTAATTGTTATTGACTCCAATCCAGTACATTGCCTGAACGCACTATTGCCAATACTAGTAACATTATTTCCAATAGTAACGTTTTTAACATTAGCCACTTGAATAAATGAATTATATGATGTTGGTAGGAGTTCACCAACAATATTAATAGTTTGTGTATTATTGTTGATATCTGTAAAACTAGTAGCCATACTATTACTATTATTATATAAATATATATTTATCCAACTTTATTCTTCGAGTATATGAACGGATCAACCTAAAAATGATAGTTAGAAAATAACATATATTAATAATAAAAATTGAAATATTTAAAATGATATAAATATATGATACACATTATAGTAATTATGGCGGAACAATCTACTCTTTCTAAATATCAAAAATTAACGGACAAGGAGCATATCCTAAAAAAACCAGATACATATATCGGTTCCATTGAAAATACCGACCACGAAGATTATATTTTCAACGACGACAAAATTGTCTCCAAGGAATTTCAATACATTCCAGGTCTCTACAAGTTATTCGACGAAGGTATCGTAAATTGTCGTGATCATGTTATCCGTCAAGCACAAGCAGTAAAGGACAATATTGAAAACGCTCTATCCGTCTCCAATATTGAAATTACTATTGATGCCGATGGCACAATTCACATGTATAATGATGGAAATGGAATTGACGTAGCCCAACATCCAGAATACAACATTTGGATTCCCGAGATGATTTTCGGCCACTTGAGAACATCCACCAATTATGACGAAAACAAAAAGGAAAAGATTGTAGGTGGAAAGAATGGTTTCGGTTTCAAGCTAGTATTAATTTGGTCGACGTGGGGAAAGGTCGAAACAGTTGACCATATGAGAGGGCTAAAATACATTCAAGAATTCAAGAATAATTTAAATGAAATTGGGAAACCGTCTATTACTAAATGTAAGACGAAGCCATATACTCGAGTTTCTTTCAAGCCTGATTATCAGAGACTAGGCATTGAAGGACTAACTGAAGATATGTTGGCGCTTTTCAAGAAGCGTGTATATGATGTATCCGCTATTACAGACAAAACAATCAAGGTAAAGTTCAATGGACAATTGGTTCCTTGTAAGAATTTCGAACAATACATTGATTTATATGTTGGTTCGAAAGTGGATACAAAACGCGTACACGAGCTGGCCAACGACCGTTGGGAATATGCCGTTTGTTTGGCTCCCAATGATGAATTTCAACAAGTGAGTTTTGTAAATGGTATCTACACCTCAAAAGGAGGTAAACATGTAGAATATATTATGAATCAAATTATTCGTAAATTATGTATCTATATCAAGGCCAAGAAGAAGGTAGATGTTAAACCAAATACAATCAAGGAACAATTGTTGTTGTTCTTACGATGTGATATTGAAAACCCATCATTTAATAGTCAAACCAAGGATGAGTTAGGGACAGCAGTTAGTTCATTTGGTTCTACGTGTACAGTAAGTGATGGATTTATTGAAAAGATTGCCAAGATGGGAGTTATGAATGCGGCTTGCGCATTGACTGAAGTTAAGGAAAATAAGGCAGCCAAGAAGACGGATGGCACAAAGAGCAAGAGCATTCGTGGTATTCCCAAACTCATTGATGCGAATTTCGCGGGTACTGCCAAGTCCGGTCAATGTACACTCATTTTATGTGAGGGAGATTCGGCCAAGGCGGGTATTGTTTCAGGACTTTCAAAAGACGATAGAAATACAATTGGTGTTTATCCAATGAAGGGGAAGATTTTCAATACAAGAGGAGAAACATTAAAACGCATTAGTGAGAATAAGGAAATTATTGAGATGAAACAAATACTTGGTCTAGAAACTGGTAAAAAATACACAAAGGAAACAGCTTTGAGCACGTTACGATATAATTCGGTCTTGTTTATGACTGACCAAGATTTGGATGGGTCTCATATCAAAGGTCTAGGACTAAATTTGTTCCAAGACCAATGGAACTCCCTATCTACATTAGAGAATTTCGTAGGATTTATGAATACGCCCATTTTGAAGGCAAAGAAAAACGGACAAGAACGGTTGTTTTATAATGACGGCGAGTATAAAAAGTGGACAAATGAAAATGACGTAAAGGGTTGGTCTATTAAATATTACAAGGGTCTTGGTACCAGTACTGGTAAGGAATTCAAAGAATATTTTGCGAATAAAAAGATTGTGTATTTCAGTCATGACGGAGCAAGTAGTGATAACGTAGTGGATATGGTATTCAACAAGAAGCGTGCCGATGAGCGAAAGGAATGGTTGACAAATTATGATAGAAATAGTTATTTAGATACAAATGATAACAAGGTAAGTTACACCGACTTTGTAAACAAGGAGCTCATTCACTTTTCCAAGTATGATTGTGAACGGTCTATTCCGAATATGATGGACGGACTAAAGATTAGTTTGCGAAAAATTTTGTTCAGCGCATTTAAGAAGAACTTGACTAATGAAATCAAGGTGGCGCAATTTAGCGGTTATGTATCAGAGCAATCCGGTTATCATCACGGTGAAGCCAGTTTAAATGCGGCGATTGTAGGTATGGCACAAGATTATGTTGGAAGTAATAATATTAACCTACTTATGCCGAATGGACAACTTGGGACCAGACTTCAAGGAGGAAAAGATTCGGCGAGTGAAAGATATATATTTACTCAATTGAACCAAATAACCAGATATATTTATAGAAAAGAAGATGATGCTGTTTTGGAATATTTGGAAGATGACGGATTTCCGGTAGAGCCAATGTTTTACGTGCCTATTATTCCTATGATTTTGGTCAATGGAGGCAAAGGTATTGGAACCGGTTTTAGCACGGATATATTGTCCTATTCTGTAGAAAATCTAATTGTCTATTTACAGCGCAAGTTGAAAGGTGAATTGGTCGAAGATGTTGAATTTCGTCCATATTATAGAGGTTTTACTGGCACATGTCACGAATTTGATAATGGTAACAAGTATATCGTCAAGGGAACTTATCAAAAAATCAATGACCGGAAAGTGAGGGTGACTGAATTACCCATTGGTCATTGGACCGATGATTTTAAACAACATATTGAAAATTTGATGGAAGCGGATAAAAACAAGAAGAACAAGGCTTTTGTGAAAGATTATAACGATATGAGTACAGATACGACGGTTGATATTGAAATTACATTTAATGAGCCAATTGATGAAACCACGGAAGGAACCAATCTGTATAATAATTTTGAGAAGATGATGAAGTTATATGCGTCATTAAGTACGACCAATATGCACTTATTCAATGATGAGGAAAAGCTAATGAAGTTTGATAATGAAAAGGAGATTATTGATAGTTATTTTCCGGTTCGTTTGAAGTATTATCAAAAGAGAAAGGATTATATGATAGATGCTCTTCAAAAGGAGCTAAACTTATTGTCAAATAAAGCAAGATACGTTCAAGACAATTTAGATGGAGAAATTGACTTGAGAAAGAAACGAAAGGAGGATATATTGGAACTGTTAAAGGGAAAGAATTACGATGTTATAGATGAAGATACAGATTACAAATATTTGCTTAAGATGCCGATGGATAGCGTAAGTGAAGAAAATGCGGAAAGGTTGTTAAAGGAGAGAGATGGGAAAGAGAAGGAATTAGTTGATATTCAATCCACTAGCATTGAAAATATGTGGTTGAAAGAATTGGATGAGTTGAAGAAAATGCTCGTTACAGTTGAGAAAGTTAATACGGAGAAAGGTAATACAATTAAGGTTAAAAAGACGACTAAAAAGTGATAAAGAAGAACGTATAAAAGTATAAAAATATCATTATTGTGTAGGTTGAATAGCCACAACCAAGATATCGTAGATGCCATTATGGAGATTACAAATGAACAAGATGCCGACGCTGCTACAAGCGCACCCAGTTATCGTCCACTTTTTTCATATAATAAGAAATGATTCCTCTGTTATTATATGTCGTATTTATGTCGTATTTATGTCGTATTTATGTCGTATTTACTAAAGTATAACGCAAACGAATGAATTGGCACGGATCAGGCGACGCGTGCCCATCTATATATCCCATTCACGTCTGCCACGGATTTGTAATATCTACCGTCGTTACCCATCTTCTTCACTCCAGGACATTTGTTGGCGGGGTAAGGCGGCGAGCTGCGATTTCGATACTTCTTGGTCTTGCTTATAACGCATCTATACGGTAATTTACCACGTCCGGTTTGCGTTCTTCTCTTGGTGGAACGCCCTTTTTTCATATGATTGGCCATTGTATATTAATTGGAGAAAAGAAAAATGAGACAAAATTCCATTAAAAATGCGGTGATGTAAAATCAATAGTAGGTGAAATTCATATTATTGATTTTACATTTTTGATTATTTTTTACATCTTCTAATTGAGTTCTTTCAATAAATCTGTTATAATATGATAATCTAGGTTATGATTTTGTTCGCATATTTCATTAATATTACATTTGGTTGATACACCACCACTTCCACACAAAATAATTCCAGTAGTGTTATTGTTACTCATATGTATAAAATATTTATTAGGCGTTTTTTTAATTTCAATAATGTGTAATTTATTTAGTATTCTTGATGATAAATTGATACATGGTTTCATTTGTAAATAATAATATATACACCCTTGAATATTTAGAACCAATGCTTTAGCTCTAGTGTCTTATTATTATAATCTGGTTGTACTGGACGATCAATGGGTGTATACATGGTGCTCACATCACGCTTATAATTGATATATGCTTGGGCCTCACTGTATATTTGTTTTACGCAATACCTTATTACTAAATCATTTAACGATTGGATTTGTTCTGTTATTTGATTAGGTAAATTGGTTGAACTTTGAAGAAAAACACTTCTCATGATTATCTTCAAGTTGTCGCAACTTTGATTGTCTATGACATATTGTTGGTTAGAGACCTCGTATACACCGGCACGAATACCATTTTGAATAATCTGTATATTATCTTTGCTAAAAAATGCTAATGATAATGTGGAATCTTGAAAATTTCCAGTCATAGCATCGTGAAATGTAGTACAGTCACTTTTAGTAGGTATTTTATCAAACAAAGAAAACTGATTCATTGGGGGACCTAATATATTTAGTCTTCCATTCGTACTTGTACAATTCATTATATATAACTTAAGTATATATAATTTTTTCTGTTTAAATTATATAATGGAGTTTAATTTTCAAAAAATAGTATTATCTATCGCAATTGTTGTATTTATTATTCTCACGATTTTCATCGCAATATTATTATACCGAAGCAAATATGATGTAACTTTCCCACCTAATGTATCGCAATGTCCTGATTATTGGATTGATATGCAAGACCAAAACGGTTCAAGTGATTTAGATAATAGTAGCCAAACGTGTACAAATGTAAAAAATTTAGGAAACGTTTCGTGCGATAAAACGATGGATTTTACAGATAGTTTTTGGCAGGGTGCTACTGGTACGTGTAACAAATACAAGTGGGCCAAATCGTGTGATTTAACATGGGATGGTATCACAAACAACACATCTGCGTGTTCCGCACCAGCGGTGTAAAGAGACGGTTGTAAGTTTTGGATGGTTGATAGAAAATGTCCGAATGTGTAAATACATGTTTACATAAAATAAACATAAAAACAATTTATGTACAATTATATACTATTTCAATACTATATGGATACAATTGATATGACTGCTATTTTAAATAGAAATAAAATAGAAGACAATATAAAATCATTTTTTGTTAATTTTGAGAAAGAAAAGAACAGTCATGGATTTAAACGTGGTATATATATCTATGGCAATCCAGGAATTGGAAAAACCATGCTGGTTGAAAAGATATTGAAAGAGATGAATTATGATATAATTAAATACGATGCTGGCGACATTCGCAACAAGTCAATCATTGATACTATTACGAAACATAATATGTCTGACCGAAATGTATTATCCATGCTTCAAAAAAAAGTGAAAAAAATTGCCATAGTTATGGATGAAATAGACGGAATGAACAATGGTGATAAAGGAGGAATCAATCAACTGATTAAATTGATAAGACCAAAAAAAACTAAGAAACAACGGTTAGAGGAAATAACATTAAATCCGATTATTTGTATTGGTAATTATCATATGGATAAAAAAATAAAGGAACTTATGAAAGTGTGTCATAGCTATGAAATAAAAAATCCTACGGCAAAGGAGATGGAGAATTTATTGACGAAATTAATGCCGTCTATTGACAGCGTCCTTAAGAAAAATTTATTAAATTACATTCAAGGTGATTTGCGAAAATTTAACTCTATATTTAACATATATAATAAACAACATGTACTATTGAAAAATGAAATTATCCAAAACGTATTCCAACCTAAGACGTATAATGAAGATAGTAAGAAGATAACACAACGATTAATAAATGGTAGTTTTGATTTAAATGAACATAATGTTATCATGAATGAAACCGATCGAACTATTGTTGGACTACTGTGGCATGAAAATATTGTGGATGTATTAGCAAAGCAACCATATGATACCTCATTTCCGTTTTACAATAAAATTTTGGATAATATGTGCTTTGCTGATTATATCGACAGAATTACTTTTCAAAAACAAATATGGCAGTTTAACGAAATGAGCTCTTTAATTAAAACATTTTACAATAATAAGTTGTATCATGAGACTTTTCCAAAAAAAACAAAGTTTAATCCAACCGAATTGCGATTTACAAAGGTATTAACAAAATATAGCACCGAATACAATAATTATCTATTTATTCAAAATCTTTGTTTTACCCTTTCAATGGACCAGAAGGATTTGTTTACCTTTTTTCACAGTTTGCGTGAGGAAAAAACCGAAGAAGAAATATATGAAGTATTTGAAAACTATGAAATAAATAAATTAGATATTAAACGCATGTATCGTTATTTGGATAAACATTGTTTATCTGATATAATAGACGAAGAAGAAGATAACATATCTATGACTAGTAATTTGTAAAAATTATATTATGAAAAGTATTATTATAATATCATTTTTATTTGTGTCTGCCGACGGCTAAGGTAATAGTAGTGTCTGCCGACGGCTAAGGTAATAGTAGTGTCTGCCGACGGCTAAGGTAATAGTAGTGTCTGCCGACGGCTAAGGT
>Ga0129324_10002062_pt1 | contig 12578 bp, 6 predicted proteins | sample CPBDNA_7_FD_96879 | JGI IMG/M metagenome (GOLD analysis project Ga0129324, IMG submission 96879) | Freshwater to marine salinity gradient microbial communities from Chesapeake Bay, USA - CPBay_Spr_15_0.2_DNA | ecosystem: Environmental > Aquatic > Marine > Coastal | place: USA: Chesapeake Bay... | reverse complement strand
GTTGTCTGGCGAAGAGGTAGATCCACTTTATACTGATTTTCCTTCCATTGAGGACGGATTGAGAGGTATGAATTTTGTTGAAAAGGTGGTCGCTTCAAAAGGTGAATGGATTAAAATGTAAGCTAAATTATTATATATGAAACACTTATTGTTTTTCGTTATCTTAGGTCTTGTCGCTCTCTCTTGCAATAAGACTGACAAAAAGCCTTTACCTTTGATGAAAGTAAATTATCCGGAAACAAAAACTATCGATCATACAGATAATTATTTTGATAGTATCGTCTCAGATCCTTATCGTTGGTTAGAAGATGACCGTTCAACGGAAACAGGGGAGTGGGTGAAAAGTCAAAATGAAGTGTCTTTCGATTACCTTAATAAAATTCCATTCCGAGGCGCTATCAGAGAAAGGCTTGCTAAATTATGGGATTATGAAAAATATTCTGCTCCATTCAAAGAAGGCGATTACACCTATTTTTATAAAAATGATGGCCTGCAAAATCAGTATGTCCTGTACAGGCAAAAAGGAGAAAATACGCCTGAGGTTTTCTTAAATCCTAATGATTTTTCAACAGATGGAACAACTTCTCTTGCAGGTATCGATTTTTCGTTAGATGGAACCCTTGCTGCTTATCAAATCTCGGAAGGCGGTTCCGATTGGAGAAAGGTTATTGTTTTGGACGCTATGTCGAAAAATATGCTGGAAGATACCCTAACTGACGTGAAATTCTCTGGTCTTTCCTGGAAAGGTTCTGAAGGTTTTTACTACAGTTCTTACGAAAAACCAAAAGAGGGAAGTGCTCTTTCAGGAAAAACGCAGTACCATAAATTGTTTTATCATAAATTAGGTACACCTCAGTCGGCAGATCAGCTTGTATTTGGTGGCGAGAAAACGCCAAGAAGATACATTGGTGGCTTTGTAACAGAGGATCAGCAATTCCTAGTTATTACGGCTGCTGTATCTACCTCTGGTAATGAGCTGTATATCAAAAGTTTAAAGGATAAGAATTTACCTATTGTGCAGGTAGTGGATAATTTTGAGAAAGAGCATCAGGTAGTTCATTCAGATGGGGATTGGATATTTATTTATACGACTTTGAATGCACCAAACGGTCGCTTAGTCAAAGTAAAAGCGGCTAATCCTGCGCCCGAAAAATGGACAGACGTCATTTCTGAAAGAAAGGAACCTTTGAGTATATCCTCTGGAGGTGGCTATTTCTTCGCTTCTTATCTTAAAGATGCCCTATCTTTAGTAGAACAAGTTGATTTAAATGGTAAGGTAGTGCGTAATATTTCTTTACCAGGCAAGGGCACAGCTTCAGGATTTTCAGGGAAATGGAAAGATCCTGTCCTTTACTTTACCTTTACTTCCTATACCCAACCAGCTACTATTTATTCTTTAGACGTTACATCGGGAAAGTCATCCATTTACAAAGAAAGCAAAGTAGATTTTAATCCTGCCGATTTTGAATCAAAGCAGGTTTTTTATCAATCAAAGGATGGTACTAAAGTACCCCTAATCATTACTTATAAAAAGGGATTAGTTTTAAATGGAAAAAATCCTACTTTACTTTATGGATACGGTGGATTTAATATAAGTTTAACGCCGGGCTTCAGCACATCTAATATAGTTTGGATGGAAAATGGTGGTGTTTATGCGGTGGCAAATCTGCGGGGTGGAGGTGAATATGGTGAAGATTGGCATGTGCAGGGTACAAAGCTCAAAAAACAGAATGTTTTTGATGATTTTATTGCTGCTGCTGAATATTTAATAAAGGAAAAATACTCGGCAAAGGAATACCTTGCTATCAGTGGCGGGTCCAATGGAGGCTTATTAGTTGGAGCCGCCATGACACAACGACCTGATTTATTTAAGGTTGCACTCCCAGCAGTTGGGGTATTAGATATGTTGCGCTACCATCAGTTTACAGCGGGTGCCGGATGGGCTTTTGATTATGGAACGGCCCAGGATAGCCCTGAGATGTTTAACTATTTGAAGGGTTATTCTCCATACCATAATTTGAAGGAGGGCGTAACTTATCCTGCTACATTAGTTACAACGGCAGATCATGATGATCGGGTTGTACCTGCACACTCATTCAAATTTGCCGCTCGCTTACAAAAAGCACACAAAGGAGATTCACCCGTTTTGATCCGCATTGAGACGAATGCTGGTCATGGTGCTGGCAAACCTACGGCAAAAATAATTGACGAACAAGCTGATAAATGGGCATTCACTTTTTATAATATGAATGTGCCAGTGAAGTACTTTAAGAAGTAAAAACTGTAATTATAGAAGGTGGGTACAATAATTTACCCACCTTCTATCTTTATGATTGGATTATTAAAGATTCAAGCCAGTTAGTTCCAGGATAAGAGAAGACGACATGCCATTTAGTTTCATTTTTTGAGCAATCTCCAATTTGCCTTTTTCTAATCCTACCTCCATTCCTTTCTCCATTCCTTTCTCCATTCCTTTCTCCATTCCTTTCTCCATTCCTTTTTCCATTCCTCGTTCAATTTTTAGTCGTTCATCTGTTTCTCTCATGCCAGAATAATCGTATGCCAGAAGTTCTTCTTTGGTCCAGGTTTGGATATTTGCTGACTCAAATGCGGTTTGTAACCCTTTATCATCCATATTGTCAGGTATAATATTCAAATGTTCAGCTTCTTTTATAAAGTAAATCCATTTTTCCAAAACTGTATTTAAGTCTTTTAACTCCAACTTAAATTTAGGCAGTTCGATAAAATTGAATTCCATATCCATTAATAGCCTTTCGCCAGTCTCCACATTCAAAATTTGATGTCTATGGATATATTTGTCATTATTTGACATGTTAAACTGAAGAATTCCAATAAAAATGGTAGGCCGGAGCTTATCATAAAATACCCCACGGTCTATTTGGGAGACATATCCAAGGGAAGTATAATAAAGTACACGTTTGCTGAACCCATTTATATCTGCTACCTGCATTTCTACTAAAAAGGATCTCCCACTTTCATCTGTTGCTTTTACGTCAAGAATGGTAGATTTTCCATCTCTGAATTTAGGTAGTTGGAAGGTATTTGGAAAATACAAATCCGTAATCTTATGTTCTCCCTCTAGACAGAGTACCGCATTTAAAAAGGAAATGAGTACCACTTTCTTATTTTCGTCCCCAAAAATTTTTCTAAAAGCAATATCATCCGTTACATTGGCAAATTTCATGGTTCTTTTTTTTCAAAGATATACATTAAAAGTCACCATTATCATGGGATAAACCAAAACCTGGAAAGTGTCGATTTTATGTCAAAAATAATTTTATGTTTTTTGTCCGTAATTTTGCGATTGATTATGCATAAAAATTGAGTATATTTTATATCAATCCTGCTATTTTACCCTATTTTATCCCAATACGCCATGGTTTCCACAACAAATCAATGATTGAAACGGTGTGCCTTCCCCAATTTTCATTTTGTCTGGGTATTAATAAGCCAAAGTGAAAAAGGTCAATGGCATGAAACTTGGTATTTTTTTCGTAAATATTGTCCCAGGTTTGTGCCATATCTTCAGACCAGTAGATATCTGAAAGCACTATAATTCCTTCGTGGGAAAGATAGGGGGAACATACATTAAGATAATGAATTAAGGGTTTACCTCGGTGATTTCCATCAATAAAAAGTAAATCTATAGGTGGACATTGAGGTAAAAAAGAAGGAAGCAGCTCGTCAAATAAGCCAACTTGTTGGTGAACACGGTCAGTTAAGCCTAATAATTCAAAGGTTTCAGTAGCTATCGCTGCTGTTTCCGGGCAACCTTCAATAGTATATACTTGCACTTTTTTATTTAAAGAAGCCAGATAAGATGTAGAAAGACCAAAATGGGTGCCTAATTCTAATATGGTTTTAGTGCCAGGTTGATTGGCAATTAATGCGAGCCAAATACCTTCTTCAGATGAAACAGGACTACTGGCAGCCATTTTATTAATAAATAGGGTGTTACCCGTCTGGAAATTTGATCCAGCGCCAAATTCTGTCTTCGTCAGCTTTCTTTTGTCCTTTAATAAGGATTTTCTTCTGGTTTCAATAGCAGCTAGTTTTGGTTTCTTACCATAAAAAAGGGGTAAAAGGTATTTTGCCAACGCCGGAGAGTGCAAGTCGTAAATGGTGACCGCACGCTGATAGAATCTTAGGAAATAACTGACTTTTTTTAATAAAAACATGAAAGTAAACTTACCTAATTAAGGCGACAGTTCCACTCTTTGTTTCGATAAATGTTTTCCCATTTCTCCGATAACCTTCAATGGTTGCCATCCATACAAATATTCCTGGATCTAAATCAATACCCCGATGTTGACCGTTCCAGCCCTCTTGGAAATTGTTAGTTTTGAAAACTATGTTCCCCCACCGGTCTGCAATTTTTAAATCAAAGGATAGGATATCATCGCCGTAAAGAAAAAATAAATCATTTATACCATCCTTATTAGGGCTGAATGCGGTAGGTGCATAGATTTTTGTGGGACATTTACGTTCTAAAACAATGGTATCAACGCCAAAACAGCCCAATTCATCCCAAACACCTACGGTGTAGGTATCTTCCTCCTGAACTTGAAAATAAGGTAATGAACTATTATCCTGCCACAAATATTTTGAAAAAAATCCTGCTTGAAGTTTTAAATTAAAAGTAGGTTCATCTGGACATATTAATGCATCAGCTCCCAAATTAGGTTTTGGATTAGCTTTTACAGTCGCCTTGGTAATGCCAGGAAGGGTGGGGCATCCATCTAAGATACCAACGACAGAATAATTTCCAGAAAAAGTAGGGTTTGCCTTTAAAAGGGAAGGATTTTTATCGGTGCTGAAAAAATTGTTCGGACCAGTCCATTGATAATTTTCCGATTTTTTATCGTCCACTATGAGTGAAAGCGTTTCATTTTCACAAATCAATATCGAACCTGGAACAGATAGTGTACCTGGAATGGTAATATTTATATTACCTCTTATGGTATCCAGTTTCTTTAAACATTGATCGTTAATAGCTAACAGAACAGGTTGAGGTCCTAAGGAATTGAAGGAACGTTTGACGATGTTCATTCTGGTACTGTCAGCATTTCCAAAATGCCAGAAAAGGGAAAATCGGGGTAGGGTTAATCCTACATCAAATAAAATAGAGTCATTAAGACATCCACCCTCGGGCAATGGACTGGCATTGATAGGTTTGAAACTTGCTCCACCATTATAGGCATACGATTCGGCATTTCCATATCCATAAGCTGTTACGGACATTCCACAACCGTTAGAAATAAGGGTATGAGAACCCGCATTCACCTTGATCCTTGCGAAAGAATATTTTGAATTTCCAGTAATAGTGCCTATAACTCCTGGAATATTGCCCAAGGGTGTACCGTCGAGCGTAACCTTTGCAATGTCAGTGGAAAGAGCTACTACATTGAGATAATTCTCAGTAATTTGTTGGAAATTAGAATTGTAAAGAGTAACTGTATCCCTTATTTGTTCAATACTATTTAATAAAACCATGGAGGGATCGCCGAGACGACTAGGATTTCCGCCACACTGGCCTCCAACATTATATTGAGCTACAGCAATGGGTTTATCAGAAGAAATATAGGTGGATTCCCCTTTTTGATATTCAATAAATTGTCCTTTATTTAACTTGTAAGTGTCTTTTGTGCTACTTTGAATATTTATGGTCGTTTCATCTTCCGACGCTAATATTCTGAAAACATCGAGGGTAACCTGAGCACTTAAAACGGAAATAAATTCTTTGCCCCAGGTTGAGATTGGATACATTTGTTCCAATAAATTATCTCTGGCATCACATATCATGGGTGTCCAGGAATTTCCTGCAAATAAAGCAAAAGGTTTATTTCCCAAAACACGAGTTCCTGTAATATCACTGCTACCTATGGAGGTTTGAACCTGATAGGTCTGTCCAGGAGATAAGGTAATCTTAATGGATTCACCTTTTTTTCTACCTCCCTTAGTTTGGTCACTTAAAATAATTTCAATCTCCGTATCATCCTTTACAGCAACAATCAGAAGTTCACTAGGGTAAACATTATTACCTTGCTGAAAAGCTTTATATGCAATGGCATAGTAATCATTACCTAAAGCATCATCAGGTAAAACGACGGACGCTTCAGATCGGTTATTATAATATTGATGCATATAAACACTAATATTCTTTTCGCTACTTATCGAAATTCCGTTGGAAGACACGATTTCAGAGCCTACGGTTTCAGCCGTTTTAGGTAAGGTAATAATAGTAACCTGATTAGCAATAATCGAAAAAGATTGTTTCCAGCCTAAAAGAGGCATTTCAACGGTGCCTGAGGTATTATATTTGGAGGTAATCATAACCACCATATTATTTCTACCAATATCGATATGTTCTAAGAATGCAAGGTGAAATCTGTTTCCTTCATTAGATTGAGTAAAGGCAATACTGCTTATTGCCGTCATAAATATAAATAGGTAATTAATTTTCAATCTTTTTGTTTAAAGTTTTAGATACCCCAAAATAGCTAAAGTTTAAAGAATTATTCAAAAAAAATTAAAATTCAGCATACTTTTTAATTTTTATGCGTTATTTCTACTAAACTATTATCTTGTAAAACTTTTTTAATATAAAATAAGTAAAATATGCCAGCACGTTTTTTTCTAATTCTTTTGGGTCTTGGTTTTACATTCCTTACAGCACAAGAACAAGCACCCAAAAATTGGTTTAATCTTGACCCTAAACAAGATGGTTTTCCAGGTCTAAGCACAGAATCCTTATATAACAGATTGCGCAGCATGGCTGGTAAAAAGGGGGAAACTGTAGTAGTAGCCGTTATTGATTCGGGCGTGGATTATGAACACGAAGATTTAAAATCAGTTATGTGGATAAATCCAGGGGAAATTGCGGGCGATGGTATTGATAATGACAATAATGGATATATTGACGATATCCATGGTTGGAATTTTATTGGTAATTCTAAAGGTGAAAATGTTTATCATGATAATTTGGAAATTACCAGGCTATACGCTTCATACAAAAAAGAGTTCGACAAAGCAGATCCTAATTCTTTATCTGCAAAAGATAAAAAAAGATTTACAGAGTTCAAGGAAATAGAGGAGAAGGTTTTAGGTGAAAGGAAATCTTTAGGTGAAACCTGGCCTACTTATAAGGCTTTAAAGGAATCTGTGGCAAAATTGACAAAACAATTAGGAAAAGAAACAGGAATTACTCTGGATGATTTGGATAAAGTGCAACCAGGCCCTGACCAGATGTTGGCAAGACTTGTACAAATATTAAAAGCACAAATGGGTCAAGGCGCTTCATTTGAAGGTTTTATAGATCAATTAAATGAAGCTTATGATTATTTTGATGGTAGATATAACTATAATTATAATCCAGATTATGATCCGCGAATTTTAGTGGGTGATAATTACGCTGATGTAACCGAAAAACACTATGGAAATAACGATGTTAGAGGTCCTGATGCTAATCATGGAACGCATGTCGCCGGCATTATCGGCGCTGTAAGAGGGAATAATATAGGTATTGACGGCGTAGCAGATAATGTTCGTATAATGTCAGTCAGAACAGTTCCAGATGGGGATGAAAGGGATAAGGACGTGGCTAATGCTATCAGGTATGCTGTGGATAATGGGGCAAAGGTAATTAATATGAGTTTTGGTAAAGGATATTCCCCCTATAAAAAGGCAGTAGATGAAGCTATTCGATATGCAGTAAAAAAGGATGTTTTATTAGTGCATGCTGCGGGAAATGACGGAAGTGAAAATAATGGTACGAATAATTATCCTAATGATGAATTTAGTAAGAAAGGATTATTTGGGCCTAAATTTGCTCCAAATTGGCTGGAAGTAGGTGCTTTAAATTGGGAGGGTGATGAAAATCTGGCTGCTGATTTTTCTAACTATAGTGGCAAAAGAGTCGATTTATTTTCTCCGGGGGTAGATATTTATTCCACCGTAGTAGGTTCCAAATACGATAGCTATCCAGGTACCAGTATGGCAGCTCCTATGGTAGCTGGGGCAGCTGCTCTTTTACGTTCGTATTTTCCTGACTTGACTGTGGTCCAGATTAAATCTATATTGATGGAATCAGCCATTAAGCAAAATCAAAAAGTTGTAAAGCCTGGTACCGACGATGAAAAAATTCCGTTCTCTTCTCTTTCAGTGTCAGGGGGTATTCTAAATATTGAGAAGGCTTTCGAAATGGCGCTGGTAACACCAGGAAAGAAAAAAACTACCTCGAGAAGATCTATCTCCACAAAGGAATTACCTGCAAAAACAGTGGTGGTTCCTTAATTTTTTATTATATTAGTTTAAAATATTAAGAGCAATGGCCGTCCTGTTATGGATGGCCATTGCTTTTTGTAATTTTTCAAAATTTATATTATTTCTCCATTCTTGTCAATGGTGAATTTCCAATCTTTCATAATGCATTCATTTGATACATTTATTGTTTTACACACTTGTTTTATTCCGATAATCTGGAAAGTATCTTCCTCTTTTGTAGCGTATATTTTAAACCCATATTCATTCAAATAATCCCCGTAAGTATTTGCCCAGATTATTCTTCCTTCTGCATCTACTTTAATTACCCAAATATCGTAATTACCTTTCCCAAACGAGCTTGTTGAACCTACTACATATAATTCGCCAGTTTCAGTTTTTAGAAATCCGCCAGCTTTGTCATAACTGTTTCCTCCAATTACCTTTCGCCAAAGGGTTTTACCCGATTGATTCTTTTTTAATAATTTGCAGACAATGCCTTTAAGTAGATTCCATTCCGACGGTTTTTCCAGTGGCTATTGCGCGAAATGATTCTATAGCTTTTAGGTGGGAACCATTCCTCATAAAAGCTAACATCAAATCTTTATTTTCCCAGGCAGTAAAAGTTCACTGATAACCGTCCAAAATTTTAGTAATCACAAAATCCTTTAGGTCTTAATCCTGTGTTTGAAATATTAATTTGAATCAGTTTTTTGTAAAAAGCGCTAATTTGAAATAACTTCTAATTTCCCTTTACCTGTTTTTTGACCCGATCTCCATTGGTAGAAATAAATTCCCGGGTTTAGGTTTGAAGCAGATAAAGGTATTGTTTTATGTTGATCATTTTTTGAAATTAGTTGATCTGACACCTTGTTTCCCAACATGGAGAAAAGACTCAGGAAAATGTCATCATCGAAATTTCCATTCATTTGGATATTAAAAACACCATTTCCCGGATTAGGAAACAGGTAAATGGTTTCCTGTATATCTTCTTCCAGAGTTACGGGTTTGTTTGGTAAGGCAGCGGTGCAATTGCCCTGATGAATGCGTATATTTCTGTACATTGCATCTCCGGGCGGATTAAATCTGTCTTCATCGCAAATAAGCACAAATCTGGAAAAGGTCCCTGTATAAAATTTTCCAACAGGAATAGATACTTTCTGCCAATTAGAAAGGCTATTAAAAGATCTATAATTTTGTATACCCCATCGCTGGTAGCCGCCTACTTGAAAACTTAAATTTGCACTAATTTCTTCGTCATTATCAAAACCAATGCCTATGATTTCTGGAGCGAGATTGCTTCTGAATTCAAAATCGACAACGGTATTAGATGTAACTACATAATTTCCCATGATTTTTTTCCAGGCATTTGCCTTTAGGTGTGCGCCTTTTCCATTTTCTATGATCTCAACGGTACCTAAATCTTGTGTCCCTGCAAAGGTTAAAACTTTATTTTTTATCAGATCTAAAAATAAACAAGTTGAATCAGGGGTACCTGTTCCGCCTCCTGAACCTGAACCTGATCCACTTCCACTTCCACTTCCACTTCCGCTTCCTGAACCAGATCCGCTTCCTGAACCAGAACCTGAACCAGATCCGCTTCCGCTTCCCGATCCACTACCACTTGAAACTGATTTAGGGACACAAAAATTAAGATTGGTGTTATTTGTAAACGATCCAGATCTCGAAAGGACTGAATCTTTAACATTTGAAATGATAAATCCTCCATTACCATAACTGCAACATAGTCCATCACCGCCATTATCTGCAATTTGTAGTGTATAACAGCCAGGCATGAGGCAAATTTGAGCATTTACCTTTTGCCCATTTCTTTTATTTAAATAGGGGCCGCCAGAAAGTCTGACTGCTTGAGCACTATCTCTTAATTGCCAGGTAGTTTCAGTACCAAATAGATCAAGCGTTAACTCTAATTTTATTGTCCGGCAAGAGTCAACCGTTCCTGAACCTGTTCCCGTTCCACTTCCCGAACCTGCTCCATTTCCGCTGGAGCCGCCGCCTGTTCCTGAACCTGAACCTGAACCAGAACCTGAACCTGAACCTGTTCCTGTTCCTGAACCTGTTCCATTTCCACTAGACGATCCACCGCCCGTTCCTGAACCCGTACCTGAATTATCAATTGGGGGACATGTTTGTAGGCAAGTTGCCGAAGCAATACGATTTCTAATCACATTTCCGGGTTGTTCTCCAAATCCATTTCCAAATTTAGTGCCAACGGAAGTATTATGGCAGTAAGACATGATAGTTCCTCCATTTGGAGGGAGTGGGGGGAGCGCACAACCACCCTCTGTAACTCCGGCACAACCATCTAATGCGGTACTATTTCCATTCCATACACAGGCATGCGTATGTTGAGAACCTAAAATATGCCCCAATTCATGAGCCATAACCATCACATTCCATGAAAATGCCGGTACATTTTGAAATGATTTCAGCGCACTGCCAAAACTTAATTTAAATCGAGTTGATGATGCGCAAACCCCATTTAACCAGGCTATACCTCCCCGGCCTTTGTAAGAAACCAATTGTCCAATATCACCTTTAATCGTCTGTCTTTGCGCACCAAACTGGGTAAGCATATTGTAATCACTTCCTGTATATGGACTTGGAACATCCCAAAGGAATAATCCACTTAGCCTTAGATTTATGTTTTCATTGGCATACAAAGTAGCTACTTGATTGAACCATCCGGTCATGAATGCCGTCGAATTAGTTGTACCTCCTTTGTCTGTAAATATATCGTTATCAACCTCTAAATAAACGTTAACACATTTAGGACCAGTTCTTAAGGTAGCATTGCTACTTAATTCCTGTGGGCTATATGGTCTCGTATCACCCGGGGTTAAACAGGATAATTTTTCTTTAGTGGGAAATGCGTCGGCAGGATATAAAATATGGGGAACATTTGGATTTCCTTCTGTTTCTTCCATTGGTCCGAATACCTGCATTCCTGTTTCTTTTGTGAAAATGGATCCTTGAATACCTGATTCACTAACGGTTACAGCGGCAAAAGAGCCTGGGGTTTTCCCAACTATCCCCCGGAAATGCTGAATATCTGAATTTTCCTCTATGGTTACACCCGAAGCATGAATCATTTGAAAATCACTGCTTAATAAATCGATGGCAACTAATTCAAGGGAGAGACTTTCTTTAAGCCCCGGAAGAATGAGAATGAATTGATTTGGCGCGTCATCCAATAAACGTCTTATTCGAGTGGGAGAGGTAGAGAAAAATTTCTTCTCCGAAAAGGCTTCATTTGCCCCTTTATACTGTCGAAGCGAACCATTTTCTTCAGTGAATAAAGCATAAGTACCAAAGGTTTTACCCTCTTTCCTGGCAGATTCAACTAAACGCTGCGGACTTACTTCTTGACTTTTGGCAAGGATGGTCAGGGACAAAAAAACAAAAGTGATTAATATTCTCATATCTCCAATACGGTAATTAAGAGTGTATTTTTGGATACACTGCAGGTGATTTGGAGAGGTTAACTTTCTAAAAGAATGGTAAATATAAATACATATTTCGTTAAAATAAAAATTTTTCACATCATTTATAAAATATATATCTATATGACATTTAATTAATTAGTGGATAATATATCGTAATACCCCATTGGTAGGGGCGAATTGAATTCGCCCTTTTACAATACAGATAGATTCCCCAATTCACGGCACAAACCATTCACACATTTATTATTGGGGAATTTTTGCCGCAAGGGACCAAAGGGTATTATGAAACATTTTTTGCCGCAAGGGACCAAAGGGGTATTATGAAACATTTTGTGCCGCCTGGGGCCAAAGGGGTATTATGAAATATTTATTTTATTGGTACAATAGCATTTTAGGCCGCAAGGCACAAATGGTACAATGAAAACATTTGTTATCGCAAGGCGCACAATGGTACAATGAAAACATTTGTTCCGTCAGGGACAAAAATATTACAATGAAAACATTTGTTCCGCAAGGCGCAAAATGGCAATAGACATGTGACCCCTCCGGGGTCAGGAAACAAAAAAAACCGATCCCAGAGGCCATCATGCCCCTGGCGGCACAAATTTTGCCAAAATCCCATACCTGACCCCCTCGGGGTCACACGTTTCTAGCATTTTAGGCCGCAAGGCGCACAATGTTACAATGAAAACATTTATTATCGCAAGGCACAAAAGGTACAATGAAAACATTTGTTCCGTCAGGGACAAAATGGTACAATGAAAACATTTATTCCGCAAGGCGCACAAAAGGTACAATGAAAACATTTGTTAGCCCCTGGCGGCACAAATT
>Ga0129324_10002061_pt1 | contig 12579 bp, 11 predicted proteins | sample CPBDNA_7_FD_96879 | JGI IMG/M metagenome (GOLD analysis project Ga0129324, IMG submission 96879) | Freshwater to marine salinity gradient microbial communities from Chesapeake Bay, USA - CPBay_Spr_15_0.2_DNA | ecosystem: Environmental > Aquatic > Marine > Coastal | place: USA: Chesapeake Bay... | reverse complement strand
GATCGATTCGCGATTCGACCGTGTGGATGCTCAATTCGCAGAGATGCGAATTGACATGAAGGAAGTCCTGTTCGAATTCAAGGAATCGATGCGCAAGGAAATGTTCAGATTCGCGGGGTTTCTGACAATTACTGGATTAACCGCACTCGGCATCTTTGCGGCATTTGCTCGATGAACTACTCATCCACCCCTAGGCGCACCCGCACACATCGGGAATATGACAACACGTACATTGGAGACAATCTTGGACAACGACCTTCAAAAGCCGACCTACGCAACCTCACGGTGCGGCTTGAATCGAAATTCGCACTTATTGATTCGCGAATCACCGATACTGGTACCTCGCTAAAACTGCTCATTGCCGAAAAAACAAACCGTTTCACAATGATCATTGTGGGGTTCGGAGTTACTCAGCTAGCTGCAATTGCAGGACTATTTCTCAAGAATTAGCGCCTCAATACATTCATATCCGCACACATCGGGAATATGACAACACTTACATTGGAGAACATTTTGGATAGCGAATTCAACAATCAGCCTGCGACAAAAGCAGACTTACGAAACCTGGGAATGCATTTTGAATCACAATTTGCAATGGTTGACGCTAGGTTTGAACAAATCGACGCACGGTTTAAGCGAGTTGACATGCGCCTAGTGGATTTAGACACAAAGATTTCAAACCTTGGAACTCAAATTCGACTAGACCTCGACGCGTTTGAAGTCAGAATGGAAAAATCAATAAATCGCAATTTACGTCAGAGCACTATAGTTCTCATCGGATTTGCACTTACCGCAATCGGAATACTCGCTGCCGTTCCAATTTTCAGCTAGTGGCTGTGGACGTAGTGGTGAGCAAGTAAATCACCACCAAAATCGTTTGACAAGTCGCGCCACACCGTGTGTATGTGGTTCGTGCCGCGCTGAGTGTTGTCATATTCAACGAACAATCGCGATCCCTGCACGCGGTAATAATGCGGCTCGCCCTTAGCTGTTCCGCCGGCCCACAAAAATGACAAGTCTTGGATCTTGTCGCCAGACAACTTTTCCCATTCCCGATCGGCTACATCATCTGACACCCGGTTGATGTACACCTTCAGCAATTCACGCAAATCACTGTGCTGAGAAGCAGTCATTTCGCGAGCCGAAAGCCCCTTCGGCACTTGAGAAAACGAAACCAACTGCAAGTGCTCTTCGGTAATTGACAACTCGGCATCAGCCTTGTTTTGAATGGCCTGAATTGCATCGCCCAAAGCGCCATCGAACTGCTTGCGCCACACCATTGTCAAGGGCAACGCGGTATCACCCTCGGCCAAAACGCTTCTGTTCGCACCGACCAAGTCGGTTGGTGGAGTTGCACTCACCGTTGCAACACTTCGTTGATCAACCGACAACGAATGAATGAATTCGCGCGCCAAGTCTTCTGCCGCAGCAAGCGGGCGCAACAAATGCGGCCCAAGCAACATGGAATTTGCTGGGTCGGCGCCAAAGAAACATGGCGTTGACGACACCACCACACCGTCGTGCAGCGTGAAATTAAGCGAGACGTGATGGCCACCAAATCTCCAGCCCCACGTGTCGGTTTCAGATGGCGTTCCAAATATAGATACCCAGTACAACAGCGGGTCTCTTCCGCGTTCGCGTTCGAAACCAGCAACGAAACCCTCAAGCCGATCGAGCACATTTTCTAGTCCCATGATGGTTGTCGTCGTGACATAACCACCCTCTGACAATGCTGATGCAAGCAGTTGATGCACCAGTCGATGCTGAGTGGAAGACATATTCGCCAGCGGCAAACCACCATGATCAGTTGGCGTATAGAACCATTTCACACGCTCTTGGGCATGAGCGAAATCGAGGAATCCAGAAGTTCGTTGAGATGAATCAAAACTAGAAAGTAGGCGCTGTGCCGATTCGATCATGTGTCGTGACATTGCGTACCCCTACTCGCCAGGTTTGTGCAGACCGAAAATTACTTCGGGATCACGAGGGTCCCATGTATTTAAGAACTGCGATTTCGCACCTACCCTACGTGTTCGATCAAGCAGGTTCTTGGCAAGTGCAAGTTGCGAGCGTTGGAACACTTCGAGCGCTTCGTGTACTGAATTGTGTTTTTCTAATGCCTCGGCAAGCGCCCAACCATCGGCTGCGGCCTTTGCCGTGCCGGCAGCAGCATGAGGACGAGCAACAATTGCGCCATCGCCGATTAAACACACACGTCCGAATGCCATTTGATCAATGTCAATGTCGTACACCACTTGAATGAATGGCTCCGCTGTTTTCAATACCAAATCGCTCAACAGTTTCGGCAAATTAGCTACGGCCATTGCCTTCATGCTCGCAACGTTGCTTTCGCTTACATAGCCAGGCGGAATAGACACATCGCGAAGTGTTCCATTTTTGTCGGTCATTAACGTGTTGAATGCTTCACCCACTGCATAATTGCAGTACCACACAAAGTTGATCAGTCGATCGCCAGGTGTTACTCGCCCGTCATGATCGGGAATCGGATATACCAAAATGTGTGAATGCGGATACACGAAATAGGTAATCGCGCTTCCCAACCGCTCCACCATTTCGGAAGACAGTTGCGACTCGGGCACCATTCCACGCCAAGCGACATAGCCCGAATACTCGGACTTACACGACGGAATCAACTTGCTTCGTGCCGATGAGCCAATGCCATCTGCAGCAACAAGCAGATCGGATGTCACTGTTTTTCCGTCCTTGAAATGTACCGTTACCGATTCTGGAGTTTGGCTGAAATCCACCATTTCTGAACCGAGGTGATACTCCTGCATTCCAAAATGATCCAGCGTTGATGCATACACCGTGTTCCACGAACTGAATAAATAATCGTGTGCTGCTTTATATGTAACGTTACTTTCTGCATCCAGATACACAATGTTGCTTGTTGCAACTGAAATTTTTGTTAAGTCCACCCCCGCACGAGACTGCAGGTAGCGATACGTCGCCGGCAAAAACCCGATTCCGGCACCGCGTTGTTCCAGTCGAACCTCAGACCGTTCATATACCGAGACGTCATAGCCCAAGTCGCGCAACAAACAGGCCGCCGTCAACCCGCCTAACGACCCGCCGACTATGGAAACTTTCATTCCGCAAAGCCTAAATGACTGCCTCCCCATAGCCTGCTACCGTTTCCGTTAGGGGAAAGTCCGCAACTATTTAGGGGGAAATATGGGAATCAAACTCGCAAAATTTCGTGACGTAGCCAACGGCCTGCAGCCAGGGCAGTTTGCAATTGGAGATCGCACAACGGTGAATTCAATTGCAGATGTTGATTCAAAATACAAAATGTTGATGGACAAGCCATTTGCATGTGTCATGGCAGTGATGGGTTCAGACGGACGTCCAAACCTGACACCAATGTGGTTCGACTACGAAGGCGACAAAGTGTTGGTCAACGTTGCTTCGCACCGCACCAAGACCAAGTGGATTCGCAAGACTCCAAAAATCACGATCATTATTGTGAACCCAGAGAACATGTATCACTGGATGAGCATGAAGGTCAGCGTTGAACGCGAAATCTTGGAAGACGATCCAAAAGAAGGCGCATGGGTAACTTCGCAGCTCAACCGCATTTGGCAGAAATACATTGGCCAAGGCGAAGAGTATGGCCTACGTGACCCATCAATTGACGAGCGTCGCGTGTTGTTCGTGTGCAAGGTTGACAGCATTGCAACCTTTGGAGAGCCGGGCTGATCGTTAACGTTTTTTAACGTCTACCAGTTAGCGAAAGTTTGTTCGAGAATTCTGGCAGTTTCTTGATCGTGGATTGATTTAGAACCTGTTGCCGGACTACCCGACTCCACACGTGACACGTGGCGCCAGTCGTAGCCTTCGTTTTTAATTGGCCACACAATGGCATCAACAAATCGCCAGGCGCCCATGTTCTCTGGCTCTTCTTGCACCCACACCACTTGCTTCGCATTTGGATAGCTAGAAAGAATGTGGCGCAACTGCACAATTGGGAATGGGTACAACTGCTCGACACGAACAACTGCAACGTTTGCACCAACCTTGTTACGTTCGGTCATCACGTCCCATGCCACTTTGCCTGTGCACAACACAATGCGAGTTACTTTTGCCTTGTCGGTAACTGTTGGGTCGTCCAGAATTTCTTCAAAGCTGCCCGTTGTCAGATCGGCAATTGGTGAGCGACTTTCCTTCATGCGTAGAGGCTGCTTCGGGGTCATGACCACCAACGGCTTGCGGAAATCGCGACGCACCTGACGGCGCAACATGTGGAAATACTGTGCTGCTGTTGTTGGGTAACACACCTGAATGTTGTCTTCGGCGCACAACTGCAAGAAGCGCTCTAGTCGCGCCGAGGAATGCTCTGGACCTTGACCCTCATAACCGTGTGGCAACAACATGACGACACCGTTTTGCTGACCCCACTTGTCTTCTGCAGCCACCAAGTATTGGTCAATCACAATTTGGGCGCCGTTGACGAAGTCGCCGAACTGGGCTTCCCACATGACCAACGCCTTGCTATTTGAATGCGCGTATCCGTACTCGAAACCAAGCGCGGCATACTCGGACAACAGCGAGTCGTACACCCAGAAACGAGCCTTTGCATTTGGCAGTGTGTTAAGAGGAACCCAACGACGTTCGTTGTTGTAATCAACAAGCGTGGAGTGCCGCTGACTAAATGTTCCACGGCGAGCGTCTTCGCCCATCAAACGAACTGGCGTGCCTTCAACAACAAGTGAACCAAATGCCAGCGCTTCGGCGGTAGCCCAATCCACATCTTGTTGACTTGCGTGTGTTTGCGCCCGAAGTTGGAACTGCTTAAACAACTTTGGATGAGGAGCAAAACCTTCGGGATATTCGGTGAGATGGTTGAAAATGCCATCCAAGATTGCGCGATCAACACCTGTTGCAACATGAGGAACCACACCAACAGGTTTTGGCGGTGGCGGAACTTTGATTGGTTCCGGCTTACCTGCACGCGCAACGTCAAGTGCACCTTGCAACTTACTTTGGTAATCCGCAAGCGTTTGCTCGGCTTCTTCCAGCGTGATGTCGCCACGCTTCACCAATGTTTCGACATACAGCTTGCGAACGCTGCGGCGCTCGGCAATTGCCTTGTACATGAGTGGTTGGGTGTAGCTCGGGTCGTCGCCTTCGTTATGTCCATGGCGGCGGTAACAGATCATGTCAATAACCACGTCTTTGTGGAACTTTTGGCGATAGTCGAAAGCCAAACGTGCAACACGGACACACGCTTCTGGGTCGTCTGCATTAACGTGGAAAATTGGCGCCTGCACGGTTTTAGCAACATCGCTTGGATACTTTGATGAACGCGCGTATTGCGGCGATGTGGTGAAACCAATTTGATTATTGATAATGATATGGATGGTTCCACCAATGCGATAACCGCTGGTGTCGCTCATAGCGAAACCTTCCGCAACCACTCCTTGTCCAGCAAATGCAGCATCACCGTGCATCATGATTGGCAACACGCTGTAGGACAACGGCGGATCGATTGCATCTTGTGCAGCACGAGTCATACCGAAAATGATTGGTCCAACGGTTTCGAGGTGGCTTGGGTTGGCCGATAGCTCAATTGGCAACTGTGCCCCACTCGGTGACATGAACGTGCCCACAGCACCGAGGTGATATTTCACGTCGCCTGAACCCTGAACCGAGGTCGGATCGATGTAGTCCTCGAACTCTTCGAAAATGTCTTGTGGGTTTTTACCCATGATGTTGGCAAGTACGTTGAGGCGACCACGGTGCATTGAACCCAACACCGCCGAGTTCAAACCGCCATCTGCTGCTGCCGACAAAACGGTGTCAAGCATTGGAATTGCTGACTCGGCGCCTTCCAAACCAAAACGCTTCGTTCCCACGTATTTTGTCGCTAGAAACTTCTCGAATGCTTCGGCATCATTGAGTCGTTCAAGCACACGACGCTTGTCAACCGTGAAATCGAAAACTCCATGGCCTTCAACGCGCTCTTGGATCCAGCGCTGCTCGTCGGTGGAGTGAATGTGCATGTACTCAATGCCGATGGTGCGGCAATATGCATCGCGCAACACGCCAAGCAGATCGCCAAGTGAAGACTTACGAACCCCACCTACGCCGCCAGTGAGGAATTGACGATCCAAGTCCCAAATCGTGAGGCCATATGTTGCAGGGTCAAGTTCCTTTGGCATCTGTGGCTCTTGCCAACGAAGCGGATCGAGATCGGCAATGAGGTGACCACGCACGCGGTGAACGCGGATAAGCGTTGCCACTTGCATTTGCTTGTGCAACATTTCGTCTTCGGAATCGAGCAAGTTGCTGTCTTGATTCCATTGCACTGCCTCGTATGGAACGCCAAGACTTTGAAAGAGGTCGTGATAGAAGTCGTGTTGACCAAGCAGCAGTTCGTGCACGTACTTGAGAAACATGCCGCTCTCGGCACCTTGAATAATGCGGTGGTCGTACGTGCTGGTGATAGTGACCACTTTTGACACACCCAGTCGTGTTAACGAACGCTCATCACTACCCTGAAACTCTGCTGGGTAATCAATGCTGCCAACACCAACGATGACTCCTTGGCCCGGCATTAAGCGTGGCACCGACTGCACGGTGCCAATAGTGCCCGGGTTAGTAAGGCTGACGTTTGCACCCTGGAAATCTTCAACGGTCAATTTGTTTGCGCGCACCTTGCGAATGATTTCGTCGTAGGCAAGCAAGAAACCCGCGAAGTCGAGTGCATCGGCATTGCGCAACACCGGCACAACAAGTGAACGCTGACCTTTACCCTTGTCGACGTCGACTGCAAGGCCGATGTTGACATTGTTATGTCGCTGAATTTGCGGCTTGCCATCGGCATCAACCACATAGCCATTCTTCATGTTGGGAACCGCGTCGGCAATTGCTCGCACCACTGCATAACCAATGATGTGCGTGAAACTGATTTTGGGTTGACCTGTGCGCGAGCGGTAATTGTTCATTACCTTGCGATTCACCTCCAACAACTTGGCTGGCACATTGCGGAAACTGGTAGCTGTCGGAACCGTGAGGCTCTTTTCCATATTCGCTGCAATTGCTGCAGACACACCACGCAATGGCTCGGGCTCGTCATCGGGAATAATTTCCGACATGACAATCTTCGGTGCCGGCGGCTCTACCCCAGGTGCGGTAACCACGGGCCGTGGCTTTGCACCCTCTTCACGCAACTCGGGTGGCAACGCAGGACGAATGATTTCGGCTGTGCTGTCGGGTTTAGGTGTGCCAGCAGGACGGAAGTCACTGAAGAACTCTTTCCATGTATCACCGACCGAGTTTGGATCTTCGCGAAAACGCTCGTACATCTCCTCGACAAGCCATGAATTGGCGCCGAAATCTTCGGGTTGTGACCGCTGAATCATCAAAACCAATCGTAGTCGTACGTACTATGAATATATGAGCCGACCATCATTTCGCATCGTTCTTGCTTCAGTTGCCGTTTCGTTGATGGCCCTCACTGGGTGCAGTAGTTCGAATGCAACTCCCGAAACCATCCCTGCAACCGTCGACCTTGAAGTGCGCGCGATATCTGGCCTGCGGTTTGACAAATCGTTATACGAGGCAACTGCTGGAGACATCGAAATCGCCTACATCAACGACGACACCATTCGCCACACTCTGATCGTGTTGCAAGACGACACCAAAGTGGGAAACTTGGAATTGGCTGTAAACAAGCGCGGCGACCTGGACATTGGCACCATCAACTTGCCAGCAGGCAACTACGTGGTGTTCTGCACCGTGCCTGGCCACCAAAACATGAAAGCCGATCTCACCGTTAAGTGAGACCGGCTTTCACAAGAAACCGTTAACGAGTTTCGAAAACTATCCGAGAATTACCTCGGAAAGAATCCACAGCACCAACCACAAAACAAAGCTAGTGATGATTGCGTTCTTGTGGTTCTCATACATCCACAGCATCTTGTTGCCGGCTTTGATGCCGCCAAAGATTCCCAACGCATTCAATTGCAACAACGCAACGATTACTGTTGAGATCATCAGGAACGTTGATGCATCAGATGACGATGCTTCAGCGAACACGCTGTAGAAGTGAGCAGCGCCCACCATGAAGAACAACATGCTCACCGAGAAGATCGTGTTCTGTCGCGATGCGAGCAATGCTTTGCGACCAGCTGTTGGTGCATCTGCATTTGCTTCGCCACCTGCCAACACGTTTGCTGCGTTAGCAAGAACAACCTTCTGGTTTTTCCAGATGATCATCCACACGTTTGCCGCCATGAGTGTTCCCAGCAACATGCCGAGCGAAATTGCTGCGTCGTGGCCATTGCCTGCAGCTCCACCGTTCATGAAGTTCTTCCAGTAGTCAGGTTGACCGGTGATCAAAATGCCGGTTGCGAGTGTGGCAATTGCTGCCCAACGGAACCACCACAATGCACGACGTGCAATCTTGTCGATGGTGATGTTGCGAGCCTTGCCTTCGTCGCCATAATCAGCGAGACCTGGCACTTGCACCAAGTTGAAGTAGTACAGCAAGCCGATCCAGGCAATACCCACAAGAATGTGGAGCCAGCGGAAGCCGAAGTTGTAGATGTAATCCTGTGAGAGCAGTTCCATAAATGTGATCCCCTTTGGTATCGATACAGCGTTGAATAGATAATCCCCCGCTTGGCTTTAAAACTAGCACTGCTCCTTAGCGCCCTGTGGCTACTAGTTTGTAGGCGTCATGGCTGCTGAATTCATATATACGTGTTACAAACTTGCCCGCTTCTACCCACCCGACCGCACGGTACTTGAAGACATTTCACTGTCTTTCTACCCTGGCGCCAAGATCGGCGTAATTGGCTCGAACGGCAGCGGTAAATCAAGCCTGTTGAGGATCATGGCGGGTGTTGATGATGGCTACACCGGCGAAGCACGACTGACACCTGGGTTCACCGTTGGCTTCCTTGAACAAGAGCCACAACTTGATCCAAACAAAGACGTGCTTGGCAACGTGATGGATGGCGTTGCCCCCATACGCGACTTGCTCACGCGCTACGAAGAAGTAACTGCAATGTGGGGCGACCCCGACGCAGACTTCGACAAAGTTGGCGCACTGCAAGCCGACCTTGAAGCAAAAATTCAGGCCGCCGATGCATGGAGTTTGGAACGCAACGTAGAAATTGCGATGGACGCATTGCGTTGCCCGCAAAACGATGCAGACGTGACCAAACTTTCTGGTGGTGAACGCCGCCGTGTTGCATTGTGCCGTTTGTTGCTGAGCCGACCTGACTTGTTGTTGTTGGACGAACCAACCAACCACTTAGACGCAGAGAGCGTTGATTGGTTGGAGCGTTTCTTGCAGGAATACCCCGGCACTGTTGTAGCAATTACCCACGACCGTTACTTCCTTGACAACGTGGCGAAATGGATTCTGGAACTTGATCGTGGTCGCGGCATTCCGTTCTCGGGCAACTACACCAGTTGGTTGGAACAGAAACAAGAACGACTGGGCAAAGAAGAAAAAGCAAACGACGCTCGCAAGCGCACGTTGCAACGCGAACTCGAATGGGTGCGCATGGCACCAAAGGCTCGTCAGTCGAAAGGTAAAGCTCGTCTTGCAGCGTATGAAAAGTTGCATGCCGAAGCGCAAGCCGCAGATGGTGGTGCAGACAGATTAGAAATCATGATTCCTGCCGGCCCACGTCTTGGCGACACCGTGATTGAAGTGAAGAACTTGGGCAAAGGTTTCGGCGACAAATTGCTGATCGAAGACCTGACATTCTCACTTCCACCTGCAGGCATTGTTGGCATCATCGGACCAAACGGTGCTGGTAAAACAACACTGTTCCGCATGCTCACCGGCCAAGAAGCGCCAGACTCTGGCAGCATCGCTGTCGGCGACACAGTGCAATTGAGTTACGTCGATCAAAACCGCGACACACTCGACGCCGATGCATCGGTATACGAAGAAATCACCGGTGGTGCAGAAACACTCAAGATTGGTGGTCGCGAAATTCATGGCCGGGCATACGTGTCGAGTTTTAACTTCAAAGGCAGCGATCAACAAAAGCGTGTTGGCGAATTGTCGGGTGGCGAACGCAACCGCGTGCACCTAGCCAAGTTGCTGAAGCACGCAGGAAACGTGTTGCTGTTAGACGAACCAACCAACGACTTAGACGTTGATACATTGCGCGCACTTGAAACCGGCCTTGAATCATTCCCTGGTTGTGTTGTGGTGATTTCGCACGACCGCTGGTTCCTCGACCGCATTGCCACCCACGTGTTGGCTTTTGAAGGCGACAGCCAAGTTCGCTGGTACGAAGGTAACTTCAGCGACTATGAGGCATGGCGCAAGAAAGAACTGGGCGTTGCCGCAGATCAACCACGTCGCATTAAGTACAAGCCACTCGCCCGATAAGGAACTGACATGAATACTGCACTTCGAGTGATTCGTATTGTGTGTGTGATCGTGTTCGTGAGTGGCATTGCCGGGCTGATTATCTCGTCCATTGCCGGCAACAACGTGGGCGTGGTGACCACCATTGGTCTCATCACCTCGCTTGCCGCAGTGGTGTTGCTGACCGCATCCACCGTTGCCAACCGTCAACGCATTGATGCATTTAACGACGCACTTGCCGAACAGGTGGAAGCACAAATCACCAGCGTTGTAGCAAGTGGCGCCAAGGAAGAGACGGTTCGCAAGTTAGTACGCGACGCGATCAACCTTGGACGCAGCGCTTCGTGAAATTTACTGACGGCGAACTCGCACACTTTCTTGCCGAGGAAACCGGCAAACGATTGATGGCAGTTCGCGAGCGCCTATATAACGACGGCGCATCAACGTGGTACGCAAAAGATGTTGGTGATGCAGCCGCGCAACGATTTATTGATGAAACACTTGCCGAACACCGCCCGAATGATGCGGTGCTTTCGGAGGAAGCAGCAGACGATTCGGATCGCTTAACGGCTGACCGTGTGTGGATTATCGATCCACTCGATGGCACACAGGAATACAGCGAGTTTGATCGCGCAGACTGGGCCGTGCACATTGCGTTGTGGGAACGCAAGGACGCAGACGGCAAGACATCAGATGAAGGAAGCATCACACAAGCCGCCGTTGCACTACCTGCCTACAACATGACACTGAGCACGCATCAGTTGCCACAAACGCCAAAGCCTCATGTCGGCAAGCCACGCCTCGTGGTGTCGCGCACTCGTGCCACGCGCGAAGCTGTGATGGTTGCCGAAGCACTCGATTGCGATGTCGCACGACTGGGTTCGGCAGGTGCAAAAACAATGGCCGTAGTACTGGGCGAAGTGGACATTTATGTGCATGCAGGTGGCATGTACCAATGGGACTCGGCAGCCCCTATTGCGGTGGCTGCAGCCGCGGGCCTGTTCACCAGCCGAATCGACGGCACGCCCCTGATCTATAACCGGCGTGACGCGTGGCTCCCCGACCTGGTGGTGTGCCAACAACATCTCGCACAACAAGTCATTGATGCCCTTCGTGCGGGCAGACTTGGTGCGTGACATCCCCCGTTAGTTCAAGCCCATCTGATTGCGCATGGGGCGCATTCGACAACGTTGCACCATGGGTGCTCGACCCAGACAACATTGCGTGGGAACAGAAGGCCATCGAATTGCGCGTATCGGCACAACGCGAAGTGCCCGTGCTGACCACCCCAACTCGCATTCCACCTGCTGCTCGACTCATCACCGTGGTGTGGGTACTGAGCAAAGCGTTGTTGCCATGGCTGATCAAAAAGAAGCTTCGCCCATTTGCCACGCCAGAGGATTCGCGCGCATACATTTCGTTGCGCATGCGCAAGGCCGTTGAGCGCCTTGGTTCCACCTACATCAAACTTGGACAAATCATTTCGAGCGGCGAAGGGTTGTTCCCTGCCGAATTAGTAAACGAATTCAAACTGTGCCGCGACCAAGTGCCTGCAGTGCCATTTGAGCAAGTAAAGAAAACCATTGAAAGCGAACTTGGCAAACCACTTGATGAAGTGTTCTCGTACATCGACACCACAGCGCTTGCCGCTGCCTCAATAGCACAGGTTCACCTTGCAACGCTGATCACCGGCGAAGAAGTTGTCGTCAAAGTGCAACGACCAACCGTGTCCACATTGGTGCGCAAAGACTTGCGCGTGATGGCCTGGATTGCACCACACCTGGTTGGTCGCATCAAAGTAAGTGCACTTGCAAACCCGCCAGCACTTGTCGAACTATTTGCTGAAACCATTGTTGAAGAACTGGACTTCCGCATCGAGGCATCAAACATGCTTGATGTTGCCAAGATGCTGTGCGAACTAAAGCAAGATCGCTACATCATCCCTCGCCCACACCCAACGCTTGCAACACAGCGCGTGCTGGTGATGCAACGATTGAGTGGATTTAAGTTTGACGATGTTGTCGGCATGAAAAATGCTGGTATCGATACGCACTCCGTCATTCGCACCGGCATGATCGCGTTTATGGAAGGCGCAATGATTTACGGCGTGTTCCACGGCGACCTACACGGCGGAAACCTGTTTGTCATGCCCGATGGCCGCACCGCACTGCTCGACTTTGGCATTGTTGGACGCTTAACCGGTGCTCGACGCATGGCGT
>Ga0129324_10002059_pt1 | contig 12592 bp, 13 predicted proteins | sample CPBDNA_7_FD_96879 | JGI IMG/M metagenome (GOLD analysis project Ga0129324, IMG submission 96879) | Freshwater to marine salinity gradient microbial communities from Chesapeake Bay, USA - CPBay_Spr_15_0.2_DNA | ecosystem: Environmental > Aquatic > Marine > Coastal | place: USA: Chesapeake Bay... | reverse complement strand
TATGACTGGCATATGGATACTGGACCAGGAGAATCTGCAACTCGAAAGCTTTCTGTAATAGTACAATTATCAGATTCTGATGATTATAAAGGCTGCGAACTTATTATAAATAACATAGGTAACCATGTAACTGGTTCTAGAGTAAAGGGATCTCTTCTTATGTTTCCTGGACTCTTTTTGCACACAATCACGCCAATTACAGAAGGCACAAGATATAGTTTAGTAGTATGGTTTCATGGAAATAAACGGTTTAGATAATAAAGGATTAATTAGTAATGGCTAAAAAATTAGCGAAAAAAGAAAGTGATGTGTTTAACAACTTTCCTATTATTGAACAAGTAAATAAGATTCTAGAAAAGGGTGATATGTTAGGAGGTACAAAATTACCTCTTGATGCTGTTATAGGCTCATCGTCTTTTTTGCCTGACGGCCAATCTTTTGGAAATAAAACTTTAAAGGAAAACGCTGTCTTATGTCAGGAAGCTATGGATATTTCCGATGAGCTTCAAGAAATATGGAACCATGCTCATACACAATTTGCGTGGAAACATATTAACTTTTCTAATCATGATCATATGCTAAATATGAGGCAGATTTCTGCAGAAATTTCTTCGAAAGCTGACACGCTAAGAAATCTTAAATGGAGTTTGTTAGATAATGAAATTAAACAGGCAGAATTAGAAAGCAGAATTTCTCAACTTGACGAGAATTCTTCGGATACTCAAAAATTTAAAAAAATGAGATTGGTTCTTTCTTTAGCAAGAATGAAAGAAGATAAACAAAAAACTCAGTTAATGATTGAAGGTACTATGAAAGATATGATTGCTATTAAATCTTCGTATGATGATTTAAGCAAGCATGTTGAAAATCTCAGTGAAATGGATATTGAAAAAAACCAAGCTCGGCAACATATGAGTCGTTCTATTATGCAATGTTTAAGAGACGTAAGGCAGTTTGGTCATATTACTAAAGGTGAACAAGAATATGCCGAGCAGATTGGTATCAATCCAAGTAAACTATTACAAGCTATTAGAAATTATTTAGAAAGAGAAGCTCAATCAGATTCTTGGGACACCAAAGAATTAAACCAATTTATAAATGGATTAGCAAATGAACTATCTAACAATATGAAAGTTCATGAAAAAAGAATGGAATATTCTTTATTTAATCCTAAACCTATTGAAGCGGCGTCTTCAGTTAATAGACTACAGTTAAATAAAGCAGATAAAGCTTTAGAGGGATAATAAAATGCCAGGAGCTCCAGGATTAGTAGAATATAAAAATCAGCCAGCAATACCGCCCGAAGTACAAATGACACCCACATTTATTACTTACGGTGGATATGAATATAGCGAATCAGATTATTCGTACGTTGGATGGGTTGGTAAATCTATGCAACAATATTACGTACCTGATACGCTGACATGGTTAGACAGTGCTGACTTTATTGCTAGATCTTTAAAACTAAAATACACAAATCCTGGAAAATATATTAGACATACTGAAGAAGGAACTATACTTGGTTTTGATTCTGATGGATTCCCTCTTAAATATAGTGATGATTCTTGTCGCGCAATAGCGTCTAATTTACTAGATGAAATAATATTATATTGTAATGAACATGATAATATAGGTTATTAGAAATGCCTATATTAATTGATGCATCATCGATAACCTTTAGTGCTGTACCCGGTCCTCAAGATCTAGGGCCTACAAATCAGCCTAGCTCATATGATGGTATAAAACAAACAATTACGCCTCAAAATCCTGCTGCAAAAACTTCATTAAAAATAGCAGCAGCCCCAACAGGCTATACTATAGATGGAGGTTATTTGCACGCGTTTAATTATCTTAATGGTCTAGGAAGTATGCCTTATGAACAAGCCGATACTGCGTTATATAATTCAGGTGGACTTACCACGCCGCCACAATATGGATATAGCTTTGTTAGAATGCAGCCAATAGCTGGCATTATGGCGGGTACTACGGCTTCTGCATTTGTACTAGGTGCCTTTAGGCTTACTAACGGCCAAGCTTATTATAAAGGCTCTGCCGGCGATAATATAAACGCATACCAAAGTTTTGACCCAAGTACATCATTTTATCCTAATTATGATCCTAGTATACCTACTGTTAATTCAACTAAATTTCCATTTGCGGCGTCTGGAAGTGGCCCGATATCTGTAGCTATTACAACTGATTTATCTGGAAAGGTCACCCCTGGCGTTTGGTCACCAATAGCTTCAGCTCCTGATAGAGCAAATAGCGGGTTCTATTCTGGCACCAATAACAGCCGGAATTCCCCCCGGACCGTCCCACAAGTAAATACGGGGATGCAGGATACGGATGCGAATTGGTATACGCCATGGGCAAGTGAAACTAAAACTAATTATGGTTCTTCACTTTCGCCACTGGCTCCTCAGATAGCGGTGGGTGAAACGAGTCCGGGTAACCCGTTACGCCAGGGTTTTGGCGGTGGTGCAAGATGGGTGCCCAGCGGGCATGTCCATTATTGGGGATCAGCTGGTGGCGGACCATCAATAAATTCGATCAATAGATTTGGTATAAAATTTCCTACATCTAACTATGTTAATATTACTACTGCGGTGACAGTTAACCAATCCCCCTCGGCTCATCCTTATGGTGGCGCTAGTGGTTCTGATCGTCTGATTGCACTTTCACCACCAAGCGCAGGCGTTCCTTCTAATATGATAATGGTAGGTGGCGGTGTCCCTACCCCGGCTACTACTGTTCCCCAAAGAGGGATAACAAGATATCCAACAGCATCGGTTACGACTATAGCTGACGGTAGTCCATTAGGCCCCTTTCAAGCTATACCATCTCCTCAAATTCCTAGGCACCCTAATCGTATGGTTGCAGAAAGCAGTTCTAGTCATTTAATTTATTATGGTGGTCTCTCACCGCAACAATTCAACCAACGTTTTACGTATGTACTTCCATACGCCAGCTTTAATACAGCATCAGTAAGTTATCAAGGTACTATGTGGGAAGATGCGGCACAGCCGATATCGGCGATTCGGTATCCTAAAACACAAGGGTTTTCAAATAAGGTTTAAGATATAATGGCATTAACGTTTACAGAAAATAGTCCTTCTCAATTAACTATTAGCTATAGTTCGGGCAAAGATATGGTACTTACTAACGATCCAAGTAATCCGACATCTATACCTTCTTTTGCGCCTGGTTCTAAAGTATTAATAAAAGGAACTTTATATGCAACAGTACCTGAGAGCTCTTATGGCGGTGTAGATGCTTCCCCAGACCCTGTAACGTATACTATGGCCAGATCTCCGGCGAGCGGGGCTGTAAATGAAGGAACTGTGGTTGCATTCACTGTTACAGCTTCTGATGGATCTGCTAGTCCCTATCCTTACACGGTTTCCGGTATATCTTCACCTGATTTAAATCCTTCTGGAACAAGTCTTACTGGAACAGGTACTACGGGTACTGCAGTACCATTTACTCTTGCGAATGATCTTACTACCGAAGGCAATGAAACAATGACTTTCACTATTCCAGGTAGTTATAGCGGTCCTCAGCAATCCTTATCTATTCCTATTTCCGATACTAGCACAACCCCAGGCGGCGGCGGAGGGGGTGGTTCGGGTCCATTTCTCGTATTGGGACCGCTATCGGCGCCATATATTACATATCCAAATAGCACGGGTGGAATTAATAACGTTTGGTTTAGAAGAGGTATAGTTAGATATAATCTGACAGCCCCTGAACTTAGTGCTGCAGGTATGTCTAGCTCTACAACTCTTACTAGTATTTCTTGGGCTAATATTAACGTTCCTACCAGACCGACACAGCCGAACTTTACAATACTTTTAGCACCTACATCAAACCCTAGCACAAATAGTGGCGCTGTGTCACCACAAACTGTAGTTCGCGCACAATCGCCTTATACTTGGACTAGTGTTGGACCTACACAATTTCCGTTTACAACGCCTTGGACATATCCAGGAAATAATGGAATACAAGTTACAGTAATATGGGGTCAAGTTAGTCCAAATTACGCATCTTCTGGTCAAATGAAATTTAGAGCACCTGGAAGCATGTATTATGCTAGAACTGATGGCTCTGGTTTTTACCCATCAACTCAAGGTACTCCTCAGGCCACCAATACCGGGCGGCCCATAACCGAATTCAACTAAAGGTTAATCTATTATGACTATTACGTTTGAACAAACACAAGACACTACTCGTGGTCATAATTTTATGCTAAGAGGCATTTTTCAGAATAGTAGTGCTCCTCAAGATAATCACGGAAATATACAAATAAGAACCGTAAGTTATAATACTACAAATCCACAAGATCCACAAGGCGATGGCGCGCCATCTGATTTTAGTCATACTGCTTGGGTTTTTGCGGGGCATCCTGTAAATTCGACACCGATTGCTCCTAATAATACTGCTTCTACAATTTTACATGCATATACAATCGCTAAGGCTGGAAACCAATATATAAAATCAGATGATGGTTTTTTTAATTTCGGGTGGCACGGACCGTCCGCGCCTGCCGCTATGCAGCATAATGTTTATCAATTAACCTTTTCAAATGATACCGAAGTTTCTATAGGAAGTGCGCAAGGTTATCCTAGCATATACGTTGCCGGCACAGCAACTGGTCCTACTCAAGTTCTATTGATGGGTGGTCAAACATCTACAAATAGCGGAGAAACGCAAGCTATATGGACAATGCCTAAAGCGTCGAAATCACCGATAGCTATAAATCCGACTGTTAATACTTATTTACCTGCGCTTTTTACTCCAACTGGCACAAATATAGGCGCAACCCAAGGTGAAAGTCAAAATTGGAGTGAAAATAATAACGATAAATGGTATTCCAATGAAGGAGGCGATATATTTTCTGGATCATTTGCTAGTGGAAGTGGTAGTCGAATTATGTCAGATATGCGTAATCCAGGTAACCAATCGTTTGGGGGCCCGGTATTATCTGTACCAGCTAATGTAGGATCTTCAGGCGAATTTTCTATTCATTTTGTCGATGGCTCAACTCATCCATATCATCCATTAGTATCTTCTGTTCCAAATAGTCAACACGAACTTGGGTTTAAATTACCTTTTGCGACAGCTCAAGCAACAGGTGGATCTGTTTTATATTTGCCGCCAGACTTTTATATCAAAGGCCGCGATATGTCACCATATGGCATTGGAAATATAGCAAAAGGTACTCCTAGTGAATGGAGATTTGATAATGGAGTAGCTTCTAACGCAGAGGCGGTTTGGGTACATGGCGGCCTATATAACAATAACACACCATTTTCTCAAGGTTATAGAAAAGTAGGAAAAGTTTCATTTGCTAGTATGACTAGCGCTGTTGCAGCTATTGGTGATTCTTTCCAATGGGGGTTAAGATATACTCAAGGAAATAGTGATACAAAAACTGTTTTTATGGCTGACACCGGAAATTCGGGATCTCCGGAAGTCAATAATTGGAGGACATTTAATTTACAAAATTCAATTACAACTAATACTGTTGGCACATCAGCTGCTGCAGGCCCAGGATGGTTCCCGGCGATTCGGTCAGGAATAGGCAAAGTAGGTGGTTTTGCTTACATCGGTTAAGTTGTATAAATAGCTAAAAATATATTAAGGTTTATCATATGGCTAATCCGAGTAGTAGACAAGGTTTAATTGATTACGCGATGAGATCTTTAGGAGATCCTGTCATAGAAATCAATATTGACCCAGAACAACAAGAAGATAGAGTTGACGAAGCTCTTCAGTATTATCAAGAATTTCATTCTGATGCTACATTAAGAACTTATCTTAAACATTTAATCACTTCGGATGATGTCACAAATGAATATATTTCTTTGTCGTCAAATATAACATTTGTATCACAACTGTTTCCTATTCGGGGCGGATCAATAACAAGAGATTTCTTTGATATAAAATATCAATTGCATTTAAATGATATAGCCAATCTTCAGACTTATATGGGAGATTTAGGTTACTATGAACAAATGCAACAATATCTTTCTTTAATTGATATGAGAATGAATGGTACTCCTCAAGTTCAGTTTTCAAGAAAACAAAATAGACTTTATATTCACGGTGATTTTACGGATGGCGATTTAAAAGCTGGAGATTATGTTGTAGCAGAGGTATACGAAATACTTTCGCCTGATTCTCATACAAGTATTTGGAATGATAGATGGCTAAAAGAATATACGACGTCTTTATTTAAAAGACAATGGGGGCAAAATCTTATTAAGTTTGAAGGTATGACATTACCTGGCGGTGTTACGCTTAATGGTAGACAGATTTATGAAGATGCGCAATTAGATATCGATAGGCTAAGAGAAGCAATCCGTACTGAGCATGAGATGCCAGCTGATTTCTTTATGGGGTAAATCATGGCAACTAATATGTATTTCAGCCAGGGCAGTAGGTCAGAGCAACAATTATATGAAGAGATTATAATTGAATCGCTAAAGATTTATGGTCAAGATATTTACTATCTTCCTCGCGACATCGTTAATAAAGATAATATATTAAATGAGGATGCAAGTTCTCGTTTTAATTCATCATATAAGATTGAAATGTATATCGAAAATATTGAAGGCTTTGATGGTGAAGGCGATTTATTTACAAAATTCGGTGTAGAAATAAGAGATCAAGCTACGTTTATTGTGGCTAAAAAACGTTGGGAACAAACTGTCGCAAGATATGACAATGAAATTCAAGGTGTAAGACCCTTTGAAGGTGATTTGCTTTACATTCCATTTTCTAAAAAACTATTTCAGATAATGCATGTTGAGCACGAACAGCCGTTTTACCAACTAAAAGATTTGCCTACATATAAACTGCGTTGTGAGTTATTTGAATTTAGTGGTGAAGATTTCGATACAGATATTGCAGATATTGATGGTATAGAAAGACAATACGGATATGAGTATCTCTTAACTTTAGATTCAGCAAGTGGCGGATTTACATTAGGAGAAACCGTAAATCAAACTTTCTCGGATGGCGTTGTTATGTCTGGAGAGGTTTCAAGATGGAGCGATTCTGATAGAATACTTGGTGTAATTAATGCAGGCGCAGATGATGGGCTATATCACTCATTTATAACAGGAAGACAAATTGTTGGAACTAAAGATGTTGATTTAGGAGTTGCAATTGCTAATTCAGTTGCTACCGTAAGCGCAGTAGCCGAAGATAATCAACTATCAAATACAGAACAAAATACGTATTTTGATACACTTACCGACTTCTTAGACTTTAGTGAATCAAATCCATTCGGAGATCCAAGCTAATGGCTGATTTATTTGATTTTGGTTTTACCGCTGTAGATGAGACAGAACTAGAAGCCGTCCAAAAAGCTACTGCTACTGTAAAAGAAGTAGCATCAAGTGCAACATCAACTCAAGAAAAATTAGATAATTTATTTAATGCTATAATGCCTCTACTTAATAATCTAAAGAAAAATCCAGAAAAAGAATATATCCTTTGGCCAGATAGACTTGCAAAAGTAGAAGCCTTTGAGGATTCACTTCAAGCGATATATAAAGGCTAGCTATGTTCGGTACGTATTTTTATCACGAAAGAATTAGAAAAAGTGTTGCACTATTTGGTGCAATGTTTAATAATATATACGTACTAAGAAAAAATAGTAGCGGTGGTGTTATTAATACAATGAAGGTACCATTAGCTTATGGTCCCAAACAAAAGTTTTTAGAGAGAATTAATGAGGTACCTGATTTAGTAAATGATTCGAAGGTAGCTATTAAACTTCCAAGAATGTCATTTGAAATTGTAGGTATTTCTTATGATCTTAGTAGACAACTTCAAAAGAATAACGCGTTTAGTCAAGTTGGAACAACTACACTTAATAGAAATAAAATAAACATATACGTACCATATATTATTAATTTTCAATTAAGCATATACGCTAAAAATCAAGATGATGCTTTACAAGTGGTAGAGCAGATATTTCCGTTTTTCACACCTCAATATACTTTAACTATTAAACCATTAAATGATCATCCAGATTTAAAAGAAGATGTGCCTATTAGTTTAACGAGTGTAAGTTTTACTGATGACTATGAAGGTGCACAAGAACAAAGAAGAACAATCATTTATACTCTTGACTTTGATATGAAAGTTAATTTCTATGGTCCAGTTGGTACTAAGAAAATTATCCGTCAAAGCGATGCTAGACTTTATAATATAGATAATGGTTTGAATGATAGCGATGTTTTACTCGAAACTATATCAATAACTCCGAATCCTGCTAATACATTTGGTTTAGCAGATAGTGATTTCGGTTTCAATGAAACTATAACATATAATGGTGATAGCGCGTAAAATGGATTCTGATACAGCAGATAATGATTTTGAATATGCAAGACAGACTTATCATGATTTATTAATTAAAGGATCTGATGCATTAGACGAAATGATGGAAGTAGCAAGAGCTACAGAACATCCGAGAGCATTCGAAGTATTTTCGAATATGATGAAACATGTTGCAGATATTAATGGCAACTTGTTAGATCTTCATAAGAAAAAGAATGATATAAAAAATAATGATAAAAAAGCTTTGCCTGCAGGTCAAACAACAAATAATGTTTTTGTTGGATCTACAACAGATTTGCAAAGATTATTGAAAGACGAAAAAATAATAAATCATGAATGATACATATCTCGGCAATCCAAATATTAAGAGAGACGGGATTGTACAAAATTGGACAAATGATGAAGTAACAGAATATGCCAAATGTATGAACAACCCGGCATATTTTGCTTCTGAATATTGCAAGATTATTTCACTTGATGTGGGATTAGTTCCTTTCGAATTATATCCTTATCAAGAAAAAATGTTTAACCAATTTAACAACAATAGATTTAATATTGTATTAGCATGTCGTCAATCGGGCAAATCAATCTCTAGTGTTGTTTATCTTTTGTGGTTTGCCATCTTTCACCCAGAAAAAACTATTGCAGTACTAGCCAATAAAGGTGCTACTGCTAGAGAAATGTTAGCAAGAGTTACACTTACTCTTGAGAATCTTCCGTTCTTTCTACAGCCTGGTTGTAAAGCCTTAAATAAGGGATCTATAGAATTTTCAAATAATAGTCGCATTATTGCGTCTGCGACTTCTGGTTCTTCTATTCGCGGTCTATCTGTCAACCTACTATATCTCGATGAGTTTGCATTTGTTGAAAGAGCAGCAGAGTTTTACACTTCAACTTATCCTGTTATCTCATCAGGTACAGAATCTAAAATTATTATTACATCTACTGCGAATGGTATTGGTAATATGTTTCAAAAAATTTGGGAAGGTTCTGTACAAAAGACAAACGATTTTATACCGTTTAGAGTAGATTGGTGGGATGTTCCTGGTCGCGATGAAACTTGGAAAGCAGAAACTATTGCAAATACTTCTCAATTGCAGTTCGATCAAGAGTTTGGTAATACTTTCTTTGGAACTGGTGATACACTTATATCAGGAAATACGTTATTAGAATTCAGAGCAAAAGAACCTTATAAAAGACTAGAACAAGATTCTGTTTGTATATTTAAAGAGCCTGAAAGGAAACATGATTATATAATGACAGTCGATGTTTCGAGGGGAAGAGGACAGGATTATTCTACATTTAATGTGATCGATATTAGCACAAGACCCTTTGAACAGGTTGCTGTTTATCGCAATAATACTATATCTCCATTACTCTTCCCGAATATTATTTATAAGTATGCGAATTTGTATAATCAAGCTTATGTTATAGTAGAAGCAAATGATCAAGGTGGCGTGGTATGCAATGGTCTATATCATGAATTAGAATATGAAAATATGCATGTAGAGTCTGCTATTAAAGCGAATGCGCTTGGTATAGAAATGACTCGTAAAGTAAAACGCATTGGTTGTTCTGCTATTAAAGATATTCTAGAAGAGAAAAAGTTAATAGTGCATGATGAGAACACAATCATGGAAATATCGACGTTCGTAGCTAAGGGACAATCCTATGAAGCGTCAGATGGCAACCACGATGATTTAATGATGAATTTGGTTCTATTTGGTTATTTTGCTACAAGTAATATATTTTCAGATTTAACTGATATTAATTTAAAACAGATGATGTTTGAACAAAGAATGAAAGAAATAGAAGATGATGTAGTACCATTTGGTTTTATAGAAGATGGATTAGATGATATACAAGTAGTACCGAAAGCAGATCCATGGAGTATAACTGATGAAGGTAGCGGTATACGGTTTGATCCAAATCATAAAAATTTCTAAAGTATAAATAGATTTAATGATTGATTAATCGTATTATGAAAACTTATAATTAGTTCAATGGAATAAGGAAAAATAACAATGGCATTAGGCGTACCTTCCGAGTCTCCGGCTATAGTTGTTAAGGAAGTAGATCTGACAGGCGGCGTGCCTAATGTACAGTCTACAACCGGAGCAATTGCTGGTAAGTTTCGTTGGGGCCCTGCAGGAGTAGCTAAAAAGATCAGTACAGAAACTGAATTAGTCTCTACCTTCGGAGCACCAGACGATGCACACACAGTCGATTTTCATTCGGCTGCATACTTTTTAAAATATTCAAATGCACTTCAAGTAATTCGCGCAGTAGACACTAGTGCGTTTAATGCTGGTTCAGCTGATTCAGCTGGCGCCGCAGATTTTATTCGAAATGCAGATCACAGAGATGGCTTAACTGGTTTAAATACCTGGGCCGCTAAATATCCTGGTACCTTAGGTAACAGTTTAAAATATGTAAAAATCAATAGTACAGGTTGGGCTGGTGCTGACGCGTCATTTAAAGCACAATTTGATGCAGCGCCAACCGCTGGTGAAGTTCATGTTTTAGTGCTAGACGAAGACGGCGTAATTACTGGTACAGCAAATACAGTACTAGAAAGATTCCCGTTCTTATCTACAACGTCATCAGCGCAAAATGCTGATGGTTCAAGTAACTTTGCTCCGAATGTAATTAATGCACAATCTAGTTGGTTGTGGTATAACGACGCAGCATTTACAGATTCTACTGGTACAGCTTCGATGGCATTCGGTACTGATGGTTCAGTTGTTGTAGCAGATTATCAGACAGCATATAATCAGATTGAAGACAAAGATACAATCGAAGTTGACTTTCTTATCGCTGCTGGCATGGCAAATGCTACAGATCAAGAAACATTAGTTGACGATTTAGCAGTTACTGCTGGTACTACACGTAAAGATTGCGTTGTTGTTACTTCGCCATCAACTGCTTCTGTGGTAAATAACGCAGATCCTGTATCAGCTAGCGTAACAGAAGCTGATACTTTTGCAAGATCTTCTTATGTTGTAGTTGACAACAATCACCTAAAGATTTATGATAAATACAACGATAAGTATATTCATATTCCTGCCGCTTCTTCAACTGCCGGTATTATGGCTGCATCAGATAATGATACAGCTCCATGGTTCTCACCCGCAGGCGCGCGCAGAGGCGGGTATCTAGGCGTAACAAATTTAGCATATACACCAACAAAATCTCAGAGAGATACACTATATAAAGCAGCAATAAATCCGATTGCTAATCTTCCTGGACAAGGTGTATTGTTATTCGGTGATAAAACACACTTAGCAAGACCATCGGCATTTGATCGTATTAACGTACGTAGATTGTTCTTGGTTTTAGAAAGAGCAATCGCTTTAGCAGCAAGAAATACAATGTTCGAATTTAACGACGAATTCACAAGAGCAGAATTCGTTAGTATTGTAGAGCCGTTTTTAAGAGAAGTTAAAGGTCGTAGAGGTATTACTGATTTTAGAGTTGTATGTGACGAAACAAACAACACTGGAACAGTGATAGATAACAATGAATTTGTAGCAAACATTTTCATTAAACCTGCGCGTTCTGTTAACTATATCACTCTTAACTTTGTAGCTGTTAGAACCGGAGTTGATTTTGAAGAAGTCGCTGGGCTACAGGTATAAGGAGATAGACAATGGCAATTTTAGGCGTAGATGATTTTAAAGCCAAATTAAGAGGTGGTGGTGCTCGGCCGAATTTATTCAAATCGACTATCACTTATCCTGGATATGCAGGTGGAGATGTAGAGCTTACTTCTTTTCTTTGCGAAGCTGCACAGCTTCCAGGATCTACCATCGGAACAATTATTGTTCCATTCCGTGGTAGACAGTTAAAAATGGCTGGCGATCGAGTGTTTGACGTTTGGACTCCAACAATCATCAATGATACGGACTTTAATGTTCGTGATGCGATGGAACGTTGGATGAACGGCATGAATGCTCACAGTGCAAATACTGGCTTGACAAATCCTGTTGACTACGAAGCAGATCTGCTTGTAGAACAGCTTGATAAAGACGGTAGTGTACTTAAAACATATAACTTTAGAGGTTGTTTTCCAACAGCTGTTTCTCCGATTGATCTCGCATATGCGACAGAAAATGACATCGAGAGATTTACTGTTGAATTCCAGGTACAATACTGGGAAGCGGCTACTACTTCTTAAGTGGTATAAATAATCCTTAAGAGGGGCGTAATTGCCCCTCTTTATCATAATCTTTAGGATATTTTA
>Ga0129324_10002056_pt1 | contig 12616 bp, 14 predicted proteins | sample CPBDNA_7_FD_96879 | JGI IMG/M metagenome (GOLD analysis project Ga0129324, IMG submission 96879) | Freshwater to marine salinity gradient microbial communities from Chesapeake Bay, USA - CPBay_Spr_15_0.2_DNA | ecosystem: Environmental > Aquatic > Marine > Coastal | place: USA: Chesapeake Bay... | reverse complement strand
TTATGAATATGTAAGCCAATACCGCCAGAATATTTGGAAATTTGCGCACAATCTGCGAGCGTGTTATAAATTCCAGTGATGCTATCGTCTTCTAAAGCTAACAAATAACACGAACTAAGTTGCTGGTTCGGGGTTCCAGCATTGAAAAGAGTTGGGGTGGCATGCGTGAAATATTTTTGCGACATTAAATCATAGGTTGTTCGAACCTTTTCCATATTATCACCATGAATTGCGACGGCAACGCGCAACCACAAATACTGAGGACGTTCGACAACTACACCTCCTATTTTCATCAAATACGAACGTTCCAATGTCTTGAATCCAAAATAATCAATTAAATAGTCGCGTTCATGATCAATCATTTTGTCCAGTTCCTCTTTATTTTTTTCGACAATTTCAAAAAAATCTTTATTTACCAACGGATATGGTTTATGGTGTACGTCTTTGAATTGATATAATTTTTTCATAACCGAAAAAAAGGAACCAGTAGTATTTTTATGATGATTCGAAACAATAAGACGACCCGCCAATATATTATAATCGGGGTGTTGGATACTTAGTGAAGCACATTGTTCGGCGGTTAGTTCGTCAATTTTAGCAGTAGGAATCCCGTCATATAGTTGATCAATGACTTTCATCACAAAAGTCGTATAATTTAATTTAATTCCGCATTCTTGACCAATACTTTTCACACGCTTTAGAATCTTGTCAAACCCGATATTTTCATATTTACCATTGCGTTTTAAAACACGCATTTCGTCCTGTTCTATAACAGAAGTCATGGTTTATTACATATACACATACACATCAGTTTAAATCATTTTTATTGGATACTACTTGTTGTTGTTGTTGTTGTTATTGGCCAAAGTAAAATCTTCTACCTAACATAAAAAATAAAATATTTTATTTTATATATATGTCCTTCGCGTTTATGTCTAATAAAATGATGTTTTTAGTTTTAGCATTATTGTTTGCCATAATCAGTGCCCCATTTGTAAAGAATAACATGGAAGGATTTGTTGGCTTAACTCCAGGAACTTATCCTATCAGCGAAGACGTTCCTCTATTACATGAATATCCATTTAAAAAAAACATGAGTATTTCAAAAAATACATATGCTGATAACTCGGAATATTATCCCATATTTGGTTCTTCATACGAACAGCATACTAATAACGTGAGATATTGGGCAACACCGAATAATGGTCTATGTTCTCCTGCTGAATTTTGTGGAGGGTTATACGATAATAAAAAAATGGACATTCCAAAAACACCCTCAAGTATTCCATTTTCTTCTCCCGATATTCGAGTAAATTATTATGGTTCTCATGTCATAGATTGTCCGAGTGATACATATAACGAATAGTGATAAATTAGTTTGGTTGTAATGATACAGGTCTTTATGGTTTTAGTTTCCACTAATATCTTGACCGCTAATATCTTCAACCAGTTCATACTTTGTATCAATGTAAATAATTTGATTTTGTAAGCATTCTGTATCTATTAGACAACCATTATTTGTATTTATATCTGTATTTGTATTTGTATCAACATTTTCAAGTAATGAATTTGAACGAGGTTTTCTGTTTTGTGATTTAGGAAGACGATGTGTATGTCCTGTATGGCGTTCATGTTCAATAATTGTCCAAACAGCTTGAATTTTAGGGATGGCATGTTCAAACCATAATTTATTGCGTAACACTAAAATACAGCTATAATCTTCTAGACGCCAAAATATATCCTTTATCCATGTTAAATGAGAGTTTCGAATCATAACTGCCTCGTACCATATTTCGTATTCTTCTTTTGAAGTATATAGAGGCATATATTCATAAAATGGCTTGCCTTCTTTCATAAAATAAACTATTATTCCTTTTAATTGGTCTTCTTCTGTATGAGTAAACGTTCCATCCGCCATAAAATCCTCTTCGATTTCGTATTCTTTAAATACAGTTTCTAAGAAATCGCATTCATTTAAATTACACGTTTCCATTTGAAGTTGCATTTGAATCCAATAGTCTTCTTTTGGAATGCCGGTTATTTCACGCGAGGTGGGGTTCTTTATTTCCAACATTCGGCCATATCGTTTTGATTTCGGGTCAACACTGATACCATCAGGAGATGCCCCCAAAAATTTATATACGTCGTGTTGAATACAACCATAGTCTTTCACCTTTGTATCGTACATATATTCATATAGCATTATAGAAACTTCTTCATATTTATTTCCATGGTGCATTGGTGTATTCGTATTTACGCTGTCATATTTGGTGACGTCAATTTCTTTACACTTTTCAACGATCAACTGGTTAATAGATGATTGAGATTTGAATACTTTCCATGCCGAACTGGCGGTAATTAGATTGTGACGAAATAAGTACCACTCGTTTGTTCGCTGGTCTGGTTGTGGCTTAGTTTCAATATCTGCTATTTTTTTAGAGAGTGTATCCATATTTGGTTCTATTCGAATAAACGTATCTGTATAGGAACGTAGAGGATAATACTTGGTGAAATATATTTTATGTATTTTTTCATACATGATTTCCAACTCGTCTTCCAGTTCTTTTTCCAATTTCTGCTCCTTTTCCAATTTCTTCTCCTTTTCGGATTTATTTTCGAAAAAATTCGCCGTCTGGTTGATTTTGTTATTACTATTACTATTACTATTACTATTACTATTACTATTACTATTACTATTACTATTACTATTACTATTACTATTACTATTACTATTACCATTACCATTACAAACGAATATTTCCTTCAATGATATAAGCATATTTTTAAAAACATAGTCTTTTAATTTTAATTCAAAATATGGACTACTAAAACCGAGTGGGTCTCCTTCTATAAAATTATCTATTAGAGTAGCTATAGATAATTCTATTTCATCTTTTTCCTGGACAGTTAAAATACTATTCCAGTTAAATAAATTTATAATGTTTTTTAAAGTGGGTAATTGATATCCAAAAAGCATGGTTGGTTGGTTGTTACTTTATAACATTAATCATTGTTTATATCAATTTTATCGTTATTATCGTTGTTACCACTGTTATCATTGCTATGATTGTTATCTGTTATTTTTTTAGATTTGCTCTTCTTTGGGGCAAGCGACTTGAGCGTGGATTGTCTCTTTTCGCATCTCTTCAAGGTAAATTTCTTTGAAATAGGATTATACATCAATGACGGAATTGATTTAATTTTTCCAGTGTCCTTGTCATATATCACTTCTTTTGCTTTAAGAAGGCGCTTCCTGTCCAAATTACTGTTAAGAAATAAATTTAATTCTATTTTATCGTTTTCATCCGAATTGTTTTCGTTACAATACCCAGTTGCGAACTCGTCGAATTTTAATAATTTTGTCGTTTTATCTAATTTTGCCCATACTTCGTTTGAGCTGTGTTTTTTTTCACCCGCAAGAAATTTATCCAAATTAGACATATTTTCTACCGTTTCAACGGGTCCTTCAGATTTGCCACTAAGAAGCATAGATTTATATTTAATATTCTTTAATTCAAGGCATTCGTTACTCATCGTTATTCTTATAGATAGATAGTAAACTAAGTTTATATTATTTTAAAATAGTATAAATAAATAAATATAACTAAGTGTTTGATGAAGTCGATAGAAATTACCGGTAAGCGAAATATAGATAAAATACACCAAATAAAAGAGCCGGAACGCAAAAACACGATGAAGTGGAAATTAGACGACACTTATTACACATATGAACAACAGATACGAATAATAAACATGTTGTATCTAGAAGAGAACACAAATTCCGAACCAGGAGTATTAACGAAGAGAGAAATTAGCAACAAAATAACCGGGTATAAAAATCAGGATAAACAAAATAATATACTCGATTTGAATTATATCATTTCTCTCATCGATGTTATAGAGAAGCTAATGGCATGTAAACTAAAATGTTTTTATTGTCGTGAAAATTGCGAACTATTATATAAAAATACGTTCTCAAAGAAACAATGGACTTTGGATAGAATCGATAATAATTATGGTCACAATCATGATAACGTAGTAATATGTTGTTTAGAGTGTAATGTAAAGCGAGGTGATATGGATAGTGAGAGATTTAAAAGAGGAAAAGAAATAAAAATAGTTAGAAAATTGTTTTAAAAATAATGATAAAAAATATATGAGTCATATTTTATTTTTGAAATGGTCTCCTTCTATTAAAGACCAGTTTTATGAAAAAAGCAAATTAGAAGATAAACATAAAGCGATTGGTAATAATGTCATGGAAACGACACTTCAAGAAGGATACAATTTTATAGAGAATAACGCACCGAGGGAAGCCATGTTTAAATCGTCACACGATATGTATTCTGAGGGGGGGTTTAGCAATTCTGGAACAAAGAGAGAAAATAATTTCGAAAGAATGAACCAGAGAGAAATGGTGGCACAAACAAACAAGAATCCATTTTTATCTTCAAATTATTTAGAAGATTTACAAGTTCAGGAAAATTTCTTGACTCCCCAAAATTCAAACATGTCGCAAGACAAATATAGTCTATATGCCAATATCGACGAGTAAATATTCCTACTATAAAAGCATTTAAACATAAATACGACTACTGATATATACATATCATACAATGTCAAAAAATTATAGTACACAAAATGATTTATTGTTAACCAATCTGTTAGAGTTTTATAGTACAGAAAAAAACGGTAATATGGATAGAATGTTACAAATAATTAATGGCGAATCGCTAATATCTTTGCGCATAATTGACTGGTTTGCCACGAATTATGCTAAGAAATATTATACTGTATATCAGGTTCAAGATACAGATAGACGGTTTAAGGTTTATAATGATTACAAGTTAAAGTTAAAGGCTTACTCTAAAAAGAGATTTGACCCGTTCTGTAGATGGGATCGTATAAATGTTCCCTATAAAGATGGTGCGCATATCCAAACAACCATCGGCCAATTGAATTTCTTTAAGTGGGCTATAGAGAACAGTGTCATTGATTATATAGAACAAAATTATTCCACTATTGAAAAGGATATGAACTGTCGCAATAGTACGTCTAAAAACAGAGTCACGGACAAAAATAACAAGACGAGAAAGAAGCGCGAAGAATTGTCTGTTTCTGCTTCAAAAAGTATTAAGAAGGAAATTGTTGAGATTGTAGTTAAATTTGATTAATGAATCCTGTTTCGAATGACAAACCAAAAGTAAATAAAAAGAATAAAAAGAATAAAAAGAAAGAAAATAACATTTAAATATTTAATTATACGTATTATTAGATACTTAAAATTATGGGAAATCAAACATCTTCCTCCACACATAGATTAAATTTTGAAGATATACAAGAGGCAATTAAAAATAAAGAGAGATATTTAATTATTAATACCTTATCCTCAAACAATCAAGCATGTTTATTACCGAATACGATTGATTTTAAACAGGAAGAAGCAATCATTAATCAATTATTGTCGAGCAGTATGGAAAAAAGAATTATTATATATGGTAAGAACGTAAACGACATGTCAGTGTATGATAAATACGAACAATTGATAAAACTAGGATTTAGAAATGTATATGTATATCCAGGTGGATTGTTTGAGTGGTTATGCTTACAAGATATTTATAGTAGCGAACTATTTCCAACATCAAAAAAAGAACTAGATATACTGAAATATAAACCCAGTTCTACTTTTAATACGTATTATCTTATGGATATTGAGTAACTAAACATTATACTAGTTTCTATTACAATACTCGTCATCTTCATTGAGACAGCCATTTGGTCCGACGTGAGCCATTTGATTTTCCTGAAATCTCGGTTCACATCCGGGGCAATTGGACTTGGATTTGGATTTGGATTTACTGTCGCACTCGCAATCTAACGCTTCGTTTGCTAATTTGTCGGCTTCTTTATTAAATTCACGCTTAATGTGTACAAAGTGGATAAACTCAAATTTTGTTGCCAGTTGTTTGGCTTGTTTATATAATGGTAATAAATTTTCGGCCTTTACTTGATAGATACCATTCATTTGATTGATAATTAAATTAGAGTCACCTTCAACTAAAGCCCTTGATATATTATTGACAATGGCTAATTCCATACCTTTAATGAGTGATAAATATTCTGCTTCGTTATTAGTACCATTTGTAGTGTTGTACCGATAACTACCTTGATAAAGCGTATTTTCTTTAGTATCTCCAGTATCTGCCTGTTTTATAATATAACCAAGTCCCAATACGTTTGATGGGTTTCCTCTACATGCACCGTCGAATCGAATTATCGGTAAAATATTATCACTTTTTATCAATACACTTTCGTCCATTGTTCTACGAGTGTTTATTCCATTGGTATTATCGTTACCACTGCTATTGTTATTGTTATTACCGACTGGTTGTTCCAGTGTATCATCACATAGATAGGGTGAAATCCACTTATCAACACTAGACACCCACTCTTGGCGAATGTATGCGTTTTCTTTATTAGACGTGTCCGTGTTTGCTTCAATAACTATTTTTTCTGTAACGTCTTTTAACCATGTCTCGTGATAATCATGACATTTCTGTAAATACTCAATAGCTATGGTTTCACCAGCGCGACCTCTAATCTTCACACGTCCACTACATATTTCTGGATCTGCTTTTACATAGATAATTCCCCCTAAACGCATATCGTCTAGGAACTCATCAAACCAAGTATTATATATTTGATATTCGTCGTGTTCAATCATACCATCGTCGTATAACATTCTAGCAAACACATTACGGTCAGTTTGAACAGAACGCTCACTAATAATAATTTTATACTTGTTTTCTTTTACTTTTTGTCTTAGTAAATGAAGACGTGAAATATAGGCCATCATTTGAAATCGAAACGCATAGCGCTTTGTATCTTTGTACAAATTGGTTAAAATAGGAGTGTTATGGCCATCTACAATATTCGTCCAATCATCTACCGGTTCGGGGACAAAACAAATGTCTGGGTGGTTTTTGTAATATTCTTGTAAATCCTTATATAGTGTAGATTTACCTGAACCAATATTTCCATCGATGCTCAAAATAACAGGAAGAGAACTCATTGTAGAGGTCATTTATATAATAAAGGTATGATATTATTTGTTTAATATCTGTTTGGTATTTTGTTTGATATTTGTTAATTTATTTAAAATCAATTTTTATGAATATTCAAAAAATATTATAATTAACTGAATTATATTAAAAAATTGAATTAAAGTTTGTTCTTTATATTTACTACATCATCTATTAATTAGTCATCATGGATTTAAATCAGCAAAAGTTAACGAAAACGGAGTGGGATACTACAGAAATAACAGTATCTGGAGAGGAAAAAGAAATATTAAATTTAATCATAAAAGGATATGACGACGTAAACATCATATACAATAAAAATATGTCAATGATTAATTATTTAAAACTAGAACCCACCGATGGTATAATGAACCATTTACACAAAGAATACTTTGAACCAGTAATTATGAAATTAAATAAAAAATATGAATTCGCATTTGAAAGCAAAATGACGACGAAAATACAAAGAATGAACTCGATCGAAAAGTTAAAGTTGGAAAATTTGAGCAAAACGATTCAGGATTGTGGCAAAAAAATATTTGAATTCTACGTACTTCATATTACTGAACAAACGATGCGCTACTTTTACAAAGACAATACGGTTAAATTTAACAAGTATTATTATACGCTACATCATTTAATGAAATTAAAAATTACAAATATAAACCCGCACGTAATCGAATACGTGAATGCTGTTTTGGCGGACTACTTTACAGAAATACAAATAGACGAGCTGTTTCTTCAATCAAGTGATTTAATTGAAAAAAACGAAGATTTGGTAAGTTATAAAGATATACAGCTATATGAACATCAAAAGCAATTGTTCACTATATCTAGAAATCCAAACCCCAAGTTGGTGTTGTATATTGCTCCCACTGGAACTGGAAAAACGCTCAGTCCATTAGGTTTATCCCAGACAAATCGTGTTATATTTGTATGCGCTGCAAGACATGTTGGTCTAGCCTTGGCAAAATCCGCAATATCCATGGGGAAAAAAATAGCCTTTGCGTTTGGATGTAATGATGTATCTGATATACGATTACACTATTTCGCGGCCAAGGACTATGTAAAGCATAACAAGACCGGGAAGGATATTAAGTACCGTGATGGAAGCAAGAAGGTGGATAATACAGTAGGAGACAATGTGGAGATAATGATTTGCGATATAAAGTCTTATCTTTGCGCAATGTATTATATGCGCGCCTTTAACGACGTAGAAAACATGATAATGTATTGGGACGAACCCACAATTACAATGGATTATGAGGAGCATGAATTTCATTCTTACATAGCAGATATTTGGCAAAAAAACATTATTCCAAATATTATTCTTTCGTCCGCCACCTTGCCACACCAGGAAGATTTACAAGAAACGATTGCTGACTTTACATCTAGATTTGACAACGGACAAGTCTATAATATAGTTAGTCACGATTGTAATAAATCAATACCATTGTTAAATACCAATAGTCAAGTCGAGATGCCCCATCTGAAATACGATAATCATGATACACTCCAACAGAGTGTTGTTCATTGTAAAAAACACAAAACATTGTTGAGGTATTTTGACTTGAGTGAAATCGTAAAGTTCATTCATTACATGAACAAGACAAATAAGATAGAAGAAAGTAGATATAAGATAACGGTTAGATACGAGGATCTGAGCGAATTGACAATGAATAATATCAAGCTACATTATTTGGACTTGTTGGAGAGAATACCAAAAGACATGTGGAATGAGATATACACTCATTTTAAGGAAACGCGTACCAGTAAATTTGCGTCGAATGTTCACGTGGCTACAACGGATGCGCATACTTTAACGGATGGTCCAACCATATTCTTAGCAGAGAATGTTGAAAAGATTTCCAAGTTTATCCTACAAAGTATAAAAATTCCTGAGAAGGTAATTAGTGATATGATGGAGGCAATTGAACATAACGACAAGGTATTAAAAGTTTTGAAGCAAAAGGAGCAACAATTAGAAGATAGTTTGGGGGATGAGGTAGAGAAGGAACATAAAATGGCAAAAGAGCGTATTAGCCCGGAACAGAAGAAATTGCGCGGAGAAATAGAAGGTTTATATAAATTAGTTAAAACAATCGCATTACACGAGTTATTTGTTCCCAACAAATTGGCCCATATGAGACATTGGGTTCAAAAAGACGTAGTAGAACGGGAATTCTCTTGTAACATAGATCCAAGTGATGTGGAAAAAATCATGTTGATGGAAGTGAACAGTAGTTGGAAAATATTACTATTGATGGGGATAGGTGTATTTACAAACAACCATGATAATAATTATACCGAGATTATGAAACAATTAGCCATTGAGCAGAAATTATATTTGATTATTGCTTCGAGTGACTATATTTACGGAACAAATTATCAGTTTTGTCATGGATATATAAGCAAGGATTTATGTAACATGACTCAAGAGAAGACAATACAGGCTCTTGGGCGCATCGGAAGAAACCAGTTGAGCAAGGATTATAGTATTCGTTTTAGAGACGATGGATTGATTGAAAAAATATTCATAGATGTAGCACATAGACCAGAAATAGAAAATATGAATAAATTATTCAATACACCTATTTAGAAAAATAACATTATTCAATACATCTATTTAGAAAAATAACAATAATATATTATAGATATGAGTGATTCTTCATCATTAAATACACCGGTTTATGATATAGTTATAAACATTATAGCAGAAGCCTATAATTTTTTATACGCATATTGCGAGTATCGTGTAGAACACAATATGGTCTAAAATAATAGCATTTTCATATTTTACCATATTGTCTTGTCAGGCAATATTACTACTATTATTATTTAATAAAATTGACGTAAATAATAATAAAATTATATTTTATAATTTAACCGAACGATATGGAAAATAGTAATATAACTACACTTGATGAATATGAGAGAAATATAGAATATCTAAAAACGAACATAAAAGACGGTGGTTTGATGAAGATAAACGAAGACACTATAAACGATATAGTGAATATGCTGTTTACTTTTAAGGACGTTTCAATCGTCTATTTACATAGTTATGACGAATTTATTGGGTTTCTAGAAATATATGATACGCAGTACAAAGATAAACAGACTGATTTAATAAATTATATATTGGATAATATGAAAAACAACGAAAAAAAGATGTTAGCGTTGGACGAATACGGCAACCCAATATTATTAGCAAAACCTGTGTTAGAGAGAAGTTATAATAATATCCATATCAAACATCTTGTGAACGAAGATATCTATAAGTTAATGTCCTCTATAAAATCAAATATGAAAAATATAGTTCAATTTGAGAACCAGTATTTACAATCTGATACAAATGATACTAGCTTCGTATATAGTTAAAAACACGTACGATATGAGTTTACACCGTTAGATATTTACAACGCCAAATGACTAAAAGTTTTTTTAGGCATGAATGTAATAAAAATTGATTTATAATTTAACAATTATATGATTATATAACTTATACGACCTTTATCAAAAATGAACTCAGTTTCACCCTATGATTTAAAAATTAAACATACATATTATATTGAAAGCTACGTTGAAGGTGTTCGTACAAACAAATATCGAGGCATTATTAATAACTTGAAGGTCTGTACCTGGGATGGGAATAATGTAATTGAAATTGGAAATATGATTGAATATGTAAACGGACAAGAAACCACCTCGACTGAACGGGATTCTCCAACCTTTCCAGGAAATGTCTTTTACGTACATGTAAATACCAACGCAACAGAGTACTACCAATATTGGTTATTTTATAAACCCGTAGCTGATTATTTATTGACAACACAAGTGCTTGCGCAACGTACTCGCTTGGATAATGTAAGTATTTTGGGTTTATATAAACAGCATATTGAGTGTATATAACCATGAAACTAAAAAATTACCAAGGGATTAAAATCGTCGTTGAACATAATACTATATTTACCCATGTATCATTTGTTTTACGGCTTTCCAATGTTGATACTGAACCCCAAGTGGATTTAAAAATCGTGTATTAAAAAGCATTCCAATGGATATAAGCATGAATATACCGATAGTTTTATTGATGCTAAATAAAATCAAACTAAACATGAAAAGAAAAAGAAATAGATATTGCGCAAAGTTAAACATGGTTTCCAAATGTTTTTTTGTTTTCATACCTTTGTCAAAATCCGGATGCATAAATTGAAAGGCAACCATACCTGTTTTCCCGGAGGGTTCAAAGTAATACTCGTAAAAAGGCATAGCGTCTTGTTTCTTCATGATATAATCAATGACATACTGTGGATATACATATAGTAGGGGAACCGTACTATAGCATTTAAAAGAATAAAATGGTTTGAATGTCATTTTTTCTTGAATAGTATAATCCCATAGCCCGCTGTCTACGACATTATTAATGTTTTCTATTAAATATTTGTTTTTAGTGCTTAAAATATACGCTCCTCCTCTTGCCAAACGAAGTCCCACCTCGATAATTTTATCATCGCGATATTGAACATTCACTGCTCCTGTAAAACCCGCCATGTGTCTATTTACCCAATCCGTTATTTTTGTGATTGGTTTGTTATCCGGGCTAATATATTTCCACTCATCAATGAACCCATTTTGTGTTTCTGAATAAACATAGGTGATTTGATGAACAATTTGCCCATTGACCAAAATATAGTCGGTCATTTGTTCTTTTGCGTCAATAAATTCCGACCACATCATATCTGGAATATGTTTGTATTGCTCAACCTCTTCCCAAGATTTTATTTTAAAACAGTTTTTACTGGAGGCGGTTTCATGACCCCATCTCGGTTTGATAAATATAGGCATTGTAATGTTATTATTTTGTTTTAGGTTTTTTAAATCTCCGCCTAATAATCCTTGTGATTGAATAACCCATAGTTTATCATATACAAAATTATGCTCCTTATATTTATAAAAGGCCTGGTTATCAAAATCAGGAACATTCTTGGATATGAAATGATTAAATGGATCAATATATGGATTAAAAAATCCCATCATTTTACACCATGGTTGTTCATATGATACTATTTTTTTAAAGTAATCGTCTACTTCTGCCATCGATATATATTATATATATTAAAAATGAAAACATTTATTTTGAAATATTTTATTCGTATAATTAGTATATACCGGAGTGTGTTAAATGATACAATTATTATGGATACAGTTAGTAAAAAGGATGTGGAATTAGGCGAATTGTGTAATAAAATGACTGAAATATTTCTGAAATGTAAAAATAAAGTTGAGACGACCACCCTTATAAGTAAAACACATAGACCGTCCAAAAATATTGTAAAAAATATGAATAAAAAATCTACTGAAGAAAAACGTGAAGAAGCACGTATTAGAAAACAAATTTCTCGTGATAAGTTGAAAGAAAAATATGGCGATGAAGAATATAAAAAACAAAGAGCAAAAGAGTTAGCCGATTACCGAAAATCAAAGAAAGAAACGATTATGTAACTTGATAATAATTAATTTATAAATTTATA
>Ga0129324_10002054_pt1 | contig 12623 bp, 11 predicted proteins | sample CPBDNA_7_FD_96879 | JGI IMG/M metagenome (GOLD analysis project Ga0129324, IMG submission 96879) | Freshwater to marine salinity gradient microbial communities from Chesapeake Bay, USA - CPBay_Spr_15_0.2_DNA | ecosystem: Environmental > Aquatic > Marine > Coastal | place: USA: Chesapeake Bay... | reverse complement strand
AGTTATTGCCTCTCGCAGAGCTTCAAGATCATTGAGATTAACTACTGTGACGTCGCCCAAAAGTGGAGCAAAGGGAACTTGCTTCGCGGGTTGCGCGGTCAGTGACAAAGACCCCATAGTTCGACCGTGAAAACTTCCCTCCACCACTACAACTTCAGTCTTTCCGGTTAGTCGAGAGAGCTTGAGTGCAGCCTCATTCGCCTCCGCACCTGAATTGCAAAAAAACACCTTTGATTGAGGACAACCAACCAGCTCCTGTAACTTATTCGCCAATTTCACGGAAGGCTCATTGATGTATAGGTTGCTGGTGTGCACCAGCGTTCCCACTTGCTCCGTAACAGACTGCACATACTTTGGATGAGCAGCACCCAAGATATTTACCGCGATTCCACCGAGCAAATCAATGTACTCATTACCGCTTGAATCCCAAACCCGCGATCCCTGACCCCTCACGAGGATCACGGAAGGGGTTCCGTAAGTGCTAAGAAAAATGTCATTCCAATTTGTTTTCATTCTGTGATCACTGTCCCCGAGTGGCCATCTGTGGCGAGTGCGTGCATCACGGAATGTTCAGTACTGCCGTTGACTATTTGGACACTGTCACAGCCGTGACGAATAGCATGAAGCACACACTCGAGTTTGGGAATCATGCCTTCGGTCACTTCCGGTAGTAACTGTTCAACTTGAAGAACAGTCAGTTCCGACATGAGTGATTCTGGATCTGGATAGTGAGCTAAAACACCGTCGACGTCTGTCATCAAAATCAATCTATGCGCACCTAAGGCCCCGGCCAGTGAGCCCGCTACCGTGTCTGCATTGACGTTGAGACTTTCACCAAATTCGGTGGAAGAGACAGGTGAGACTACTGGTACATATGCATTTTCGACCAATACTTCAATTATCCTTGGGTTGATAACTTCAATTTTTCCGACTAGCCCGAGGTCAAATTCTTGGTCAATCAATAGAGTTGCAGTAAACAATTTGGAGTCCTCACCACTGACCCCGACCGCTGGAATGCCATTCACATTGAGTGCGGTAACAAGGGATCGCTGGACCTCACCTGTCAAAACCGTAGCGACGACCGATGCGATTTCCGGCGTTGTTACTCGGAGGCCACCGAGAAACTCACTCTCAATATTGAGTCGACTTAGCATGTGCGAAATCTGGGGGCCGCCTCCGTGCACGATAACTACACGAAAATCGTTTTCAAGGAGCACCTTGATATCGTGAGCGAAGGAGGTGAATAAGTCTGGCGAAGTCATGGCGTTGCCGCCAAACTTGATAACAATAATTGGCGCTTCATTGGTCATGTTGAATACTCCGAGTTCTCAACCACGTAACCAATCGACAAGTCATTTGTTCGGATGAGAGCACGATCTGCTCCTGAATGTAAATCGATTACGACATCAATATGTCGCTTCGTCAGATCAACGAGGGATCGATCTTCACCTACTCCCCCACCAACACAAATCTTGACTCCATTAATGGTGACATCGACCTGATCAGGCTCAAAGAACGCATTCGTTGTTCCTACTGCTGACAGGATTCGACCCCAGTTTGGATCCTGACCAAACATTGCACACTTGAATAGGTTGCTGCGCGATACTGCTCGCCCCACCGACACAGCATCCGATTCAGTTTGAGCCCCAATAACTTCAATATGAATTTCCTTAGTAGCACCTTCTGCGTCAGCCATGAGGAGTTGCGCTAAATCCTCACACACTTTATTCAGGGACATCTGGAAATCTTCGGGGTTGGGTGTAACTCCACTTGCTGCATTTGCCAACAAAATAACGGTGTCATTTGTTGACATGCATCCGTCTGAGTCCAAGCGATCAAATGTCTGTGCGCTAGCTGTGCTCAGCGCTTGTTGCAAGAATTGAGGGTCAATATCGGCATCTGTAGTAATTACCGAGAGCATTGTTGCCATACCTGGAGCTAGCATTCCCGCTCCTTTCGCCATACCACCAATTGTGTATCCATGTTCAACCACCGCTGAGACTTTGTATCTCGTATCGGTTGTCATGATTGCCTGCGCGGCCTTAATCCCACCATCGGGCGATAATTCGGCGATTGCTGTGCTGACTCCTGCTTTAAGTGCATTCATGTTGAGTCTTTCACCGATTAGTCCGGTTGAGCACACGAATACCTCACCTGCCCCGAAGTCCCTTTCTCCCTGGGCACTGAGTTCCGAGGCCACGAGTTCAGCGGTTAAGTGCGTGTCCGCGAACCCTTCAGGTCCCGTGCATGCATTTGCGCCTCCTGAGTTCAACACGACTACCCGTCCGTCCCCGCCCGAAAGGATTTGTTGCGACCAGATGACAGGAGCGGCAGCAAATCGATTCTGGGTGAAAACTGCGGCAGAAATTGCCTTGGGCCCGGTGTTTACTACTAGTGATACATCTTTTGCACCACTGGATTTAAGGCCTGCCGCAACACCTGACGCAGAAAACCCTTGCGATTCTGTCACGCTCATGGTGTAACTCCAGTTTGTAATAGCCCCGTTGTTTCAGCAAGGCCACACATGAGATTTGCGTTTTGAATGGCCTGTCCAGCTGCGCCTTTCACCAAGTTATCCAAGGTGGCAATGACAATTAGTTGCCCTGAATGTTCATCAACGTTCACACTCAGTTGAACGTAATTGCTCCCAATGACGCTTCCCGTATTGGGCATACTCCCCTCATCAAGAACCGACACGAAAGGAGAATCTTTGAAGTATTCCCGGTAAATCTCTCGCGGATCCCCCGTGGCATCAATCGAAAGGGAACTGGTGCACGTTGCAATGATTCCCCGCGGCATCGGAGCCAGCAGGGGTGTAAAGCAAACGCGTGGTTCAACTTCTGGCCTAATGGAACGAAGAACCTGCTCGACTTCCGGAGTGTGTTGGTGAACGCCACCAATTTTATATGCACTCATAGACCCCATAACCGCTGAGGCGATCAGGGATGGGGTGGGAACCCTCCCCGCACCGGTTGTTCCACTGGCAGCAACAACGTTGATAGCCGAATGTCCGATGAGGTGAGCCTGGAGCGCAGGTGCACTTGCCAACGAAATCGCAGTTGCATAGCAACCCGGATTGGCAATTCTGGTGGCCGCGGCAATCACTGCACGCTGGTGTGAGAGTTCTGGAAGGCCGTACGTCCATGACCCCGCATGAGCTCCTCCGTAATACTGCTCCCAAGCCTGTGGGCTAGCAAGTCTGAAATCCGCGCCCAAGTCGACAATCATCTGATCAGGGTTTACCGCGAGAAGTTCAGCAGCCAGAGATGCAGATTGTCCATGCGGCAGTGCCATGAAAACAATGTCCGCTTGGAGCTGCTCAGCGTTCGCCGAACACAGCAAAAGAGAGCCAACTTGGGACGGGGCAAGTGCCGGGTGCAGTGAATCCACCCGCTCACCCACAGATGAGTGTGCCGCGGCGGCAACGACCTCAAAGTGTGGGTGAACCTCTAGTAACCGCATTAATTCGCCACCGGCATAGCCTGATGCTCCAGCAATTGACACTCTCATAGTACAAATATACACATATGTGTATAAAAATACTTGTAGCCCCTATCGGAGCGTGCCACCAACCCGTTCGGACACCGCTGTGATGATTTGGTTACGTAGATCCTGGAGCTCCTGTGGTGCCAGGGTTTGACCCTCTCCCCGAAAACGCAAAGCGAATGCGAGTGATTTATGGCTCTCTGGAATCTGATCACCCTCGTAGACGTCAAAAAGCCGAATCGACTCCAGGAGTTCCCCACCTGCTGCTCGAATGCAAGCTTCAACCTCGGCAACGGGACGATCTCGTGTCACCACAAACGCCAAATCCTCTTTCGCTACCGGCGAGTTGGAAAAAGCTGGCGCTATGGAACTGTTGACCGCCGAGGCTAACAACACGCTTAGGTCAACTTCTGCGGCACAACTTCGCCGTGGAAGGTTCCAATGCTCAATAACGGCAGGGTGTAATTCACCGGCAGAACCGACAACCTCCGACGTACCTTTTAATACAATCTCCGCACACCGACCCGGATGAAAACTTGGGTCGTTTCCCGTGTGTACCTCCAGATCAACACCAAGTTCGTCTGCCACGACAAGAACTGCGTCAATTGAATCTCGCCAAGTTGCAGCACGCGGGTTCCCCCAGACCCCAACGGACTCGATTGCTCCGGTAATAACTACACCCAAATGCTCAGGCTGGGCCGGCAAGACCACCTGCATCTGTTCCCAGACACTTTCTGAAGGCCGTGAGTCGACGCCGGGGTCAAGACCGCCCTTAACTACCCCACCGAGAAACACGGACCCAATCTCAAAAAGCGCCAAATCATTCTCTCCTCGACCCACATTTCGAGCAGCAATAGAAAGCATGCCTGGCAGCAGTGTTGATCGCATTTGGGGAGCAAGGTCAGACAACGGATTCACCAGAGTGGGTGTCTCCCGACGCAAGTCATTTTCGGGGAATCGCATTGCATCGAAATCACTCACACCGATAAAGGGGTACGCGCGGATTTCATGCATTCCGCGACCTGCCAATAGATTCCCAATCCGACGACGCAATCGTTGTTCATGGGTTAAACCTCGGCCAGCAGGTGCACTGGGCAAAGTCGAAGGAAGTTTCTCGTAGCCAACAAGTCGAACAACTTCTTCAACGAGGTCAGCCGGTTGAGTCAAATCTGGACGCCAACTTGGTGGATTTACTATACAAATGTCTGGACTGGTCCGAACGTAGGTTGCACCAATTGCATCGAGTTTTTCGATCACGGTTTGATGATCGATGACCATTCCTGCTGTACGTGTTGGAAGGTCAAGATCGAATTCGATTATAGAGTCTGACATGGGAGATTCAACCGCGCACATCCCCGCGTAACTTCCGCCGCCGTGTGCGATCAGTAATGCGCACGCACGCGCGGATGCAATTGGTGCGAGTTCCCGATCAATGCCCCGTTCAAAGCGACGTGACGCCTCACTAGAGATCTTGTGTCGCCTTGAATTTCCGGCGACCGTTGATGCGGGGAAAAATGCAGCTTCAAGGGCAATGCTGGTGGTCGTCGCATCAATTTCAGTTGTCAATCCCCCCATTGTCCCAGCGAGCCCAATGGGTCCGCTGGAGTCGGCGATTATTGAATCGAGTGGGGAAAGATTTCGCACAACATGATCAAGAGTCTCTAAGCTCTCACCAACATTGGCACGACGAACCCGAACTGGACCTCTTATTTTTTCCAAGTCAAATGCGTGAGTGGGTTGACCAAGTTCCAGCATGACGTAGTTCGTTACGTCAACAGCCAATGAGATGCTGCGAATTCCACACGCCTGCAAACGCGCCACCATATAACGAGGTGTTGGTGCATCTGGATTGAAACCAAGAACCGTGCGAAGAGTGAGCAATTCACAGGCACTGAAGTCTTCAATTATGCAATCACGCGGTTCAAGTCCACTTTCTGGAGCACCCAGATCTGGTTCCCAATTAAGGGCTGGGTCGCGGAATTCCACTCCAAAGGCTGTTGCAACTTCTCGCGCAACACCACGGACGGACAACGCGTACCCTCGATCTGGCGTCACGGCAATGTCAAGAACTTCTTCACCAATGCCCAACAAATCATTTGCATCCTGTCCTGGTTTAACGCCATCCAAGACCAAAATCCCAGCATGATCCTGCCCAAGCCCGATCTCGCGCTCTGAGCAGATCATGCCGTCAGAGACGTGACCATAGGTTTCACGAGAAGTAATCGTAAAGTCACCGGGCAAAGTGACACCGGGCTCTGCGACTACGACGTGGTCGCCTACCGCAAAATTAGTTGCACCACAAACAATTCCCCGGATTTGCGTACCTATGTCAACCTGACACCAGCGAATTGGTTTTTTGAATTCAGCGAGTTCCTCAATTTCGACCACGCGACCAATAACCAACGTGCCGCTGACACCAGCACCGACAGTTTCGATGCCCTCGACTTCTAAGCCGGCATTGATCAAGGCTGCGGCTATCTCGCGTGCATTTGCTTGAACGGGTGCGAACTCCTTGATCCACGAAACTGGGAGTTTCATTACGCCTCCAAACCGAATGCAGCGGTAAAACGAATGTCGCCTTCAACCATGTCCCGCATGTCCGAGACCCCACTTCGAAACATCAAGGTTCGTTCAATTCCCATTCCAAATGCAAACCCCGAGTACACGTCAGGATCGATTCCCACAGCTCGCAGGACTTTAGGATTGACCATTCCGCAGCCACCCCACTCGATCCAACCTTCACCGCCACATGCGCGGCACCCTGTGGAATCAGGGTCGCCGAGACATACGAAACATTTTAAATCAACTTCCGCACTCGGTTCGGTGAATGGGAAAAAGGACGGGCGCCAACGAATATCGATCTCAGGACCGAACATGACTTGAGCCAAATGATTCAAAGTCCCGCGAAGGTCGGCCATGGTCAATCCCTTATCAACAGCCAAACCCTCTATCTGATGAAAGACAGGCGTGTGCGTCGCGTCAAGTTCATCGGTTCGAAAAACTCGACCCGGGGCTACTACGTAAATTGGTAAAGCCCTTTCAAGCATCGCGCGAACCTGAATCGGTGACGTGTGGGTCCTGAGAACAACCCCCGAGTCAGGACTTTCAACAAAGAAAGTGTCCTGCATCAGTCGCGCAGGATGATCTTTCGGAAAATTGAGTGCGTCAAAATTCGCCCACTCAAGTTCTAACTCAGGGCCTTCGGCGATTTCGTATCCCATGGCGATAAAAACGTCACACAGTCGCTCCATGAGAGTGGTTAGGGGGTGACGCGCACCTCGCTTAACTCGATCAACGGGAACACTGACGTCGACTTTTTCGCCGAGGAGAACTTCATTGTCGCGAATTTGGGTGAGTTCAATTTCACGCGTTTCAAGAACCTCCTTGATGCGCGTTTTCGCTTCTCCAATTCTCTTCCCCACCTCAGCCTTTGCCGCCGGAGGTAACGCGCCAATTTCCCGGTTTGCTAAGGAAATTGGGGAACGATCCCCAAAATGTTCAAGTCTGGCAGCCTTTAGAGAATCCAAATCTGTGGCGTGGTTGAATGCTGCGAGTGCATCGGCAACCATTTTGTCAACCGAATCGGCATTAAGTGCTGAGACTTGCTTTGGATCAAATGACTTATTGGGAGCAGACAACCTAAGCCTCCAAAATCGCAGCAACGAGCAGATCTGCGCTCGCCTCAATATCTCCGGTGCCATGGACAACTAGGTCTGCATTCAATGGCGGTTCATAGGTTTGCCCGACACCTGTCATATTGGGCAAATTGCCTGCGGCAGCCTTTGCATAAAGTCCCTTAGGATCACGCTCCGAACAGATCTCCACCGGGGTATCAACGAATACCTCGATGAAGTCGCCCTTGTCAAAGAGTGTGGCTGCGCTCTCACGATCAGAGCGGAATGGCGAAACCAGTGCAACGAAAACAACAACTCCACTGTCCCTCATCAGCTTGCTCACCTCGGCTACACGACGAACGTTTTCAGCACGATCTTCTGGTGTGAATCCAAGGTCTTTATTCAGACCGGTTCGCATGTTGTCACCGTCGAGGACATAGGTATGGATTCCCATTGCATGCAATTTCCTGACTGCTGCATCGGCGATTGTGGACTTGCCCGAACCTGAAAGGCCGGTAAGCCATACGACTCGCGCGGGGTGACCCATTAGCGATGAACGCGCTTGATGATCTACGTCGTAGACATGTGGGACAACATTGAACGCCCGACGCATTGCGTGTCGAGAAAGACCTGCAGCGACAGTGTCGGCGGTCACTCTGTCAACAAGTAGAAACCCTCCGGTATCCCTGCACAATGAATACGGATCCATGGGAATTGGACGATCTGTAGCGATCTCTACTCGCCCAATGTCGTTCATGTTCAATACTCGCGCGGCATGCTCATGCCCAGAGACAACATCAAGACGATGTCGCACGTTTGTCACTGTGGCGGGAACTGAACGCGAACCGGAAATTAACAAATACGAGCGCCCGTGTGCTAGCGGCTCCTCGCCCAACCACACCATGTCGACACCGAAACGATCTGCAGGCTGAAGAGACGTTCCCCCAGCTAAAATATCTCCGCGAGTTACATCAACTTCATGGTCTAGGGTGAGGGTAACTGCCTGCCCATAGGTTGCCAATTCTAAATCACCATCCGCGGTGACGATTCGGGCAATTTTGGCAGTGCGACCGGAGTCCGCAACCACAATCTCATCTCCTGGGCGCACCGACCCAGCAACTACCGTTCCTGCGTAGCCACGGAAATTACCGTCGGCACGAACAATAAATTGAACCGGGAACCTAAAACCTTCATCCGTTACTCTGCCAATTGGTTCCCAATCGGCAAGGGCACCAAGTAACGACTCGCCTTTGTACCACGGCATTGCGTCAGATTTAGTTGCAACGTTTGCGCCGGAGACAGCGCTCACCGGGATGCCATCAATTTGTTGTACACCCAGACGTGCAGCCGTTGTTCTCACTTCACCCATTACTTGTTCGAAAACTTCGTGCGAGTAGTCGACAAGGTCCATCTTGTTGACAGCGACAATGATTGTTTGCACACCCATGAGAGCGCATACTGTTAGGTGTCTGTGAGTTTGCGGACGAACGCCTCGAGCTGCGTCGACGAGGAGTACGGCAACGTCTCCATTTGAGGCAGCTACGGCCATATTACGGGTGTACTGCTCGTGTCCGGGTGAATCTGCGATCAATACTCGCCTGCCATTTGGCAAGTTGAGATGCCGATAGGCCACATCGATTGTGATTCCTTGCTCACGCTCGGCTTCCAGTCCATCGGTCAACAGCGAGTAATCAACTTCGCCCACAGGCACTGTGGATCCGCCACGCCGAGTGGTGCGCGCATACTCCAATTGGTCGATAGGAACACTGTCCGTTTCAACGAGCAAGCGACCAATCAGCGTTGACTTGCCGTCGTCGACCGAGCCACAGGTAACAAGATGCAGTACTGGAGTTTGTCCACTCATTAGAAATAGCCTTCAGCTTTCTTCGCTTCCATAGAACCGCCACCTTCACCGTCAATGAGACGCCCAGAGCGCTCGGAAACTTTGCTCGTTTCCATTTCAGCAATCAAGTCGGCCAGATTATTTGCGGTTGATTCAACCGCACCTGAAAGCGGATAGCAGCCAAGGGTTCGAAACCGCACACTCTTCATAACGGGAACTTCACCTTCGTTGAGTGGAAAACGCTCGTCATCTACCATCAGCAACGTTCCACCACGCTCCACAACTGGCCGTTCCTTGGCGAAATAGAGACCTGGGATTTCAATATTTTCACGCTCGATGTAGCGCCAAATATCAAGTTCAGTCCAATTCGATAATGGGAAAACTCGCATACTCTGCTCAGGTGCAAGCTGTGTATTGGCGGTCCGCCAGAACTCTGGTCGCTGTTTTCTCGGATCCCAACGGTGCCCCGGTTCCCTCAAAGAAAAGATGCGTTCCTTAGCCCGGCTGCGTTCCTCGTCTCGGCGTGCACCACCGATGGCTGCATCAAATTCATATCGATCAATTCCCTCGCGGAGCGCCACAGTTTTCATGAGTCGCGTGTACTCGTGGGTGCCATGGGTAAAGGGGGTTACACCCTCAGCCATTGCTTCTAGGTTTTGCGCAATCCTTAGATCAAGTCCGAGGTCCCTCGCGCGCTTGTCCCGAAACTCGATCATCTCCTTGAATTTCCAAGTTGTATCGATGTGCATCACGGGAAATGGCAAGGGCGACGGGTAGAAAGCCTTGATAGCTAGATGTAAAAGAACTGATGAATCCTTGCCGATGCTGTACAACAGGACCGGATTGCGGAATGCCGCAGCGCTCTCGCGATAAATATGAATCGCCTCTGCCTCGAGTTCGTCAAGGACCGCGGAATAAGGAACAGTCTGTTGCACTCCAAGACTCCTGACAAACAATTTTCGATGGACGGATGGTTGAACTGTTGGCAAGCCTAATAGGGCAGTGAGTAACTATGCCTCGGAGAGTACTTCCATGCTGGATTCCGCACCGGAATCGGATTTGGCACGAGCGGCAGCCCGTTCAGCACGCTTATTCATTGCGGATTCATTTCCCGCAGCGATTATCTCTGGAGCCAAAAATGGCGATTCAATGCTGGTTACGGGGTTTCGAGCAGAGATCCACGATTCGAGTTCCGGGCCCGACTCATAAGAAGTAATGAGGCAGTAACGCGGTTGATTGCCAGGGTGCCAAACGGCGTGATAAAGACGCTGGGTGTCAATAACAACTTGAGCACCCGCGGGCAACGGCACCCGAACCTCAGTTGAAGGGTCATCCCGATCCTCGCGAAGGATCATGACCGAATCGGGGTTATCGGTTAAATTATAGAAAGAGCGAACAATCCAGCCCGTTCCATCGGGGTTAAGCCGATTGTTGTCGTCCCTATGCAGATTGTAAATGGCGTCTGCATAGGTATTCGGCTGCAATTCGATAACGCGACAACGGCCAATATTTGCACCTACTTCTTGCGCGCGCTTTGTCAGAATCGGCGCAATATCTACGTTTTCTTGAACCCAAACTCCATCTTTGTCTGTTTTTGGTGGAGTGTGATTCCAAAACCCGTCGCATTCCATATCGCCATAGGCACTCGCCAGCGGAGCAAACCGAGTGTCGCCGGAAGACTTCCAATCAACAAAAACTAAGTCTTCCCATTCGCGCGGATCGGCCTCTTGGTCGTAGGAGTCAACGATGACGTATCCGGTCTGATCAAATACTGGTAACTGCGTGTACGACATGCTCCCATTTTCGCACTTTGTGAGCGGCTATGCAGCACTCAACCGCGCGTGTTGGACAGCATTTTCACTTGATACATGCCTAAATTACATGTGAATAAAGACATAGGGCGGCACTCACCGCAGCATTGAGTGATTCCACGCCGGCAGCCATCGGGATCCGAACGCCTGTGAAGCTCCACTTGCCCGAGACCCAAGTGTCACTGACCCCATGAGCTTCTGAGCCGATGACCCAAATTGGGTTGTTGGAATCCGCGGTGATACCAGCATGGAGTTCAACGGCGCCCTGGCCCGTAAGAACAAAGACGGATCGATCCTTGGGTAAGACTTCTGGTCCAGCAACTTGGGCTATCGGGACGTGAAACAGTGAACCTGCGCTGCTACGAACAACTTTTGAATTGAGCGGGTCAACGCATGAACCAAATGTGAGGATTCCGGCGGCACCTGCTGCATGTGCGGTCCGGATAATTGTGCCCATATTCCCTGGGTCGGACAGGGAATCAACGATCACAATTTGACCTGGACGAGACAGAATTTCAGTAGCGTCTTCCTTGGCAATTGAGCATAGAGCCAGTACCCCTTGCGGTGATTCTGATTCACACAGTGCGCTCATGACTTCAGCAGAGACGAGTGTGGTTGCGGTATCAAAACTTTCAAATTCCTCAAGGTGCTCCTCCGTCAGGAAGAGCTCCTCGATTCGATTACTGGGCGCCATTGCGACAACAGACGGGCCTTCCGCTAGAAAGTGTCCCGCTGCGTATCGCGATGATTTCTTGTGAAGTTTTGTTAACTCTTTAACCCGCTCTGACTTACGCGAGGTTATGGTGCGCAACTAGGCGCTCTGCGCTGGAACCGCTGCACGAGCTATTTCCACCAATGCCGCAAAAGCTGCTTCGTCATTCACAGCAAGTTCGGCCAACATTCGACGATCCACTTCCACATCAGCAGCTTTCAAGCCCTGAATAAAGCGGTTGTAGGTCATGTCGTTCGCACGGGCGGCAGCATTGATGCGCTGAATCCACAGTCGACGAAAATCACCCTTACGCTTGCGACGATCCGCGTAGGCGTAAACCATCGAATGGGTAACCTGTTCCTTGGCCTTTCGGTACAAACGTGACCGTTGACCGCGGTAACCGGAAGCGCGCTCGAGAATTACCCGACGCTTCTTGTGCGCATTTACTGAACGCTTAACGCGTGCCATGACTTCTCCTGATATTCGTTAGTTGAAAGAATATTTATTTATGTTCGAAATAGTTACTACAGTTTTTAGTGAAATTAGCGGCCAAGAAGTTTCTTGACTGACTTCAAATCTGCTGGTGAAACTTGCTGGTCAGCGGCAAGACGACGAGTGCGCTTGCTTGACTTCACCTCGAGTAGATGGCGCTTGTTGGCCTGCTCGCGCATGATTTTTCCAGAACCGGTTACCTTGAAACGCTTCTTGGCACCACTATGTGTCTTTTGCTTCGGCATAATCTTTCCTTTCAGTCCGTTTCCTGCGAAACGGGGGCTTCGTCGGTTGCAGGTGTGTCTTCCTGCTTCTTTCCTTCAGACTTTTTCCTCAGCGGTGCGAGCACCATGAGCATGTTGCGCCCATCTTGCTTCGGAGCGGCCTCTACAAATCCAATTTCGGCAACATCTTCAGCCAAACGACCCAGTAACTTGATTCCCAGTTCAGGCCTGCTCTGCTCACGCCCACGGAACATGATCGTGATCTTGACCTTGTCCCCGGCCTTGAGGAAGCGAAGAACGTGACCTTTTTTTGTTTCATAGTCATGTGAATCAATCTTGGGTCGGAGCTTCATTTCCTTGATCACGGTATGCGACTGGTTCTTGCGCGATTCACGGTCCTTGAGAGCTGCTTCATACTTGAACTTGCCAAAATCCATGATT